>SXGT01915408.1_pt1 | contig 61828 bp, 44 predicted proteins | sample 3176221 | NCBI WGS metagenome assembly SXGT01 (sample SAMN11356862, study PRJNA531348) | freshwater metagenome | isolation source: freshwater sample F1-120 | place: China: Fuxian Lake, Yuxi | collected 2017-12-25 | reverse complement strand
CACGCTGCAAGAGAAAATCGGCGAAGGGGGGATGGGCGATGTCGGGGTGGCCAAGCAGTCCGAGCCGGTCAAGCGGAAGGTCGCCGTCAAGCTCATCAAAGCCGGGATGGATTCGAGGCAGGTGCTGGCCCGATTCGACGCGGAGCGACAGGCCCTGGCGCTGATGGACCATCCGAACATCGCCAAGGTGCTCGACGGCGGGTTGCATGACCAGCGCCCCTTCTTCGTCATGGAACTGGTCAAGGGGACGCCTATCACTGAGTTCTGCGACGCCGGTAAACTGACGCCGCAGCAGCGTCTGGAACTGTTCGTGCAGGCGTGTCAGGCGATCCAGCACGCGCATCAGAAGGGGATCATCCACCGAGACATCAAGCCGTCGAACGTGCTGGTGGCGCTGTACGACGACAAGCCGATGGTCAAGGTGATCGACTTCGGCGTGGCCAAGGCGACGGGGGGCACGCTCACCGAGGCAACGATCGACACGGGTATTGCCGGCGTGGTCGGTACGCCGCAGTACATGTCTCCGGAGCAAGCGACGTTCAACAACCTCGACATCGACACCCGTAGCGATGTTTACGCTCTCGGCGTGTTGCTGTATGAACTGCTGACCGGCAGCCCGCCGTTCTCGGGCGCTGAGCTGAAGAAGAAGGGGTTCCTCGAAATCCTCCGCGTGGTGCGTGAGGAAGAGCCGCCGCGACCGAGTGCCAAGCTCTCCACCGCCGACGCCCTGCCTTCGCTCAGTGCCAATCGCGGCACGGAGCCGAAGAAACTGACGGGCCTGCTGCGGAACGAACTGGACTGGATCGTGATGAAGGCTCTCGAAAAGGACCGCACCCGGCGGTATGAAACCGCCAACGGCTTCGCGGCGGACGTGCAACGGTATCTGGCGGGCGAGCCGGTGCAAGCGCACCCGCCGAGCGCCGGCTACCGGCTCAAGAAGTTCGTTCGGCGGAATCGTCCGCAGGTGATCGCGGCGAGTTTGGTACTGCTTGCGCTGCTCGCCGGGATCGCGGGCACCACCTGGGGTCTCGTCGAGGCACGCAAACAGGAAGCTGAGGCGAAGCGGCAAGAAGGTTTGGCCCGTGACGAGGCCGCCGAGAAAGATCGGCAGCGTGGCCTCGCCGAGGAAGCCGCCGTCGCGGAGCGACAGGCCAAAGTCGCCGCTGTCGCCGCGACCACGGAGAAGGAGCGGGCGAGGGCCAAGGAAGCCGAGGAACGCCGCTACGCCGAGGCGGTCGCCGATTTCGTCCGGGCGGATTTCCTGGCGCTGACGAGTGTCGAAGGTCAAGGCCGCTTTGACGGTGCGGGACTCACCCGGAATGCGACGTTGAAGGAGTTGCTCGATCGGGCGGCCGAGAAACTGCTCAAACGCACAGACCTCGCGGAACGCACGGTGGGCGACCTGGCCTGGATCATCGGCGTGTCGTACCGCAATTTGGGAGAGCATAACCGCGCTATCTCTTTCCTTGCGATGACGGTGAAGTCCCGCCAGAAACGGCTCGGCGCGGATGATGCGGAAACACTCGAAGCCCAGAACAGCCTGGCCGTGGCGTATCACCTCGCGGGCCGACCGGCGCAAGCGATCCCATTGCACGAAGAAACGCTCAAGCTCCAGAAAGTCAAGCTGGGGCCAGACCACCAAGCGACGCTGATGAGCATGGCGAACCTCGCCCATAGCTACCAGTTCGGCGGGCGACTGACCGAAGCATTGCCGCTCTATGAAGAGACGCTCAAGCTCCAGAAAAGCAAGTTGGGGCCGAACCACCCCAACACGCTGTCGACCATGAACAATCTTGGCAGCGGTTACCACGCGGCCAGGCGGCTTGCAGAAGCCTTGCCGCTCTGGGATGAGGCGCTCAAGCAGATGAAAGCCCTCCACGGGCCGGACCACCCCGATACGCTGTCGTGCATGAACAACCTCGCCAGTGGCTACTACACCGCCGGGCGGTTGGCCGACGCCCTGCCGCTCTTCGAGGAAACGCTCAAGCTCCGGAAAGTCATCCTGGGGCCGGAGCACGCCGACACACTGGTGAGCATGAGTAACCTCGCGTGGGGCTATCGGGACGCCGAGCAGCACGACCTCGCGGTGCCGCTCTTCGAGGAGACGCTCAAGCTGATGAAGACCAAACACGGCCCCGACCATCCCCATACCCTCCAAAGCATGCACGGCCTCGCGTCGGGTTATCGGGCCGCCGGGAAGCTCGACCTCGCGGTGCCGATGTTCGAGGAAACGCTCAAACTCATGAAAGCCAAGTTCGGCTCCGACACCCCGCACACCCTCCAATGCATGGACGGCTTGGCGGCCAGCTACCGGGATGTTGGGAAGATCGACCTGGCCCTGCCGCTTTTGGAGGAGACGGTTGAACTGATGAAAGCCAAACTCGGTCCCGACCACTCCGACACGCTCAACAGCATGACGGGCGTGGCGGCCAGCTACTGGTCGCTGAAGCGGCTGGACAAATCCGTCTCTCTCTTCGAGGAGGTGCTGCTGCTCCAAGAGAAGAAACTCGGCCGCGACGACCCGAACACGCAGAACACGGTCGCCAACCTGGGGGTAAACTACAAGGACGCCGGACGACTCAAGGACGCCCTGCCACTGCTGGAGGAGGTGTACCGCGCATCGAAGAGGCACTCGAGTCTCCGCTGGGTTGGCGCGCCGTTGCTCGACGCCTACGCCAAGGCGGGCGAGACGGCCAGATACACCGAGTTGCTCAAGGAGCTATTGAACGACGCCTGGAAAACGCTGCCCAAGGAAAGCCACCAACTCGCCGGCGTCCTCGCTCAAGTCGGTCAGAGTTTGCTGGAGCAGAAGCGATGGACCGAGGCCGAACCGCTGCTCCTCGAGTGCATGGCCATCCGCGAGAAAGCCCAGCCGGATGTTTGGACCACATTCAACACGCAGTCACTCCTCGGCGGGGCGCTGCTCGGCCAAAAGAAGTACGCCGAGGCCGAACCGCTGCTGGTCAAGGGCTACGAGGGGCTGAAGGCCCGCGAAAAGTTGATCCCGCCGCAAGGAGCCATCCGCGTCCCTGAAGCCCTCGACCGGCTGCTCGAGCTGTACACGGCGACGAACAAGCTGGACGAGGTGAAGAAGTGGCAAGTCGAGCGGGCCAAGTATCCTTCGGCTGCCGCATCAGCGACCGACAGCAAATGACAACGATGCGCGGTGTCGAGGTGCCGCTCGCACAAGACACGCATCGTTCTAAATCCAGATCGCAACAGGGGACCATCGTGTACCTCCGCGGTTCCAATCCTGGGTATTGCCGCCGGAAGTCTGGCGGAAAAACGATCCGAGAAAGGCCGTCGGTGCTTGAATCAAGAATGGGTCCGATTCACACCGTGGAATGTCGCAAGTCAATTGTATACAACAGTTTATGAAAGTGGTTTCAGGAAACATAGCGTGCTTGAATCATGAATCAGAACCGATCCGTCGGGGGTGCATGCGATTCGTCGCGGAGTGTCCCAATGCGGGCTGCACGGATTAGACCGCGCTGGCATTTCTCTGGAGCGGATGATATAAACGAGTGTTGATTCCCCAGCCTTCCTGTCGAAGTTGAACCAGGGAGAGACGCGATGCTTACGATGCTTGGGCCGGGCCAGCGGATGTGTGACGGTGTCAGCCGTCGCCAGTTCTTGACCATTGGCGGACTGGCGATGGGGGGGATTTCGCTGTCGCAACTTTTGCAAGCGGAAGCGGCAGCGGGGACGAAGCGGCACAAGTCGGTCATCATGATTTTTCTGTCCGGCGGGCCGCCGCACCAGGACATGTTCGACCTGAAGATGGATGCTCCCGTGGAAATCCGCGGCGAGTTCCAGCCGATCTCCACCAAGGTTCCCGGCATTCAGATTTGTGAGCATCTGCCGCGGATGGCCGCGATGATGGACAAGCTGGCGATCATCCGCTCGCTGGTTGGTTCGGAAGGGAGACACGCCGCGTTCCAGTGCATGACCGGCTGGCCGATCCAGCAGCAGCCGGTGGGTGGCTGGCCGAGTTTTGGCTCTTCGGTCGCCAAGCTGCAAGGCACGACCGATGGGGGAACGCCACCGTACGTGAATCTCAGCCCCAAGATGAAGGGCTCGTTCTGGGCCGATCCGGGACAAGCGGGCTACGCGGGCGCGGCGTACGCTCCGTTCACACCCAACGCCGACGGGCCGGGAAACCTCGTCCTCAACGGCATCAGTCTGGAAAAACTCTCCGACCGGCAGGCGCTGATGGGGCAGCTTGACAAACTCAAGCGCGAGGCGGACGCCACCGGCGCAATTCAGGGACTCGACTCCTGGCAACGGCAAGCGTTTGGCATTCTCACATCCAGCAAACTGGCGGACGCCCTCGACCTCACCAAGGAAGATCCGAAACTGCGCGACCGATACGGCCGGGGCTCCGCGGAGCCGGCCGGTTATGGCGATGCCGGTCCGCTGCTCAACGATTATCTTCTCGCCGCTCGCCGCCTCGTCGAATCGGGCGTGCGCGTCGTCAGCCTCGCCTATGGCCGCTGGGATTGGCACGGCCGGCCGCACGGCACCAATTTCGACAACGCCCGCGACCATCTGCCGGCGCTCGACCAAGGGGTCTGCACGCTCATTGAAGACCTCGAAAGCCGCGGCATGTTGAAAGACACGTCGGTCCTGGTGTGGGGGGAATTCGGCCGCACCCCGCGGATCAACAAGAACGGCGGACGGGACCATTGGCCAAATGTCGCCTGTGCTCTGCTCGCCGGCGGCGGCATCCGGGCGGGCCAGGTCATCGGGGCGACCAACCGCTTGGGAGAACACGCTACCGAGCGGCCAGTTCACTTCCAGGAAATCTTCGCCACGCTCTATCACAACCTGGGGATCGACATCAACCGGGCCACACTCAACGACTGGAGCGGCCGCCCACGGTATCTGGTGGACCACACCCGGTATCAGCCGCTGAAGGAATTGACGTAGCCACAGGCGGCCCGCCTGTCGGCTCGCTCTCATGCTCACCGCCAAGCTTCTCCACACCCTGACCCACCCCAACTCCGCCTACGGGGCAGCGTTCTCTCCGGATGGAGCACTGCTGGCCACCGTCAGCATGGATAACACGGTCAAACTTTGGAATGCCGCGACCGGCGAAGAGAAGGCTCGGCTGAAGGGGCATGGAGACGGCGTGTGCGGCGTGGCGTTTTCCAGCGACGGCAAGCGGCTGTTTTCGGCGAGCCTCGACAAGACCGTGAAGATCTGGAATGTGAACAGCGGGAGCGCCGAGGCCACGCTGGGGGGCCATCAGCAGTACATCGAGTCCTTCGCGATCTCCGCCGACGGCAAATGGCTGGCGACCGGCGGGCACGATAATGAGGTTCGCCTCTGGAGCGACAACGGCAGTCCGGCGGGAGTGCTGAAGGGACATACCGAAGCAATTTACGGCGTGGCGATTTCAGCAGAAGGCAAGTACGTCGCCTCCGCCGGCAACGACAATCAGCTTCTGCTCTGGGACTTCGCGGCCGCTAAGAAAATCGCGGAGCTCAAAGGGCATTCCGGCCCGCCCCAATGCGTCAGTTTTCACCCCGATGGCAAGCTCCTCGCCTCCGGCGGCAGCGACGCTAAGGTCAAAATCTGGAACCTCCCAGCCGGCGACCTGCAAACCACGCTCGACGGACATTCGCAACTCGTCAAGTGCGTGTTGTACTCTCCCCGCGGCAAATACCTCGCCTCCGGCAGTGTTGACGGCTCGGTGCGGCTCTACGATGCCCGCATCGGCACTCACTTGCTGACCCTCGAAGGGCACAAGAACACCGTCTATGGCCTGGCTTTCACCGCGGATGATCGGCTGTTAGCAACTGCCGGGTATGACCGGACGATTAAGGTTTGGGAACTGGGGAAGAAACAATAGGCGGAGTGTAGAGTGCAAAGTGAAGAGTGTAGAATGGGTGCGGCACTTTACACTTATCCACTCGCGCCTTTCTCGCCATGTCACACTCCCATCCCTTGCGTCGCTGCGTCATCGGCTCCTGCTTCGTGGTTGCCACATTCTGGGGCATCGCCGCCGCGGCCGACTTTCCGCCCGTCAGCGAGCTCAAGCCGCAAGCGGGACTGCCGGATCCGCTGGTGATGCTCTCGGGCCAGAAGGTGCAGAGCAAGGAGCAATGGGAAAACAAACGCCGACCCGAGCTGAAGCAGCTCTTCCAGCACTACATGTACGGATATTTGCCGCCCAAGCCGGAGGAGGTGAAGTACGAGGTGCGGCTACTCGATGAGAAGTTTCTGGACGGTAAGGCCACGCTATCCGAAGCGACCATTTCCTTCCTCAAGCCAACCCTCAAGCACAAGCTGCATGTGCTCTTGGTCGAACCAAAATCAAAGACGCCCGCGCCGGTCTTCATCGGCATGAACTTCTGCGGCAATCACGCCCTCGTTGATCATCCTCAGGTCCATATCCCGGAGAGTTGGATTTACAAATCTTGCGCCGGCGTGGAAAACGACCAGGCAACGGAGAAAGGTCGTGGCGGGCAGAAAGACGTCTGGAATGTGGACTTGATCGTGGATCGAGGCTACGCGCTGGCCAGCTTTTACAGTGGCGACATCGACCCGGACACCAAGGAATTCACGGACGGCATTGAGCCAGCGTACTGGAAGTCAAAGACCGCCGAGCCCGGACCCGATGACACCGCCGCGATTGCCGCGTGGGCCTGGGGATATCACCGCGTCGTCGATTTTCTGATCGCGGAACGAAGCAAGTCCATCGATAAGAACCGCATCGCTGCCGTCGGCCATTCCCGCAACGGCAAAACGACGCTGCTGGCCGCGGCGATGGACGAGCGGATTGCCCTGGCCATTCCGCACCAGGCTGGCTGCGGCGGAACGGGCCCCAGCAGAACCAGCGACACACGGGCGGAATCGGTAAAGCGGATCAATGCGGCGTTTCCCCATTGGTTCTGCAGCGAATTCAAGAAATTTGGGGACCACACGGAGCTGCTCCCTTTTGACCAGAATTGCCTGGTCGCCTTGTGCGCCCCGCGGCCGGTGTTGTTCACCAATGCCGAGGAAGATCTGTGGGCGAATCCCGATGGCCAATTCGACGTGCTCCAGGCCGCTTCGCCGGTCTACGAGTTCCTGGGAGTGCCAGGGCTCTCCGCCAAGTCCCGCCCCGAGCTCAACCAACTGGTCAAGAGCCGGCTGGGCTATTTCATCCGGCCGGGGAAGCATCAGATGACGCGTGACGATTGGAAGGTCTTTTTGGATTTTGCGGATCAGCAGATGCCGGGAAAATAGGACCGCCGGATACCCCGTGGACCATGCAGTCCAAGGTGGGAGCGCCCCCCGTTCCGGCGGCTTTTCGGCTTTTCCTTGAACTTCGTCCTCGGCAACCTAGTCTCTAGCGAGGGGGCTTATTGTGCGCGCTGGGCAGTGCCGGCCGAAATGAACCGCCCAGCAGTCGACGGTGGTTCCGAAGCTATTGATCATTTGGATGATTCATGACTGTTCTGATCATTGGAATCGTCGCCGCAGTTGTTACCGGCCTTTTGGGTGCCGGAATCGGCTGGCTGTTTTGCGGCGCACATTTGGAGATGGAACTGACGGCGCTCAAGAGCCAGAATGGCCATGACACGTCCAGCAGTCAGGAAGCGGAGAGCGGCCGGATGTCGGAATTGTTTGCCAGGCTGGCCGAATTGACCAGCGGCGTGGCGTCAGAAGTTGGCCGGCATACCGGCAACATCGAGGCGATCAACGCCGAGTTGGCATCAGTCCAGGAAGGGGACGCCATTGCAGTGGTGGCCGCCGTGCAAAGGATTCTGAAGACCAACGAGAAGATGCAGCAGGAGCTGGCCGTCGCCGAGAGCCGCTTGCAGGAGCAGCAGAAAGAGTTGGTCACGCAGACCGAAGCCGCCCGTACCGATCAACTGACGAAAATCACCAACCGCCGGGCGCTCGACGAAGAGCTTAAGAAGTGTGTGCAGGAATTCCAGCGATCCGCCCTGCCGTTCTGCATCATGATGCTGGATGTCGACCACTTCAAGAAGTTCAACGATACGCATGGGCATCTGGCCGGTGACGCAGTTCTGAAGTATGTAGCCCAGAACATCAAGTCTTCGGCTCGCGCGTCCGAACTCGTAGCCCGTTATGGCGGAGAAGAATTCGTCGTGGTTTTCCGTGGAGACAGCGTGACCACCTGCCGCGAAAGGGCGGACAAGCTGCGAGCCTCCATTAACGAGATGTCGATTACCTTTGAGGGCAAGCAGCTCCGCGTGACGGCCAGTGCGGGCCTGGCCGAAATTGGCATCGGCGAAGACGAGAAGGGGCTGGTCCGCCGGGCGGACGCAGCCTTGTATGCCGCCAAGAAAGCCGGCCGCAATTGCACTCACTGGAATGACGGACAAAGGAACCTGCCCATTTCTCCCGCACTCCTCGCCGTCCTGAACGCGGAGGGGCCGGTGCCAGGTCTCTCACCAATCAAATCACCAGCTAGCCACGCCAAACCGCGGCGCTTTGAGTTGTCTTGCACACGCTTTTCCGATGCCAGCTTCTCGCCCAACCTCGACCGCCGCGTGTCCGAATGGAAACGGACGGGACACGCCTTTTCCATGGCCATTTGTGCGATTGATGGAATTGACCAACTGGCGAAGACGCACGGCGATGAGTTGCTACGGCGAGTCGTCAATGTGACCGCGGGGGTGGTCAGCAGTTGCCTGCGGGACATGGACCAGTTTTCGATCTTCGGTGCAGGGAGTTTTGCCATCTCCCTCCCCACGGCTCAAATCCACGATGCCGCCCAGGTCGGCGATCGCGTTCGCAAAGCGGTCGAACGGCTGCATGGTTCGACCGGCTCTCTGCCGCAATTCACGGTCAGCGTGGGCGTGGCCCAAGTCATTGAAGGAAACGATTCCAGTCGCCTCTTTTACCGCGCCCAGTTGGCCTTGGAAGCCGCCCAGGAAGCAACCGGCAACAGCATTTTTATCCACGACGGCCTCAATCCCGTACCGGCAAATCTCGCCGCACAGCAAGCTGCGTTGACACCAGCCTGAAGCGCGAGCGTCGGACACCACGGGCGGTGAGGCAATTCTGATAGCTGCAACTCAAGGCGGGACAACGGTTTATCGCTCGTACGTGAATGAAATCAGGCCGACTTGATTCACGCCTTCGGCACGACGATCTGCAAGTCTTGCGTCGTGAATCAAGCTCGCAACATCCTATTTGGCAATGACTTACGAACAGTCCATTTGCCGCAAGTCTCTGAATCAAGCCTCTTCTTGATTCATGTTGTCGCTTTAAGTAGTTATCTACAGAAGACTTGCGCTACGCATCAAAGCTCTGCGCACGCCTTTCTGCCACCGCTTCGTCGCCAGCCGTGAATCGCGCCAGCGACCAGCATTTTCGCAACAACCAGGATGTCAAAGATCGTCCCCGCTCCGCCGATTATCGCGCGCGCAGCGGGGTCTCGTGTGTGTGTACAAAATGCTACTCATCCAGGTTGGCACAGTCAACAAGCGGCGGCAAGAATTCGGGAAATTCTAGGTGGCCCAAGCGGCGCTCTCTTGCGCCAATTGTAGCCGGGGCAGCGGCGACATGATTCCAGCCCACAGCGCAAGCTTTGGGGCCGGATTCTCGGGAATCCACACGAACACTGGCGCGGCGCATCGGGGTCGGGAGTCTTTCGCGTCGGCGACTCTCCATATGGAAAACGTATGACGCGAAAGACTCCCGACCCCTTCGCGTGGCCCTCGGTCTCATTCAGAAGCCTGAGAAGCCGTAGTAGCGTTGATGACATCCTGTGGAGTTGCGCCCATCAGGCCAACGCGAATTCCATGCTTGGCCAATTCGCTTGAGGCCGTGCTCGACAATATCAAGACAGCAATCAGACCTGCGCATGGAACAAAGGTGATGACAAGCCAAATCAACGATGGTTTCTTGAGTGCAATGGCCAACTGTTGGACATGCAGTGCCAACCACACCAGGCCAATTTGACTAATCATCAGGGAAGCGGGTCCGGTAAAGGCATTTCCTGGCAACAGTGCCGGCAAAAACGCAAAAAGTTGTATGACGGCACCACCTAAGTAACCCGACATCAGGGAGCGCTGCGCCTCCGCTATGGCGAGAAGGTTGTCTCGCTCGCTGGGAGCCAAACTTGTTTTCTCGCCTGCGTTTACACCCGGCAAATCGGCCAGGTCGCACCAGGCTTCTTTGCCTTCGGCCCGAACTCGCGTATCACCTTTCAGTCGCCGTTCCTTGAACTGCTCGATCAGGCTGGAAAAGGTAAACGGCCCTTCGATCTGGTCATTCACAAAGGCAAACCAGTTCGTAGCGTTGCAATCAGTGGGAACGCCGCCACGCGGCTTTTGCGACTCCTTGGCTGCCAAATAGGCGAGAAGTGCCCCGGCAAGAACTGCCACCAAACCAATGCCGGAAATCAGCAATGAAATGCCGCCGAATTCATTGGAATTCAGCGGCATGGAATTTCCAGGATTCGCCGCGGCATGACCAATGATGGCCCACCCGGGAGACATCAGGATCATCAGAACGCCGGTACTGATGAGATAGACGCTTAAAAAGGTCTTCATCCTTTACACCTCAATCTCATACCCCTTCCGCTGTTCGCGCTTCAGCCACTTGTTGGCCTCGTCGTCACCGAGGATTTGTTCGGCCTGCGAGTCCCACTGCAGCTTTTTGCCGAGGCGGATGCAGATGTTGGCGAGGTGGGCGGTGGTCATGGCACGGTGGTGGGTGTAGACGTCGCTGATGGGCTGGGTCCGGTCCTGGCGGCATTCGAAGAAATTCCCCATGTGGTTGCCGGGCCTTTTTCCCTTGTAGAGGGTTGCGATGGCGGGATTTTCCGAGGGCTTGGTCTTCATGTAGTCGGCGACGGCAGTCCCCTTCTCGTCGCGCAGGTCGCCACGGCTGACGAAGATGGTCCCCTCGGTCCCTTCGATGGTGATGCCATTTTCGCCATCGGAAAGGATGTGCATTTCCATTTCGCCGGGAAAGCCCGCGGTGACGTGGAACTTGGTCGCCGCGTTGTACTTGTTGCTCACGGTCGGCCAGCCGTCCTTGAAGGGTACGGGGTGGTCGGCGGTCCCTTCGATGTGGCTGGGGCCGCTGGTATCGACGCCGAGGCACCAGGCGGCGATGTCGATGTGGTGGGCTCCCCAGTCGGTCATCTTGCCACCGGAGTATTCGTACCACCAGCGGAACTCATAATGCGTGCGGCTTTCGGGATATTGCCTGTTGTTCCCTTCCCCCTTTTTGCCCATCACAAAGTCGACCATCGGGGCCTGCCCCAACCACATATCCCAGTTGAAGCCGGTGGGGACGGGAGCCTTCGGGATTTCGCCGCTGGACGGGGCTCCGCCGATGACGCAAGTTGCCTTCACGAGCTTGCCGAGCTTGCCCGATTTGCAGATGGCGACGGCGTGCAGAAACTGCTGGTCGATCCTCTGCTTGCCGTCCTTGTTGACGCGGGCCGACATCTCGCTCCGCTGCTGGGTACCGACCTGGAAAACGCGGCCGGTCTCCTTAAGGACTTTGCTGATCTGTTTCCCTTCGTCGATCGTCAGCGTGAGGGGCTTTTCGCAGTAGACGTCTTTCCCCGCTTTCATCGCCTCGATGCCGATTTTGACGTGCCAGTGATCCGGCGTGACGATGGTGACGACCTCGATATCCTTGCGGTCGAGCAGCTTGCGATAATCCTCGTACATCTCGACGCCGCGCTCCTTCCCTTTCTCGCCGAGCTTATTGAGGGCCATCCCCTTCGCCTTCTCCCGCATGTTCACATCCACATCACAGACCGCCACGCAATCGGCAAAGTTCATCGCCTGCGGCCCGACCGCATTCCAGCGGTCCCCCACGCCAATGCAGCCGAGGATCGGGCGATCCTGCTTGGAAGTGGTCTTGGCGTCCTGGGCCATGGTGTAGGGCGACCAGGGAAAATACGGCGCGGCAGCAAGGCCGGCGGCAGCGGCAGCGGAAGACTGGAGGAACTTGCGGCGCGAAGAGCTGGTGACTTTGCGAGACATACAGTAACTCACTTTCTGGGGCGAAAGAGGAGAGAAGATGGCTGGAACCAGAGCGAGTTAGTTTAACGGGCCGGAAGGGGAGATTCCACTGGCGAGGCTTGCCGCCGCTCACTGCTGCGGGTTAACCTGACCGGCTGAATTGCCCGTTACTTAGCCGAGGAAACTCCCGTGGATGTATTGATAGGCGTGGAAAACGGGGAGCATGTGCTGATCCGCCTGTTTGGCGGAGGTGATCCAAACGACTACTGGTGGATCAGTGGCGAAGTTTCCATTTCGGCAGGCGCATTTTCCGGGAGTTTTCCAGCCAGTTTTCGCTCCCCCGACTTTCCGCCATTTCGTGAGCAACTGGAAACTCTCTTCAAAACGCTAGAAGGCATTGCGACATTTACCACGCTGGAGGGGCAGCTCGAACTGGAGTTCCGCGGCGATGGCCTGGGACACATCGTTGTGACAGGAACCGCGCGAGACAACGCGGGAACCGGGAATCTCCTAAACTTTGAAACTGGCTTCGATCAGACTTATCTGCCGGCAATCGTTGCCGCACTCAAGCGAGTTGAAGCGGAATTCCCAGTTGAACAGGGTTAGCGTCACCCCTGCGGATTACATTAGCCGACACGCGGGCCGCGTGTGGCTACGGAGAGACGTGGTAGTTATGGCACTTCAGGCACTGGTCGCCCGCGGCCTTGGGAGTGTGGCAGGAGGTGCAGGCGGATTTGGAGAGCGGGGCGAAGTTGGAAATGGCCGACGACGATGACATTTCATGACAATGGGTGCAATCGGCAAGCTGTGGCTGGATGAGATGGGGACGGTGAGAGAATTTGGTGAAAGATTTCGCGGCGGGCTCGTGGCTGAAGGATTGCCAGCGGATTGTGAAGCTCGCGGACTTGTCGTTGCCGTCCAGGCGATGGCACTGGGCGCAGTAGCCCATGGAGGTGGGCTTGGTGAGGCTGGCGCGGAGCGCGGCGTTCGCGGATGAGACCTTGGGGGTGTTTTTCAACGAAAGTTCGATCCAGGCTTTGAGAAGTAGATCTCCGTGGCCAGTGGGTCGCCAGGCAATGGAATAACTGGCATCGCTACGCTGCCAGCCGGTGGTGGGTTTTGTGGGCACAGGCGGAGAAGCCGTTGCTTCAGGCTCGGGCGGCTTGGGGTCGGATGAGCCGCCGAGCAGGTCCTCGTCACCGCCGGCTTTGGGTGTTTCCGGAATAAGCAAATCGTCTCCTTCCGCGGGCGGTTTGGCAGGGTTTTGGGGTTCTTTGATGACGTTTGGTGACGAGGAAGCTTCCGGAACTCGCAGCGGCAGCGGCTTTCCTTCGCGAAGCAGCGTCAGTTCCTCTTCAAGTTTCGGTAGCCAGGCGGCCTGGGCGGCACGGAGCACATCGGGCGGAAGGTGGGCCCAAAGCTGTGAAGATTCTGAGATGCTCAATCGCTTTGTAAGCGCCGCCTCGCCCTCAACCATCAACTCGTGCAGCAGTTTCTTGGACGCAATCGCCACTTCAGCAGCGGCGGCAAGCTGTTCTTTGTTGGCGGAGTCAACCGCGGCCAAATCACTACCGGGAATTTTCGCCAGCGCCTTCGCGACTTGCTCATCAATGGATAGCAGTACAGCCATTGCCGGCGGAATAATGCCGTCGAAGTCGCTGCTGATGCCTTCGGGCCATTCGCCAATGTTGAGGCCGGCCTCCTGAAGGGCGGCGACGTTCAATCCCGGTAGAGCAAAGAGCTTGAAGCCCTCTTCGCCGCTCTGCTTGATTTTCGGCTCGTGACAGGATGCACAGGCGGTCTGGAAGCTGGCGAGCAGCTTGTTATCTCGCCGCGAGTCATCCACGTGGCACGATTGACAGCGGAATTCCTGCTTGCCGGCGGGAAAGTGCTTTCCCTTGTGGACGGCATGGTCAAAAGCAATCGGACTCTGTTTCTCGAACGGCCAACTCGTGAACTCGGGATGCCCGCTGGCGAAGCTGTGGAAGGACTTCGCGTGGCAGGTCTGGCACTGCTGGTTACTCATTGCCGCCAGGTCGTGGTCCTTGCCATGATGTTCCCGGTGGCAAGCCGCACAACCGATTTGGCCACGCTCGTTCTTGGGGATGGAAATGCCGCTGGTCCAACTTTGGCCGTTCACATCCGCGGCATGTTTCGCCAGACGCTCGGGCGAAACTCCATGCGGCAACAGAGCATGGGCGGCATCGAGCCCCTTTTCGTGGCATTTGAGGCAGAGTGTGCTTTGCGGCGTTTGCAAGGCAGTACTGCTCACCAAACTGGTCGCCCAATCGCCGACTGTTTTACCTCCCGCTTCGTGGCAAGCCGCACAGCGATTGGAAATGCTGTTCTTGTTCAGAATCTGAGCATGTTTCAGCGTCAGCGGCCCCGGCGCAAATGCTTCCGTCCACCAGGCTTTTGACAGCATCACCAGCAGGGCCGCGAGGCTTAAAAGGGTGCAGGCGGCGACGAAAATCCGCCGCTGGGAGCGTAGGCTGCGCTGCGGGACGCACGGCTCATTGGCTTCCTGACAACTTCCGGATGGAGAAGGTCCGTTCACGCAGCGGCGGCCTTCGCAAGCACGGCCGCACGTCCAGGCCCCTGGGCGTTCGTAGCGATTGAAGTCGTCCTGAGGCGGGCGGAAGCTCGGCAGCGTCGTCATCGCATTCCTCCATGGAACGCATGGGCCTGCACCGCGTGAAAGCCGGCGAAGAGAAGCAGAGCGTACGTGCCGCCGATGTGGCCGAACAGCCAGCACTTGAGCCAGCCTTGCAGGGCATGGTGATAGTCGAGGTCATCCTTGCGAGCAGTGAGTGCTGCCAGCTCTTCGACAAGTTGCTGCTGAGGCTCGCCGAGATAACGCTTTAGCTCGCCGAGTTCCGCCAGCAGTTGCCGCCGGAGCGTGCTCGTCGGCCGCAGGTAGTATCTCCAGCCCCGAGGACCTTCGAAGAAGCGGAAGAGGCGGCGGGAGTAGATGTCGGTAACGACGCCGGCACTGGAATCATCCCGAGCGATCAGCACCAACTCTTGGGCTCGCTCCGCCACTTTCCGTCGCAAGCCCGGAATCCGTTCCCAAATCGGTTCCTCGCCAAGCGCGGCGAGGCGACCTGGAATCGTTCGAGTCAAATAGAGTCCGTGGAGGCCGCTCGCGGTGACAAGCAGGTAGAGTGCTGCCAATGAAGACTCAAAGATGCCGTTGGGGATCCGAAAGCTGGTGTGAAGCAGGAATAGCCAGACCGCGCCGACACCAACATAGAGATGCACTTTCAGCCACGTCGCCGACGATCCCAGCGGCAAAAACGTCAGCCTTTTGCGAAGGTTGTACGCCGCGAGAAAAACGACGGCCGAACCGAGCAATCCTCCGCTTGTAAAGGCATGCGGACGCAGCGTCAACCATTCGTACCGCCACCAGGCCGTGATCGCTACCATGATCAACGCAAACAGGAGCCAAGGTCGCAAAACGCGATGAAGAACTGGGCCGCGAGTGATGCGGGGGAGCCGGAAGAGAGTCATGCGGCTTCTCCCGATCGATGTTCATCGCGCCAGGCACTGAGCGGATCGGTTTGGGTCAGGTCGATGCGGATGAGAGCGTCATGCGGGCAAGCGTTTTGGCAAGCCGGGCCGGTCCACTGCTCCTGGCACATGTCGCACTTGGTCGCCTTGAAAATCGGCAACTGGGTGATCTGGTCTTGCAGGCGGTTGCCAGCGGGGTCGAGGATTTCCACCATCCGGATGTTCTGATAAGGGCAACTGTTGGCACACGTCGCACAGCCGATGCAGGTCCCGTCGTTGATGGTCACGTTGCCGGATTTTTCGTCGCGGGAAATCGCCCCCGTCGGGCAGCCAATCATGCAGACGGGATCGGCGCAGTGCATGCAGGCGCTGGCGAACAGGTATTTTCCGTGCCGGGCTCCCTCGCGAAGGAACCGCGGATTCCCCTCGTGAGCCGTCGCACAGGCCCGCACGCAGTCGTCGCACCGCGTGCAGCGGTCGAGGTCCACGACCATCGCCTGCGTGCCGTTGGCCAGGCGACGTTCGACAAGGAATTCCATCAAAGCCGTCGGCAACGGCTGGCGGCGGTCGGGGAGTTTGCCGGGAGATTGGTTTAAGTTTTTGGGATTTGTTTCTCGCGGCAATTCCGCAGCCGGCAGATGCGGCAGGATGTATTTGACCGCGATGCCGGCGGGAATTCGCAGCATGTCCACATAGCCGGTGGCCCGGAGCGAATCCTGGTACGGCACCAGCTGCCCATTGGTGGCGTTCGCGTTGTGCACAATCTCCCGCAGGCCAAACATCCGCCCTTTGCCGATATACGACATCGTCTTGTGACCGTCCCCATGCCGCCGGCAGACGCGGGCGAAGCCGCTGCGGATCATCCAGAAGTCATTGGCGTAATGGCCCTCTTGGGCGATGAGCGGCTCGGCTTCAATCTTGGTAGCCGGTGCCGCACCCGCGAGCTGTTTGTACTCGGCCATCCATTCGAAGTTGCCGTAGGTCTCGAAAATCGTCGCGTCGACAATCGCCGTCAGCGATGCCTCCGGCAGCCGGCGAAAAAGAGGGGTTTCCCGCAGATGAACCCGCAAACTGTTCTCCCGGTAAAGCCGGTCCAAATGGTCTTGCAGCCGCTTGTCTCGCCGTAGGAGTCGCAAACCTTGCCAGCGGATTTCAAGGAGCGTGGAAGCATCCTCCGCAAACACCGTGGCCGTTCGCGGAGTGCGGCTCATTGCGGCCATCTCGCCGAACATCTCGCCCTGCCCCAGTCGTACCGTGTTGTGCCTGTCGAGCACGCCGGGAACATCCTGCAAGAAAACGCAAGTGCCGTCAGCATTCGTTCTAGTTGAAACAGCGTCCTTGGACTTGCCGCGAGAGTAATCCCGCACTTCCGGCCAGGCTGGATTCGACCAAAGCTGGGCAATGGTCTGGAAGAACGTGCGCTCTTTCGGCCGCTCGCGCCCGAGCAGCTCCGCGGGCATCTTTTCCAGCACAACCCGCAGCAGCCCATCCAGCACCAGGAACGCACTGTTGCCGTAGTCCCCTTCGCGGAGAATGATGTCCCCCGGCTGGTGGCGGACGATGCGGCAGTCGTTGCGAAGAATCCCGGCCAGCGGGGTCGCCGGCGGAAAGCGAGCCGGGTCCATGTGGCGAAACGGCTCCTGCGCAAAGAGCCACGCGACGTCCCCATCGGTCATTCTTTCGCCGAAAGGGACGTCCCACCGCTGCGGCCGATGAATAGAGGCGAAGCCTTCCGCCATAGGAGCATCCGTGCTGAGGAAACTATTTTCCGATTCGTAGCATAGGTGCCGCTATCGCTTCTGAGCAACGGCGAAATCGCCACGCTAGCACGCCTGCCAGCCGTTCATCGCTCTTGAGCCTTCGCATAAAGGGAGCTATAAACCGCGGCCCGAATTTCTTGGGCCTTCACCCGCTTGTCAGCAAGGGGACCGTCGATGCGGCACAACTTTATGGGGCTGGTGGTACTTGGAACTCTGGTCCTGGTGGCAGACTTACTTGCCGATGACGAAAGCCCCTACGAGGCCGTTGTTCTCGAACAAGGGGCGGAGGTCCGCGCCGGGCCAGGGCAACGGTTTTATGTCACCCAGGAACTGGAACCGGGGACGCGCGTGGAAGTCTATCGGAAGGACACCGGCGATTGGCTGGCCATTCGGCCCCCCGAGGGGAGCTTCAGTTGGATTCCCCAGACCGATTTGGAAATGACGGAAGAGCCCGGGATCGCCGAAATCACGGCGGAGGAAGCCCAATCCTGGCTGGGGTCGCGGGCGGAAAGAATCCGCGAGCACAAATCGCATGTCACGCTTGCTCGCGGCGAACGAGTGGAAGTTCTCGGAAAAAAACAGGTCGATGGGGCCGACGGCAAAACGCAATTGTGGCTGAAGATTGCTCCGCCAGCCGGGGAGTTTCGTTGGGTCCATCAGCGGCAAATCCGCAAGGCCAAGAAGAATGACCTCGCGATAGATCGCGACTTGAAACCCGTCGAGCGAAAGGCCGAGCCGGACTCGCCTTTCGCCGCCGTGGTGTACGAAGAGCCGCTCTCCGAGCGGCCTGGGTTTCGGCGCAGCAACATTCCACTATCGGACCTGCGGGCGGCGAAGCCAGAGCCGCAAGTGCGCCCTGTGGTCCACGAGGAGCCTGTCGTGGATAGCCCCGCGAGGTCACTTTCGCCGGACGGATTCGTCGCTCGCAAGCGGCACCCTTCGGCACCACTCGCGTCGTCCGCCAATTCCAATCGCCTGGCGCAAGCGACAACCACAAGCAACTCCGCAACCACCAAGACTGCGCCGACGAGCCCGCTTGCGAGTGACGAATCGTCCCGCGAGCTGGAAGAGCTCGACTTGCAACTTTCGTTGATCCTTTCCCGCGACAAGAGTACCTGGAATTTTTCGTCCCTCAAGGACCGGGTGACGCGGATTGTCGAAAACGCGGCCACGCCTGGGGACCGCGGTCAGGCTCGCTTCATGCTGGACAAGATCAAGCGGTTCGAAGAAACCTTTGACGTGCAGTCGCTGCCGGAAGTGAAACCCACTGCGCCCGTGGCGAATCGAGACTTTCGGGCCTATGACGGCGAAGGCTGGCTCACGACCGTGAAGTCCTTCGATAAACCGATCGCCCCGTATGCGCTCGTCGATGCCGACGGCAAACGGATTTGCTTTGTTTCTCCCGTGCCGGGCCTAAGCGTCGGCAATCACATTGACAGGCGAGTCGGCGTGTACGGCAAGCGGGGGCTGATTCCCGATTTGAATGAGCCGCACGTGCTAGCAAGCAAAGTGGTCGACCTGGAACGAGCGCGATAGGGGGTCGGGAGTCTTTGGCGTCATAGGCTCCGCAAGACAGGAAACCGCTTCCGCCAAAGACTCCCGACCCCGTGCGGCGCGAAAAAAATCGCCGGCTGGGTTGGTGGGGCAATACCAAGCTCCAGCCGGCGAAAGAATGTTCCGAGGCTGTTAGCGACAACGGCTGGGGGGCAATGTCTTCTTCCAGCTCGTCATCCAGCACGGAACGAGATAAGTTATCGCCTTTGAAAAATGGGTTCGCTAGCTTAAAAAATCACCTGTCCGTTTGGCAGAAGTTTACGCATCGCTCCACCGCGCCCAGCCGACTGTGCTTCCTTTAACCCTGTCCCATCCGCGACCACAATAGGTTGTGGTAAAGGGGAGTCAATCAGACATCATTGCCGTTCGAAGATTCAGGCCAGAATGGGCTCGTTGGCGGAGTGGCGGAGCAGGTTGCGGAGGAGCTCGAGGTCGTTGGCGACACAGAGCTTTTCCAGCACTCTGATGCGATGCTTGGACGAAGTCTGAACGCTGACGTTGAGTTCCAGGGCAATCTGCTTGAGGGACTTACCCTCCATCAGCCGGTCCATCACCTCCCGGTCTCGGGGGGTCAGGCTGTCGAGCCTGGCAATGAACTGCGGGGAAGCGAACTGTGCCTGGCGTCGCGTCGCGTCCCGTTTCACCGCCTCTTGCACCCTACCCAGCAGCACCCGGTGGTCTGTCGGCTTTTCCAGAAAGTCAACGGCCCCGGCGCGGAAGGCCTGGGCACATGTTGTCACGTCTCCGTAACCGGACATCATGATAATTGGAAAATTAACTCCGTTGCGAGTAAGGGCGGCTTGCAATTCCAGGCCGGACATTCCAGGCATCCGCACGTCGAGCAGCAAGCAGCCATGGCGATCGACAGACCAGGCTTTCAGAAAGTCATCCGCGGAGGAAAACCCTTCCACGCGCCAGGAATTGCACTCCAGCAGGAAGCACATAGCGCGAAGGGCGCTGGGATCATCATCGACCACGAAGACAGTCGGCTCAGGCAGCGGGCTCTGGGGATGATTCATGATTCCACACCGGTAAGGTAAACCGGAATCGCGCGCCTTGGGCGCTCGAAGTTTCAGCCCACAGGCGACCGCCATGAGCCTCGATAATGGTCCGGCTGATGGGGAGGCCGAGCCCCAGGCCTTCGGGCCTGGTCGTATAGAATGCTTCAAAGATGCGCTCTGGCTCGCCGGATTGCAAGCCCGCGCCAGTGTCCTCCACCAAGAATTCCAGCTCCTGTGCTAACCGGCGAGTGGAAACCCGAATCAGTCGTCGGGCGGGCTGGGAAGCGACGATGGCTTCTATCGCATTGCGGAGGAGATTGACGATGACTTGCTGCACTTGCAACTCGTCGCCGGCGGCCGGGGGCAACAGTTCACCTTCCTCGAGGTCCACTTGGATCTTTTGCTCTCGCACTTTGTGGGCGAGCATCTCCAGAGCCTCGTGAATCAGCCTGGGCAAGTTGAGCGGCGCGCGCACTGGCAGTTGGGTGCTGGCGAATCGTTTGGCTCGGCGAATGACGTCGGCAGCCCGCTGAGACTCGCGGGCGATGAAGTCCAGTGTGGAACCGATTTCCTGCGTCGACAGCGTGCCCGTTTCCAGCCGCAGCCTGGTTCCCTGCACATAGTTGCTGATGGCCGATAGCGGCTGATTGACCTCATGGGCCAGCTCCGCCGCCATTTCGCCGAGCGTCCGGACCCGCAGGGCGTGGGCAAGCAGCGACTGCTGCTCTAGCAATCGTTCCTTGGTCCGAACGTGCTCGGCCATTTCATGCCGCAGTTTCTCATTGGCCGTAACCAACTCTCTGGTCCGCTCCTTGACATGGAGTTCCAATTCCTGATTCGCCCTCTCGAGCGCCTGTTGATCCAGCCGTAGCTGGGTGACGTCGGTGACATTGCCGATAAAACCAGTCCTATTCCCCTGGTCGTCGAAGAGTGTCTGCGAGGTCGCCGCGATGTGCTTGACTCGGTTCTCGGCGAACAACAGGCGAAGCTCGACGCGATAGGACGCCTCATTCGACTGGATGAACTTGTTCCAGCGTTCCGCCACCCTGGCGAGGTCGTCAGGATGGATGAGGTTCCAGGCCTCCTGGGCCAGCATTTGTTCCCGTGTCAGCTCAAAGAGGTCGCAGCATTTGTCATTGTAGTAAATAAAGGTTCCGGCAGCATCGGCCTCGTAAATCCCCGTGGGGGAATCGTTGGCCAGCGTGCTGAAGCGGCGGGCGCTTTCTGCCAGAACCTCGGCTGCTCGCTTTTGCGACGAGATGTCCCGGGCAATGCCGATGACTCCGATCAGCTCACCCTGCGAGCTGTGGAGGGGAGATTTTGTTGTCAGAAAAGTACGTTCAAACGCATCCCCTGGGCCGGGATGCTCATAGGTAATGGGCGTTCCTTCAGCCATGATTTTTTTATCCATAGCTCGAATGCCCGCGACAGCCTCGCGCTTGAACAAAAGCGAATCGTCCTGTCCGACGACCTCGTCAACCGATTTGCCGACAAGTTGGGCACCGATCCGGTTGATAAACAGGTATTTCCCTGCGATGTCCTTGACGAAAATCACATCGGAAGTACCGTCCAGAACGGCTTGCAACAAATCGATGTCTTTGCGCACGAATGGCTCCTGAGAGATCATCCTCGGATTCCAGAGATAGAATACCAGACCCGTGGCATCCGCGGTTACGGTTACACGTGCTGGCCAGCCAAAACGCCCGTGCTGAACGCCGCTTGGAAGTTGTAGCCGCCGATGGGGCCGTCCAAATCGAGAATTTCTCCGGCGAAATAGAGGCCCGGGACCAGCTTGCTCTGCATCGTGCGGGAGTCGACTTCGTTCAGCGATACGCCGCCGGCGGTAACTTCCGCCTTCTCAAACCCGCGAGTGCCACTGATGGGGATGTTGGATTGCTTGATGGCGGCAACGAGGCGGGAACGGCCCCCTTTCGGCAGTTCCGCTCCGCGAAGCTCGGGATCCAGCCCGCACAGCGCGAGCAGCTCTTCGGCGAGGCGGCGGGGAATGTACCTCGACAAGAGCCCCACCACCTGCTTCTTTCCTTCCGCTGCCGCTTCTTGCTGAAGCTGCTCTTCGAGCTCCGGCGTCTTCGTCCCAGGCAGAAAGTCGCAGACCAGCGCCAGCTCGCGCGGATGGGGGTGAGCGGTAACGGCCCGGCTGACGTCCAGAATCACGGGGCCGGAGAGGCCGAAGTGGGTGAAGAGGAAGGAGCCGCGGGCGGAGGCCAGAGATTTCAGATTGGTGATTGTAGATTGCAGATTGGACTGAGTCACGCAAACCTGGACATCGGGAATCGTCAGCCCCGTCAGCGATTTCACCCAAGACGCATCCGTGGTAATGGGGACGAGCGCGGGGCGGGGCGGAACGATGGTGTGTCCCCAGGCGGCTGCCCAGGCATAGCCGTCCCCCGTTGTTCCACTGCCGGGATAGGATTTTCCGCCGACGGTAATCAGCAGGGAATCGCAGGTCAGACTACGGGCGGATGTGCTTACCAAGAACTTGTCGTCCACGCGGGAGCAGCCGAGCATGGGCTCATTCAACGATATCTCCGCTCCGCTCTTTTCCAAACGGCGGACGAGAGCGGCCAAAACGTCAGCCGCCTTATTGCTGACGGGAAATATCTTGCCAGTTTCCTCAACTTTGGTGGCGACCCCTTCGTCCTCAAACAATTGAACCAATTCGGACGGAGAAAGTGCGGCCAAGGCGGAGTGCAGAAAGTTCCCCTGCTCGCCATAGGCTTTGATGATGCCCCACTTATCGGTCGCATGCGTCAGGTTGCAGCGCGTGCCGCCGGACATCAAGATCTTCACTCCGGGCCGCTTATTCTTTTCCAAGAGCAGCGATCGCCGACCCCGCGAGGCCCCTTCCGCGGCGGCAACCAGGCCGGCCGCGCCGGCCCCGATGACGAGAACGTCGTAGTGGGGGCACGAGACGGGGTCGGGAGGGGTTTCCACGGGTCTAACGGAATGGGCGGTTCACTCTGGAAACTCCTCCCGACCCCTTATAACCAGAACGAGAGGACAAAGAGAGCCGCGAAGATGACCCCCATGAACGTCAGCATCCAGACCACGGTCTTCCAGGCATGGTGCAGAATCGGTCCCAGCAACTCATGGCGTGTGGCCCCGTACACCAAGCTGACCGCCAAGATCAGCGGCACCAGGTGCCAAAGCTGCGAGTTCATCATTCCGCCAATCAGAACCATAATCACTCTCCTCAATTCCTAACTCAATCTACTCTGATTTGTCCTTCGCTTTACCGTCCTTGTCGTCTATGGACTTTCCGTCCTTCTTCTTTTCCTCCGCCGGCTCACTGAACGCCGGTCCGGCCGCCGCATCGTAAATGGCGAGCCAATTGAGCAGGCCGGCAATGACCGTATAGAGCAGCGCCAGGTCGTAGCGCGTTCCCAGTTCCTTGTTCCAGCGATTGAGCTCTTCACGATCAAGCGGTGGTGCCATCCAGCCGCCGAATCTTGGCGGGGCATCCTTTTTGGCCGCCAAAGTTTGGGCGACCGCCGGCATTGCCGGCAGCCCGACGCCGATTTGCATCGCGAACGGCCAGCGGCTCAGTTTTCCTTGAAAGCCGGGATAGGCCTCCGTCTTGTCGCGGAACTGCGCGGCGTAAACGACCTTCCCTTCGCCCAGCACCAGGCCGAAGAAAAAGGTCCCCAGAATGCAGACCATGAACAGGATTCCCTTGGCATACCGCCGCTGATAGAGATGCCCCGCCCCCGGCCAGAGCCAGGCGAGGATGCCGGCCACCACCGGATCGCGAAGGTCAATTTCAATGCCGTCCGGCGTGGGACGGATGGTCCCTTTGGCTTTGTCAACGGGCATATCGCAGCGGTCGGAAATGAGGGAGTTTCGAGGTTAGGCTAACCGGCTATTCTATCCGCTCCGCCCCTCTGGAACAGACCAAAACGTCCTGCGACGGGGCAATCTGGTATTCGTCGGCTCGTGGCCGTTCTTACTGTCCACGTGCCGAACCACATCCTTTTTGAATCCCGCGGAAATGCTCGCCGCTTCCGCGACGTTTCGACCTGGGAATGAACCATCTCGCAGACCACCTGGCGGGACCGTTATCCGGCTCCTGCCGGCATCAGAGAGTCCTGGGTCGTCGATGTTCCAAGTTGTCTTGAATCACGGCGTCACCGGCAGTTACTTCTTCCTAAACAACGGCCCCGCATAAATCGCCCCGCTGCCGAGCTCTTCTTCGATCCGCAAGAGCTGGTTGTACTTTGCCATCCGGTCGGTGCGGCTGGCGGAGCCGGTTTTGATCTGGCCGGGGCCAAGGGCGACGGCGAGGTCGGCGATGGTGCTGTCCTCAGTTTCGCCGCTGCGGTGGCTGGAGATGCTGGTGTACCCGTTGCGGTGGGCGAGATGAATGGCGGAGATCGTCTCCGTCAGCGTGCCGATTTGATTCACCTTGATGAGGATGCTGTTAGCGATTCCTTCGTTGATGCCGCGCTGCAGCCGCTCGGTGTTGGTGACGAAAAGGTCGTCGCCGACGAGCTGCGTCTTGCTCCCGAGCCGCTCGGTCAAGAGCTTCCAGCCCGCCCAATCGTCTTCGCTACAGCCGTCCTCGATGGAGCAGATGGGATAACTCGCCGCCCAGTCGGCGAGACCATCGACCATCGCTTCCTTGGAAATGGCCTTGCCGTCGAAGGTATATTTCTGCGCCTTGGAGTCGTAGAATTCCGTCGCCGCCACATCCAGGGCGATGAAGATTTGCTTTCCTGCTTTGTACCCCGCCTTGTCAATGGCCGACATGATCAGATCGAGGGCTTCGCGGTTGCTGCCGAGGTTCGGAGCAAAACCTCCTTCGTCACCGACCGACGTATTCAGTCCCTTGCTCTTGAGCACACCCTTGAGGTTGTGAAAAATCTCGCATCCCGCACGGAGAGCATCCTTGAAACACGTGAAACCGAGCGGCATGACCATGAACTCTTGCACGTCCACTTTGTTGTCAGCGTGCGCCCCGCCGTTGATGATGATCATCATCGGTGCCGGCAACAGATTGGCCCCAGCGCCGCCAAGATATCGATACAGCGGCTGCTGGGTATAAGCGGCAGCAGCTTTCGCCACGGCGAGCGAGACACCCAGAATGGCGTTCGCCCCCAACTTGCTCTTGTTCGCGGTCCCATCCAGCTCGATCATGGCCTGGTCGATGGCAATCTGATCGATCGCGTCGTAACCGATGAGCGAGTTGGCAATCAGGTCGTTGATGCTCGCCACCGCCTTAAGCACCCCCTTCCCCAAGTACTGGGTCTTGTCCCCATCCCGCAACTCCCAGGCTTCATGGGCCCCCGTGCTCGCCCCGCTCGGCACGGCCGCCCGCCCCAGCGATCCGTCCGTCAGCGTCACATCCACCTCCACCGTCGGATTGCCACGGCTATCAAGGATTTGGCGACCATGAATATTGGCAATCAAGCTCATGACAGACTCACTGAAAAAAGGGACTTGGAATGTTGAAAGGCGATTATTTATCACCCCATTTTGGCGAACGCCCCTCTAGCTGACTAGGCCGCGTGACACCAAGGAGACTTCGCCTGTTTGATTCATGGATTCCACTGGTTTTTTTCTCGGTCAAAATCGATTCACCTTGTTTCGCAAATCATTTCCAGCAGCCTCTTTGCGAATTCACCCTTGGTACACAATCTGATGCCTTTTGTCCGGTTTTGATGTACGCCCTTCGGATTCAAAACACACCAAACTCCCGGCCACCAAACTGAAAAATCGCTGTCAGCTCCCCGACCGCCTTCCGCTTTCCGACCTTCGCCCGATTCCATCGTCCACCCGTCTCCTGTCTGTTGAACTCACCTCCCCCGGTTACAACTCGTACCACGGCATGAAGAACTGGGGTCCGTGTTTATTTCGCACCCATTCATTGAACACCAGGGGGGATTTCTTCTCTTGTCACCTGGCTTTCTGGTCAACGCGTTCTCGCTTTCCAAACTCAGACCTCCAATTCCAATTGACACCCTCTCCTTCTCCGTGGTCGGCATCGTCGATACTATACGTAAGTAGACTATTGCGGGTTGGCACAGTCGAGGGTCGGGGGGGCAAGAATCTCCAAGATACTTTGCATCCAATGGTGAATCCGAATTTGGGAACGCAAATCTGGCTCCGTCCTCGCCGTAATTCTGTTCTCGAGACGCAGAAATAGTTGACATCATCCAACCTAGCCCTTAGCTTCACGCTTAATCGTGGTGTAGGTATCTCTTCATGGCAACGGTCGTTGCTTGGGATGGAGTTCAAATGTCGGAATCACGTACCCAGGTTGTCTCGGGAACTTCCAGGCGAATTCCAGTTTGGACCTGGTTCGCGGTATTCAACGTGGTTGTCGTCGTTGCCGCAGTAATTGGCATCAAGGCGTACCTGGACAGGGATCGCCCAGTAGTGGTTGCTCCTCTTGTTGAGCCAACTCCTCCCATCCAAGAATCAAAAACACCCAACGATCAGGCAAGAGAAGCGTCAACGAAAAAGTCTTTGGCCAAGGAGCCAGAAGCCACAGCAAGTCTTCTTCCCTCAGTGCCTCAGCCGCGAACAACCGCCGAATTGGTTGCGGGAGTCCAGGATGGCGTTGTTTTCCTGACGACCTACAACTCGAAGGGAGACAAACTAGGATTCGGCACAGGGTTTGTCATCGATTCCAAGGGTCTCGTCGCAACCAATTTCCATGTCCTACGTAGCTCGTCTGCCGCGGACGTGGAGTTTCATAATCGAGATAGGATCAAGGTCAAAGGTGTACTGGCATGGGACATGGCAACAGACCTTGCCATTCTCGAATTGGCCAACCTGCCTAAAGGGCTCAAGGCATTGGAATTGGCTACCACTTTGGAGCGGCCAGACGGAACCGATGTTATCGCGATCGGCCATCCGCAGGAGTTCAAGTTCACAACCACCACCGGCATTCTCAGTGCCGTTCGCAAAACCTCGGAACTTCCGCTCCAGTACCGGCAATTCCTCGGTGCCAAGGCGGATGATACGTGGTTGCAAACGAATGCAGTCATTTCGGGTGGAAGTAGCGGCGGGCCACTCTTGGACCGAACGGGGCATGTGATCGGCATCAATACCTGGGTTAGCGGCAACTACAGCTTTGCAATCGACGTTCGGCATTTGGCCGCGCTGAAACAATCTCTTAAGTCCGAATCTCTGATGCTCGCCGACTTGACCGGTCCGGGTGAGCAATTGGCCAACCTGTTGGCAGAGTTTCAACAAAGGGCACAGTGGTTCAATATGCAAATTGGCAATGCCCCTAATGAGGCAAAGCGCCTCGAATTACTCGAAACAAAGCATCCTGCCGCGGAATTTGCTCCCCGACTGTATGAACTCGCGGTGGAATGTGAACACACGCCAGTCGCCTATGAATGTCTGGATTGGGCTTGCCAAATCGCCGGACAGCAGAGCGCTCCCGCCACCTGCGACGCAGTACTCCGTCGCATTGGTGATCGGTTGTCGGAAAAATACGCGGACGATCCTCGGCTGGTTGGTTTGATGTGGGGGATGCGGGGGAGTCCCCGGCCTGGGGCCTGGTATGTCATGCAGCGGATCGGCGAAGGAAGTTCGGTTCGAGATGCTCGTGGAATTGGTCTCTTTAGTGCGGGATATGCCCGTCTTGCCTCGGCAAAAGATGGCGAGTCTGCCGCCGCCTCGGGGCTGCTCGAAAAAGTTGTCGAGCAGTACTCGGACGTGATCTACCACTGTTCCGATCCGAGGCACCCAGAGCATCTCATTGCCTCGGAAGCCAAGGAGCTTCTTTATCGAATCAACAACCTCTCGGTGGGGAGTCCCGCCATGGAGATTAGCGGCATGGGGCTGGACGCTGCCAAATTCAAGTTGACCGATTACCGCGGCAAAATCGTCGTCCTCGACTTCTGGGAAGACGAGTGTCAGTACTGCCGGGAGATGTGGCCTCACGAACGAAAAATGGTGGCGGAATTGAAAGATGCTCCGTTCGCGCTGGTTGGCGTCTTCTCAGGAAAGAAGCTTTCGTTGCAGCAGCTTGTCGATAATGGAACCGTTACCTGGAAGAATTGGGTCGATGACACCGGAAACCCCATCTCCACCACATGGCGAATCGAAGGGTTCCCAACATTATACATTCTCGATCACAACGGAGTCATTCGCTATCGGGCCACTGGTCTCGTTTCAGACGCCCAACTCTCGAAGTGGGTCCAAGATCTGCTCGCCAAGGTTCCCAAACCCGCGCCATCAGCGGCACTGTAATTCGTGGCCGGTCCGCAAGGGTATGGGGAATCTCAACGGACCAAGTCGACCTGGGTTCTTATTGCCCACCGCCTACTCGTATTGAGTTGTTGGCCAACCTAAGATGGCGGCAGGGTTCCCTTCTTCTAGCCGTCTGTCGCAGTGTCTTGCCACAGCTCATTGAGCGTCACGAGAGCGCGGCAGCAAGCGGCAGGCGATTCATTCGAGGAACTGTGCCCCATGAAAGCCTCTCCTTTCTTCGGTCGTTATGAGGATGGTCCGTCGGTCTGCGCGCCAGCACCCAGGGTGATGAAAAATATCAAGAAGGAGTTGATCGCCGCCCACGCGGTGTCGGCCCATGAGGCTCGGCTGGCTTCCATGATGGGCCTGGCGCCAGCCGGGACTTCCAATATGACCGGCTTTAACGACGGACTCATTTATCCACCCGGGATGGGTCCGGTGCCCGCGCCAAAAACGGGAGTTTCGCTGTCGATGGCCGCGGCTCTGGCACCGCAAACCACGCGCAAGCTGCACGCTTTGGCGCTGCTGGTCGATTTTTCGGACAACAAGGGGACGCGTCCAGCAGCCGACTTCCAGAAGATGCTGTTCGACGCCACGAACCCCAATTCGATGACCTCGTACTACAAGAAAATCTCGGGGGGAGCTTTGCAGGTATCGGGAGACGTGAAGGGATATGTCCGGGCTCCCAAGGCCTACACTTTCTACACGAACGGACAGAGCGGAACCGGCAACACTTTCCCAAAGAATACTCCCGGTCTATTGCAAGATGCGCTGACGAAATTCACCGCCACCAACAGCCTGGCTCCGTACGACACGGACGGGGACGGATTCGTCGATGGCATTTTTCTCATCCACGCGGGGGGCGGTGCCGAAGCAGAAGCAAACGCCACGAAACGCAAGAACATGATCTGGTCCCACAAGTGGACGCTGCCGACCCCGTTCGTCAAGAACGGGGTGCGGGTATTCGCCTATTCCACGGAGCCCGAGGACGGCAAGGTGGGGGTGTTCTGCCATGAGTTCGGCCACGTGCTGGGGCTCCCCGATTTGTACGACACCAGCAACCGTACGGAAGGTGTGGGGGACTGGTGTCTTATGGGAGGGGGTTCGTGGGGTGGCGGCGGCGCAAGTCCCACACGCATGAGCTGCTGGTGCCTGACGCGGCTCGGCTGGATTAAGCCGACCGTCGTCACCACCGCAAAATCGCTGACGCTGCCGACGCTCGAAGTTGATCCGGCCGCCTGCTATCGGCTCTGGACTGGCGGAGCTGCCGGTCCCGAGTATTTCCTGATCGAAAATCGGCAAAAGACCGGCATGGACAAGTCCCTCCCCGGCAGCGGGCTGGCGGTGTGGCATGTCGATGAACGGCAGTCAGGCAACACCAACCCGCTCGCCTATATGGTGGGGCTGGTGCAGGCGGACGGTCTCAAGGAACTGGAGCAGGCCATCAATCGCGGGGACGCGGGAGACCTGTTCCCCGGGACCAAGAAGGTGACCGGATTCAGCGATACCACCAACCCCAGCACCCGCGCCAACAGTGGCACCGCCTCGAAGGTCAAGATTTCAGCCATCACCGTCGAGGGGACTCGGATCAAGGCTAAGGTCAAGGTTTGACTTGGACCGGTTCCGCTTTGCGCAGAATGGTCCGTTCTGCAAAGGGACCAGCCAAGAGCGCCAGGGTGGCTTGAATCTGCTGCCCGGCGCTCAGATTGCCAGCACCCGCGGTGTAGACCTTTAAGCGGTCGCCCGTCTGCGGCTGCAAGAAATCAGCGGCGGGATCGGTGGATTGGTTTTCGCCAATCTCCAGATCCACATCAAAACCCTGACCGTCGGAGCAGGGAGCGATACGCTTGACCGTCGCCTTGACCAGCGTTTCATTGGGACGGACTTTCATGGGACTTCTCCTGCATCCAGAGGGACGGACGTCGATCCTCTATGCTCCGTAGATTATATCGCGGTAAGGCGTGCGTGCGGAAGAATTCGCCAGCGATTGACGGCCACGTTTTGAGCTATGGAGTATGCGACTTGGCGACTTGGTGGCGGATTGGCTAAGAGGAGTTGATTCTCTTCAAGCCGAGATGTCTTAACGGAAAGTCCTGATGGCCACTTTCCCTTGCACGAGTACTTCCCCTGTTCCCCGCGGCGCGTTCGTGATGGCTCGGCTGCTCGGCCAAGAGCCCGACCCGCCGCCGCCCAGGAAATGGCTCTAAAGAGCCGCGGCGTCACCCTCAAATCACCGTAACTCCTATCCCACCGCCTGCTCCGCTTCGGAATAAATCCGGGCGAACTGTTTTTCCTGCCGCAATTCCCAGCCCCGCTTGTGATAGGCGTAACCGGCGATGAGGGGGAGGGCGATGGTGGCTTCGCTATAGACCATCTGTTCGTAAGTAGTGTCGACCTTGCCCCAGCTCGAAGCTTCCTTGAGCGTGCTGCCGGAAAGGGCTCCGTCGCGGGTGTCGGCGACCGTGATCTGGATGGCATACTTGTGCATCTGCGGCTGGTCTCCGCCGTCTTGGGCCATCAGGATGTCGGCGGAAACTACGATGTCCTGGGCGAAATTCTTGGGGACGCCGCCGCCAATCATCAATAGACCCGTGACCGGGTTGTTCAGCTTGATTTGCGTCAGCTCGTAGAAGTCTTTCGCGCTGTCAAACGCCGTGGTGCCGCGGCCGGCGCGGAGCCGTTCGTGATAATGAGCGACGATGCCCAGGCCCGCGGAGCAATCCGAGAAAGCCGGGCAGAAAATGGGGACGCCGCATTGATAGGCGGCCTGCACGATCGAGTCAGTCTTGCCGTGGGTTTCCAGATGTTCCCCCATCTTCTGGACAATCTGGCGAGAGGAGTAATTGCCGGGGGGGAGTTCGTCGGCGATCTTCTTGACTGTTTCGTCGCAAATCCGCAGCTCGTCCTCGTCGATGAGCGTGTCGTAGATGCGATCGATGGAGTGGTCTCGGAGCATCCCGTCGTCCATGCCGCTCTTCAGCCGTTCGGCGGCGATGTAGTGCTTGTAACCGAGGGCTTCAAAGAAGTCCTGATCGACGATATTGGCCCCAGTGCTGACGATGGCGTCCACCATCCGGTTGCGGATCATGTCGATGAAGATCTGCTTGAGGCCGGCACTGATCAGCGAGCCCGCTAGGCAGAGAATGACGCCGCACTCCGTGTCCCGCAGCATCCGGTCGTAAATGTCCGCGGCCCGAGCCAGATCCCGAGCGCTGAACGCCATCTGCTGCATCGCCTCCACCAGCGGCACCACATTGTGGTTCTTGATGTCGATGTGCTCGACGGTGTCTTGCAGGAGCTCGCGTTTGCTGGGGTTGTAGGTCATGGCAGGAGGTGAGTGGTGAGTGGTGAAAAACAGCCGCTTTCATGTATTCGCTGAAACCTGGAGAGAATTTTACACCGCGGGGAATTTTGGAATAGTGCCTGCGCCAAGATTCGCGACGTGCCGTTCGGCTGAGCTACAATGCCGGAGACAAGAATCGGTGGTTACCTGGAGGCCGCAAATGCCTGAACCGCTTTTCACGCTGCTGCAAACCCGCCACCAACGGATTGAGCCAGCCGTCTTGCAAGAGGCCCTCATCACAGGCGCGGAGCTGCCAAAAGCGGATGCCGTGCGCGCCGCCCACCGCTGTCGCGGCATCCTGGCGGAGCGGCTGACGCACAAGCAGGGGGAAGGGGCGAGGGGAAGCCTGGCCCGGCAGCAGATCGAGACGATTCTTGTGCCGGCCGAGCAGATGATGAAGCTGACGCCCCCCGTTTCGGTCCACTGGCTGCAAGTGGCGGATGCGGGCTTGATTGTGCCTGCGGACTATTACGGCAAGACAGAAACGGTCCCGTGGAGTAGCGTGTTCGTTGTCAGCAGCGGCCTGGTCGCGACGCGAATCGAAGTCCGCAAGCCGCAGGAAGTCACTGAAAGGCACGGCCGGACCACCCACATCGTCACCGAATATCGGGCCGAATGGCGTTCCGAGCAGCACCACACCACCGAGGTCCTCGGTCTCTCGGCGGCCGGCAAACTGCTCCACTTCCGCCTGCATGCCCATCGGCTGCACAAGCAGCAAGTGCCGCAAGGTGGACTCGCGGCGACCGTTTTTGAAAAGTACCTGCTACTACTGGACGACCTTGTCGAGCGTTGCCAGTGGGCAGAGATTAGCCCAGAAACTCGGCTGATTCTGACCGAGAGAAAGGAGCATCCACCGGAGGTCGCTGGGCGGCGGCCGTATGACTTTGATGAAGCGGGCTTCGACCTCTATAACCGCTGGCTGTTGCAGCTTGTCACTTTGCGGGAGAAGGGTCTGATTGCGGCCAATTGAGGCATCACTCCTTGGCCCCAACTTCGCGCAGGATTTTTGCCAGATCCTCGCGCCCCAACTCATTCGCCCGTTTGAGCAGCGTTCGACCGTTGGAATCCTGACTGTTGGGGTCTACGCCGCGATGCAGCAGCGTCATCAGCTTCGCGGCTTGATCCTCTTGAACAGCCTGGAATGCGTCACTTTGCCGGCGGCGAATGGTGTCGGGGGAACGAAGATAAAGTTGCATCGCCCCAAAGACGGCGGCATTGACGATGATGAATACAATCAGCCCTCCGAAAAACCGACTCACCATCGAGCTGCGAGCTTTCTTGGCGACATCCTCCGCGCTGCCGCGGATCAGCCGGTTGGGAGTGCTGCTCCCCCGCTTGGGAAGCAGTCCGCGTTGCAACTCGTTGTAGGTGCCGATGGCGCAGACCGTGTCTCCCACATGCACCCGCTTCTCCTTCATCGTGGGAATGATCGCGAACGGCTGGGAGAAGTCTTCGTCGAAGTCATCGTCGTCGTCGTCCTCATCGTTGTCATCTTCATCTTCAGCGGACATCTCTTCGTCCTCGTCTTCCTCGTCCGCATCCGGTCCGTGCTTGAGCAGGCGGGCTTCATCTCGCGCCGCGAGGCCTTCCAGCAGGTCGAGCGGGAAGAGCGACTCGGCCGTCACATTCCCCAGCCGCATGTTCTTTTGCACAAAACCGTCTTCATCCGACCAGACTTCGTCGAAGACGGAGAAAATCGTGACCATCTTGAACCCAGTCCGGTTCTCGAATTCAGTCTTCTTCAAGAATTGAAAAGCGTTGCTGGCGGCGATGAAGTCGAGGCAATACGTCTCAAAATATCCTTCCAGCACGGGAAAACCGAGCAGCTTGACGTTCCCTTGTGGCGTGCGAATGACGCACGGGGTCATCAGATAGCCGGCGAAATCGGAGCCAGAGCTCGTCTGTCCCTTCGAGGTGTCGGCAGCTCGGCCCAGGTCGTACTCGCAGAGGACGCATTCTTCGCCGCTGAAAGGGGCGGTGAGCGACTTCTCAATGGGATGGATGGTGCCGCTGACCGCCACGATGCGGCGGTCCACCAGCGGGAGGCCGTGCTGCGAGCCCGACGCCAACCGCCAATCCCGCAGAGCGATTCGGGCACCCATGATCGAGCCAATGCAGCCCGCCACTATCAGCCCGACGATAAGACCGGCGATGATGCTACCCGGCGGTTCAAACGCATGGTCCAGCCAGTACCAATAGCCGGCGGCCAGAGCAATCCAAAGTATGAAAGCGATTGTGCAGCCGCGAACCATGTTGGCAATACTATAATGGCAGTCGCTAACCGGCAACCACATCACCTTTCAGAGGCCCCTGCCATGTTCCTCTCCCGCCGCACCTTCCTCGGCACTTCCGCCGCCACAGCCGCCGGCCTCGCCGCCGCATCGTCAGCGAGTCAATTGCATGCCCAAGGCAAGGCCGGGGAAGAAAGGGTCGATGTCTCGCAGCTCGGCAAGACGCCGCATACCAAATTTGCCGTCAACCTGGAAATGTGGTGGCGCAGGGTGCCGAAGTTCGAAGACCGCATTCGCAAGGCAGCGGAATTTGGCTTTCCGGCCTTCGAAATGTGGCCGTATCAAGGAAAGGACATCGACGCCATCGCCAAACTGAACAAGGAACTGGGCATCGAGTGCAGCCAGTTCACGGCTTGGGGTTTTGAACCGGGAATGAACAATCCCGCCAATGAAGACAAAGTGGTCCAGCAGATTGAAGAGGCCTGCCAGGTCGCCCACAAACTCAACGTCCGCAAGATGTGCGTCGTCGCCGGCAATCTGCAAAAGGGGATGACGATGGAGCAGATGCACGCCCAGGTCATTAAGACGCTGAAGCGAGCAGCCCCCATCGTGGAACGTGAAAAAGTGATGCTCATCCTCGAACCGATGAATGGGCGAGTCGATCATCCGGGCCACTGCCTCTACGGCAGCGTGGATGCTGTGAAAATCTGCCGCACGGTCGATTCTCCAATGGTGAAGATCAATTGGGACCTCTACCACATGCAAATCTCCGAGGGAGATCTTTGCGGCCGACTGAAGGATGGCTTCGATCAATGCGGCTACTTGCAACTGGCGGATCATCCCGGCCGGAACGAGCCTGGCACCGGCGAAATCCACTACAACCGGGTCCTCCGCCAAGCACTGGAACTTGGCTACAAGGACTACGTTGGACTGGAGCTCACTCCCAAAACCACCGAGCTGGCCGCGGCCATCGCCGTTGCCAAAGCGGATGTTTGGTAACAAGGATCTCCGCTGGAGTCGAAGGCATTGGGATTGGCTGCTCAAAGCTTCTTGGTATCAGCCGCCCGAGCCAGCAGACACAGAACCCCAACGGCCAGCAGCGCGGCACCCAGGACCAATTTCCACCAGACCACGGATTCGCCGCGAAAAAATGCTTCCACCAAGTGGAGTATGCCCATGAGCGCAAAACAGCCGCCCGCAATGCGGATGAGTGTCAATCGGCGAAAGGCAATGCCGAATATCTGGACATCGCCAACGCTTTGATCTGTATCTGGCACCGGAGCCTCCGAAGTGCGTTCCACTTGCTAGTGTCGACTATACCACCCCGCCAACTGCTGGGGTGAAACTCCCAGAGAGAACGCCGTGAGGATGGCCCAATTGCGCACGGTTTGGCGAATCACACCTCGCTGTTCCCAGCGGCGAGCGCTAACGTGCACGGGACCGGGGAGGAGCAACGGCCAGGAAAGTCGGCGGAGGCGCTGCATGAGCAAAACGTCCTCCAGAAAAGGCTCCTCCGGAAAGCCGCCGACCTGGTCGAATAAGTCGCGCATGACGAAAATTGTCTGGTCACCATAAGGAAGGCCTAGCCAACGGACCCGCTCGGCGTTGCCCCGTTCGAGAAGTCGGTAGATAAAAGGGGTGGCTTCGATTTGCTGCTGGAAAGCGCCGCAAAGGGCGCGCTTCGTTCGATTTACCGCCCCGCGGATCTGGGCAATTGCTTCCTTCCCTAGCCAGTTGTCCGCATGGAGGAACAGCAGCACATCTCCACTCGCTACTCGCGCCCCGGCACTTTGCTGCACGGCTCTGCCGCGAAGTGTGGAAACGACCTGGGCGCCACTCAACTCCGCCAGATCGCAAGTCTCGTCCGTGCTGCCGCCGTCCGCAACGATGACCTCATCCGCGCCCCCTTCCCGCGCGGAGGTCACGGCCCGCACAACATGGGCCGCTTCGTTGAGAGTCGGGATGATGACGGAGATCTTCATCGAAACCGATAGTAGTCGGAGTGGCACCGTCAATCGAGTCCATCGGGTGCCGCGGACAGTATGGATTCGTGGACGCATATGCTCTTGATAACCGCTTGCCGCCGTTGCCATCGGTAGGGGCTGTGATAAACTTTAAGACTGTCATTGAAGTATCCTCTGCCATTGGTTCCGGCCCTGAAATGAATTCCGCCCCTCCCCCTCCTGGCACTCTGCACCCGGCTTTGGTGTCGTTGGTTCCGGAGGTGGATGCGCTCCGCGAAGTGGGGAGAATGCTCTGGCAACGGGGCTGGAGCGTCGGCACCAGCAGCAATTACAGCGTTGTTGTCAATCGCGACCCTTTGACCCTTCTCGTCACCGCCAGCGGCAAGGACAAAGGGCGGCTGGAGCGGAATGACTTTGTGCTGGTGGACGAGTTCGGCAAGCCGACGACCGGCGGCCAGCCCAAGTCATCGGCCGAAACGCTGCTGCACGTCGTCGCCGCTTCCCAGCCGGAGGTTGGAGCGGTGCTGCATACGCATTCGATCTGGACGACTATTCTCTCGGACCATTTCGCAGCTCAGGGTGGCTTCGAAATCGCCGGCTACGAAATGCTCAAGGGGCTGGACGGCATCAGCACGCACGACACGGCGTGGTGGGTTGAAATCTTCGAAAACACGCAGCACATCCCTACGCTCGCCGAACAAGTTCGCCAGCGGCTCGACGACGTCTCCCGTCCGCTCCGCTACGGATACCTGATTCGCAAGCACGGACTCTATACCTGGGGCCGCGACTTGAACGAAGCCCGCCGCCACATCGAAATTATTGAGTTCCTGCTTGAATGTACCGCTCGCCGCATGATCCTCGCGGGCGAACTACGGCCGGCGGGAGTCCTGTAAGTGGGGTAGGCTTCCAGCCTGCCCAGAAGACCACGCCTCCAACGAACACATCACTCGGAGCAAAAAATCATGGCCCGCATCCGCATCCAGGACGAAAGCCGCGAAATCACCGAAACTGCCGCAATTCGCGCATTTCTCGAACCGTTTGGCATTTGGTACGAGAAGTGGCCCGTCGAAGGGCGGATCACGCCCGATTCCACCAGCGAGGAAATCCTCGCCGCCTACACTCCCGAAGTGGACCGGCTGAAAGCTCGCGGCGGGTTTGTGACAGCGGACGTGATCAACGTCAGCCCCAGCACGCCGAACCTGGATGCCATGCTGGCCAAATTCGCCAAGGAGCATACCCATAGCGAGGATGAAGTCCGCTTCACCGTCAAAGGAAGCGGCGTGTTCCACATCCATCCCGACAACGGCCCCGTCTTCGCCGTGCAGGTCGAATCCGGCGACCTCATCAATGTGCCCAAGGGAACCAAGCACTGGTTCGACCTCTGCAGCGACCGCAACATCCGCTGCATCCGCCTCTTCCAAGACATGACCGGCTGGGCACCGCACTATGTGGACGAGCCCATCAACGAGCGGTACACGGCCCTCTGCCTCGGCCCAGCCTATCTCCCCGCCGCCGTTGGGTTCGAATCCGTGGTGAAGGTGTAGCGTGCTGACTTTTTCCGGCCGTGGAATCCTCCTCGACATCGAAGGGACCACTTCGAGCATCCGTTTCGTCTACGACGTGATGTTCCCGTTTGTGCGGCGGGAGCTGGATGCCTATCTCCGCGGCCATTGGGGGGAGTCGGGCCTCGCTGCCGCCTGCGACCAAATTGCCCGCGACGCTGGAAATGCATCGCTTGCTTCCTCGCCCGAGGAAGTGAACGCCGAAGTCATTCGGCTCATGGATGGCGACGTGAAGGCGACCGGCCTCAAGCAGTTGCAAGGGCTCATCTGGGACGCCGGTTTCAAAAGCGGCGAGATGAAGGCCCATGTCTATGATGATGTTCCCCCGTCGCTCGCTGCCTGGAATCAAGCGGGCATGGATGTCCGCATTTACTCCTCCGGCAGCATTCAGGCTCAGAAGCTGTTTTTCGGCCACACCATCGCCAGCAACCTTTTGCCGCAATTCCACGGCCACTACGACACGACGACGGGCCCCAAGAAAGAAGCCGCCAGCTACGCCGCCATTGCTGCCGAGTTCGCCTTGCCGCCGCGAGAAATCCTGTTTCTCAGCGACGTCCCCGCCGAGCTCGATGCCGCGAAACAGGCCAGCCTGCAGACCGGCCTCGTCCTGCGTCCCGGCAATGCCGCGGTGCAGCCCGATCATGGTCACTCCGAGCTTCGCAGCTTTGCCGAGGTTAGAATAGGCGGGTAACGTAGGGGCAGATCTAGGAAACAGCTCGCATGGACCGGCGAAACATTGTCGTCATCATCGCGCTCTGCATTCTTGGCACCTCCTGCGGCCCGGCGGCCGAGCCGAAGGAACGGATGTATGCCGAGGTGGAGTCCAAGCTCCGCGGAGTGGCCATTCCACTGGCCAAACCTAAAGCGGGCGACTGGTTGGCCAAGCACAAGGAAGACGGCCAGTCCTTCGCCGACTATTTGCGGGCCCAGCCGGTGCGCAAGAGTCGCAAGCAAGCAACCATCTACATTTGCCTGCTCGGCGACTTTACGCCGGAGCAGAAGAAAGTGCTCGAGACGACGCAAAAGTACCTGGAAATCTTTTACCAGGTTCCGGTGAAGGTCCATAAGAAAATGGAACTGGTGGACGTTCCCGCGCGGGCCCAAAGAGTGCATCCGACTTGGGGGGGCGACCAACTCCTCAGCACGTATGTTCTCGACGAGGTGCTGAAGCCGGATCGGCCGGACGACGCACTAGCCTACTTGGCATTCACCTCCAGCGACCTTTATCCCGATCCCACCTGGAACTTCGTCTTCGGCCAGGCGAGCCTCCGCGAGCGGACCGGCGTCTGGTCCATCCACCGCAACGGGGATCCAGCCAAAGGGGAGAAGGCGTATCAACTCTGCCTGCGGCGGACGCTGCATACCGCCAGCCATGAGACGGGGCACATTTTGACTATCCAGCACTGCACGGCCTTCGACTGCAACATGAACGGCGTCAACAGCCAGGACGAAGGAGACCGCAAGCCGCTGACCATGTGCCCCGTTTGCCTGCGCAAGGTCTGCTGGAACCTGCAAGTCGAGCCGGCGAAATATCTTGGCGAGCTAGAGTCTTTCTGCCGCGAGAATAAACTCACCGCGGAGGCCGATTGGTATCGTGATGCCGCTGCCGTCCTGAAGAATTGAGCGGCTTCGCTAAAGGACAGCCCACAATGGCCAATGTCACACGCCCACGCAAAACCGTGGGCGCGCCACCCGGATTTCGCACAGCTAGAGCGTCCAGTCCTCTTCATCCGCCAGCACGGAATCGACGGCCTGGAAGTAATCATCGTCGGTCAAACCTCCCAACAGGTCTTCCTCGCCTGAGCCGATGGCAATGGAAACCACAGCCGCTGCTGCCGATTGCGCGCCCAGGTTGTCGCTGATCTTGTAACTGAAGGTGTCGGTGGTGCTCGCGGAGTTGTCGTGCTGGTAGGTGACGGTGCCGTTGGAGTTGACGGCCACATTGCCGTGGGAAGGCTGCTGGGTGATGACGATAGAAGCCAGGCTGAGCGTGCCGCCGGCATCGGTGTCGTTGCTGGAGACATTGATGGTCTGAGTTCCTCCTGCCGCCAGGGTCGCGCTATCCGCAATTGCCACGGGCCGCTGATTGACCGCGACGGTGACCTGGGCTGGGCTGGAGACGCCCCCATCATTGTCGGCAATCGTGTACTGGAAGCTGTCCGATGCTCCCGCCGAGCCATTATGCACATAGGTGACGCTGCCGTCGGAATTGGCGGTGGCGGTCCCCTTGGTTGGAGCCTGGGAAATGGTCAGCGAGCTGAGGTTGAGCGTGCCATCCTCGTCGCCGTCGTTACCGATGACAGTCACATTCGCTGTTGCTCCCGCTGTGATGGAGAGCGCGTCCGCCGCTGCCACGGGGAGGATATTTGGCACGATGGCAAAGTGGAAGTTCGCCGGGTCGCCGACGAGCTTGACCAGCAACGTTCCGTCAGGCTGTTGCCCCAGGCTGAATACTCTGGTGCGATCCGTGACCGAAACGGTGGCCCGCAAGGTCTCGTTCTGCTCGTTCTTGACCTCGACTCCCAGCAGCCGATTGTCTCCCGAGAGTGCATAACGGAAGTCATGGAATTTTTCCCAGAGGCTGCCGACGATGGTTTGCCAGGCGGGGGCAGCAGGTGATCCAAATGTTGTCGGCAAGTTGTTGGCCGGCGTGGCAAACGCCACGGCCGCCAGAACGTTGTGTCCGATGTTTGTGGCGAAGTACTCTTCGATCCGGGTCATCGCGCGTGACTTTCCGGCTTCCGAGAAGTTGTTTTCCAGGCCGGTAGTGTCCTGGCCGAGCGTGAAGCTGATTTCGTCATTCGCGCTGAGTGTGCCTCCTTGCGTACCGGCAAAATCTGCTCCATCGGTCAGAAAGGCCGGTTGCACCTGCTTGAGCTTGTAGTTGCCGGGAGCCAGGTCTTCGAATTGATAGGAGCCGTCGGAATCGGTGCGAGTGGTTCGGGTAACTGCCTGTCCGCCGTTGGCGGTTCCGGTGAGATTGATTTCGACGTTGGCGACGCCGCTTTCCAGGCCATCCATCTCTCCGTTGCCGTTCACGTCGATAAAGACCGATCCCGCGAGCTCGCTGGGAATGAAGTCCTGAACGGTTAGCGTGGCGGTGGCCGTGGAGGTCAAGCCCCCCGCGTCCTGCATCGTGTAGGTAAAGGAATCCGGGCCGGTGTAATCCGCGGTCGGAGTGTAGGTGACCCGCGTGCCGTTGTTTGTAATGGCCACAGTGCCATGAGCCGGCTGGGTGACGCTGATGAGGGTGAACACTTCCGTTGGATCGGGAGCGGACAAATCGTTGGCCAGCACATCGAAGATGTTGGCCGTGTTCTTAAAGCCGAGCAGGGTATCCGCCGTGGCAGTGGGAGCGTCATTCAGGTTGGTCACTGTAACCGTGGCGGTTCCCGTGGCCGTTCCACCATTGCCGTCGCTCAGGTTGTAAGTGAAGGTCTCGGTCCCCTGAAAGTTGGCGGCCGGAGTATAGATCACGCTCAACTGATTGGCGGCCAGGGTCACAAAACCACCCTTGTTCGGCGTGCCGACGGAAGTGATGGTCAGCGTTTCGCCGGTATCGATTCCCGTATTGTCGTTGGCCAGGACATTGACCGTGGTCGCGCCGCTGTCTTCCGCAACCGTCAGCGTATCCGGGTTGGCAACCGGGTTGTGATTGGTGTGCGTCACGGTGACCGTGGCGGTCGCTTGGGCCGAGCCTCCATTGCCGTCGCTCAGCGTGTAGTTAAAGGTCTCGGTTCCCTCAAAATTCGCGGCTGGGGTGTACCTGACAAAGGATCCCCCCGAGCCGACCTGCAAAAAGCCACCGTGATTTCCTTGCGTGACGGCGCTGACTGTCAGAGATTCGCCGCTGTCGGGAGAAGCCGAGTCGTTGGCCAGCACATCGAGGACGTTATTCGACGATTCGCCGGCGATGGTGAAGGTGTCCGCAGCAGCGGTGGGAGGATCATTGACCGGCGCGACCTGCACAGTGACCGTGGCCGTGGAGGTTTCGTTGTTCTGGTTTCTGACGGTATAGGTAAAGGTCTCGGAGCCAAAGAAATTGGGGGCCGGCGTGTAGCGGAGCGACTTCGCGTCTCCCGAGATGCTCACCGTACCGGAATGGTCCGTAGTCCCGACCGCGGAAACCGTCAGGACGTTGCCCGAGCCGGGGACAATCGTGTCGTTGGCCAGGACAGCGAGTGAATTGTTCGAAGTGTCTTCGTTGAAGTTGAATGTGTCGTTCACGGCGGTGAACGTGGTATCGACGCTTATTGAGAGCGACCCATATTTCACAGCGCTCGAGGGGACTGCGGGATCCTGCCCAAACAGCAAAACGTCATGAGAGGGAAGGATATCGGCCGGCTCCGTCGTGAAGCTGATCTGGCCCCCCGACAGAATCCTCATCGGAATCTCAAACATCAATTTGAAGCCGGTGTTAATCGGCGCCGTGCTGTTCGAAACTGCGCCGAGCTCGTCCACCAGGCCGGGGATGGTAGTACTTCCCGACGTGCCGACAGTGTAGCCGCCGTTGAACTGAATCTCACCCGTAATCTCAATTTTGGCGGGATCAAAATTCAGGTCGGCAAACAGGGCGTACACCCCCTTAGCGTCGTCAATCGCCCGCAAATCGCGCGTGGTGCCCCGCAGCAGGAAGGTATCACCGACGTGCAATGTGCTGATGGGAACCTGGCTGAAGTTCGTTGTCGTGAGCACCAATTCCGCTACTTTGGCAACCGGCTGAGCGACGGTGACATTGACGTTCTGGGTGACGGCGTTTCCCGCGGCGTCGCTGGCGACAATTCCAAAGGTCTGCGCACCCGTCTGATTGTCGGCCGGGGTCCAGCTCACCACGCCGGTGGAAGTGTTGATGGCAGCGCCGGTAAGCCCTGGCGAGAGCGAATAGAGCAGCCCTGTGTTGGGGGCCGCGTTCTGGGCATCATAGGTATAGAGTGTCCCCACCGAGCCCGTCGTGGGAGCCGTCGAGCTGAATGCGCCTGGAGGAGTCGCGTCGTAGGTGACCGTGAGAGCGGAGGACTTTGCACTTTCCTCGCCGCTGACGGCTTGCGTCATCGTGAAGCTGTGAGGGCCTTCGCCGAGCGTGGCAATGTTGTTGAACGTGACCGTCGCGGTCGTGGCACTGGCGGTGGTTTGGGCCAGGACATTGGTACCTTCGTAGAGCCGAACTGTTGCGCCGCTCGTGACACCGCTGACCTGAAACTGCAATGACGAGGCATTGGTAATGTTGTCGCTGGTGCTGGTGCCCGTGTCCGATGCCGCCAGCAGATCGAGCCCCGTCGGCGCGAGCGGCAGCATATGAACGGTGACTTTCTGAACGTCGGTGATCGACTGGCCGCCGTCGGGCGTTCCCTGCTGGGAGAGGGCCTTGGCGGAAACCTGCACCTGGAAATTGCCGACAAATCCGACCGGCGGCGTGACGGTGACAATGTTGGTGGTATGGTCAATGGAAACGGAATAGTTGACGCTCCCAATCTTGGTGGCGTCAAAGAAAATTGCGTCCCCTTCGACATCCGTCCCCGTCAAAGGGAAAGTGACGGTGCTGGCCCCGACCGTGGCTTGCACTGTGGGGATTTCGCTCAGGAAGGGGTTGCCGTTTGAGGTATCCGCTGCCACGTTGACCTGGAATGTCCGTGTGAACGTTCCACCCTGGCCATCGTCGGCGGTGACCGTGATTGTGGACGAGCCCGATCCGGCCAGCGCCTTGAGCATGAACGCGGAGTTTTCGGAATCGCTGTTCAGAATGCTGGCCGACGTGATTACGACCGGCGTGGTCGGCGTGCCGGAGCCGTTCGCCGCAACATTGCTGATCGCCTGCCGCACCGTTTCCCCTTCGGTCAGCTTGCCGAAAATGGAGTGGTTGAAGTCCAGGTGGCGGGGAAAGTTGCTGCTTGGCGGGCTGACCGTATCGGTGACGAAGAACTGGGTGTCGTTGGTGTCGTCCAGTCCCTTGGCCATGGCGAGCAGGCCGGGCGAAGTGAACTGCAAATCGGCGTTGTACTGGTCGTCGAAGTCGGCGACGCTGGCATTTGGCCCGCCGGCACCGTCGGCAGCTCCACCTTGAATGACGAAGTCATTCAGGATGCGGTGAAAAGTGAGGCCGTCGTAGAAGCCGGCAGTGGCCAGATTGGCAATGGCGTTGGTCGCCCGGGGAGCCAGGTTGTCGAAGAGCTGAAACTTCATCGTGCCAAAGGACGCGACATCGACCTTGAGCGTTCTGTTACCGGTGGGAACGGTCACCGCCACCACACTGGGATTGCTGCTCGTCACCGAGTAAGTAATCGGATTGCTCTCCGCATCCGAGCCATCGACCCCTAACCACAAAGGGGCGCCTTGCAGCACCGTCTGGTCGGCGATGGTGAGAAACGTTGGATTGGTGTTCTCCCCTTCTCCTTCCGGGTTTACCGAGAAATGCGACGCAAGATCCCCCGCCAGCAGCGATCGGTTTTCGAGTGGCTCGAAAAAGAAGCCGCGGCGCGCGGTGCGCTGGGCAGCATCCTGTCGCCGTTTCCAGAATTTGCGAAGCTGAAGAAGCGCCTTCGTAGCCAGCGAGCGGCGAGTAGTTTTCATAAGTGCCAATCTGTTCCTGTTCTCTGTTCCGGGATCAGTGGGCCGCGAGCTTCGCAGCCTCCCCAAATGCCTCTTTCCTTGGACGCTGTCACCCCCCCATTCGTTCCGGGAATAGGGGTTGTTCGGCAGGGGCAATTGACAGCGGCAAGGAGTGGCAGTTGTACTACGTGGGAGGCAGTTGAAAGCAAAGGGCGGTCCAACACTGGCGATGGCGCTACAGCGGAAGTCACATTGGGGCGTATTTGGATGCACTGGCAGTCATTTGAAATCTAGTAGAATTGCCGTAACTCATTTCTGGATAAGCACATGGGAAGCGTAGGATTGGCATTTCGAGTGTTCTTTAAGACATTGTTCAGTGCGGATGTTTCCCATCGAGTTCGCTCCGTCCTGGAAGATGAGCCGTTGCCAAAAATCACCGCGGGTGAAGAATCGAAACAGGCAGCATCCGATCCGAAAATGCAAAAACCAGTTCCCCAGACCCCCCCAAAGAGGAGTGACGCCATTACTTTGCTCGCCGCGCTCCAGCGGGAAGCGCGCCTAGTGGATCTCGTCCAGCAACCGCTAGCGCAGTTTACAGACGAGCAAATCGGGGCCGCTGCACGTGGTGTTTTAGGAGACAGCGCGGCGGTGCTGGCCAGGTTTTTTGCGCTCAAACCGGTGGTCAGCGAAAACGAAGGGGACCAGGTTCAAGTTCCGGCCGGTTACGACCCTGGCCGCTACAAACTCTCTGGAAATGTCTCCGTCGATCCACCCTATCGTGGCAAACTCGCCCACGCCGGCTGGGAAGTCACCTCGGTGAGCCTTCCCACCTGGACCGGCAACAAGTCCTCCGCCAACATCATCGCCCCCGCGGAAGTAGAAATCTAACCTCTACTTTCATTCTTCATTCGCCATTCGAATTTCGCCATTCCCCATGCCCTCCTTCGTCCTCGGTATCGACCTCGGCACCACGAACAGCGTCCTGGCGTATGCTCCGCTCGCTGGCGACCAGCCGGAGATCCAGATTCTGTCGGTCCCGCAATTGGTGGCACCTGGGGTGGTGGAGGAGCGCTCGAGTCTCCCTTCGTTCATCTACTTGCCGCCGGAGCACGAGGGAAAAGGCGGGGCGTATGACTTGCCGTGGCGGAAAGCGAACACAATTGCCGTTGGTGAGATTGCTCGGCGGATGAGCGCGGAGGCACCGCAACGGAGCGTGAGCGCCGCCAAGAGTTGGCTATGCCACAGCCGCGTCGACCGCCACCAGCCGATACTCCCCTGGGGAGCACCGGCCGATGTCCCCAAGGTTTCGCCGGTTACTGCTTCGCGGCGATATCTCGAACATCTGATTGCCGCCTGGGAACATGCTCATCCCGAAGCACCCGTCGCCGAGCAGCAGGTCATTCTGACGGTTCCCGCTTCCTTCGATGCCGCTGCTCGAGAACTGACGCGTGAAGCGGCGCTAGCCGCCGGGCTGCCCGCGGATTTGGTCCTCCTTGAAGAGCCGCAGGCGGCTGTTTATTCGTGGTTGACGGTGATGGGAGAGAAATGGCGGAAGGCGCTGAAAGTGGGAGACACGCTGTTGGTCTGCGATGTTGGCGGCGGAACGACCGACCTGACACTGGTGGGGGTGGCCGAAGAGAATGGCGAGCTCATGCTGCGTCGGATCGCAGTTGGCGACCACTTGCTCGTCGGTGGCGACAACATGGACCTCGCGCTGGCCCATTTCATGGCGGGCAAGTTCGGCGAGAAAGGAGTCAAACTGGACCCCTGGCAGTCGGTTTCGCTCTGGCACTCCTGCCGCACGGCCAAGGAAACGCTACTCGCCCCTGAAAGACCGAAGAAACATCCCCTCAGCGTGTTGGGGCGAGGCAGCAAGCTGATTGGCGGAACAGTGACGATCGAAGTGGAACGAAAGCATGCTTCGGAGTTGCTGCTCGAAGGCTTTTTTCCGACCGCGGCCGTCACGGATCGCCCTGCTCGCCGTCGACAGTCAGGCTTTCAGGAAATCGGGCTGCCGTTTGAATCCGACACGGGAATCACGCGGCATCTGGCGGCGTTTCTTTCCGCCCACGGCGATGGCCGCGCGGTCCAGCCGACGGATGTTCTGTTTAACGGCGGCGTCTTCAAAGCGGAGCCATTTCGGCTGCGGCTGATGGAGGTGATTTCGTCCTGGTCACCGGAAGTTCCGCCGAGAATCCTGCAAGGGGAGCATGACCTGGATCACGCCGTCGCGCGGGGAGCGGCTTACTACGGCTGGGCAAAGGAGCATGGCGGCGTGCGGATTCGCGGCGGCGCGCCGCGGTCCTACTACGTCGGCATCGAAACCTCCGGCCTCGCCATTCCGGGCGCTTCGCGGCCGCTTCGGGCGCTCTGCGTGGTTGGGCATGGAATGGAGGAAGGGACCAGCATTGATGTTCCGTCGGGCGAGTTCGGCCTTGTGGTGGGAGAGCCGGCCCAGTTTCGCTTTTTCAACTCGGCCACGCGCAAGCAGGATCAACCCGGCGACATGCTGGGGTCGTGGACCGAAGAGGAGCTGGCGGAAACCGATTCACTAGAGGCCACGCTCTCCGCGGACGAGACACTTGATACGGATTCAGTGCCGGTCCGCTTTCAGTCCCGCATCACAGAACTCGGAATTTTCGAGCTGTGGTGCTGCGGCACGAAGAGCAACCAGAAGTGGAAGCTGGAGTTCAGCGTGCGGAAGGAAGAGTAGCGCGCCGTGGCCACTGACCTGCTCCTCGACGAACTCCCCAGCCGCTACGTCGTCGGCATTGACCTGGGCACGACGAATAGCGCGGTCTGTTACGTCGATACGGCGGAGAAACCTTGGCGCGTTCAGGTACTTGCGATTCCGCAGCTCGTCGCGCCGGGCCAGGTCGAAAGCCGCGATACGCTGCCGTCTTTTCATTACCAGCCGGTGGCGGAAGAAGTGGCGGCGGGGGCGACGAGACTGGGCAGGCTGGAAGCCTACCCAACTTATGCCGTCGGCTTTTATGCGCGGGATTTTGGCGGGCAGGTTACGGGACGGATGATTGCGTCGGCCAAGTCCTGGCTGTGCCATAGTGGAGTCAATCGCACCAGCGAAATCCTTCCCTGGCACGCGGCAGCGGAGGTGGAAAAACTCTCGCCGGTGGAGACCAGTTCACGGTACTTGCGGCATATCCGCGAAGTCTGGGATGTTCAATATCCCCAGGAGCCGCTCGAAAGACAGGACATCGTTCTCACGCTGCCCGCGTCGTTCGACGAAGTCGCGAGGGAGCTCACCGTGGAAGCCGCGGCGAAAGCCGGGCTGCCGCGAGTAGTGCTCATCGAAGAACCGCAAGCGGCGTTTTATGCCTGGATTTACAAACATGCGGACAACTGGGACCAACTTGTGTCCCCCGGTCAAAGAATCCTGGTCTGCGACATCGGCGGCGGCACTACGGACTTTACGCTCATTCGAGTCCGCCGCGGCGAGGGAGAAAAGGTCCAGTTTCATCGTGTGGCGGTCGGCGACCATCTGATTCTAGGTGGCGACAACTTTGATCTCGCGCTTGCCCAGCATGTCGAGCTGCGGCTGACGAGCGGCGGCAAACTCGAACCTCGCCAGTGGGATCTTCTCGTCCGCGCCAGCCGGCAGACGAAAGAAGAGTTGCTGGGGGACGGCGGGCGCGAGCAGGTCACCATCACGCTTCCCGGCTCGGGCTCGAAGCTGATTGGGGGGAGTTTGCATCTGCCGCTCACTCGCGACGAAGTCCGCAGCGTGCTGGTCGATGGCTTCATGCCGCGCGTGGCCTGGGAAGACAAACCCCTCAAGCGCCAGAGCGGGTTTCAGGAGTTCGGGCTGCCGTATGCCAGCGATCCAGCAGTTACCAAGTATTTGGCAGCCTTTCTCTCGGCCCACCGGCAAGTGGCGATGGAGGAAGTGGAATCGGAGTCTGGTCACGATCCCGCCCGGCCTGATGTGCTGCTGTTCAACGGCGGAGTCTTCGAATCGAATCTGCTGAAGGCGCGGCTCATCGATTGCCTGAAGGAGTGGTTCGGCGCGGCCGATGCATCCTGGCAACCTAACGTCCTCGCCAACGACCGACTCGATTTGGCGGTAGCTCGCGGAGCCGCTTACTACGGAATGGTCCGCCGGGGCGAAGGGGTGAAAATCACGGCAGGACTTGCTCGCACTTATTATTTGGGGCTCGATGCGAACGAATCCGCTGGAATTCCGCAAGCCATTTGCCTGGTGCCGGGAAGCGCCGAGTCGGGACAGGACATAACGCTCTCCGGCCGCCATTTCGATTTGCTCGTCTCCGAGCCGGCTGAGTTTCCGCTCTATGTTTCCAGCACGCGACTTGCCGATAGGCCCGGAGAGCTGTTGGCAATCGACCCCGAACAGATGACCGCCTTGCCGCCGATTCGAACCGCGCTCAAGACCCGCCGGCGGAGCGAGCGAGGGACGGTGACCGTCGAATTGCATGCCAAGCTGACGGAGATTGGGACGCTGGATCTGTGGTGCAGTGAAATCGACGGGGTCGGGAAGAGTTTTCGCGGTCAAGGGTCAGATGAAATCCTTGAATCCACGTCCGCGAAAACCCTTCCCGACCCCTTTGTGCCGCGCAGCTGGAGACTGCAGTTCGATGTGCGGAGTGCGACGCAGACTGACTTGGAAGCGCATCAGTCCGCGGCGGAAGGGGAGGGGTTTATCGACGAGTCGGTATGGCAGTCCTGTCAGCAAGTATTGCAAGGAACTTTTGCCGCCGCCGCTGACCAGTCGCCGGAGACACTGATCAAACGGTTGACCGATGCCATTGGGTTGGAGCGAGGAGACTGGCCGACATCGCTACTTAGGAGGATTTGGGAAACGCTTCTGGAACACGAGCCGGGCCGGCGCAAGAGTCCTCTCCACGAGGCTCGCTGGCTAAACCTGCTGGGCTACTCGCTGCGCCCCGGCTACGGCCTGGCTGTGGATGATTGGCGAGTCGCCGAGACATGGCGGAACGTGCAAGGAAAGTTGGCCCACGCCGCCCCCACCAGCCGCACCGAGTCGCTCATCCTTTGGCGGCGGATCGCCGGCGGCTGTTCCCCCGGACAGCAGAAGGCCATTGCCGAGCCACTGCTGGCCGCAGTGCGGACGCTGCATAAGAAGCAAAGGACCGGAAAAGGGAGTGAGCCGACCTTCAGTCCGCATGAAGGTATGGAAGTGCTCCGCCTGCTCGGTTCGTTGGAACTGCTCCCTGGCGAGACCAAAATCGAACTGGGCAATCTGCTCATCGACCTCTATCCCAAACGCAAGCTGGAGCAGCTTCGCCCCGCACTGGCGTGGGCGCTGGGCCGCATCGGCGCTCGCATACCGGTCTATGGTCCGCTCAACACAGTTGTGGCCCCGCGCGAAGCGGGAATTTGGGCGGAAGAGATTCTGGAAACGGGCGAAAGTGACCCGACGAGCCTGTTTGCACTGGTGCAGATCGCCCGACGAACTGGTGACCGCTACCGAGACCTGGCGGAATCGTTGCGAGGCAAAGTGCTGGCTTGGCTGGACCGGTCGAATGCCCCCACACATGCCATGGAGTTAGTACGCACCGGCGGGCAGCTCGATGAACAGGAGCAGACCCGCGTCCTGGGCGATTCGCTGCCGAAGGGGTTGAGGATACGTTGACTACACTCGTTTCGTTCCCACGACCACTTTTAACCCTCGATACGGCCGTGGAAACAGTCCTTCGTGCACCGCCGCTTCTAATCCATGCTCCGCCATTAACCGTTTGGTCTCGGGTAGCAGGAAGGTGAGATAGAACATGATGAACGGCGGGCGAACGAGCAGGTTGCGGACGTGCATCGCGCCATTGAAGGTGCGGGCCGCCCAGTAAGCGGGTGAGGTGAGCGGAGGCATGTCGGCCGTAACGAGGGCGAAACGTCCACCGGGGCGAAGGGCTTTAGCAATCTGGCGGACAAACTCCGATTCCTGGCCGCGAGGTACATGTCCGAGCGAACCGACGGTGACCGCGAGGTCGAATTCGTTTTCAAACGGCAACTGCATGATTTCGCCCCGCACAAACTCCACAGGGCAATCTTCAACGCATCCCGCCGCGAGGCTTTTGCAAGCCTGGTCGAGCATTCCCTGGCTGAAGTCAATTCCCACGACTCGGCGGCGGCAGAGGGTGCGGAGGATGCGCAGGGCGGCTCCGGTGCCGCAGGCAATATCGAGAGCGTCGTCGATCGACTTTGGCGTGCCGAGGACGCTGGCCATGCCGTCCAAGATCTCATCCGGTGTGCGGAACGGTGTGAAATCGAACTTCGGGGCCAGAAGATCGTAGCCCCGCTCGGTGGACGAAAGCGCTTGGCGAGCTAGTTCCCAGAAGGTTGGGCCTTGGGGATGGAACATACGGAAAGAAATCCGAAATTCGAAGCACGAAATTCGAATGAAGAATGGGAAGAAATTACTTTATCGCGGCTGGCGGGGAATATCGCCGGGGGGGAGGTCGCCGTGAGGGCGGGGTCTGGCGGGGTTGCGAGCGGGGACGAGGCTCTCACCCTCCGTATCGACGAGCGAGCCTGGATGCACGCCGAGGTCCTCCAGGTCGAGGATACGGACAACTTCCAGCGGGACTTCCGGCGGCACTTCACTCTTGGCCAGCACGACCTGCCGGCCCAGGCGCGGACGAACGAGTTTCCAGAGCGGCAGACGCTGGTCCCCTTCGACGAGCAGTGCCAGATTCCTGCGGCGCTGCGGAGCATCGCGAAAGAAACGGGATAAGCAAACGACCAAATGATGCACCCAGTCGGATTTGCCCGCATCCTCATCGACGAGTTGTGCCTGAACGTAGTCCGCCGCCATTCGGTCAAACATTACGACGTACAAGCGGCCATCCTCGCCACACAATTCGTGGCACATGGCCCGGCTGATGGCGAGACGGGCGGCGATAACGAGGTCTTCTGCCTCATGCGGCGAGCAGGCTCGCAGGGCAATCGCTTCCAGAATCCGCGGCAGATTCTTGATGGAAACTTCTTCCATGAGCAGCCGGCGAAGGACCACGTGCAATTCCGGCACGGGAACGCGAAGCGAGGCTTCGCTGACCGCTGCGGGGGCGATTTTCTCCAGCCGCGTCAGCAGTTGCCGCAGGTCGTCCACCGAAAACATCTCGGCGGCATGTTCCTTGAGAACGTGTTGCAAGTGGACGGCAATGGCCGCCCCCGGCTCGCAAACGAGATAGCCGTGCGTCTCCGCCTGCTCGCGCTGGCCGGGCGTGATCCAGAGGCCCGGCAATCCATATATCGGCTCCTTGGCGGCAGTGCCGGGAACGGTCTTGGTTACCTGTCCGCTGTCGATGGCGAGGAGCCTGTCGCATGGCAACTCCCATGCGGCGACGGGGGCGTCTTCGAGCAGGATGCGATAGGCATTGGAAGCCAGCCGGAGATTGTCCTGTATGCGGACGCGCGGGACGGCGATTCCCAATTCCGCGGCAACCTGGCTGCGCACCAGCGGAATCCGCCGCAGCAAGTCTCCCTGTTCGGCCGTTGCCAGCTTTACCAGCCCAAATCCAATCTCCAGCCGCAGGCGGTCCAGATGCAGGCTCTTTTCCAGGGCATCCTCGGGCGATTCCGCGGGCATCACTTCCGGATGCGGCTGGGCCAGGCGGGGCTCTGCCTTCTCATCGGCGATGGCGAATCCCTGGGCCGAATTCTTGCCAAAGGGGGCCGCATCGGGATGAATGTCGTCCTGACAACTAATGGCGACAATCTGATGGAACTGAATGACTGTTTCGGCGTTTCGCGGCCCGTAGTTATTTTCCGTATCCGCGTGCTGAATCTGGCTGTACCAACCCTGATCGTCGTGCTCGGTGGTCACAAGCGTGTTCACCAACCGCACGTGGTCGCCGTTGACCTCGGCAATCTCACCCCAGATTTTGATATAGCCAAATGTGGTGATTGTGACCTGCCGGCCCAGGTAGCGGAGCAGAATGTCCTGGTAGTCCATAGCTGGATCTTTCGACGGGCAGTGCTATTCAACGGATAGGATTCAGCAGCGATCGTATCACTTCACGGCGAGCTTCTCACGGACTCGCTCCAGCAATTTCTTAGTGGCCCTGATTCCATCGGGCTCGCTCAGCTTGCTCCCTTCGTACTCAATGCCGCAGTAGCCATGGTAGCCGGCGTCAAGCACGATTTTCATCATCTTGAAGTAGTCGGTTTTCGTCTCATTTCCTTCGGAGTCAAAATCGTGGCTCTTGGCGCTGACGGCTTTGGCGAAGGGCATCGTTTCGGCGACCCCTTGATAGCGGTCGTACTCGTGGAAATTGCCGAAGTCGGGGAGCGTGCCGCAGTTCTTCAGGCCGACAGACTTGATCGTCTCCGCGAGCCACTTGCCGTTGGATGACAAGCCGCCGTGGTTTTCCACAATCACATTCAGCCCTTGCTTGGCCGCAAATTCCGACAGCCGCCGCAAACCGTCGGCAGCCAGCTTTTTGGCCTCGTCGTAGTCTTTCGTGGATTGAGCGTTGACGCGGATCGAATGGCAGCCGAGAAACTTGGCCGCATCGACCCATTTGAAGTGATTCTCAATCGCGGTGGTTCGTTTGGCGTCGTCCTTGTCGCCCAGAGCTCCTTCGCCGTCGATCATGATCAGGAGCATCTTCACGCCCAAGTCATCGGCTCGCTTCTTGAGCTCGGCCAGATACTTTTCGTCCTTGGCCTTGTCCTTGAAGAACTGGTTGACGAATTCGATGGCGTCGATGCCATAATCCTCCTTCGCGGTCTTCGCGAAGTCGAGGTTGTCCAGCTTCTTGTCAAACAACGTCTTATGGAGCGACCACTGGGCCAGCGAAATCTTGAACAGAGGCGCGCTGCCCGGTTTGTCCTCCGCAGGCGATTTCGCCAAAGGAATCGCGGAAACAGCAACCGCGGCAGCGGCAGCTTGCAGAAAATCACGGCGGGTGGATGTTGTCATGGGTATCAGACTAGGGGAGTGGCGCACCTTCTGCGTAGGCGGCCGTACTTGCAATGGCCACCCTGCTTTCTCGCGAAATTAATATACTCCTGCTCTCTAGGGTAAAACAACAGCCCTAAGCTAGGTTTTCGCAAGTTGTGGCTGTCAATACCTTTCTGGAAACGGCACTAGAAACGGACCCCAACTCGCCGGGCTTCGGTTGATTGATTACCATGCAGCCGCCGATGAGCTTCTCCGCACCCTTCATTCCCGCGATGTCCGATAGCCCCAACACTCCGCAGCTAACCAAACCGGCTCGCCCAGGCGAAAAATCACCTGGCAATCGGCTGGAGGCGATCGCCAAGGGAGCGACGTTTGATTCCGTCATTCACAAGGCATTGCTGGCCGAAGACCCGATTGTGGAGGTGAAGGATTTCAACCTCTGGTATGGCCCCAAACAGGCCCTGTTCAACATCAACATGCGGTTTCCCCGCAACAAAGTCACCGCAATCATCGGTCCCAGCGGCTGCGGTAAATCGACACTGCTCCGTTGCATCAACCGGATGAACGACTTGATCGACACCGTCAAAATCAAAGGGGAGATGCGGCTGTCGGGGGATTCGATCTATGCTCCCGGTGTCGATGTCATCGAGCTCCGCAAACGGATGGGAATGGTCTTTCAAAAGCCCAACCCGTTTCCCATGAGCATTTTCGACAATGTTGTCTATCCGCTCAAAATCGACGGCGAACGGAACAAGGCAATCATTCAAGCGGTCGCCGAGCAATCGCTCAAAGGAGCCGCCCTCTGGGACGAGGTCGACACCCGGCTACGGGAAAGTGCCCTCTCACTCTCGGGCGGGCAGCAACAACGGCTTTGCATCGCGCGGGCCATTGCCGGCGAGCCAGAGATCCTGCTACTGGATGAACCATGCTCGGCACTCGACCCCATCGCTACGAATAAAGTGGAAGAGTTGGTCCGCGAGCTCCGTGGCGACTATTCCATCGTCATCGTGACGCACAACATGCAACAGGCCTCCCGCGTTAGCGACTACACCGCCTTCATGTACCTCGGCCGCCTCATTGAATTCGGCCCGACTGCCGACCTCTTTACTCGCCCCAAACTGAGCGAAACGGAAGCGTACGTGACAGGGCGGTTTGGATAGATCCGGATGGGGTCGGGAAGGGTTTTCGCGAATCGATATCGCCCTTCCAACCGCTCTGCTACGAAAACTCTTCCCGACCCCTTTGATTTAATCCAGCCGGGCGCTGCTGATGAGCTTGATGAACTCCGCGTTGGTCTTGAAGCGGCTGAGTTGTTTGGTCAGCTGCTCCATGGCGTCGACGGGGTGCATGGAGGAGAGGGTGCGGCGGAGCATGGTGACGGCGTGGAGCGTGTCGGGGTCGAGCAGCAGCTCTTCCCGGCGGGTGCCGGACTGAGTCACGTCGAGGGCGGGCCAGACACGGCGTTCGGCCAGTTTCTTATCGAGAACCAGCTCCATGTTGCCGGTTCCCTTGAACTCCTGAAAGATCGCATCGTCCATACGGCTATTGGTCTCAATGAGAGCGGTGCCGCAGATGGTGAGGGAGCCCCCTTCTTCGAACGCGCGGGCCGTAGCGAAGAGCTTTTTGGGGATGTCCATTGCCTTGACCGAGAGGCCGCCGGTCTGAATCGCGTCGCCGCGACCGCCGACATATTTGTTGAACGCCCGGGCGAGTCGCGTGATGGAGTCGAGGAGCAGAAACACGTCCTGTCCCATTTCCGCCAGACGGCGGCAGCGTTCCACCACAAGCTGAGAGAGGCGAACATGGCTTTCAATGTCCTCGTCGAGGCTGCTGGCGCAGACTTCGCCTTGGACGTTCCGCTTCATGTCGGTGACTTCTTCCGGCCGTTCGTCGATGAGCAGGATGAACTGCTTGACCTCGGGGAAGTTGATGGTCATCGCCTGGCTGATGTGCTGCAACAGAATGGTCTTGCCGGAGCGAGGAGGGGCGACGATGAGCGCCCGTTGTCCGCGGCCGAGCGGTGTGAGCAGATCCATCACCCGCGTGGTCAGCGGCGTAGCGCCGGTTTCCAGACGGAACCACTGGTTGGGATTGATGGGGGTTTTGGCGTCAAAGGATTTGACATTCAAGTAGTCGTCTGGGGCCATGCCGTCGACGTCGGTGCAATCGCGGAGGCGAGGCCCCTGTTGGCGGCGGCCGGGCTGGACGGTGCCGCGGATCATGACCCCCTGGCGAAGGCCATAACGCTCGATCATGGTGCCGGGGACGAACGGATCGCTCCGCTCGCGCGAGTAACCAGTGTCCGGGCTGCGGAGAAAGCCGTAGCCGTTAGGGTGCATTTCAAGCAGTCCGTAGCCGGGAATGAGCTCGGGCTCGGTGTGAACGCCGACAGGCATGGTGCCGTCCGGCAAGGGCTGAAGCTCGCCCCCTTCCGGAGGAAGTTCGCCAAAACCGCGGGGTTCGCCCCCTTCTCCTTGCGGATAGGGGGTGCCGGGGCCGCGATCGGGACCACGGTAACCTCCATCGCGGTCCATGGGACGACGGCGTCCGCGACGAGGACGGCCGCCTCCACCACCACCACCGCCATATCCATTGCCGCCGCCACCCTGATAGTAGCCTCCGCCACCACCGCCTCCGCCGTAACCACCTTGCGAACGACCACCACCACCCGAAGGACGACGGCCAAACTTCTTTTTTGCCATACCACACCCAAAAGATATTCGCGCTTGCCGCCAAGGGCCTTGGCTAGAGATGGCTTGCGCCTGAAACGTAAATGAACGACTCCATGGACCGGTTGCCTGGCAAATGGCCGCGGAAAGCCCAGCGGCTAAGAGTCATTGCCAAAGCGGGATCATGGCTGTTGTACTAAAGACCGGGGTGGGACGCAGACCAGGGGGCCGCGAATCCCAATTACCCAGCGGCAAACTGCGACAAGACGGCAAGGGGCTGCAAAATCACAGCGTCGCTGCCTCGTGGCAAGCTTTGTTCCGGCAAATGCCTTAGCGTTACTCTGCTTCCTGCACTCAACTCATCCCGACTTTCGCTGGCGAGGGAAAAACCACATCCCTGGCGGAAAACTATTGAAAGCAAGGTCTGCCATGTCCGCTGGCAGGCGAAAGCACGGCAAAGATACAGAGAAGCGTCTGTTCCTGTGGAAGGTGAAACTTAACCCACTCACCCAGGTCGCCCCGCCTTTACTAGCGCGGGAGAGGAACGCTTACATCGACAGAAGTCAAACTACCGTGAATCTTATCGACGTTAAGGCATTTGTCAAGCTGGGAATTCATCAAAAGTGGTGGAAACCTGGAAAAAAACGAGGAATCTTTTTCACAAAGGCAGTTCCTTCGACCCAGGCAGTGTTCCACTGCACTCTTTTTGGCACGAATTCCTTCGTCATGGACCATTCGATTTCCTCAATTGCCTCCTACAACCGCTACTTTCGCTGTAATCGCTTCCTCTACCCTTCCGATACGAAAGGAATGGTCTTGTTGGGTAAGTATGTCCGGTTGCCGGTTTTGCCAGGAGGGGTTTATGGCGTTTCGTGCGAAATGGTTATGCATGGCCTTGGTGCTGGTCGCTGGACCGTCGTTCGCCGAGGAGCAGATTGCCTGGCAAACGGACATTGCCAAGGCTGTGAAGCAAGCGAAGGCGGAGAAAAAGCTGGTCTTGGTCCACTTCTTTGGCGATAGCTGCCCACCCTGCCGTGTCGTCGAGCAGAAAGTGTTTCCGCAGCCAAAGGTCGTTCAGTCGGTGATGCAGAATTATGTGCCGGTGAAAATCAATGTGGACAAAGCCCCAAAAATTGCCTCGCATTACGGCGTCCGCCAGATTCCGATCGACATTTTCCTGTCGGGTGCCGGGCAAGAATTCCATCGCAGCTTGACCAAGGATTCGGCAGCGGATTATGTGACCCTGCTGGATCAGTTGGCGATACAAACCGGAATTGGGACGGCTCGGCAGGCATTGCTCGCCGAACGCGAGGCCCATGACGATTTCAAACCAACCGCCGCCCAGCAGCCGCCGCAAGCTCAACAGCAGTACGTTCAAAATCAGTACGCCGCACAAAACTACACGGTCAACAACCGCTACGCTCAGCCAGCCGCCGTTCAGTCCCAGCCAGAAAATCCAGGAATGACACACTTCGACGTTCCGACGGTTTACGGTGATTCTCAAACCACATCCGCTGCGCCCCAAGCTCAGAACGGTCCTTATGGCTCACACCCCCAAGTGCCGCCGGCAGGGGCGGGCGCTGTCCAGGGTTATGCTCCGCAGGGGAGCAAGCCAGGCCAAGCCGCTCTGGCGCAAACGCAACGGGCGACCTTTCAGGATCCTGGCGACATCACCGCCCCCCAGGCGATTCGTAACCAATTCATTCCACTTCGAGATCTCCCGCCCGTTGGCATGGACGGCTACTGCCCTGTGTCTGTAGCGCCTCCGGGTCCCAAACTGGAAGGGACTTGGAAAAAGGGAGACCCTCGGTTTGGCGCGGTCCACCGCGGGCGAACCTATCTCTTTGCCTCCGCCGTCGAGCAGGCGAAGTTTCTGGCCGACCCAGACGCATATAGCCCCATACTCTCGGGAGCGGACCCGGTGATTTTTGCCGAAGAGGGAAAGCTCGTGGAAGGGAAGCGAAAGCTGGGAATCGCTGTTCCAGTGGGGGAAGGCCGCAACGAAATGTACTTTTTCGCCACCCTGGAAAATCTGGAACGCTTCCACAAAAACCCGCAACCGTTCACCGTCCGCGCCCATCAGGCAATGCTGAAAAGCGAAACGGAGCGGAAATAGCGATAGCGCCCATCGACTCTGCTTGCTAAAACGTGCGGCAGAGCAATCCGCCGTCGGCCACAATGACGTTGCCAGTAACAAATGCGCCGGCATCGGTCGCGAGGAGCAAGGCCGGCCCGACCATATCGATGGGCTGGCCCCAGCGTTTCACAGCCGTCCGCTCCGCGAACGACCTCTTCTGCTCGTCGGAAAGCAAGTTCATCGGCAAATCGGTGGCGACTGGACCGGGGGCGATGCAATTCACTGTCACGCCGTGGGGCCCCAACTCCAGCGCGTGCGCTCGGGCCATGCCAATCAGGGCCGCTTTGGTCGCGGAATAGAGGCCGCGAGCTGGATTCGATGCTAGGGCCATGACACTGGACAGGTGGATGATGCGGCCCCACTTTCGCTCAATCATCCCCGGCACTAGCAAATGCGACAGCAGATTGCAGCTCGACAGATTGAGTTCAAGAATCTCGTCCCAAACTTCTTCCGTGGTATCAACGAGGTTCTGCGGCTTGTTGCTGCCGGCGTTGTTGACGAGCACGTCCACGCGACCGAGCTTCGCCAGCACATCCTTCGCGAGCTTCTTCACCTGATCGCGCTGCGTCATGTCAGCCACAAAGTACTCGACCCTAACATTCGTCCCGTCAGCAATTTCCGCCTTGGCTTTCTGGAGTTCGTCCTCGTGACGTGCGCTAATTGCGATGTCGGCCCCCGCTTCCGCAAAGGCCCTGGCCATTGCCTTGCCGATCCCTTTGCTGCCGCCAGTCACAAGGGCCGTGCGACCGGAGAGGGAGAAGAGTTTATTGAGCACGAAAAGTTCCTTGAGGTTTGGTTGGTCGATTCGGTTCATTTTGCCGGATCATACCGGTCATGCTGATAGTCCCAAGCGATCTCCTGGTCCTCCACCCGCACGGACCACATCGCTTTGTGAATGATGCGGCGGAGGGCAGATAGGGCGTTGCACCAGTGCACGACTCCAGCGGAGAAGGCTTCCTCCGTGTTGTCCGGCAGCGGTGTAGAGCCTTCAAAAACGACATCGCCAGCGGATGAGTCCTTGCTGGGGGAAATTCCAAAGGGCTGCCAGTTGAGGCCTTCGCCGGTTTCGGCGAACCGTTTGACTCGGGAGTCGACGCAGTATCGGGCGAGTACTTTGTCGATTTCAGCTTGTTCTTCGTCGGAAATAGATGTGGGCCGGCGTGCGGAATAGTAAATGGAGAGGCTCATTAGCTTTGCTCCTGGGCACAAGGATCTCACCAATCCCGCAGGCATTATAACGCCGCGATCACCAGGTCTCCCACCTCTTTTGTCCCAAATCCCATCTTCCCGGCCGCCTGGCTCTTCATCTTGGTCCCGGTGACCTGTTGGATCGCTTTCATAATCCGGGCACCAGCGGCTGGCTGGCCGGTGTGTTCCAGCAGCATCCCCATGGCCCCGATGGCGGCGATGGGGTTGATGACGTTCTGGCCGGTGTATTTGGGAGCGCTCCCCCCCATCGGCTCGAACATGCTCACGCCACCCTTGTCCGGGTTGATATTGCCGCCAGCTGCAACGCCGAGGCCCCCCTGAATCATCGCCCCCAGGTCGGTGATGATGTCGCCGAACATGTTGGTGGTGACAATCACGTCGTAATACTCGGGGGTCTTGACCATCCACATGCAGCAGGCATCGACATGGTTGTAGTCCGCCTTCACATCGGGATATTCCTTGGCCACGTCCTGGAACGTCCGCCACCACAAGTCGTGGCCAAACGTCAGCACATTGGTTTTGGCGACGAGCGTGAGCATCTTCCCCTTGGGGTTGTTCCGTTTGCGTGTGAACTCAAACGCCCAGCGGATGCACCGCTCGCACCCCTTCCGAGTATAGACAGCCGTCTGCGTCGCCACTTCATCAGCCGTATGCTTCTTCAGGAACCCGCCGATGCCGGCGTACATGTCCTCGGTGTTCTCGCGGACGACGACGAAATCGATATCCTTGGGCCCTTTGCCGACGAGCGGACATTCCACGCCCGGAAAGAGCTTCACCGGCCGCAAGTTGATGTACTGATCGAGCTGAAACCGTAGTTCCAGCAGCAGCCCCTTTTCGAGGATCCCCGGCTTTACATCTGGATGTCCGACGGCTCCAAGATAGATTGCGTCGAACTTCTTGAGCTCGGCAGCACCACCCGCCGGCAACGTTTCGCCGGTCTTGAGGTAGCGCTCCCCGCCCCAATCGAACGGCGTAGTCTCAAATGTGAACTTCTCGAGCTTGGCAACCGCGGCGAGCACTTTTAAGGCTTCCGCGGTCACTTCAGGTCCCGTACCGTCGCCGCCAATCACTGCAATCTTCAGGCTGTTGGACATTGTTCTTCGTTCAGTTCAAGGGAAGGCAAAGAGACTGATTTTATTCGCTGGAAAGGGAAGGGCAAAGGGCGGGAAGAGGACGATTGCGTTGGATCGAGGCTACAATCGGTGGCGTGAGAGTTTCAAATACATCTCGCTGGATGTTGGCGGCGGTCACCGTGGCACTGGTCGGTTTCCTGATTTGGAGATCGCTTCAGAACCCCATTGCTGCGGATGTCTATCCGCATGAAGAAATCGCGGTCGGCGAAGTGCAGCGGACGATTCGACTGGTAATTCCTCAAAGGTTGAAAGGTCCTGTCCCTGTCGTGTTTGCCTTTCATGGTATCGGCGATGCCCCCGACGCGATGCCCAAGTATGCGGACCTGGATCGGCTCGCCTGCGAGCACGGATTTGTGCTCGTTTATCCGGTTGCGAATCCCAGAATGTGGAGAACCGAAGGACCGGATGCATCCACGGCTGAGAATCCGGATGTTCAATTCTTTGATGCGATACTCAAGCACCTCAAGCAGCGTCAGCAGATTGATGATCAGCCGATCTACCTCATGGGGATGTCGAACGGAGCAAGTTTCGCGCAACTTCTGGCCTTTGAGCGATCGGATGAGATTGCCGCCGTGGTCGCTCACTCGGGAGCATCACCAAAAGAGTGGCGATCCAAGAAACTGGTGCGACCATTTCCGATACTTCTGGTCGTTGGAGCCAATGACGCCGTGGACGCAATCGAGGAAAGCGAAGCAAGCTATCGCGAACAAGGGCACACAACAAGACTGCTGGTGGTGCCCGGTATCGGTCATGCCTGGGCCAAAGACCGCAACGAAGAATTCTGGGAGTTCCTGGCGAAACACCGACGTTGACGCTAGTTTGCTCCGCTTCGCTTACTCCGGCAAATACAGCAGCCGGCCGCAACTCTTGCAGAAGACCGGTTTGTCGCGGCGAATCAGGTCGTGGACCTGAGGGGAAAGAATGGTGAAGCAGCCGCCGCAGCTTTCGCCGTCGACAGGGGCCATGCAGTCGGCTCCCATGGCGCGGGCGAGTCGTAAGTAGTCGTCCTTGAATAATTCGGGGATCTCCCCTTCGGCGGCGGTGAGTTCAGCTTGGACGCGGGCAAATTCCAACTCGAGCCCCTGCTGCTGCTCGTCGACCCGTTTGCGAAGCTTGTTGAATTCCTCCTTGGTCTTCGCCAGGTTTTCCTCGGCAACCTTGATGGCGGCATGGAGCTGGTCAATTCGCTCCATCGCTTCCAGGATTTCGTCGGCCAACACGCTATTGGCCTGCCGGTCGGCGGCCATCTGGTCCTTGAGAAGCTGATATTCCTTGTTGTTGTTGGCGGCGTTGAGCTTCCCTTGCAAATCGTGCAGCCGGGCTTCACGCTGCTTGAGTTGCAGGTGCTTTTCGTCAGAGGCCATCTTGGCGGTGCGGTGGGCATCTTTCGCGGCCGCCAATTCCCCTTCGGACTTCTTGACTGCCGTATCCGCCACCTTTGCTTGTCGCGGCCCGCGCTGCAGGCGGTCCTGCAAGTCGGAAAGCTGACGGTGGATGCGGTGGAGCGTGCGGAGGGAATCAGTGAGTGCTGGCATAGCTTTTATCTTAACAAAAAAAGCCGCCGGCCCGAGAGCCAGCGGCTTAAGATTTCAGCTCAAAAAAATTAAACAGGTCATGCCGCCTCAGCCGGCAAATGTCGCAGGAAGCCCTCCAGGTGCTGCGAGCGGATGGGATGCTGCAGCTTGCGGACGGCTTTGGCTTCGATCTGCCGCACCCGTTCACGGGTGACTTTAAAGATGCGACCAACCTCTTCCAGTGTGTAGGTATAGCCGTCGCACAGGCCGTAGCGGAGGCGAATGATCTCCCGCTCCCGCCACGTAAGCGTCTTAAGGAGACTGTCGATCTCTTGCCGCAAGATGACATTGTTGGCACAGTGGACCGGGTTATCGCTGGAACTGTCCTCCAGGAATTCGCCAAAACTGCAGTCCTCGCTCTCTCCCACCGGGCGGTCGAGACTGACCGGATGCCGGCCGATGTCCAGCACACGGCGGACTTCTTCCAGCGGCAGATCGATCTGCGTGGCGATCTCTTCAGTTGTCGGCTCCCGTCCCAAATGTTGCAAGAGCCTCTTCTGAATATTACGAAGCTTGCTGAGCACATCGATCATGTGGACCGGGATGCGGATGGTCCGCGCCTGAT
>SXGT01482940.1_pt1 | contig 61848 bp, 48 predicted proteins | sample 3176221 | NCBI WGS metagenome assembly SXGT01 (sample SAMN11356862, study PRJNA531348) | freshwater metagenome | isolation source: freshwater sample F1-120 | place: China: Fuxian Lake, Yuxi | collected 2017-12-25 | reverse complement strand
AGGCCATTCTGATGGCGTTGGATAAGGTTTCCGGAAAAGTCCTGTGGACCGGAAAAGAACGGCAGCCCAGGCATGGCGGTGCGCCGTATGCCGGCGCGTCGCCGACCTATCTTGAACTCGACGGTGAGGGGCAGTTGATTTACGGTCTGGGCAACGAGGAGATCATAGGCGTCAGCGTCAAGGACGGTTCCATACTGTGGACGATTCCCCGCAATATGGGCCATGGGTTGATGGCTTCGGCGGTGGCGGTATCCAATCGGGTGTTTCTGTGCAGCGGAGAAAACAGATTCTCCATGTGCATTGAACTCAAGAAGCCTGAGGGACAATATTTGACAGAAATCTTGTATCAGAGTTCCAGGGAGCAGCTGAATTGGTTCCATACGCCGACCATTCATGACGGTGCCGTTTATGGATTTGGTTCGTTTCGGCTGCAATGCACCGACCTCGCGACTGGCGAACTGATGTGGGAGCAATTCGAGCGCCGGGACTGGGACACAAAACAGCAACTCATCATCGCCGACGGGTTGATCTTCGGCCTGAGCAAAGCCGGTGAGCTTGTGATGGCGGAAGCGAACAAGGCTGGCTACAAGGAACTCGGCCGGGTGCGCCACGGGCTGGAAATCCATCACACCCAACAGCCAACACTTGCCAACGGCCGTCTCTACATTCGCGGGTTGAATACCGTGGTCTGCTATCAACTAACCGAAGCCTTTCTCGGCAGCACCCCCGACACCGGCTCAGCCGTTCCGGCGCGCCGCGCTCACAAACCTTAGTCTGCGATCGTGAGCGCTCGGCGAGCCAAGAACCAAGAACCAAGAACCGGTTCCTGAACTATGAAGACCGTTAAGACCGTTTTCAACCTCCTTACCGTCTGCGGCCTGCTTGTGATGCCCGCCTCTGCGGCCACGCAAACCGAGAACTACGGGATTTCCGTGTTGCCAGTGCCCGGCAAGGTCGTCATCGACGGCACATCCGACGACTGGGACCTTACCGGCGGCATATTCGCCTGCGGCAACGTGGAGGAGCAGCGTGACCAACACAGCGCGTGGCTTCATGCGATGTACGACCAGGACAACCTCTACGTGCTTGCGCGCGTAACAGGCAGCTTCCGTCGTGACGACAGACGCCCCGCCGCCAGCGTGCTGCGGATGCTGATGCTCACGGCGCCCGGCACACCGCAGCAGCTTCAGCCCAACCTGACCTGCGCGCGCGAGTTGGACGGGAAGGAATCGATCACGCTCGCATTCGAACCGCCTGTCCAGCGTGCGCGTGACCCGAAGCAGATGGGCGCGGAACAGGTGTTTCTCAACGACCCGGACGGCAAAGGCTATACGCAGGAGATCCGGATTCCCCTGAAGATGATTACCAGCGAAGGTGTAACCCTCGGGCCCGGCAGCGAGATGAGAGTGATGTTCATCCTCCCGTTCGGCTGGAGCCTGCATGCCTGGGACTGTTTCATGCCCGGAGTGCAGCTGGAACGTACCTATTGGGGCACGCGCAAGCTGGAACAGTTCGGCCCGGCCACCTTCGAGCGCTCGGGGAAGATGAAGCCTCGGATGCTGCACCTGGACGACGGGCGCAGGCTGCCGGTATCGCTGAAGAAGGGCATGCCGGTGGTTGACTGGTCGGCCCTCAGCGAGGGGCCGAAGGGCTTCAAGCCGATCAAGTTCAAGATGCCCGAGACCGGCTACGTGTCGATGCTCCTCCGCAACGCCGACGGCGTCGTGGTCCGGAATCTCCTCAATGCCGAGCCGATGGCCAAGGGCGAGCACACGGTGACATGGGACGGCCTGGCCACGCCGATCTGGCGCACGCCCGGCGCGTTGCTGCCCGCCGGCGACTACACCTGGCAGGCCATCTGGCACAAGGGCATCGGCCTGCGCCTGCGAGGCTGGGCCGGCAACAGCGGCAACGCACCCTGGCACAGCGGCCCCACCGCGAACTGGGGAGGCGACCTCGGCGTGCCCTGGACCTGTGCCGCCCAGGGCGATTCCGTTTACCTCGGCTGGGGAGCCGCCGAGGCGGGCCGCGGCCTGCTCGCCTGCGACCTTGATGGAAACGTCCGCTGGAAACACAAATACGGCGGATTCGGCGGCGCCGAACTGCTGGCAGTTGACGGCGACCTCGTTTACGTCGGCAACAGCTCCGGCAGCCCGCAGGTGCTCTTCCGCCTCGACACGGCCACCGGCTCCTATCAGAACTGGGACAAGGCCAACAACGGCGGGTTCAGGGATATTTTCGTAAAGGACCTCTGGAAGGACCAGCCGGGCATGCCCGACAAGGCAGAGGCGATGGCGGCCCGCAACGGCAAGCTCTACCTCACCTTCCGGTCCTACAATTTCCGCAAGAGCGACGTGTCCGACTGGCGCAACTTCCTCAGCAAGCTCTCGGCAGCGGGCGACGGTATCGGCAAGGCGATCTGGGAGAAGACCGACAAGAACGTCCGCCAGCGCGCCGCCGCCTGGCTGGCTGGCAATGAGCCGGAAGACAAGGCGCTCGCAGCGCCCAACTACTACACGCCGGACGTCCGCGACGCCGTGGCCGGAACCATCAACGGCATGCTCAAAGACAAGATGCTCGTGGACGGCGGGGCCGAAATGACTTCACTGAAGCTGCAGGCCGCAGTGCGTCGCAAGGTCGAGGCTTCCTTCCCGCAGGAAGTCGCCGTGATGAAAAGCGATTTCGTCGCCGTGCTCGACGCAGAGAGCGGCAAGGTGCTCAAGACCATCCCCGTGCCCGCGCCCAGCGGCATCGCCGCCGTGAGCGACTCGCTCCTCTACGTGCTTTCCGGCACAGACACCGTTGCGGCCGTCGATCCGACGACTGATGCTGTCAATCCGGTGCTGACCGGACTGACCGACGCCAGGTGCCTTGCGGTCGATGCCGCCGGCCGAATCTACGTAGGCGAGGGCGAGCCGAGCGTGCAGGTCAAAGTATTCACGCCGGACGGCAAGCCTGCCCTGGCGATCGGCAAGCAGGGCGGCAGGCCTCGCATCGGGCCGTGGGTGAAGGACGGCCTGTTGAACATCCACGGCTTGGCCGTCGATACGCAGGGCAGGCTTTGGGTGGCCGAAGCGCTGTACTTCCCGAAACGGTTCAGCGTGTGGAACAACCAGACCGGCGCGTTCGTCCGCGAGTTCTTCGGCTCCACGCACTATGGTGCCAGCGGCGGAGCGATCAACCCGGACGACCCGAACTTGATGGTCGGCGAGGGGTGCGAGTGGCGGCTCGATCCGGCAACCGGGCGTGCAGAATGCCTCGGTGTTTTTGAGGACGGTGGCAATCGCGACTACGAGAGCCTCTTCCACAAGTTCGCTCGCTTCTGCCGCGGCACGAATGGCAAGCTCTACCTCGCGGCCACGCTCGGCACCGACACGCACGTCTGGGAACGCCTCGGCGACGGCGCCTACGCCCTCCGGGCGACCTTCGGCAGCAACGAAAAGGACAAGACCACCGTGTTCTGGTCCGATGAGAACGGCGACCAGCAGAAGCAGGACGGGGAGAAAACCGTGGTGCCGATGCGGATGTCCTTCAACGGCTACCTGAACTTTTCGTCGGGGTTGAACACCGACCTCACGCTCTACGCGGGCGTGCTCGACCCGAAGACCAACCGGTGGGACCGCGGCGCCCGCATCAGCCTGGCCGGCTTCACTCCCTGCGGCGCCCCGAAATGGGACCCCGCGAACCCGCACTTCCTGCCTCCTCTCGAAGGGCCGATGCCGTCGCCAGCCAACGACCTCGTGCTCTCGTGCGACTCCGAGAATCGGCTCTTCAACTGCTACGACGTGGCCTCCGGCAAGCTGCGGTGGAGCTACCCGAACACCTTCCATGGCGTGCACGGCTCGCACAACGCGCCGGGGCCTCAGGCCGGCCTCATCCGCGGGGCCTTCGGCACCGTGGGCAGCGCCACGCTGCCCGATCCCGTCGGCAGCGTCTGGGTGATCAACTCGAACGTGGGCGAGTGGCACATGCTGACGCGCGACGGGTTCTACCTGACGCGCCTGTTCCAGGGCGACTTCTCGAAAGTGCAATGGCCCGAAAAGGCAGTGCCGGGCGCCGTGCTTGACCACGTGCCGGCCGGCGAAGGGGGCGAGGATTTCGGCGGCAGCATCACCCAGGGCAAGGACGGCAAGCTCTACGTGACCGCCGGCAAGACTGCGAACTGGAATGTTGAAGTCGTCGGCCTCGAAACCGTCAAGCGGCTCGACTCCGGCAAGCTCCGCCTCGAGGCGAAAGACCTGAAGCTCGCCGAGGCGATTCGCAGCGAGCTGGTGCAGCGAAGCGCCGGCCTGCGCCGCTGCGAGGTCCGGAAGAAGACGCCGGTCTTCACGGGCGATCTCGCGAAGGATTTTGGAAAGGAGATTGTTTTCAAGAAACAGGATGATGCCGAAATCCGATCGGCCATTGCCTGGGACGACGCTTTCCTCTACCTCGGCTGGCGCGTGGCGGATGCGACGCAGTGGATCAACGGTGCGGACTCGCCCGAATTCATGTACGCCCGGGGCGATACGGTGGATTTCCAGCTCGGCACCGATCCCGAGGCCGATGAAAACCGCGCCGAGGCGGCCCGGGGCGATCTCCGCCTCTCCATCGGAAATTTCCGGGGAAAACAGACGGCGGTGCTCTACCGCAAGATCGCCGAACAGAAGAACCCCAAAACGTTCAGCTCCGGTGTGGTCAGCAATTACGTGATGGACAGCGTCGTGGTGCTGCAGGACGCGAAGATCGAGGTGAAGAAGGGTGATCGCTGGTACGTGGTCGAGATCGCGGTGCCCCTGACCACGCTTGGCCTGAAGCCTGGCGCAGGGATGAAGCTCTCCGGCGATTTCGGCGCCACCCACGGCACGCCCGCCGGCGACGACACCCTCCTCCGCACCTACTGGAACAACCAGGCAACCGGCCTGGTGAACGATGAAGTCTTCGAGCTGAAGATGGAACCGAAGAACTGGGGCCAGATCCTGTTCGCCGAATGAGCCATCGCACCGTGTTCGAGTATTCTTCACGACATTGTTTCGAGACAGTACTCGGCAGGAGACATCTATGAGACCAACCATTCGTGATGCAGTAGTTTCCGTTGGGATTCTGTTTTTCCTCGTGAAATGTGGGGCCGCCGCACCGGCGCCGGCGCTGGAGAAGGACGACCTCTTCGTCCCCTACGCGAAGGGCGTGCCGAAGGTCACGTCGGTGATCTCGGAGGAAACCAAAGACGGCGTGAAGGTGACGAAGTTGCGGTTCGCCAGCGCCGAAGGCAGCAAGGAGGGCGAGGTCAAGGATTGCGAGATCTATGCCATCATTGCCCGACCTGAGAATACTGCCGGTCAGAAGTTGCCCGGCATGCTCGTGTGCCATGGCGGCGGCGGGATGGCCGGTGAAGGCGGCCCCATCGCCTGGGCGAAGCTCGGCTACGTGGCGATCGCCCCTGACCTCCCCGGCTACGGCGCCAACGACAAGATGCTCAGCATCAGCCGCGTTACCAAAATGCAGTTCGGCGCCGGCCAGATCATCCCCCCAAGCCCACGCCCTACGTCTGCGTGCTCTTCGACGCGGTCACCGCGGGCCTGCGGGCGTTCAACCTTCTGGAGGCCCAGCCGGACGTCGACCCGCAGAAGCTCTGCATGACCGGCATCAGTTGGGGCGGCTACATGGTCACCATGCTCTCCGGCCTCCTCGACGAACGCGTGCAAGGCACCTTCAACCTCTACGGCTCGGGCTTCTACCAGCTCGAGGCGATCGGCTCCGGCGCGCTGAAGAAGATGGACGAACTCGACAGCAACGCGTGGGTGAGGAATTTCGACGCCGGCACGAGGCTCAATCGCTGTCGTGCCACCTACCTGATGTACAGTGCCGCCAACGACATCTTCTTCAAGCCGCCGTCGATCATGGCCACGTTTGACGCCATCCCGGCCGGCAAGTACCTCTGTTTCGGCCCGAACAAGAGCCACTGGATGTCGCTGCCGGGCGGGCCGGTGCGCTGGGATTACCCGATCAACGCCGAGATCGAGCCTGCGTTCTTCGCGCACGTGCTCGCGGGCGGAAATCCTCCCCTCCCCGAGCCGAACGCCGTGGCCGTGCGGCGCGACGGCAAGGTGTTGAAGTTCACCGTGAAGAACTGCCCTGACCGTGCTGCGGGCTGGTTCTACGTGAGCTGGCTCCCCGACCAGCCGCGCGGCTGGGACGCCCGCGACTGGGCCCGCCTCGAAGCCGTTCCGGGAAGCAATGGCGAGTTCACCTGCGCCATTCCCGAGTCGCTCGGCGCGTTCGACTGGTTCGGCGGCATCACCTTCACACTGAAAACCGGCGCTTTCGCCCAGCCGATGAGCTTGAGCACGAAAATTTACCGCTGCGGCGAAGGGCCTGCGAAGTAGGCGAAGTGAGCAACGCGTGGCAGTAATAGAAACGAACACCAGCCGTGACTTTCGAAAACGAATCATGATGAGCACAACCCAGAGGGTCCTATCAGCAATAGCCGCAACCGCCCTCGTGGCGTCAACGGCCCTGGCGGCGGAAGCCAAGCGTGGTTCCTTCGCCGAGTTCGATGCGCGAGCCAGGGCGGGCGAATCCCTCAATGTCGTCTTCTTCGGGGCCTCGCTGACGTGGGGGGCCAACGCCACGGACCAGGCGCTCACCTCCTACCGCGCACAAACGAAGAAACTGCTGGAGGCGCGCTATCCCAGGGCGCGCTTCCAGTGCTATGACGCCGCGATCGGCGGGACCCCGTCCTTGCTGGGCGTCTTCCGCCTCGGGCGCGACGTGCTGGCGCGCAAGCCGGATCTGGTGTTCCTGGACTTCAGCGCGAACGACGACAACTGGGCCGGGAATCCCCTCGTGTTCGCGTCCTACGAGTCCCTCCTGCGGCGCATCATCGGGGACGGCCACGCGCCGGTGGTGGCAGTGATGTTTCCCTTCAAGTGGGAGATCGAGCCGGGCCTGGAGAACGGCACGACCGCGCGCCTCGGAGGCCTGACGCAGCGCCTGAAAATTGCCGCTGCCTACGGCGTCCCCGCCGGTGACGCCGCGGCGCTGGTCATCGAACGGATCCGCAAGAAGGAGACCACGCTCGACCGCATCTGGGACACTGACGGCGTGCATCCCGGCGACGCCGGCTACCAACTCTTCGCCGACGCGGCCTTCGCCGCTTTCGAGAAGGGCGTGCGCGAAAACGCCGTGTGCGCGGTGCCGGAGAAGATGCTGCACGACAGCCTTTTCATGACCCACCGGCGCGCCGTGCTCGCGGACCTGCTTCCGTCCGACGCGTTGCCCTCAGGGTGGATGCAAGGCAAGCCGCACCTCACGGCTACCTGCCACGACCAGGTGATGTCGCGCTGGCTGGACCGGCTGCTCATCGCCTCGAATCGCAAGCGGGTCAAGAACGCGCTGCCGACAGTGAGAAACCCATGACGGCTGGCGCACCGAACAAACCATTAGAAAACATGAAGAACATGCGAGTCATCTGGATCCTGGTCGCGGCGGCGGTGCTGCCCTGCTGGGCGGCTGAAGCACAGGACGCGGCCAAGGCGGGCGAGGGGCGGGCCAACGTGGCGCAGGAGGTCCTGGCGATGACGGGGAGCCGCACGAAGATCGTGTGGGTGCGTCGGGTGGCTGGAACTGGCAGTGGCCTGGAGCCGAGCACGCCGGAGTGGGAACTGATGGGGTTGGATACGGCGGACGGGAAGACGAGGGTGATCCTGCCGGGGCCGGCGTCCTACATGAACCCCTGCATTTCGCCTAACGGCGAGCAGGTGTTCTTCACGGACGGCAACACCATCTACTCCGTGAACTGGGACGGCAGCAACCGCCGCGAGTTCACCAGTGGGCTCGTGGAAAGCCCGTGGAGGCATCCGGACGACGGATCGCAGTGGCTGTATTTTTTTCATGAAGGTGACGGGGTTGTTCGTGCCCGGATGGATGATGCGAGCGTGCGTGAGACGGTGTGGAAGCTGGGCGTTGATAGGCGTCGTCTCGTGTCGGTGTCGGCGGACGGCACGCGCATGGGCGCCTGTGGCCCGTGGGTGGCGATCGTGCCGAACGGCTCCTTTCGGCAGCACGGCTCGGGCTGCAGTCCCAGCCTCGCTCCCGACAACAGCTACCGGTTCTTCCACATGGGAACCGAGGTGGGCCACGGTGGGGTCAGGATGTACGACGGCGGGGCGAAGAACCCGCGGCCGGTCTGGTTCGGCAAGTTGTTGTGGGAGCTGGGTGCGTCGACCCCGGAGGCGCGTTGGTCGAGCGACGCGCGATTTGTTACGGCGATCATCGCGTACGGGGGGGGGACCCGTTCGTATTCTACAGCGACATCTACCTGGGGCAGTTTGACGAGGGGTTCACCAAGGTCGTCAAGTGGGTGCGCGTGACGGATGCGCCGGCCCCGGAAACGAAACCGTACTGCTGGATAGACCCCGGGCTGGGGAGCTTCGAGGGCAAGGCGCCATTCACCGTCGCTGTGCCCGGCACACTCACGCCCGGCGGCGAGTGGGCGTGGGACTACGGCGACGGGGCGAAGGAAAAGGCGGCACAGGGCAAGCACACCTATACCAAGGCGGGCGGTTATCGGATCACGGCGACGCAGGGGCAGAAGTCGCTGAAGGGGTGGGCTAACGTGCGGCCGCAGAAGGCGCCGGCCGTGACCGGGGCGCTGGTGCTGGACGAAACGCATGTGCTGGTGCGCTTTGATGAGCGCGTGCAACTTCGGAACGCGAAGGCGACGTTGGGGTCGGGCGGGGCGGTGCGCGGCCTGACGCTGGACCCGTGGGAGCTGGATCTGATCGTCGAGCTGGACAAGCCGCTGGGCGCGTCGGACACGGTGAGCCTGGCCGGCGTTTTCGACAAGGCGCAGGCCCCGAATGCGTTGGCGCAGGCGCCGATCCGGATCACGCGAGCGAGTTGGCCGTCGAATCGTAGCGGCCTTATCTACCTGTTCGAAGGCAGCCGCGCGGACAACACGATCTACAATGACAGCCACGCCGACGGTCACACGTTGTTGGAACCGGCTTGGGGGACGGTGAGCGCGGTGATGGTGGCGGCGCGCTTTGACCGCAACGGGGCGATCCTCTGCCGGGGCGCCATGACCGATCCCTGGTATCCTGAAGGTCAGGGTGATGGTACCGACATGCGGCTGATCCGCCATTTCAGCTATTGCAAGGATTATAAATGGTACCAGAAGAATGATCTGTTCACGCTGGAGATGGTGGTGCAGACGGCCGACCTGGAACAGCAGGGGCCGATCCTGTCGCTGGATACCGGGAGCGGTCTGTGGGTGAGGCAGGATAAGCAGAAAGTGGTGGTGCGGGTCGGCGGGTCGGACCCCAAAGAGCCGGTGCAGAACTTCGACGCCGGGACGCTGCCCGACGACAAACCGCATCACCTGGTGATCGCGTATCGTCACAAGCGGCTGGTGTGCTATGTGGACGGCAAGAAGACATTGGACACGGATCCGTCGCCGGCGCAGATGAAATGGAGAGATAGTTTGAGAGTGAACATTGCCGGAAACTCCAAGACGTTCTGGCGGGGGCGGCTGGAGGGGATCGCCATGTACAGCCGGTTTGTCGAGGAGGTGGAAGTTGCCCGGAACTTCGCGGCGTACAGCCGAAAGCTGGCGGCCCGCAAGCCGATTGCCAGCGTGGCCGTGCGGGCGAAGCTGCTGGCCAAGTCGGCGGTGCCGAGCGCTGCCGACATCGCGCCTTACACGCGGGCACTGGTGGTGTGCGAGTACCAGGTGGAGGAGGTGACGCGCGGCACCCTGAAGGAGAAGGTCGTGCGCGTGGCCCGCTGGGGGCTGATGGATTCTCGGCCCGCGCCGGCGGCGCGTGAGGAGGTGGGGAAATCGGTGTCGTTGACGCTGGAGTCGTTCACCGATCACGACGAGCTGGTGCAGGAGCTGCTGCGGGATTCTTTGCCCGAGAACTTTGACCTGAAGCTCTGGGTGGAGGCGGAATGAACTGTCGGGGGACGCACCGAACAATCCATTAGAAAACATGAACAACGCGAGAAGAAAACATGCAAAGAGTGAACCGTAATTCCACCGTGCTGGCGCTCGTCGCGCTGCTGGCGGCCCTGTGTTGGGGCGCCCCCGCCGCTGCGGCCGACCCTGCCGCGCAGATCCGCGAACTCACCGGCGCCGAGACGCGCATTGTCTGGCTGCGCAACAAGCAATGGGAGACCAGCAAGGGTGGTGTCGATGGCGGCGTCGGCTGTTTGATCATGGCGTTCGATACGGCCGGCAAAGGCGAGCGCGAGCTGGTGCCCGAGGGCGAGATCTACAATCCGCTCATTTCCCCGAGCGGCAGACAGGTGATCTACAGCGCGAAGACGAACGGGACGCTGCGGATGCATTGCGTGGACTGGAACGGCGCGAACCACCGCATTCTGGGCGAGGGCTTTGCGCAGTGGCCGTGGCGCGACCCGGCCACCGGAGTCGAATGGATCTATGCGAGCAACGCAGGCGGCAACGACGCCGCTTTTGTCGAGCGCTTCCAGCTCGACAAGCCCGAAGCCCGGGAGAAGGTTTACTCGGGCCGCCTGGCGAACCGTTTCTCCCTTTCCGCCGACGGCACCCGCGCGGTGGGTGAATTTCCCTGGCCCGCTGCCGGCATGCTCTACTTCCGCACCGGCCAGGTGGACCGCAAGAACTATCGCGATGGCTGCAACAGCTACATCGCTCCCGACAATTCCTATATGGCGACCATCATGGCCGGCTCGCACGATCTGGTCACGCTCTACAAACCCGACGGCAGCAGCCGCGACGTGCGCGTGGTGCCCCCGGGCCTCAAGAAGCTGAAGGACGGCAACCCTGGCTGCATGTGGAACCCCAAGTGGGCGTCCGATGCCCGCCACATGGTGGTTGCGGGGCCATTCAAGAATCTCGGAACCGACCGCGCCGACATCTGGCTGGGCCAGTTCGCCGACGATTTCAACTCGATCGCGAAATGGGTGCAGGTGACCGACAACGACTTTATGGATGTCTATGCCTATGTCTGGGTCGATCCGGGGGTGGGCCAGTATGCGGGCGAGGCGCCTTATACGCTGGCGGTGCCGCCGGCCGTTACCGGCGAGGGCAAGTGGCAATGGACCTTTGGCGACGGCGCCAAGGGAACGGAAGGCAAGCACAGCTACAGCCAGGCCGGCACTTACGCGATCACCGCCACGCAGGGCGATCGTACCCTGAAGGGCACGGTCCGCGTGGCCGAACGGGTGGCGCCGAAGCTGGTGTCCGCGGTGACGCTCGATGACCGGCGTGTGCTCCTCACATGCAGCGAGCCGGTCCAGGCGGCGACTGCCAAGGTGACGCTCGAAGGAGGCACGGCTGCCACAAAGGTCTCCCTCGACAGCGAAGGCCGCGGGATCATCGCCGAGTTTGCCGCCCCTCTGGGAGCGAAGGAAACGCTGGCGGTGACGGGAGTGACGGACGGTGCCCAGGCGCCCAACGAGATGGCCGCGGCGAAGATGCAGGTCGTCCGGCCCGACTGGCCGGGCAATCGTATTGGCGTGACCTGTCTTTGGAAGAACGCGCGGTCGCGCTACGTGACCTTCGACGAACAAATCGGGCTTCCGGTCACCACCGCGCTCAGCGGCTACATGGCTCATCAACCCCCGTTGCCGTTGCGCGTCAATCGCTTCGGAGCCGCGTTGGCTGCGGACGGCCTGGGCTTCGAAATCAGCCCCGGCGCCCCTCACCGCATCATGGGGGGCATCCACAAGACCAAACAGTTCAGCTTCGAGATCGTGGTGGCGTCCGCCGATCTCGCGCAGACCAAAGGTGACACCGACAAACCCATCGCCATCATTGACTGGAGCTATGGCTGGCGGAACGGCATCTTCTGGCTCTTCCAGGAGAAAGACCAACTGCTGGTGGGCCTCTCCAGGAAGTGGGGCGATGAAAAGCCGGAGGTGTTTGAGATGGCCACGCTGCCCGACACCAAGCCGCACCACGTGATCATCAGTTGGGCTGAAAAGCGGCTCGTGTTCTACCTCGACGGCAAGAAGGTGAAGGAGATCGATCCCTCGCCGACGCACCTCATCATGCCGACGCCCCCGATGCGTTTTGCGCAGAATGGCTGGCGCGGCCAGTTCGAGCACCTCGCCTTCTACAATCGCTTCATCGAAGAAGATGAAGCGGCGAAGAACGCGGCGATCGTGGCCGCGGATCTGGCCCAGCGCAAAGCCCTGCCGCAGATCGAGGCGCAGGCGACGTTGATCGGGAAGTCGAAAATTCCTGATCCTCACCAGATGGCGCCGTACCGCAGCGCGCTGGTCGTGAATGAATACAGCGTGGACAAGGTGCTGAAGGGCACATACGCAGGGAAGACCATTCGCGTGGTGCAGTGGGGCATGCTCCACCTGAAGCCGACCCCGCTCGCGGCACAGGAGCCGGGCACGAGCGCGAAGCTGGTGCTGGAAACGTTTATCGATCACGACGAGCTGGTGCCCGAGCTGATCTCCGACACGCTCAAGGAAGATTTCGAACTGACGCTCTACACCGACGTGAACCTCTGAGCGGACACCATGGTCTTCAGTTCTCATCTCTTTATCTTCTACTTCCTGCCGCTGGCGCTGCTGGTTTACTACCTGCTGCCCATGCGCGGGAAGCACATCTCGCTGACACTCTTCAGCTATGTGTTCTACGGCTGGGCCAATCCCTGGTTCGTGGTGCTGATGATGTTCCAGACGGTGGTGGACTGGCTGGTCGGCATGTCCCTGGGCGGCCTCTGGGGCAAGCCAAAGACGGCGGAAATCCCGCTCCTGGAGCCCGGGGGCAAGCGGACGCGGAGTCAGAAGCTCGCCCTGGCCGTGGGCCTCATCTCGAACCTGGGCCTGCTGGCCTTCTTCAAGTACTTCAACTTCGGGCTCGATAACTGGAACGTAGCCATGGCCGCGGCGGGCTGGGACGCGGCGCAATGGGACACGACGCTCCGCATCACCCTGCCGCTGGGGATCAGCTTCTACACCTTCCAGTCGATGAGTTACGCCATCGATGTTTATCGGGGTGACGCGAGGCCGATCCGGTCGATCCTCGACTACATGTGCTACGTCGCCATGTTCCCTCAGCTCGTGGCCGGGCCGATCATCCGCTTCCAGGATGTGGCCGACCAGTTCCTGGTGCGGACGCACACGGTGGAGAAGTTCGCGCGCGGCGTCGCGTTCTTCGCCCTGGGTATGGGCAAGAAGATCCTGCTCGCCAACCCCTGCGGCAAGATTGCCGACACGGTGTTCGATGCCGGCGCGGCCTCGACGTTGGACGCCTGGTACGGAGTTTGTGCCTACGCTTTCCAGATCTACTTCGATTTCAGCGCCTACTCGGACATGGCGATCGGGTTGGGACTGATGCTGGGCTGGGTGTTCGCCAAGAACTTCGACTCGCCTTACAAGAGTCACTCGATCACCGAGTTCTGGCGGCGCTGGCACCTGTCGCTCTCGACCTGGCTGCGGGACAACCTCTACATCCCGCTCGGCGGCAACCGCCTGGGCGAGGTCCGGACCTACATCAACCTCGGCATCACCATGGTCCTCGGCGGCATGTGGCACGGCGCCTCCTGGAACTTCATCATCTGGGGCGCGATCCACGGTGGCATGCTCGCCTTCGAGCGCACCCGGGGCAAGGACAGCATTTACGCCCGCCTGCCCGGCCCGCTGAAGACGGCGATCACCTTTGTCATCGTGCTGTTCACATGGGTCTTCTTCCGCGCCAAGGACCTGACCTCCTCGGTCAACTATTGCAAGACCATGCTCGGCTTCGGCGCGACGCAGAGCGGGAGCGATCTGCTGGCGGGCCTGATCTACCAGCCCTACTTCCTGATCAATTTCGCCATCGCCGCGGTTGTCGTCTGGGCCTGCCCGCAGACCTGGGATTTCACCCGCAGGCTGACCTGGCCCAAGGCGGTCTTCGCCGCAGCCCTGCTGTTGCTCTCGCTGGTGCTCATGGAGACGCAGGCGTTCAACCCGTTCATCTATTTCATATTCTGAGCCCATGAGCCATCCGCACCACGCCCACGTCGAACATCACAAGCGTTCCCGCGAGGAGATCGCCAAGATCGAGATCGGGCACACCGACTCGACCCCGGCGATCAACTGGTTCCTGACCCTGTTCTTCCTCGCCGTGATCACGGGCGTGCCCCTGCTGCAGAACGTCCGCGAGTTCGCCGCCATCCGTGCCGGGAAGGATTCCGGCCGGAGCCTGCCGCAGAGCTTCGACGTCTTTTCCTTCCTCCTGCCGAGCCGCGCCGAGCTGAAATCGCTCGCCACGGCGGAGGGCGGCCTGCTCGCGTCCGGCAGCCGGCTGAACAACCGGATGCTCCGGGACATCCAGCGCTACGAGACGGACCTGAAGGAGCGGGACGCGCTGATGCAGTGGGTGATCCCGCGCATGCAGATCCCGGTCACGGCCTGGCTCAAGGGCGGGAACGAGGACGCCTACTGCGGCCGCGATGGCTGGCTCTTCTATCGCAAGGACATCGATTCACTCACGGGCCGGGGTTTCTTGGACCCCGAGATCCTGGCTCGTCGCGCCGCGGGCGGGAGCGAGCTCAAAGCCCCACCCCAGCCCGACCCGCTCAAGGCGATCATCGATTTCCGCGACCAGCTCGCCAAGCGCGGCATCGCGCTCATCGTCATGCCCGCGCCGGTCAAACCCTCGATCCATCCCGAGCGGCATTCGGCGCGGTACGAGGGCCGGACAGGCGCGGTGCAGAACTCATCGTTCCCGGCCTTCGTCGAGCGGCTGGCGCAGGAGAAAGTCGCCTGCTTCGACGCCGCGCCGGTCCTGCTGCAGGCCAAGGCGACTGCGCCGGGCCGGCCGCTCTACCTCGGGACTGACACGCATTGGACGCCCGAGGGCATGGAGCTGGCGGCGAAGGCGCTGGCCGATCTGGCGCGCCAAACGGCGACCCTGCCGCGCGCCACGGACCGTTTCACCGCGGCCGCCAAGGAGGTCACGAACCTCGGCGACGTGGCGCTGATGCTCAAGTTCCCGGCCGACTGGAAGGTCTTCGCACCCGAAACCGCGACGATCCGGCAGGTCCGGGACGGGAGGGAGCCGTGGCGGCCGGACGCGAAGGCCGAGGTCCTCTTCCTCGGCGACAGCTTTGCCAATATCTTCTCGCTCGCGCCCATGGGCTGGGGCGAATCCGCGGGGCTCGCGGAGCATCTGAGCCTGGCGCTGGGATTGCCGGTGGACGCCATCACCCGGAACGACGCCGGCAGCTTCGCCACCCGCGAAATGCTCGCCAAGGAGCTGCAGCGCGGCAACGATCGTCTGGCCGGCAAGAAGCTCGTGATCTGGGAGTTCGCCTCGCGCGAGCTGACCGGTGGCGACTGGAAGATCCTCCCCCTGACGCTGGGGGAGAAGCGCGAGGCCGGGATGTATGCGCCGGCGGCGGGAAAGACGCTCGAGGTCCGCGGCGTGGTGCGCGCCGCCTCGCGCGCGCCCAAGCCCGGCACCGTCCCTTACAAGGACCACATCATCATGGTGCATCTCGCCGAACTCGAGTCGGCGGACGATCCGGCCGCTGCCGGCAAGGACGCCGTGGTCTTGGTCTGGAGCATGCGCGGCAATGTCGCGACCCCGGCCGCGCGCTGGCGGCCGGGCGACACCGTGAAGCTGCGCCTCCGCCCCTGGGCCGACCTGGCCGGGAAGTACGAGGCCATCAACCGCAGCGAGCTTGAGGCGGAGGAGCTTCTTCTCGCGGAACCAGCGTGGGGCGAGTAATGGAACGGTCCAAACCAAATACGAACAACTAGAGGAGAGAACATGCGCGCTCAAATATTCAGCAGCTTCATCATCGTCTTCTGCATCACCGCCTTTACGGTCGCCGGCGAGGAGCCGGCTTCGGCATTTCGCGCCGAATGCGCGAAAATCTCGGCCACCGGCGAGGGCATGACCATCCCGGGAGCAGGTGGCTGGCTGTTCCTGCGTGCTGAGCTGCGCCACATCGGCGTGGGCCCTTTCTGGGGCGAGGCCGCGGCCAAGGTCTCCAAAGCCAGTTCGCCCGACAAGGCCGATCCGCTGCCCGCGATCGTGGACTTCCACGCGCAATTGAAGGCGATGGGCATCGAGCTGATCCTCGCGCCGGTGCCGTGCAAGGCGCTCGTCTACGCGGACAAGCTCGGTGGCCCGGCCGAGGGGCGCCTCGACGTCGTGCATCAGGAGTTCTATCAGCAGCTCGCCGCCAAGGGCGTTAAGATCCTCGATCTGGCTGAGGCCTTCGCGAAGGAAAAGGCCAAGGGGCCGCTCCTGTATTGCAAGACCGACACCCACTGGTCGCCCTACGCCTGCGAGCTGACCGCGAAGCTGATCAAGCAGCGGCTCGGCTCTCCCGCGTGGCTGCAGGCCAAGCCCGGCGCCTTCACGACCGCGGCCGAAAAGCGCACCATCGTCGGCGACCTCACGGACGGCAAGGGTTCCGAAGAACTTCCAGTGCGCGTGGTGACCGGCGCAGACGGCGCCGCGCTCGAGGACAAGGCGAGCCCGATCCTCCTGCTTGGCGACAGCCACACGCTGGTTTTCCACGCCGGCCAGGAGCTGCACGGTACGGGCGCCGGCCTTGCCGACCAACTTGCAGCCGAACTTGGCATTGCCGTGGACGTGATCGGCGTGCGCGGCTCAGGCGCCACGCCGGCGCGCGTCAACCTGCTGCGCCGCGCCAAGGCGGACCCCGCCTATCTCGCGGGCAAGAAGGCAGTCATCTGGTGCTTCGCCGCCCGGGAATTCACCGAGAGCAACGGCTGGTCGCTGGTCCCGTTCTCGTCCGTCGCCAGGCCGGCTGGCACGACGCCGTAAACAGCAAGCAACCTCTGACCCCAGGTTCCACTCCCATGCCTCTTCCCAATGTTTCTCGACGTATCCCAATGCCAAGGCCCATAAGCAGGCCCCTGGCGGGCCGTATCCGTTCGCGGGCACGCCGAAGGATATTGCAGCCCTGGTCGAGCGCATCGCGGACTATTGACGCGCCAGCGATGCCATGCCCGGCCAACTTTCGCACACTAAACAAACCATGATGATGAGCACCACACAGAGAGTCCTATCAGCAATAGCCGCAACCGTCCTCGTGGCGTCAATGGCCCTGGCGGCGGAAACCAAGCCCGGTTCCTTTTCCGAGTTCGATGCGCGAGCCAAGGCGGGCGCGCGCCTCAATGTCGTCTTCTTCGGCGCGTCCCTGACATGGGGGGCCAACGCGTCCGACCCGGTCGAGACGTCGTACCGGGCGGTGATGCGCGACCGCTTCGAGCAGGAGTATCCGGCCGCACATTTTCGCTTCCGCGACTCAGCCATCGGAGGCACCGGCTCGCAGCTCGGCGCGTTCCGGCTCGACCGCGATGTGCTCGCGCACAAGCCCGACCTCGTGTTCGTGGACTTCACCGCCAACGACGACATCAACTCCGCCGACCCCGAGACGCTCGCCTCCTACGAGTCCATCCTGCGCCGGCTGGCCGGCGCCGGCATCTCGGTCGTGCAGGTTGCCTTCCCGTTCAAGTGGGACATCAACACCGCCAACTTGCCAAACCTGAAGCGGCTCATTGCGCACCGCGCGCTGGCCGAGACCTACGGTAACGGCTGGGGCGACGCCGTGACCCGGATCTGCCGCGAGGTCGATGCCGGCCGCCTGACGCTCGAGAAACTGTGGGTCACCGACGGAGTTCATCCGCACGATCCCGGATATCGCGAATTCGCCGCGGCGGCCTGGGACGGTTACCAGGCTGCGGTCAAGGCCAAGCTCGCGCCGCGCGTGCCGCCGCAGCCGCTCCACGGCGCCACCTACCTGACCCAGCGTCGTGTCCGCCTGGCCGACCTGCCCGCGTTGCCCGAGGGGTGGAGCAAAGGCCGCCCCAATCTCACTGCGGCCAACCACGATTGGCTCATGTCGCGCTGGCTCGACGACCTAATCGTCGCGCGGAACCGGAAACCCGACGTGAAGGAAACGCCTGGGAAGAAGTCACAGCCGGTGCAGTCGCTCCGGCTGAAAGTGGAGGCCACGGCGATCCTGCTATTCGGCGAGTCCACGGCTGATTCATGTCGTTTCCGCGTGCTGGTCAACGGCGTCGCCGTGACGGGCAAAGGCGGGCAGGAGAAGGGCGCGGACTGGTTCGAAGGCAATCGCTGGAAGACTGGGAACGGATTCCTCCTCTGGGAGGTTGCCCGCGGCCTCGACCCCAACGTGCCGCACCTGGTGGAGATCGAGCCGGTCTTCGACAGTGGCAAAGCCCAGGAACTGAAGCTCGAAAGCATCTGTGTCGCCGGCGGCAAGGCCACCGTGGTACTGGCCCCGTGACGCCTGACCTGCGCCGATCGGCCCGCCAAAGGTGCCGACGACAAGTTCACCGAGACTGCCCGCGACCTCGTTGCCCTGCGCCTGAACCCGTGGTGGTATCCGCACGACCTCTACACGCCGAAGGACGCCCAAAGCGGCGGCCCCTTCACCATCGGCCGCGTCATCCACAGCAGCCGCAGCGTCGGCTTCACCGGCTGGATCGGCGGCGTGGCCGTGTTCGATCGGGCGCTGAGTGTGGCGGAATTAGGGAAGCTGGCGGCGCTAGCGAAAGTTGCACCGATTCCGCCCCCAACCCGCGCCACCCGCTGAAGGCGTGGCGGAGATTAGCCGCGAACTGGCGAAGGGCTGAAAGCCCGCCGCAGTCGCGCCACCAACCGCGCCTCGTGCTTTGCGTCCTTGGTGGCCCACCGCAAGGTGTGCTCCCAGATGCGCAGCACCCGCCAACCGTTCTTGCGAAGTGTTCTCGTCACAAGCCGGTCACGGGCCTTGTTCGCGGCAAATTTCTTCCGCCAGAACGCCGCGTTGTTCCTCGGCTTCGTCGCGTGCTTCGGACAGCCGTGCCAGAAGCAGCCGTCCGCGAACAGGGCAAGCCGGAGCTTGGGGAAAACGAAATCCGGTTTGCCGAACACCGGCTGATGCCTCCGCCAGCCGGTGATGCGATGCGCACGGAAGACACGCACCAGCGCCAGTTCCGTGTCCTTGTTCCCACGCGAGCGGATGCGCGACATCACATCGCTGCGCTTGGCCTTGCTGAAGACGTCAGGCATCGTTCTCCCTCAAGCCCCGCCGTCCTACGTCAGAAACCTACTGAATTCCTTGGGCATCACGGTCGCCAACTCTTCGCCGGAAGCGGCATACAGATCCCATGTCAGATCGAATTGTTCAATGATGTCCGAAAGGCGGCGGGCAGAACCGCCACTCTTACCGCCCGCACCACGTTTGGGGCGTAGGCTTTCGGTGTCCACGTAAAGCCGGGTTGCCAGTTCCATGATGCCGCGATTCGTGACGAGTTCTTGTCGCGAGGCGAGTTGCTCCACAACGTCACCTGGCGAATCAAGAGGCTGACAGAGCAACGCCAAAGCGCGTTGCGGGTCATCGCGGTGCGCGCGATAGATGCGATACGGTCCAGCGAGCAAGTGACGATAGTAGCGTTGAAAATTCCCCGGCTCAGGGATGTGGCGTGCGAGGGCACCGGGCTTGCGCGCCCCGCCGCGCCCTGCCGGACATACAGCGTCGAAATAAAATAGCGACAGCCAAGCCCACAACCCTCGGTCGCCCTCCACGTCCGTAAGTCCCGCCACGCTGAATTGTGTGTGCAAGTATTCCGCCGCCTCGAAACGGTTTGTGAATTCGCGCGGCTCCGCTTCCACCTCGGTGATCAATGACTCCGTGTTTTGCGCGTCCGTCAACAGCGCCGTCGGCGCCTGAATTGCCCCACCCATTTTCAGTGATTCCAACCAGCCGGCAAAGGTTGCCAGCCCGCTCGCGTTCAATCGTGCCACTCTCATGAGCTCTCTCTCGTTTCCCACGCGGTTTTGAATTTCTCTTTCAATGTCAGCTTCTTGGCGAACGCCGCTACGGCGTCATCGGCCCAGCGTTGAGACTCGTCTTCATCCGCGTCTTTGGCCGGCAACTCTGGATCGACGCCCGGCAGCAGCGTGGCAAAGCGCAACCATTTCGAGCGCCAATCTGCATCGTCATCAATGTCGCGATGCCCGTTTTGGAGGACGTTCACTAGGATTTCCCGCAGCACCGCCGGATACACCAAGGCAAGAAACACCGGGGACTTTGCCAGTTGCCGCCAGTCTGCGACGGCTGAGATGCTCACCAGCAACCGGGGCTCGTTGTTCAAATCCAGTCGCCATAGTTCATCACCCAACTCGGCGGGCACAGCTTCCAACAAACTTTCTCGATCCGCGTTCTGGTCCGGTTGAGCCAGTGGGATGCGATCTGCGACGGCGAGCAACACATGTTCATCCTTCGCCTGCGTCACTTTCACTCGGAACAAAATTCCATCTGGTGAATCAAATTCGTGCAGCCAGCGGTCAGCGGGAGGCTGCATGGCGGCGACGGTGCCGAACGAGAACCGCATCCACGTCGTCTGGCGATAAGCCTCCAAAAAAACTAGCGCCTCCGCAGGAAGCTCGTAGTCAATCAAGCGCAGGTCTGCCTCGAAACTTAGCACGCCTCCGATTTCACGAGTCGCCAGGCGCAAGTCGCTCCGGAAGATCTTGATGCGCCCGGTGTAGTTAAGTCTGCGAATCATTGCTGGTTTCCTTTGCGTCAACGTCCACGAACAAATCTCGATTCTCGTCAAATCCAGTCACCGTCACGGTGAAGTCCGGTTGGGTGATTTTAACAACCAGTCGGTTCAGTTGCTTCTCGGTAACGCGGGCTCCCGCAACCTCCACACTGATGGGAGACTCGCTCATCTTGAAATCTGCCGGAGAATATCTGCCGAGCGCACTTCCACGACGCCGGTCGTAGGCAACGGCGATTTCCAGTTCCATCGGAATAGCGGAACCGGGCTGGCCTTTGGCGATGGAGAAACCGCTGGCTACTTTGGAAAGCGTATAACGCCTTTTCTTCGCTTCGACCTTTGGGTCTCGCTTTACCACTTCGCCCTTGTTCCGTTTGCGTGGTTTGGACTTTTCCTTCGGCTCGGTGGACTCGGGTTTCTTCGGGATCGAGAATATTTCACGGAGCAGGTCTTTGTCTGGCTGCTGGTCTGATTCGTTCAGGTAGCGAACGAACATCGCGACGCTTTGGGTGACGAAATCGATGTAAGATTTTCCATAAAAATACTTGTGGCGGAAATGCTCCCGATCCTTCTGCCATTGCGTGTGCGCCGGGTTCTCAGAATCGCCAAGAAGTTTGGCGAGTGCGGAGTGCTCGACGACAACGAGCGACCGGACCCCCTGCACCCACTTGCCATGCACATCCGAAATGATGATGCCGTCTCGTATGAAGACTGGAGCGCAGTCGTCAACACCATCGTTGGTCAAGTAGATGCGGAAGAATGATTCCCGGTCAGGGACATTCCGCTGGCGAACCGTCAGCGGAACCTCTATGGCCATCTTTTCACCTCCGCGAAATCTCTCTCGAAGGCCTGGCACAAGTTCCGGGGGAATGAGAGTTGAGTCCCATTTCGGTCGGTCTGGATTCGCTGGCTTGAGCCGAACGACTTCGGTTGTCACGTGTTCGCGTGCCCAATTGGCGAGTTGGAGCAAGGGCAACATCTTCTTGGCAAAGTCTTCGCCTATTGTCTGGCTGGTGGTGGCGAGAGAATCTTTAGTGACTTCAATCTCTGAATCGCCGGTGGCAACGGTTACGCACAAGTCCCCCGTCAGGATTGGAAAAAAGTAGTCTTCAATAACCGCCCGAAGCAAAGCCTGCTCAGTGATCTCCTCGTCAATCCAAGGCACCACGACAGACAGCCCCGATTCGCTGCTGCGCTTAAGCCTGAATGTCTTGCTGAATTGCTCGATGAAGGAACGTTCACCAACCGGGAGCACGAGGCCGTTGCCATTGGGACGCCCGTAGTCGCCGTCAGGTATGAAGTATTTCTTCCCGACGGTGTGCGATTTCAAAACCGCCTGCCCCATCAACAGTCGCTTCTCGTCATCAGCGCGAACCGTGACAGCGATGAATGCGTTTATGCAGCTTGATCGGGGGAAGACATATTTCCCGATTCCCCAACGACCGCGATCTTCCTCACCCTTGCCGGATCGACCCTCAGTGCGGAAGAAATAGTAGAAAGAGTTCTTTTCTCCCGGAACATGACGCCATTGATTCACGTTGCCCGTGAGTCCGGTGGTTTCAAAATCCTCCACAACAAGGAACGGGCAGGGCGCAGTCGTTTCAGGAATGTCGTCCAGTCCATTTCCCTTAGCGGTGAAATGCTTCCATCCGTCCTGAAAATACTTCCGAGCGTCCTTTGCCGGCAGTGCGTGCTCTCCGATCGCCAGAAAGAATCGCACGCGCACCGGCTCATCAGAGGATTCAATTCCAGCATCAAGGGAGTTCTGGATGCTCTCACGAACCAGGGCTTCGGCCACAGAACTGATGGCGTCAGTAGCGAAGAACTCTCCTTGAGTTGGCTGGCGGTCCTTGTTACCCGGTTGCAATTCGTTGAAGTGCCATTCTGCGGACATGGTTTGTTCCTCCTTTTCGTTCTGCTGTGCGGTTCAGTTTCTTGAAAGGCCGGCTGGTTTTAGGATTTCCCGACGCAGCGACGCGCGATCCCGCGCCACGCTTTCAGCAAGTTCGGGACTGCGATGGCACATGCCGGCCATCTGCGCTTCGGAGCAGTAGAAGTGTTCCTCGCGCAACTCTTTGTTTCGATACCGCCGCCATGCTTCACGCGCGATGGGGGCGAGAATGACCGGCCATCCGCTGCGCTCGTAGTAAGGGGCGAGCAGCCGGGGTTCGATACGGCTGACCGGCAGATATTCCTCCAAGCCGTCCCGCAAAATGGCTTCACCGTGATCCAGCGCGCCGTCGGGATGAAGCCCTGCATAGAGGAACGCAATGGCGGACCAGGCGCGGTTGAATTCTTCGGTGGCGAGGTGCCGGAGCGCGCGCGGCGGCAAATCGAGGACCGGGCGCAGCCATTCGATTGCCTGTGCTTCATTTTGAGGAACAGGGTCGAGTTCCCATTGCACTGGCCCGGTTTCAACCTGCTTGCCGCGAAGGAACGCCCGCAATTCTTCGCCGACCGCTTCCGCCACCAGCGGTGGCACGGCGTTTCCGATGAGACGGAACTGATGGGTGCGCGCCACCGGGAAGCGAAACCAGTCCGGGAAGCTTTGGATGCGGGCCGCCTCGCGTGGAGTGAGCGAGCGGCTTTGCGTCGGGTGAATGAAGCCGAGCCCATCCTTGCTCAAGTGGGCAACGATGGTGGAGCAGAGGTCTTCGCGGTGCTGGCGCTTGTAGCGGTCAGTGAAGCAACTTCGGTCGTATCTGAACTCCATTTTTTCGCCGCGCGCTTCGGCTTCGCCGCTGTGCTCTCCCTCGCGCAGGCGGGCGAAGTCCCGCAAGTCCTGCTCGTTGTGGGGGCGGGCGCGGTGGGCTGTGAGCTTCATCTCACGGGAAATCTCCAAGACGGATTCGAGGTAATGCCGCGCCACCCCCCCGCGCGACGCGAGATGGGCCGCGCGCCGTTCGAGGTCATACTCGCTTTCGTCGTCGCCAGCACCAGCGGCGAGAACCGGGAGATCGCCAATCGCATCCCAAAGTTTGGGTGCCACATGACTGCCGACACGCGAAGAGGGGCCAAGCTCGCCGGGGAAGTATCCGGGAATGTCGTTGCGCACGCCGATGACAAGCTGGCGACGCCGCTTTTGTGGGGCGCCGAGTTTCCACGATTCCTCGACCTGCGCTTGCACGCGATAGCCGAGATTGCGGGCCTCGGCTTGCACGGCGGTGAAGAACTTGCCCTTCGCCGCGCTCTGAATGCCCCAGCACGTTTTCCATCACGAACACGCGCGGACGGAATGCGGCGACGTATTCGAGGAAGACCCGGAACAGATAACGCCGCTTGTCCTTCCGCACTCGGGAACCGTGATTCGCTGAGTCCACCTGGCGCACCGTGCTGTAGCCCTGACAAGGCGGCCCGCCGACGATGACATCCACCGAGTTCACTCCAATCTTCGCGGCCAGTTTGTCAGGCGGAAATTTCGTCAGGTCTTTGCGGAGTGCGAGCGTGTCTTTTCCCAAGTTGGCCTTGAAGGTCGTAATGGCTTCCTCGTTGAAATCAATCGCCGCCAACACCCGGAAACCCGCGCGTTTCATTCCGAGGCTGAAACCGCCGCAACCGCAAAAGAGGTCAAGGCAGATGAGGGAGTTGTTGGTCTCTACTTCAGCCATGAGATTTTGATTTCCTTCTCCACCGCCTTGAATTCTGGGTCGCCGGTGATGAGTTCGGCTTTCTTCTCCATCGCCAGCGCAGCGGCGAAGGCGTCGGCGAGGCTCATCTTGAATCGCGCCTTGAAGTCGGCGGCGGTGTCGGCCAGGGCGCGCGTCGTGGAGTGAAAAGCGATCGGCAAACCCTGAAGAATCTTGGCGGCTTCCCCCCATGCTTCCGCGCCGTCCTTCTTCACGATGGAGTATTTGACCTCGGCGTAATTCACGTCGGTCATGTGCAGTGGGCTGTCCTTCTTGCCGGCGGTCACCAGCAGATTTTCCATCGCCTCGGCACCAGGTTCGTCACGGAAGTAGGCGATGAGCGCGAAACTGTCGAGCACCTTACCGGGCATGGCGGTCCTCCAATTCCTTCTCGGCCTTCTTGTGCTCGGCCCAATCTTCCGCCAGCGGCTTCTCGCCCGGCTTGCGCTTGAGAATGCCGCGCCCGTGCTTGATGAGGGCGGCCGTCACCGGCTTGAGAAGAATGCCATCGGGCGTGGCCTGGACAACGGCCTTGGTGCCGTCCTCAATGTGGAACTGCTTCCGCAGCCACATGGGGATGACGACCTGCCCCTTGGTGGTGAACCAGACGGAATCGGATTTCGCAGCAGTGCTCATTGAGCATAATCCTACCATAAACAAAATGTCCGTCTATAAAAAGATTGTCTTACTTATTCACACAAGGCGGAGTTTTTTGAGTTGGGCTTTCAGCGTGGTGGGTCAGGGCAGTGGCACGCTCGACGTTTGGCAGATTCGGCGGCGACTCACGAACCGGCGCATGTTTCTCGAGTCCGCTGCGCTTGGCTCCGCCACAGTTTCGGCGCAGCGGGAAAGCGGGCGCCGCGCTGGGCTGTGAGCCGTTACTTGCGGAATCCTTTCTCCGTGCCGCCGCGTTTGCCGTCGTCTTTGAGCGTGCCCGCCTTCCAGGCGCGGGCGAGGTCTAGGACGGCGGCAACCTTTTCGGTCAACGCGGTGATATCCACGAAGCCAGGGCGGGCGCGCGCCTCAATGTCGTCTTCTTAGGGGCATCCCTGACGTGGGGTGCCAATGCATCCGACCCGGCCGAGACCTCGTATCGGGCGGTGATGCGTGACCGGTTCGAGCAGGAGTATCCGGCCGCGCATTTCCGGTTCCGCGACGCGGCCATCGGAGGCACCGGTTCGCAACTCGGCGTCTTCCGGCTCGACCGCGATGTGCTCGCGCACAACCCCGACCTCGTGTTCGTGGACTTCACCGCCAACGACGACATCAACTCCGCCGACCCCGAGACGGACCGCGACCTCGTTGCCTTGCGCCTGAACCCGTGGTGGTATTCGCACGACCTTTACACGCCAGAGGAGATTCCAGATTTCAGACAAATCTCGATCAGCCTACCCGCGATCTTGGCGATTTCCAACGCCTGTTTCGACGCATAGACTCGCGTCCGTGCTTATGCATCGACCAACAGCGTTAACTCGACGGCCAGTCACTTTCAGCACCGGGTGCGAATTGCCCCGACACAGAGGCGCGGCCAAGCGCCTTGCCCAAGTCGTCAGCTGCATCATCGTCGTCGCGGCTGTCGCATTCACGCCACTGCTCGACGCTGCGGAAGACCTCGGAGCCATGTGGGGCACGGCTGCGGAGGAGGCGAAATATTATCCCATCGTCAACATCCCGATCCCCGTCGGAGTCCCGATGCGGCCGGGCAGCTTTGAAGTTCTTCCCGACGGACGGCTCGCGGTGGGCACGCGGCGCGGCGACATCTATTTCATCAAGGGCGCGTTCGAGACGCCGCCCACACCCGAGTTTCATCTGTTCGCCAGCGGTCAGGATGAAATCTTCGCGCTCTCGTGGAAGAACGGCGCGATGACCGCCACCACCTGGGGCGAAGTCACGCGCATCTCCGACACCAACGGCGATGATGTCGCGGATCGCTACGACACGCTGACGAGCAACTGGGGCTACGCCGAAGGGCACGAATTCGCATTCGGTTCCAAACCTGATCCCGAAGGCAACATCTGGGTGGCGCTGGGCCTCAGCAGTTCGTACGAATCGCACAATCTCTTCCGCGGCTGGGCGGTCAAGGTGACGCCGCAGGGAAAAATGATTCCGCTTTGCAGCGGACTGCGCAGCCCCGGCGGCGTCGGTGCCAATGCCGCGGGCGCGATGTTCGTGACCGAGAGTCAGGGGCCGTGGAACGGATGCTGTTCGCTCAAGCATCTCAAGGAGGGCGGCTTCCTCGGGCATCCGGCGAGTTACAACTGGTATCCGTTCGTGCCCGGTATGAAGGCTCCCGAGGTCGAACCCAAAAGCAATTCGCGGATGGGCGTGGAAAAGAAGCGTGTGAAGGAACTGGTCCCACCGGCGGTGAAGTTTCCCTACATCAAAATGGGTCGCTCGATCTCCGGCTTCCAGCTCAACCAAACCGGCGGCAAGTTCGGCCCGTTCGAGAATCAGCTCTTCCTCGGCGACTACAGCCTCAGCCTGATCCTGCGCGCGACGACCGAGCAGATCAACGGCGTGTGGCAGGGCGCGTGTTATCCCTTCCGCGAGGGGCTGGCCACCGGGATCATGAACGTGGAGTTCTCGCCCAAGGGACAACTGTTCGCGGGCGGTTTCACCACCAGCCGGCAATGGCCCGTGCGCGGCACGGAACCCTTCGCCATCCAGCGCATCGATTGGAATGGCGTTGTGCCCTTCGAGATCAAAGAGATCAACATCAAGAAGGACGGCTTCCTGATCACCTTCACCAAGCCCATCGACAAGCAAGTCGCCGCCAAGACGGAGTCCTTCAACATCACCACCTACACGCACGTTTATTCCCCGGGCTACGGTAGTCCCGAGGTGGACCAGACCACGGCAAACGTGACTCGCGCTGTTCCTTCGGCGGACGGGCTGTCCGTGATGGTTCATCTGGAAAAAATCACGGAAGACCACATCCACGATTTCGATCTCGGCCCGATCACGACGCCGGATGGCCAGCGTCTTCTCCACAAGAAGGCCTACTACACGGTGAACGAGATTCCGAAGGACTGACGACTCAACATTTATGCAACGACGACTTCGCCGGCTCATCGGCTTCATCGCCCTCATTGTCTCCTGCACCCCGACCCACGCCGCGGACGGCCCGCAATGGCTGACCTACACCGGCGGTGACGGTCCGGGGAAAGGCAAGCGCATCGTGCTGATCGCCGCCGACCAGGAATATCGCAGCGAAGAATCAATGCCGATGATGGCGAAGGTTCTCAGCACGCATCACGGCTTCGACTGCACGGTGCTCTTCGCGGTGAACGAAAAGGGCGAAGTCGATCCCACCATGCCGGTCTATCCCGAGAAAGGTAAGGAGTTCAAAGAGCACCACATTCCCGGCCTCGAGCATCTCGCCTCCGCCGACCTCGTCATTTTCTTTCCTCGCTTGCTCACGCTCCCCATGCCGGAACGCGAGCTCATCGTGAAGTATATCGATTCCGGCAAGCCTTTCATGTCCATCCGAACGGGCAACCACGGCTTTCACGCCTCGCTGCCCTACAAGATCAACGGCAAGCAGGTCCGCTGGGGCGAAGATGTGCTCGGCGGATCGTTCATGGGCCACCACGGGCGCTGGCAGGCCGACTCCACTCGCGGCACGATCGTGCCGGAACAGAAGGATCATCCCATCCTGATCGGCGTGAGCGACATCTGGGGGAAGTCCGATGTGTACCGCACCTACAAGGAAGGCACGAGCCTGCCGACCAATTGCACCGCGCTGGTCTGGGGCCAGCCGCTCATGGGTCGGAAGCATGATGACCCGCCGAATCCGGAATTGGAGCCGCTGCCGGTCGCGTGGTACAAGCACTGGCAGACCAGCGACGGCAAGCAGGCGCGCGTTTTTCACTCCACGATGGGCAGCGCGCACGATCTCCAGTCCGCCGGCCTGCGCCGTCTGATCATTAACGCCGCCTACTGGGGCATGGGCATGGAATCCGCCATCACCCCGACCCGCAGCGTGGAAATCGTCGGCACTTACCAACCGCGCGACAGCGGATTCAACTACCAGAAACTCGGCGTCGTTCCCAAGCCGGTGTCGGCTTACAAATAGAACTCACCGATCGGCGATGAACTCGAAGCAATTTCTTGCAGGAGTTCCGCAAGCGGATGCGACCATGAAGTGAATTGTCCCCGCCAAGACATACTCTTCAAATCTCGAGAGTGGAAGCTCCCTTCGGCAGGTCGAAACATACAACCATCCCCTGCCCTTCCCGGGCCCAGGAGCCAGTGGTCAATCTGCCTGAACTGGAGACTTCCTTGAGCACAGTCTCTCGATCATCGATGCGCAGACGAGGGGGCTTGGGGGCGACTCCAGCGAGCCGGAGTGTGAACCAGGGTGTTCCGAAGGGCGCTCGCAGTTCGAGGCGCGCGCCGTTTCGTTTCACCTGTGTCAATTCCTTCGCGGCCCAGTAACGGGATACTTCGCTGAGTTTCATCCAGACCAGGTTGTCGAACCGGGATTTCAGACGGCGCACCACTTCCTGGAAAACCTTAAAACCGCGCTCCTGCCCGTTCCAGTGGATGCCTGTCCAGTGCGCGAGCATGAGGGCCGGTTCGCCGCGATTGATCACGTCGATCATCCGCCCAGTTTGAAGGTCAGCGGTGATGAAGGCATCCGTCCCGACGGGTTCGGTGTTGTCCCAGCCACCAGTCCAATCGCCGGTGCAACCGATAATGCTGACGACACACCGAGGGTCCGGGCCGTCCAGTCCGCTGGCGTATTCGACGCGCGGCGCGACGCTCTCCGGCCCCCTGTCGTACAGGTGACGAAAGTAATGGGGGACCTCCGCCTTGAACACATCTCGCAAGGCAGCTTGTGAAGCTTGCGCCAGTTGCGGCAGAGCGCGATTGCCGAATCCTCCTGGCGTGGTGATGCCTTCGCAAGGCAGCCCCACATTTTTCAAAATTGTCAGCGCATAAGAGAGGTAGTTGGCGATTTCGTCCACGGACCGTCCGGTGGTCCATTCCCAGTTCTCCATGAACTTCAGCGAGAATTCGGGATAGGGATGACCGGTCCTGGTGTCGATGACCCGGGTATGAGTGATCATCTCGGGATGGATGTCCCAATTCGGCATCATCACGTTTCGGACGAGATCGATGCTTGCCGCAAGTTCCTGCTGCGTCCAGCCGGGCAGCTGGCGGTCGAGTCGTCCGACGCACGCGGGATAAGGCACAATGCTGTATTTGCCCTTCACTCCCTGATCGGCGCACCATTCACCAAATTTTCGCACGAACGCATCCGGGATTTCGAGTGGCCACTCACGCCAGTTTCGGTTGTAGGTCTTGTTCACTCCTCCGTAAGCGGCGTCGAATTGAGGCATGGCGAAGCGGTTCAAGTTCACCAGGCAGGTCGAGTCGTCAATGATCAAGCCGACGGGCACGCGGTTGAGCGGGTTCAGAATCTTGATGCCCTCGCTGGCGGACGCGGGGCGTTCACCGGCGGATTGAGACCACACCGATGGCGTGGACGCGGCCATACCGGCACCGGCGGCGGCAATGATGGAACGTTCAATGAAATGACGTCGAGTTGTGCGGTTCATTTTGATTCTTCCTTGCGGTTGGCTGGGAGGGGTGGCGATTGCTGGCCCGGCGTGGGCGCGCTGTGAGGGCTGGCGGCGATCTGCCGAAGACCGTCAATGGCGTACAGGCAGCCGGAGACGGCGGTGGAAATCCCGGTGGCCCAAACCAGGTACTGCAGCCACGCGGACGGCAAGCGCAATAAGATCCAGAGGACGGTGGCCATCTGAAGGACGGTGGCCACCTTGCCAATTGGGTGCGGTTGCACGCGAGCTGTGTTGCAAGTGTAATAGATGGTCCCAAGGCCCATCAGCAACACCACATCCCTGCCGAAAACCAGGACCGTCAGCCAGAAGGGAATCCGATCCAATTCGGGATGCACGTGACGGGTCAGAAGCACTATTCCAGAGACCAGGAGAAGTTTATCTGCCATGGGATCCAGCACGGCTCCCAATGCGCTTCGTTGATTGAAGCGTCGCGCGATGAAACCATCCACTCCGTCCAGGATCGCCGCCATCGCGAAGGTGAGCAACGCTCCAATCCGGTACCAATCGTTGCCGTTCTCCGCGAAGTAGAGAACCTCCATCACGAAAAACGGCACCAGCAGCAGACGAAATATGGTGACCTTGTTGGCAGTTGTCATGAGTGAAGCCTCCGGCAGTCTGAGCGCGGATCTCCGCAACGTCAATCACGCGACCATGAGTGATCAGAATCACGATCTGCGCCAAAAGTTTTGTCAGAGGGAGCGTGGAGACAGATTCATGATCGGAACATTCCGGTGCATCCACAAGCTGTCGGTGGAGCGCGACTGTGCTGAAAGCCAGTCGCAACAGTACCGATGGCTCGCCCTCACGCCAAACCTGCTGCGGCTGGTGCTGCGCACACAACCGCGCTCCTGGCTGCCAGCCAAGTTCACCAACGGCTTGCGGATGCACGGGAACATTCCCATCCGCCTCTTCCTCCTTGACCGGTGCGGGGGCTCGCAACCATGTTCACGTCGTGCTCAAGAAGATTTTCCTGCTCATCTTAATCGCTGTGCCACCAGCGGTCGTTTCGGCTGTCGAGCCCGAACGTTCGGTAATTCAAATCATCACTTTCAGCCAGCAGCCACAGTGGGATGCGCCGTGGCGATTTGACGCGGTTCGCCGCGCGGGTGGTTCCGGATTTGTCATCAAAGGAAAGAAGATCGTCACCAACGCGCATGTGATCGCCTGGGAAAAGCAGGTCATCGTGCGGAAATACCAGGACCCACGCCCTTATACTGCCAAGGTTGAATTCATTGGCAACGACTGTGATCTGGCGCTTCTGACGGTCGAGGAAAGCTCCTTCTTCGACGACTTGCCAGCTCTGGAGTTTGGAATGTTGCCAAAGGTGCGCTCCACCGTGGTGACCTATGGCTACCCGGCGGGTGGTGAACAGATTTCCTACACGAAAGGCGTTGTCTCCCGCATCGAGCTTCAGGGTTATGCTCACATCGGCAACCGTCAATTTCTCGGCGTCCAGACTGATGCGGCCATCAACCCGGGAAACAGCGGCGGTCCCGTGATACAGGATGATCTGGTGGTGGGCGTCGCGTTCCAGGGAATTTCAGGACTTGAGAACACCGGGTTCTTCATCCCCCCGCCAGTCATCGAACATTTCCTCAAGGACGTGGAGGATGGCCGCTATGATGGATTCACTCAGGCGGGAGTCCGGCTGGTGGCGCTGCAGAACCCGGCTTACCGCCGGATGCTCAAACTCCCGGAAAACAACACAGGCGCCCGGGTGGACAGCATTGTCCCGATCCCCAGCACACAGAAGGTGCTCAAGGAGGACGATGTGGTGTTGAAGATCGCCAACTTCCCCGTGGCGAGCGACGCGACGATTCTCTACGAAGGCAACCGTGTCTTCGCGGCCCTCGCGTTTCAGTTTTCCCAACATGGGGAAAGTGTGCCATTGAAGATCTGGCGGGATGGCAAGGAAGTCGATCTTTCCCTGCCGGTGTACGTGTACAATGACGACCGCAACACAGGAAATCAGCACGGCACCCTGCCACGCTACTTCGTTTACGGCGGGCTGGTGTTCACGCCATTGTCACTGGATTACGTGAAAACCCTCGGACGGAATTGGGCCGATCCCTCGAATGCGGAATTGAGCTACGAGATTTATTACCGCCGCCACGAATCGCCGGCCACGACGCGCCCCGAACCCATCATCCTCGCCTCGGTGCTGGCAGACCCGGTCAATGCCAACTTCACGACCAGGGGCCACGCGATGGTGGACAAGATCAACGGCGTCCGAATTGAGAAGCTCGAGGATGTGATTCGCGCGTTCGAGTCGAGCACAGCGGCCCAGGACATGATCGAATTCACCTCAAACCACAGTTTTGAAGCGCTGGAACGCGCCGACGTTGCCAAAGCCAATGCCCGAATCCTCCGGACTTACGGAATTTCCAAAGATCGCCGCCTATGAGAGCCTTGCAGATTTTGACCTCGTTACTCGGTTTGAGTTTCCAGTGCCTCGCCGCCGAGACGCCCGCTCAGAACGCTGGCGACTGGAGCCATTCCATCGTACTCATCGAAAGCACACGCAAACAGTACGATTACCTCCAGCCCTGGAGCAAACGGATGAAGAGCGGGCAGAAGACAGGCATTGTGGTGGGCGAACGGGAAATTCTCACAACGGCTGATGAACTCTACGACCGCACACTGATCCGGCTGCAAAAGGGAGGCCGTGGCAAATGGTGGATCGGCGATGTCACCTGGATCGACTACCACGCCAACCTGGCTCTTGTGACAACAACCGACGAAAGTTTCTGGCGCGACCTGACGCCCGCCAAACTCGACAGCGCCATTCCATCGGAAACATCGCTTCAAATCCTGCGCTGGCGCGAAGGCAAACTCGAAAACCGGAAGGCTGAATTCACGCAATACTCAGTCAAGGAAGGCCGCCTCGCGAGCGTGAGTCATGTCCAACTCGAGACCAGCACTGAAATGCGCGGCAATGGCTGGGGCGAACCGCTTGTGGCCAATTCGCACGTCATCGGCATCATCAGCGCGCAGGATGGAAGCACCTGCACCGCCATGCCCGCGTCGTTTGTCGCTTCCATCCTCGATGCGAGAAAGAAGGGAACCTATCGCGGCCTCGGATATTTCGACTTCTACTGGCAACCGGGCGAAAATCCCGCCTCGCTCGCTGCCGTCAAACTGGAGGGCGAACTCCGCGGAGTGTTGGTCATCGATGTTCCCGCAAAACCGGATGGCCCTCCCCCCACCTTGAAGCCGCGCGACGTCATCCTCGAGATTGACGGATTCGCCATCGATACAGACGGCGACTACACCGATCCCGAATTCGGCCACCTGATGCTGGAGAACCTGTCCACCCGGCGAAAGTGGGCGGGAGATGAGATCAAGATGAAGATCTCGCGCGACGGAAAGATTCTCGACGTAACCTATAAACTGCCAAAGTTTGAGTACAACAATTCGCTCCTGCCTGACGCGGTTTTTGATCAGGAACCGGAATACCTGATCATCGGGGGATTGGTGTTCCAGCCGTTGACCGACACGTTTCTCCAGAGCTGGGGCCCGGAATGGAAACGTCGCTCCCCCTTTCGGCTCTATTACTTTAATAATGAACCGCGCACCAGGGAACAGCCTTCGCGCGTGGTGCTGTCGCAAGTCCTGCCCGACGAAATCAACATCGGGTATCAGGAGATAAAGTATCTTGTCCTGGAAAAGTTCAATGGCCAGCCGGTGAGAAAACTGGCCGACATCCGCGCATCGCTTGATAAATCAACAAACGGATTCCACATCATCGAGTGTTTCCACAGTGACTCTCTTAGACGAATTGTCATCGAGGCCGGACCAAAAGAGCGACAATCAACTCAGCGTGTGCTGCAACGCTATGGGATCGCCGAGGAGTTCTACATCGCTTCACCTGATGCCAAATCCGCATCGACGGGCGCGAACTGACGGATGATCGAATGTCGTCGGCCATCGCAGAACGCGGGACTGTCCGTCGGGGCAGGATCGCAGGAAAAACTCGAAAGAGTTGCATGACCGGTCCGTTTGAAGCCCCAGACTCACGACTCGCAACCATTGAGAACATTCTCACCTTGCTGAACGCCTGCCCGCGCTGCCAGATCCAGACATCCCCATTGGTAAATCCTCCTGGTTCAAAATTCAGTTCATAGCCATCCCATAGGATTTGGCCCAAAAGCAGGGTTTTCGAAGGACAATGGGATTTCACGGCATTTCAAAAGCGAGTGGAAAATTTGAAACATTGAAAAAGACCAACAAAACCAAGTGTTTTGCGCTCGTTTTCTATGGAACGGCAGCGAATTCAGTTAACCCATCGTTGTTCGTCTTCAGCTCAATTGGTGTTCCATCGGTCGTTGCTTTCGGGAGAAGAAGGCAATGATCCATGAGGTTCGCGAAAACGAGCGCAGGAGTGTTTGCCCGCAGAGCATAGATGTGTTTACTATCGTCAGGTGATCCGTTGGCGAACACACCTTGTAATGATCGTCATGGCCACAATTTGGGCACTGCCAGGAATCATTCACGCCGCGACATTCACATGGGATCTGGACGCTGATGGGAACTGGAACGACAACGGAAACTGGAATCACGGCGGAATTCCCAATGGCGCATCCCATGACGCCGTGCTTGGAAACATCATCACGGCGCCGCGCATCATCACTCTGGGGCAGGACATCACCGTCGGCTCGCTCACCTTGAATTCACCAATCGCTTATAGCATCAACGGCAATACACTTACCCTGAACACCTCCGGCGGCACCGATCTCACCCAGTCTGGAGCAGGCGACATCACCATCAACTCAGGCCTCAAGATCAACAACAACATGAGCTTCGCCGGCGATGGCACCGGGTTGGTCACCATCAACGGCGTGCTCTCCAATGCTGGTGGAAATACACTGAGCAAGGATGGCCAGTTCACGATCCTGCTGAACAATAACAATACGTTCAGTGGCGGTTTCACCTTGAACGCCGGCACACTCCGCCTTGGCCACGACAACGCGGCAGGTACTGGCACGCTCACTGTTAACGGCGGCTCGATCGAAGCCAGCGGCGGGGCGCGGACCATCTCCGTGGCGTCCACGATTGGTGGCAATTTCACCGTGGGCGGCTCCAGCGGGTTGACACTCTCCGGCGCAATGTCCCTCGGCAGCTCGTCCCGCGTAGTGACAGTCAACAACACCGCGGACACAACCTTCTCAGGCGCACTCTCTGGATCAGGCGGATTCACGAAGTCCGGCACGGGAATGCTCATCCTCTCTCAAGCCAGCACGTTTTCCGGCCCAACCACCGTCTCTGACGGCACGCTGTCCATTGCGGCCCAAAACGCTTTGGGCAACACATCGGGCGTCATCCTGTCATCCGGCGGCACGCTGTTGCTTGGTGCGGCTGCTGGCGGTCTGGTGAGCGATTCCGCCACGCTGACACTGAATGGAGGCACTCTTTCTTCCGCCAGTAACAGCGAAACGTTCGCTGGACTGATCCTTGCCGCCGACTCGACGATCACCTTGGGCGAGGGTGGGGCGTCCGGAACACTGACATTTGGGAGTGGCACCCGCACCGGCGGCCGGTTGACCATCGAGAATTGGAGCGGGCAGGCTCTGACCAGCGGCACCGACGACCACATCTACTTCTCCAGTGATCCCGGCGCTGACTTCCTCAGTGCCGTTGACTTCACCGGTTTCTCGCCGGGGGCCACGTATCTTCCCTCCGGCGAAATCGTGCCGGTTCCGGAACCCAAGAATTACATGCTCCTCGTGGCTTTAGCATTGATTGGTTGCGCCTCATTCCGACGTTACCGGTCCTGAGAGAGCATCTGTGCCCCCACCAGCAGGATGAAAACTCGGGCCTCAACAGGATTCTCGTTCTGATCGTGTTGCAGCAAGCCTTCATTTGCTGCAACGTTCCACGGAAATGAACAACACTCAGGGCTGCGGCGAAGCTTGAACATTGAAGAAAGCCGCCCCTTCCGATGCGGTGTCCAGGCTCCATGTCATCTCAGAGGCGCCGGTCCCATCGTAGAGGTTGCGCAACGAAGCGTTGCCAGCAGAAACGGGACTTGATGCTCCAGCACCCAACGCCTTCGTCCAAATCGGGTCGTAGCGGAACAATCCTCCACCAGCACGGCGTAATTTGAACTTCACAAATTTCCTTCCACTTTGAATTTCCGAAGCGGCCTGAAGAACCGGACGCGATAACGAATCATTGGGCAGTGTTCCGAAGGCAAGTTCACGGAGATTGTTGCTGTCGTCACCATCGGGATCGCCTTGTGGTTTCTGATCGCGGTTCCCAAAATACCGTCGTTCCCAGGCGTCAGGCAGTCGGTCTTCATCCGTATCGACCGCCCTCGACGCTTCGAGAAGCATGTCCTTGATCGTGATTCGATTCTGCTCCACTCCCAGGTCGTGCTCGGTGAGGTTGAAGACCCCTGCCAACCGCCCTTCGGCGTCAACGATCCTTACATCCCGATAGCTCGCGTTCCATTTGTCCGAAACCCCGTCGGCGGCTGTGTCCTGAAGCCACGGGAGCGTTGAAGTTGAAGTCACGAGGGGGTTGCTTGCCGCTGCATTGATCAGATTAATTCCAAGAATTTCCACGTTGAAATCCGGATTGTCACGCGCGACTTCCGCGGCAATGGCTTGGAGGTGCCCAAACTGGGCACGACAGTAGCCTCAACCGGACGAACCGAAATAATAGGCGGAAACCTGGAGCAAATAATCGCGCGGAGAGACACGGGCTTCAGGTCGGGAGGATCTGGCATTGACGTTCCTGAGTAGAAAATCGGGGACCGCATCAGCGCAGAAACCTGATACAAGACCAGCAACCGAAACAAGAAATGCAAGCAACCGTCGCATGGCAACAGACTGTCGCTGGCTGGCCTGAAAGTCAAAGCCATCAATTGCCCGGGAGGCAGACACGCCGCCCCGCTGAGGAGATGGATGAACAACAAATGAATTCCTGAAAAGAAGCTGTTTGCCGCGATGCCATAATGCCGATACGCTCCAGCTCAATTCAGAATTCATGCACCATTTAATGCCATGGCTCTATTCATCTTCAATCGTGAAAACCGTCCCCGCGCATGGCAAAGCCGGAAAGTCGCACCTTCGCTCTGGCCGATTCACTCTGAATGGAAGCTGCTGCTGCTTGCCCCTTCTGCTCACGCTCTCCTGCATTCTTTGGGCCACCATCTCCTCTCAGGCTCAGACGATGAAACGGGTTTTCGACAAGGACACTCCCGCTCATCGGGCAGCACTCAAATTCATGCGGGGAATCAACATCGGCAACGCCCTCGAGTACACAAACGGAAGTCCGGCGGGCGGTCTGACCTACAATTCAAGCGACTTCGCCCTGATCAAATCCGAGGGCTTCGATCATGTGCGCATCCCGGTGGCCTGGCATCTCTACTGCGGGCCGGCCCCAACCTACACCATCGCGAACTCGATCTTCACAAGAACCGATGCGCTGGTAAACGCCGCATTGGCGAAGAACCTGGCGGTCATCGTGGATCTCCACCACTTCGAAGCGTTCAACACGGGCCCTGCATCGAGCACGAATCAGTTCTATGCAATCTGGCGGCAAGTGGCCGCGCATTATGCAAACTCCCCTTCCAACGTGGCGTTTGAACTTCTTAACGAACCTCACAATATCGCCTCAACTGCCTCGGTGAATCGCTACTTCCCGGAGGCCATCCGCCAGGTACGGGTCACCAACCCGGATCGTACCATCTTCATTGGCCCGGGAAACTACAACGGAATGGCCGAGCTGACTCCTCCGTCGGTGAGTACGACGTCCAGCGGCCTCGTGCTTCCGAACGACGATCTCAACCTGATCGTCACGGTGCATTGCTATGATCCATACTATTTTACACACCAGGGTGCCGAATGGGCCTTTGACAACACCCGCACCGTGGGTGTGATCTTTCCGGGTCCGCCCGTCACACCGATCAAGCCTGACTCAAGGATCAATCAATCCTTCGTTTTGCAATGGTTCCGGGATTACAACACCAAGAGCACGTCCCTCAACCCAAGCAGCGCTGTCGCATTTCGCTCCAGCATGCGCAACCTGCGCGCCTGGGCTGATTATTACGGTCGCCCCGTCCACCTCGGGGAATTTGGCTGTTATGAAAAGGCGGACCGCGCCTCGCGTGTTGAATTTCATCGCCAGCTTCGCGAGGAGATGGATGCCCGCGGTCTCGGCTGGTGCATGTGGGATTGGAAGGCCGGCTTTCATTACATCAGGAACGGACGCCCCGATCCGCCGGAAATGCGTGAATCGATATTTCCTCCGATCCAGCTAAGGGTAAACGATTCGGGCACCATCGAGTTCAACTCGGCGATTGGCAAGACGTTCGTCATCCAGCGGACGGAATCACTCGTCGCTCCTGTCTCATGGCAGAACGTCGCAACCCAGACTTTATCGACTCCTAACTTTTCCCATTCTTTGGACAAGACCCGGAGCGATGCTGGCGGGTTTTATCAAGTACTCTGGGTCAAGTAACGTTGCCATCCACGCCGGGCGCTCCGTCCTCGAATGAGTCTGGCCGAAAGAGAGACCCAACTGATCACCGAACTGCGGTCGATTCGAAATTCCCAGGATCGGCTCGCATGGATTGTGAAGCGAGGACGGCAATCAAACCCGCTTGATGAAGCATCAAAGCGTGACGAGTTCTTGGTGCCCGGCTGCCTTTCCAAACTATGGCTGATCCGGTCCTTCAGAAACTCGTGCTGTTTTTTCAACTGTGATTCCGACTCCGCCATCGTGAAGGGCATCGGTGTTTTGGTCTGCGAACTCTACAGCGGCTGCTCACCTGCCGAGATCCTTGGCCACGATGAAACCGGGCTGGCCAGGGCGGGCATTTCGTCGCTGCTGACTCCCAACCGTCGTAACGGCCTCGGCTCTCTGATCCAGTTGATCCGCGCATTTGCCTCCACCCAGCATGTCTGTTCTGACACCTTCAGGAACCATGAATCGTGACATCTGCAAATCACCATTCTCCCAGATTCTTCGACGCTCATAATCATCTTCAAGCTGAGAGCCTCATCGTCCGTCAATCCGACATTGTGACTGATGCGGAGCAGGTTGGAGTCTGCCGAATGGCTGTGAATGGCTCCACCGAGCAGGATTGGCCAGAAGTGCTGAAACTGGCCCGAAGACACAAATGCGTCCTGCCGAGCTTCGGGCTGCACCCTCGTTACATTGCAGAACGTTCGACAGGCTGGCAGAAGTCCTTGATTGCGCACCTCGATGCCGTTCCGTCCGCAGTCGGCGAGATCGGCCTTGATCGCTGGATTGAGAACTTCAATTCACCAGATCAAGAAGCAGTTTTCACCGCCCAACTGAGAATCGCCGCAGAGCGCAACCTCCCGGTGACGATCCATTGTTTGCGTGCCTGGGGACGATTGCACGAATTGCTCACCAAACACTCAAGTCCCTTGCGTGGTTTTCTGCTGCACTCCTACGGCGGTTCCCGCGAGATGGTTCCGCGTTTTGCAGAACTTGGCGCTTATTTTTCCATCTCGGGACAGTTTGCGACAGACTGGAAGGCTCGCCAGCGGGAAACTTTTCTGCATGTCCCGATTGACCGCCTGCTCATCGAGACGGACGCGCCCTTCATGCTACCACCAGAGTCGCGCATCACCCATCCGCTCCGCGACCCCGGGACTGGCCAGCCTGTAAACCATCCAGCGAATCTCGGATCGATTTACGAATTTTCCGCCGCGCTCCTTGGATTGAGCCTGGGGGATCTGGCGCCCATCGTTGAGAAAAATTTTCTTCGCTTCTTCGCAGGCCTCTGACTCGCCAGCCCTGTGGGGAACTCAACCAGGGGAGCTTCGCTCCGCCAGTTTGCGAACAACCTGCCCTGCCGCCGCAAGGCCGAATGCACCGGTCACGAATGCGGCCGACCCGAGCCCCCAATCACAATTCAGCCGCACCGGCCCGGGCTGTTCCTGGTCATCATCGGAAGCGGGTGATGCGCATATCAAACCTTCTTTGTTCGGAAAGACCGGCGGCTCGGTTGAAAACACACACTCAACGCCAAATTTCCTGTCACCTCGCGGAAATCCGTGCTCCTTGCGAAGTATTTCCCGCACCTTCTGTAGCAATCGGTCATGCGTCGCCTGCGCAAGATCGGCCATCCGCACCATGGTTCCATCGCGCCGCCCCCCTGCCCCGCCACAGACCATCAGAGGAATTTCGCGTTCCCGGCACGAAGCTATCAAAAGACACTTGTTCCTGAGCGTATCGATCGCATCCACCACGAAATTGAATTTTGAAGCGATCAATCTCCCGGCGGTCTCACTCGTAAAAAACTCCGGCACTGCCACGACCTGGCAATCCGGGTTGATTCCCCGAACGCGCCCGGCCATGACCTCGACCTTCGAACGTCCGATGCTCCCGTCGATCGCGTGAAGTTGTCGATTCATATTGCTCACACAAACCTCATCCAGATCGATCAGGGTGAGCCTGCCAACACCACTCCGCGCCAAAGCTTCGACGGTCCAGGAACCCACTCCTCCAATCCCAACGACGCAAACATGGGAAGCCCGGATATGCGCAAGCCCATTCGCCCCATACAATCGGGCGATTCCCGCAAACCGTGTTTCGTAATCAGACACGGAACCTCTTTTACATGGGACCATCCAGGAAAGCCAAAGCTGAAGTTCAACCCCAGGAATCCCCGCACCAACTTGAAGCGGTTGGCTGTGCGGGGGCGATCCCTGTCCAAAGCACCACCAGCAACGAACATCAGATCGCTGCAAATCCTCCATTCCGACACACTGACTTCGTGAATCTCACAGCGAACGCAGGAACACGCAGGGGGGTACGGATTCCCAAGATTTTCTCACTGAAGGTTGAACTTCGCCGTCGTCATTGCCAGACTTCACAGCGAAATTATGACCGCCACACATCGTCGTCAGTTTCGATGATCACCCGCTGCTTCACCCAGGCTTCGGCGCGCATCCAAACGCTCATCGCCGCTCAATTGGAGGAGCTCGCCAGCAGTTGCCAGCCGCGGCACATCGTCATCAAACCAAACTGGGTGCTCCACGAAACCGATCCCGCCTTTCCCATCAGCGCGCTCGTCACGGATGCTCGTGTGATCGAGGCCACGGTGGATGCTTGCCTCCGGATTTTTCCTGGCGCCGAATCCATCGTCATTGGGGATTGCCCGTTGCAATGGTGCGACTGGCCCCTGCTCTGCCGCCAGTCCGGTCTCCAACCCGCCATCGACCGGCTCACTCAACTTTCAAACGGCCGTGTTGTCTTCCGCGATCTTCGCAAGGAAGTCTTCCGCCGTGACGAAAACAACTTCCTCCTTCCAAGTCACCACGAGCACGGCGACCCCCGCGGCTATCGTGAAATTGAACTCGGCCACAGAAGCCACCTTGAGGAAATCTCCGAACAATCCGAAAAATTTGCGGTCAATGATTACAGTTCCTCCGTCACCAGCAGCAATCACCGGAGCGGATCGCACCGCTACCTCGTCAGCCAGAGCGTCCTCGACGCCGATCTGCTGATCAACATTCCCAAGTGGAAGTCGCACCAGAAAAGCGGCATCACCGGCGCTTTGAAGAATCTGGTCGGCATCAATGGTGACAAAGCCTGCCTCCCACATTTCCGCAGAGGCGCGCCCAAGTGGGGTGGCGATGAGTATCGCGATGAGAACCGCTGGCTTTACTTCGCCCAGACAACCTTGCGCGAGAATCTCCAAAAGAAGAGCGGCCTTGCCTACAGACTCCTCAAGCCCGGCTGGGAACTCGTAAAGCGCGTGCGCGGAATCGAAACGCGCCTCGACAAACCCGGTGGATCGCCAAAGAACTTCTACATCGCCGGCGGCTCGTGGCACGGCAACGAAACGATCTGGCGGATGATTTACGACCTGAACCTGATCATCTGCTGCGCGGATGCTGCAGGCCGCCTGCACGAGACTCCGCAACGCCACTGCTTCACCATCGTTGATGGCTTGATCAGCGGTGAAGGGAATGGACCGTTGCAGCCGCTTCCTCGCGACACGGACTGGCTCACATTCGGCGGCGATCCCTTTGCCATCGACGCCGCGTTGAGCTGGTTCATGGGATTCGCGCCGGAAAAGATCCAGATCATCGCACGCCGCACCAGCTTCGCCACCGCCGGCTGGGGCGATTTCGAGTTGGACGAGTTGCCTGTCGAGATCGATGGAGAACGAATGAGGCTGGTGGATGCAAAGATCAATTTTCACTTTGCACCCCCGCCAGGATGGAGGAACCAGATTGAACGTTGACTGGATTTCAAGCCTGCCCGGACCGCTCCGGGCGGCGCTCTACTTCGCCTCGCAACGCGCCATCGGCTCCCGCATTCATGCTCGCTGGCAGGATCTGCAACGCTGGACCAGATTCTCAAACGCCGAACTCTGCGAGCACATTGACGCGCGCCTGGGTTGCCTGCTCGACACCGCCATCACGCACTCCGCGCACTACCGGTCGGCAGGCATGATCCGAGCGCCAGGCGAAACCGCGCGGGACTTCATCAGCCGGTTCCCGGTTCTGACGCGCGAAAAACTGCGCGAGCAATTTCCAAACATCGTGACCGACAGTCTGCGAGCCGAGATCACTTCACCTTCGAGTGTTGCTCGCAAAGGTTATGACTGGCTTGTGGTAAAAACCGGAGGCACCACTGGTGTTCCCACCGCCGTCGTACATGATGCGTTGTTCCGCGATTCGGGCCGTGCCACTCGTCTCTTCTCCCAGCAGATGTGTGGTTTTCCGCTCGGCAAGCGTTACTTCCGGCTGTGGGGCTCCGAACAGGATCTCATGCAGCAACACGAGAAGTTCGATCGCCGCGTGCTTCGGAATTTGCTCGGAGAAATCCCCATGAACGCCTTCCGCGCCCGGGAAGCCGAGCTGTCGCAGCATTATCACACCATCACCAGCCATCCTGGGATCCAACACCTCATGGCATACGTGGATGCAGCGGCAAGCCTGGGAAGCTTCATCGAAGATCGCAACCTGTCACGACCTCAACTGAAGACCATCATGGCGTGCGCCGGGACCGTCACTTCCGAGTGGCGCGCGATTCTGCAACGCGTCTTTGGCGCTGACATCTTCGACAAATACGGCTCGCGCGAATGCGCGGATATCGCGTGCGAATGCGCTGTCCACTCAGGCTTGCACGTTTATTCGCCCAATGTCTTCGTGGAAGTCGTGGATGACAAGAACCGCGCATGCCCGCCAGGAGTCACAGGACGCATCCTCGTCACCCTGCTGAACAATCCAAGCTTCCCGATGATCCGCTATGCCATTGGCGATCTCGGCGTGTGGACAGGCCCTGGATCATGCGCGTGCGGGCTGGCCTTCCCCCGACTTGCCAGCATCCAAGGGCGCGAAGATGACATGTTACTCATGCCCGACGGCACCCTGTTCTCATCCGCCTTCATCCGCCACTTCGTCGGCGTGAGCCTCAACCGCCAGTTGATCCGCGAATGGCAGTTCGAGCAAACCGCGGGTAACACCTTCGTCTTTCGTTACATCCCCTTCGGACGCGATGGTCTGGATCAAAACCTGTCCCAACTCCGCACCTCGTTCGCCAAGGCGCTCGGCGCTTCAGCGCAAATCGAGTTCAAGGAAGTGGCGGAAATTCCTCCGTCAGCGACAGGCAAGACCTTGTGGATCATCAACCGATTGAAACGCAAACGACACTGATCTGTGTCTGCCTACCGAACTTTCCGCTCAGAAAGTTTGCCCCACTGTGGAGCCTGCGTTAGCCTCGGCGCATGATGGTTAATCTGCCAAAACCTGCGGTGATTATTACGCACGAGAGCGATCTTGATGGTCTCGTATCCGGACTGCTTCTCAAACGACTGGCCCGGGCGATGTTCGAGGAGGACATCCCGCTTCAGGCGTACCACAATCACAACTGGCGGCAGCGTCCGCTAAACGAAGGGTCCGCATGGGTCTGCGACATGACCTTCGAGTCACGGATGGACAAACAGGATTGGGTGATCATTGATCATCACACCACTGAGACGCAGGCGAAAAAAGCGACTCTCGTGCATGATCTGAACAAGTCGGCCAGCTTGCTTTGCTACGAGCTTTGCAAACAGCATGAGATCAGTTCACCAGAGCTGGACCGCCTGGTTCATCTGAGCAATGTCGCGGACCTTTTTCTCGAGGATTCACCAGATTTCGGGCTGGCCAATGACTATGCCAGTCTCGTGAAAGTTTACCAATTTTGGAACCTCTGTGAATTGATTGAATGGAAGCTCGAAAGGCTGCTCGATCATCCTCTTTTGGAGGTGATGGTTGTGAAGCGTCGCATTGAGAACCCGCTCGGCTTTGCCTGGAGCCGGGCGCACGTCACCGAGATCACTCCAACCGTCGGCTTCGTGGACACCGTCGTGGGGAACATAAATCTGATCGTTCACCAGTTGCTCGAAGAGAAAGCTACGCCGTATCCGGTGCTGCTGACGGTCTTTCGCAAAGGCAACGGAACGATGATCGTCAGCCTGCGCAGCCGGAATGGGGAAGCCATCAAAGTTGCCGAGCGACTCCAGGGTGGTGGCCATGCGAACGCTGCTGGCGCGACTCTGCCCCGCTCCGTGCAGCACGAGCGCGATGCCGTGACCTATCTCAAGCTGAGACTCAATCCCCCGGTGACCAAAGCCGCCCAGCTCAACAGCCTCGAGAACGCCTTTGCAGCGCTCGATCAGCGATAGCAGATCGCTCGGACTGGGTTTCACCGAACTTGCAGGGCCGTGCAGACCCAGGATGATCGGGCTGTCGAACGAAGCCATAAAGGTCTGGCTCAGATATCCGTCGGCAACGCTCTACTGTAGTATGGCACAGTAAAACCCAATCCTCCTGCCTCCGAAGTGCCTTGTTCGGCACTGGACAAGGAAAGTTATGCCTTCGGCAATAGGGGTGGGGTGGGCTTATCCCCGGCCAATAGGCTGACAGCCGTGCAACTAAAGAATCACGCCAAGACTTCAGTGGTCCTGGGGTTCTTGGTGGTGATCTTCATCGCACTGGCCGCGAGCTTCCTTGAGGAACTCTGGGGAAGGCCCGCTGGACCTCCTTCCATTCCACTGGTTGATCTGTCGTTTCTTGAAACGAACACGGTTCGCGAATCCTACTCCGAACTCCTGCGCAAAGAGGGCGACATCTCAGGCTTCGATTGCTACGCGTGTCACGAGAGGGGAAAACCCCTGCCGCTCCATCTGGATGCCGATCAAAAAATAATCCTTCCCAAGGAGCACGAGGAACTGGTGATGGCACACGGCAACCACAACAGGAACAACAACTGTTACAACTGCCATGACGAGGTGAATCTGGATCTCTTCCAGACGCGTGACGGACGCGAACTGAGATTTGCCGACAGTCCCCTGCTCTGCGGCAGTTGCCACGGACCGACATACCGCGATTGGGAAGCTGGAGCGCACGGGCGGTCGAGCGGAAATTGGAGCCGGACTCCAGGCACCTTCCAGCGTCAGGATTGTGTCGCCTGCCACGATCCTCATGCTCCCAAGTTTCCCCCTCGGAAACCCGCCCCTGGCCCACACTCACTTCGAGACACGGTGAAAGCCAAATCGAAAGTCCACCACTGATATGTCGAACACGACTCCAGACACAAATGCGGCCAAAGCCAAAGGGGGAAATGGCATGGATCGACGAAGCTTTCTGAGGACATCAGCGGTTGCTGCGTCCGGCCTGGCTGCGCTTGCCGCCAGCTTGTCACCACTCCGCGAACTCGAGGACTTCCCATCGGTCGATCAGTTCATGCAGAAGTACTACAAGGAAATGACGCCGGACGACATGGCGAAGGTATTGAAGCGGATCGAGAACGAAGTGGAGAAGCAATATGGACTCCGCCCACATGTGCGCGATTTGAAGCCGATGGATGGCGTCGAGTTCGTTTATGCGCTCAACCTGACGCGATGCATCGGCTGCCGCAAATGCGTTCATGCCTGCGTGGCCGAGAACAATCAATCGCGCAGCCCGGAAATCCAGTACATCAGGGTTCTCCGCCTGCCTCACGGCTCGTTGGACATCGAGAAAGCGGAACATAACTATTCGCCTGAATCAGTTCCCGAGAAGGGCTTCTTCTACATGCCTGTTCAATGTCAGCAGTGCAAAAATCCGGCATGCGTCAAGGTCTGTCCTGTTCACGCCACCTGGCAGGAGCCTGATGGCATCACCGTCATTGATTATGATTGGTGCATCGGCTGCCGCTACTGCGAAGCCGCCTGTCCCTATTGGGCGAGGCGATTCAACTTCACAAAGCCATCGATTCCGAAAGAAAGGCTGAACACGAACATGTCCTACCTGGGCAACAGGCCACGGAAACAGGGCGTCATGGAAAAATGCCACTTCTGCATTCAACGAACACGCGCTGGTCGGTACCCGGCTTGCCTTGAAGTCTGTCCCGTGGGCGCTCGAAAATTCGGTAACATCCTCGATCCAAACAGTGAAGTGTCCTACATCCTCCGCACCAAGCGGGTCTTCATCCAGTTAAAGGAAGAACTCGGGACTTCACCCCGGTTTTTCTACTACTTCGACGTATGATCCTGGCGACAAGAAACTATCTCAGGTTCCTCTGGCGCTGTGGACAGATCGCCTTCGTCGGCGACTGGCGTTATTACGCCTGGATGGGATTGCTCACGGTATTCTGTCTGCTGGGCTTGAACGCCTACGCCAAGCAGTTCGTTCACGGCCTCATTGTGACAGGCATGAGCGATGAAGTTTCATGGGGCGTCTATATCGCGAACTTCACCTTCCTCGTTGGCGTGGGAGCCGCGGCCGTGATGATGGTCATCCCGGTTTACATCTATAACAACGAGGAGATGCACGACCTGGTGATTTTTGGCGAACTTCTCGCCGTGGCCGCGATCATCATGTGCCTCCTCTTTGTGACCGTGGACCTCGGCCGTCCGGATCGATTCTGGCACCTGATACCAGGCATCGGGGAATTCAACTTTCCAGCTTCAATGCTCAGTTGGGATGTAATTGTGCTCAACGGCTACCTGGTCCTGAACGTTCACATCTGCGGGTACCTGCTCTACTGCCGCTACCGGGGCAGGAAACCCGCCAAATGGTTTTACATTCCGTTCGTCTTCATCGCCATCGTCTGGGCAATCTCGATTCACACGGTTACGGCGTTTCTTTATGTCGGTTTGGGCGGCCGTCCGTTTTGGAATTCTGCGATCGTCGGCCCTCGCTTCCTCGCTTCGGCTTTTACCGCTGGTCCAGCGTTGATCATTCTGGCGTTGCAGGTTGTTCGCCGGGTCACAGCCACCTCATCAGCGGCGGAAGCCGCGAGACATCACGGAAACCAACCGATGCCGTCTGGGCGCCTGGCCACGCTTGATGATCTCAACCTGCTCTCCCGGAACCTGCCGGAACTGGCTTCGGTCCCGCTTCAGCTCCGGCAGGATGCGCTTGCCGGCGCAACCGTCCACGAACTGTTACCCGGCCATACCTTGTTGCGGCAGGGAGAGAAGGAGAAATCCGCATTCTTCGTCCTGCAAGGACGCGTTGTGGTCAAGCGCGAGGAAAGTGGTCGTTTCCGAATCATCCGCAGTGGTGGACCAGGAGATCAGTTTGGTGAAATCTCTGGTCTTGCTGGAACACCGCGCCTTGCCACAGCCATGGCAGAGGAGCCGAGCCGAGTGCTCCGGCTGCCGGCAGATTCTTTGCGCAAGCTCATGAAGCACCCCGCCCTGAACAAGATCATTCACTCGCGAATGACCGAGCGGCTCATGATCACCGACCGCGCGCTGCTTATGCTGCGAAGCATCGTACAAGTTTCGATGCTCATCAATGTCTTCCTCCTGGTGAATGAAGTGTTCAAGGAATTCTATTCCGGCAATCTCCACGTCGCCTCCGCCAAGTACCTCTTCATGGGCCTGCATGGGCATCATGCGCTTGTGCCGTGGATCTGGACCGCCATCGGCTTCAATCTCATTGCGATGGTGCTCCTGGTCCTGCCGGTCAGCCGCAGCCTCAAGTGGCTCAATGTGACCTGCGTCCTCGCCATCGTTGGCATCTGGATCGAGAAAGGCATGGGCCTTGTGATTCCAGGATTCATCCCGTCACCGCTCGGCGCCATGGTGGAGTACAGTCCGACATTGAATGAGACGCTGGTGTGCTTCGGCATCTGGGCGTTTGGCCTGCTTTGCTACACCGTCTTCCTCCGCATGGCAGTCCCGATACTCCAAGGCCGGTTGACCAAGGCGAATGAAAATCATTCAGTTGAAGAAATCGCCGGGATTACGCCAGCCACTGACAACTACTGAGATAATATCCCATGGCCATACAACTCACCGCCGATGACGCCAGGCAGTCGCTTGCCGGCCACGTCGCTGCCAAAGGAGAGGAAATTCATCAGAAATACGGCCCAAGGATAGGCTGGAAGGAGTTGCTCCAAGTACTGGAGGACCGGGCTGCCGTCCGTTACCCGTGCGAGATCGTGTTCGACACCTCAAAACTGGAAAGCGGCGAGTGCTCACATCCGGTGCCAAAGGGTGATAGACCAGAAGACGGGTTCACCATTTGCGTCCACCCGATCTTCATGTCGCAACTTGGATACGTGCCCCACCTCGTCCTCTACCAACTGGTTCTCGTCAATTACGGTGCGTTCGCTTCATCGGAGGATGCCGAATGCTTCGGTGCCGCGGCGTTGGGAATTACGACTGAGGAGTACTATGATGTTCTGTGCTCGTTGCACGACAGCATGGCAGGTGGTAGCTCAGAAGGGTGTGGTTGCGGTTTGTAGTCCTCATAGCCCTCAATTCGCCGGTTGGATTTTGCAAACCACAAACTCCTCGGTCTTTGAGATGAGACTCTGGAACCAGCCCTCGGTAAAGCCCCCGTCGGCACGGTCTTGCTCAGCGTCTCAGGACGCCTCGCTCGATGCTACTTTCCCTCCAACGCAGGCACCAACGGTGGCAATGGTGGCGATGAGTTCGCATCTTTAGGCTCGTCGCTTTTGGCTTCCTTCTTTTCCGGCATGAAATCTTTTCGCTCCTTGAGCAACGGATCAATCGTCCACTTTGAAACCAGGTAAGTCCATTTCTCGAATGATTTTTCCTGTTTCAGTTTGTCTTCCAGCTTCTGCAGCTTGTCCTTGAATTCCTTGTCGAGCTTCTCCTTGTCCTCGGGCTTCTCATCCTGTCCTGGCACTCGTTCCTTCACGATGTTGGCAGCCACGGAAACGTTGACCGCGTAATTGTCGTCGTTCGTCTTGCCGCCAATCTTCACGGTGTAGATGAAGTTCTCGAAGGTCTCCAACGTCGCCACCAACGGTTTGTCCATCCCGATGCTGTCCGGCTTCGTTTCGGGAGAAAGCACATCGTTGAAGCTTGGTGACGACAACGCGTAACCAACGCTGGAGAGCTTGTTCGTCTCGATGTCCTCGGCCGCTTTCTTGTCCAGCAACGCCCACGAACCTGACTCGCTCTCGCGTCCGACCTTCCAACTGTTCGTCTCAATAGTCGCGGTGATGGCAATGGACTTCAGCTTCTCCACCTTGAACCAGTCCTTGCTCAACCAATGATCCGCCTTCGGTTCGATGTCCGTGAGGGCTTCGGATACCACTGATACGCTCTGCGCGTTCCCCGGCACCATCAAGTACCGGCCCACTGGATAGCCTCCACCCATGCCCCCGTCATTGGCCGACTCGCGCACATATTTCTTTCCGAGCAGAAGGGACTTGATCGTCTTGTCATCCTTGCCTTTGAACTCCACCAGGGTTCCGCCATTGGTGCCCTTCTCCGTTTCGGGCGAAACCAGCTCCAGACGCCCGAGCTGCGATGAGCCCACCTTGACGATCTGAACGGCTTTCAGTTCCGCCGCCTTGCGCAGGAAGTCTCCGATCTCGGAGAAGTTGGCTGGATAGCCGGCCCGCTCCTTGACCTTCCAGATTTCGTCCTTGAACAGGCTCAATTCGGATCCAGCGTGTTTGATGCTGATGAGCGTCACGTCATTGATCGGGAATTCGCCCAGAACCTTCTGTCCGATGCCGCCCTCGGTTCGATTCCAAGAGGCTGCATCGCGTTTGGAGAGGATCAGGCCCGCACCGCCAATGACGAGTCCGAGCGCAACGAGAATGGTGAGTTGTTTCCGGTTCATTTTGCAGCAGTCTTCTTCCGTTTCATCGTGGCGAGTGAAATTCCTGAGATTGCAACCAGCATGGGCATTCCCGCGATATTCATCCATTTGAGCCGTGACTCAAGCGAATCGATGTCCTTGTTCAGGCTCCGGCGCACCACGCGCAGCTCCTTGTTCACATTCGCCTGTTTGTCTTGGAAATTCTTGATCTCCTTCTGTTGTTCCGGAGAGAGCACAAACCGCTGGCTTCCGGCCTGGTTGCCAGCCTCGGCCTTGGTGCGCTGCATCTCATTCAGCTTCGTCTGAGTCTCCTGCAAGCTCTTTTCCAGCTCGGAAATTTTCGCGCGGTAACGGTCCTGGGCGCTCGCTTGCATGTCACGAACAACCGTGAAAGGACGGTTCATGGTCGCACGGCTGCGAACTTTGATCAGGTTGCTGTCGCCGGCGAACTGCTCGATCAGGCTCTGAGCCAGCGGAAGGTTCCCGTTCGGCAGGCTGACGATTTTCTGACCGAAGAAATTCTGCACTCGCGCGCAAAAATGATCGTAGATCATGTCCGAATCGCCCAAGAGAACCACGTTGTTTTCCGATGTGCTCTCTTTCAGCGAAGGTTTGTCCTCCGTCTTCGGCTCATCCTTTTTGTCATCCTCCGGCTTGGGAGCACTGTCCTTTGGCTTGCCATCTGGAAAAGCAGTCTTGAATTTTCCAGTCAATCGAATGGCAATGGGCAGCTCCTTGCCAGAAGATGAGAAGTCCTTGGCCGTCTGATCACCGGAATACTCGGCCATGAATCGATCAATCTGCTGCGAAGCGGTGCTGGTGTGCAGCAACACCGTCTGTTTTAACCCATCGGCAGGCGTGCCTGAGAAGGCTCCTGCGAACGGAATCAGCAGGCTGTCGGTCTGACTGGTCGCAATATCATCAGAATTCATTCCTGCGGGTGTCATCGTCAAAACTGCAGGCATCTGCTGAACGCCCCCTTGCTGGCCTTGAACGCGGGTCAAAAACTTCATGTCGGCCACAACCTTGTTCGCGTCAAACGTCAAGCCCCATGCCTTGAGTAGAAGTTCCATGTTCGACCCGCCCTGCTGAGCCGCCTGCATCGGATTCATGTTCATCGCCCGCTGGTTCTGGCTGTCCACCATCGAGTAGGGGTCGAGAAACGCGATGAGCTTGCCGCCGCCCAGGACAAACTGGTCAATCGCGTACTGGGCCTTGTTGGAAATATTCTTCGGATGAATGACAACGAGCACCTTGATGTCGGCTGGAATCTCCTCCACGTTCATGTCCACCTGTTTCACGTCGAAGTCCTGCTTCAACTCGCCCACCATCAACCACGGATCCTGGCGCTGCATGTTGCCCATGCGCATGGCCATGGGGTTCACTTCGCCGTAAACCGGCAAGGCGCTCATGACGCCAACGACCGCCTTTTGGGGAGTTGTCACGCGGGAAATCGCGCGGGAAATGTCATATTCCAAGAGTTTTTCACGATCCGGCGCCAGGAATGCAATTGTCTCCTTGGCATCCAGTTGGTGAATCGCCAGCCCAAGATAAACCTTGTCCCCCATCCCCAGCCCACCACCAACCGCCTGTCCCTGAACGCCGTCAAGATTGGCTGAATCCTCAGCCTCGGTGTCCGGCTTGGGATCGAACTTCTTCACCTCGATATTGCCTCTGGACGCCTTGCGATACTCTTCCAGCAATTCCTCGACCCGTTGCCCGTAAGTCTTGAGCTGAACAGGCATGTCCTTGGAATCCTGCGTGCAATAGAAATTGATCTGCACAGGGGTTTCGGACTTGGCGAGCTTTTCCAGGATCGCCTTGGTTCCCGTGGACAGGGTGTAGAGTCGCTCCTGCGTGAGATCCATCCGCACTTTGACCACGCCGGTGATGATGTAAACGGCCACGAGGATGACCAGCATTACCACCACACCCGCGGTTGAAAACAGAAAGGACTGAACCTGGTTCTTGTTCGATGTTGTCATGCGTCTTGCGTCAGTTCGATTGCCGGGGTGCGATACTAACCCGCACGGTGGCTGCGGATAATTACGCTGGTTGTGAAAAGTGAGAAGCCGATCAGGGAAAGGAAGAACACAAGATCTCGCGTGTCCACCACCCCCCGCTGAAAGCCGTCGAAATGCGTCATCACACTCACTGCGGCGACTGCCTCAACCAGCCTGGCGCTCTCCGTGATGTTCTCAATCAAGCGGGTCACCGGCGGCCAGCCAGCAAGGATGAGGAACAGGCAGATCACCACGGACACAATAAAGCTCACAACCTGGTTGCGGGTCATGGCCGATGTCATGCAACTGATCGCGAGATAGGAGCCACCCAACAGGAGACTGCCAATGTAGGCGCAGAAGATCACACCGTTGTCGGGATTCCCAAGGTAGTTAACCGTGAGCCACACTGGAAATGTGAGCGCGAGGGAAAGCCCCAAAAAGAGCCAGGAAGCCAGAAACTTTCCCACGATCGCCTGCCAGGTTGTAATCGGCATCGTCAACAAAAGCTCGATGGTCCCCAGACGCCGCTCTTCAGACCAAAGCCTCATGCCCACCGAGGGCACCAGGAACAAATACAACCAGGGATGCCAGATGAAAAATGAGTCCTTCAACTGCGCCTCCCCACGTTCAAAGAAGTAGCCCGCCATGAATGTGAAGAATCCTGCCAGCAGCAGGAAAATCACGATGAAGACATAGGCAACCGGGGATGAGAAATATCCGCTCAACTCCCGTTTCGTGATCGCTTTGATGTTTGCAAAACTGCTGTTCATTTCCGTTCCTCCACCTTCGTGTCCGGCAGCGTGATGCTGCGGAACACTTCATCCAACCTTCCCTCTTCCGTATGTAATTCCTCCAGCTTCCATCCCTCCCGCATCACCGTCTCGGAAATGCTGCGAGCGAGTTCGCCGTTCCGACCTCCAGACTGTGGGAGCACACGGACCGTCGTTCCAGAATCGCGGTCTTCCACCACTGAGGCGCGGCGCGCTCCCGGCAAAACACCCAGCTTCTGGCTGGCAGTCGCGCCATTGACACCGACCAATCGCACCGAGACCACGCCGGAGGCCTCGGAACGTTGCTTCAATTCCACCGGAGTGCCATTTGCCACAATCTGCCCCCTATCGATGATGATTGCGCGCGAACAGACCGCCTCGACCTCCTCAAGAATGTGCGTCGAAAAGATGATAGCCTTCTTCTCACCCATCCGGCGGATGATCCCTCGAACCTCATGCTTCTGATTGGGATCAAGCCCATCCGTTGGTTCGTCCATCACCAGCACCTCGGGGTCATGGATGATCGACTGGGCGAAACAGGTGCGGTGGCGGTATCCCTTGGACAGGGTCTCGACGCTCTGGTGCAACACGTTCTCAAGAAAGCACAGCTCGACCACCCGGTGGATGGCCTTCTTCTTCGAATCACCGTTCAATCCTCGTAATTCAGCACAGAACCCAAGGAACCCATAAACCGTCATGTCCGTGTAAGCGGGTGCGTTCTCGGGCAGATACCCGATCAGGCGCTTCGCGGGAATGGGATCCTCCACAATGTCGTGCCCGCCAACAGTGATGCTCCCGGCGGTCGGCGGGATGAACCCGGTGATCATGCGCATGGAAGTGGATTTCCCTGCGCCGTTGGGTCCCAAGAAACCAAGAACCTCCCCCCGTTCAACCGTGAACGAGAGATTGTTGACGGCCACTTTGGGACCGAAAGACTTGCTCAGACTTTGAACTTTGATCATTCGGCAAAACTATGTGTTGTCGGTCAGGAGCACACGAAAAAGACTGACTCCTTGTGCGTCCCAAGCCATTTCCTACGACTACGTATCAAAAAATTGAGACACGGGTTGTAATACACTCGAATCACTTGTCAAGTGTTCATCATTCGCCAGTTTCGACAAACCATCCGCAAATTTGTTCAATTCCACTATAGCACCCAGCAGCGAGTGGATAACTGCACACCGCCAGTCGATCGATACGGCGACGTTGACAGCCCTTCTGACCTTCACCCGCTTCGCGGTTGTTTCGATCCGCGCCCCTTCTCGGGAGCCAGAGCAGGGATTTGGAGATTCTGCGAGTGGAGCTGGGAAAGCTGACGTGTTGGTTGGCTATTACTACTCCGCCAGATCCACAACCAGGTTGTCCATGATGTAATCTTTGCGCTCAGGAGTATTCTTGCCCATGTAAAACGTGAAGATGTTGGAGGCATCATGCTTGGCGGCGTACTCCACCTGGTTCAATTTCATTTCCTTCCCAATAAACTGTTTGAACTCGCCCGGTGAAATCTCCCCCAATCCCTTGAAGCGCGTGGTCTCGGCACTCTTTCCCAACTTGGCCGCCGCGGTGTCACGCTCTGCTTCACTGTAGCAATAGATGGTCTCATGCTTGTTACGCACCCGGAAAAGGGGCGTTTCCAGAACGTAAAGATGTCCCTCGTGAACCACTTGTTCGAAGAATTTGAAGAAGTAAGTGATCATCAGGTTCCGGATGTGCATGCCATCCACGTCGGCGTCCGTGGCCAGAATGACTTTGTCGTAGCGCAAGTTCTCAATGGTGTCCTCGATGTCGAGCGCTCGCATCAGGTTGTACATTTCATCGTTCTTATAGACGATGTCGCGCTTGAGATCCCACACGTTCAGTGGTTTGCCCTTCAGAGTAAACACGGCCTGCGTGTTCACGTCGCGGCAACTTGTAATCGAACCCGAGGCAGACTGCCCTTCACAGATGAACACCATCGTGCCGCGGCCTTTCTCCTTCGCCTTGTCGAAGTGAACCTTGCAATCCTTGAGCTGCGGGATGCGCAGTGTTACGGCCTTGGCGCGTTCCCTAGCGAGTTTCTTCACCTCCTGCAATTCCTTCCGGAGCTGCTTGGTGTCTTCGACCTTGGTGAGGATCATTTCGGCAACACCCTTGTTCCGGTTGAAAAAATGAAGCAATTCCTCGCGCACATTGTTCACGAGTTCCGTGCGGATTTCCGTGTTGCCAAGCTTGTTCTTGGTCTGCGACTCGAAGACCGGATCTTTAAGGCGGATGGCCACCGCGCCAACCATGCACTCGCGCACATCGTCACCATCGTAGCCTTTCTTTGAATACTCGTTGACCGCCTTGAGCAACCCTTCACGGAAGGCGCTGAGATGCGTGCCGCCGTCCGCGGTGTACTGACCGTTCACGAACGAATAGAATGACTCGCCGTAGCGGCTGTTGGTATGCGTGAAGCAGAATTCCAAAGTCTTGCTCGAATAATGGAGCGGCGGATAAATGGGCTCCGCGCTGTCATTCGCGAGGTCTTCCATGACCAGATCATGCAGGCCGTGTCGTGAGACAAACTCCTTTCCGTTGTAAATCAGCCTCAATCCCGTGTTGAGGTAACTGTAGTGACGCAAACGGCGCTCGACGAATTCCGGCTTGAACTCGCTCTCCTTGAAAATTGTTGGGTCCGGCTCGAATGAAATAAAAGTCCCGTTGGGTTCCTTGGTCTTTCCTTTGGACTCCTTCTTGAGCCTGCCCTGCTTGAAAACCGCCTCCACGAAATCGCCGTCCCGATGGCTGCGGACGACAAACTCCTTTGCAAGCGCATTGACCGCCTTGGTGCCGACACCATTGAGGCCGACGCTGAATTGGAAGACATCGTCGTTGTATTTCGCGCCCGTGTTGATTTGCGAAACGCACTCGATCACCTTGCCAAGCGGAATTCCGCGTCCGTAATCGCGCACGCACACATTGTTACCATCGATGGAAATTTCCACCTGCTTCCCGAAACCCATGATGTATTCGTCGATCGCATTGTCGATGACCTCCTTGAGCAGGATGTAGCAGCCATCGTCATAGTGGATGCCAGTGCCGATCCGACCGATATACATGCCAGTCCGCAGCCGGATGTGTTCGATGCTTGATAGAGTCTTGACCTTGCTCTCGTCGTAAACGTGCTTCTTGTCGCCAGCCATAATCAGTCAGTAGCAATTGTAAATTCCAGGCGGCAAAACATCTGCAAGCCGGGCTTGGATGCAAGTCGAAATACAGAAATTGAGACGTTTCGACTTTGGCTGGGAACTCAACCATCAGTTGTTTGATGGCAAGGCGAACGACACGTATGCATCGCCATAAGGCGTGCCCAGTTTGTTGCCGCCGGTCGCGGCGATGACAATGTATTGGCGTCCGTTGACTTCGTAGCTCGCGGGCGGGGCGCTGCCCGTCCAGGGAAGTTGCGCCGACCAAAGTTCCGCGCCCGTGTCCTTGTCGAACGCTCTCATCTTGTTATCACGGGTGCCGGCGCAGAAGACGAGTCCACCCGCCGTGACGATGGCGCCACCATAGTTCTCAGAGCCGGTGTTCTTCAGATTTCCGTCCTTCAGGCGAGGGTCTGAACCAAGCGGAACTCTCCAGACCATCCTGCCGGTGTTGAGGTCGATGCAGTTGAGAGTCCCCCAGGGAGGTTTGCTGGCGGGAAAACCCTCCGGGTCGTAGAACTTGGGATAGCCGCTCACCGTGTAATTCGGACGTTCTGAATGTGCGCCGCTGGGTTTGACGAAGCCATCACGCAACATGAGGTAATCAAGGAGAGCCTTGAGATCGGCCTGTGGTAAATCGGGCAGTGCGGGCATGGCGTTCCTCCCCTCCCGAATCAGTTTCACCACCACGTCATCAGTGAGGCGATGACGCAAGCCGCGCAAAGGCGGACAGGTGCTGACTCCCAAACGTGTCGGCCCGTGGCAGGACATGCACGCTTGTTCATAAATTTCCCGCCCACGCGTCTTCGGAGCTTTTGGATCATCGGCGGATTCGTCGTCCCGGAAGGCCGAGATGATCCAGCCAACGTGATTCGCTGTCACGTAAAGCCGGCCGGTGTCCTGATCAATGCAGGCACCGGTCCATTCAGCGCCGCCATCAATTCCGAAGAAGAGATTAGCCCGCCCCTCACCGCATGGAACGAAGAAGCCCTTCGTCGCACTGGCAAAACGGGTGCGGGCCCAGTCGGCCATTTCCTCGTTGCGCCCACCGAGGTCGGCCTCGGTGAATTCCATGCGCAGGAAAGGCTCGGGCAATTCGACGTCCGGTTGGTAAGGGGCGGTGCGTTCACCGGGGAGCGTGCTCGTCGGAGCGCGACGCAGCCGAAATGGGAAGACGGGTTTTCCCGTCACACGGTCGAGGAGCAAGGTATTGCCGATCTTGGTACATGCCGCGACAATGTCGATTCGTCGGCCGTCCCGGGTGATCGTGCCGAGGTTGGGCGGGGCGGAGATGTCGAGATCCCAGAGGTCGTGGCGAATTTCCTGGAAATGCCAGAGATACTTGCCAGTGCGGGCGTCTATGGCCACGACACAGTTGGAGAACAGGTTGTCACCGAGGTGACCAACCCCGATGAAGTTCGGTTTAGGTCCACCGGTCGTGATGTAGGCAATGCCGCGAGCCTCGTCCATGGCCATGCCAGCCCAGCAATTTGCGCCGTAAGATTCCGTGCGATCCCATGTTTCATGCCCAAACTCGCCAGTCTGGGGCACCGTATGAAAGGTCCAAAGCAACCTACCCGTGACAATGTCGAAACCCCACAAGTCTTTCTCGAAGCCCGGCACCACGACAATGTTCTCGAAGGTGGCCGGCCCCGCGGTGGCAGCGCCGAAATCGCCTTGAGCAACGCCTGGTAAAATCGCACGTCCTCCTTCACCAAAATCCTCAATGAGATGGCCCGTCCTCGGGTTTATCGCGTAGAGATGCTTCCCTGACGGAAACAGAATGCGTTCGACCGCCCCATCGCGTCCGGGCCAATAAACCAACCCTCGAAATGCTGGACGACCTTCGGGCTTGAACCGCCATAATTCCGCGCCGGTCCCGGCGTTCACCGCGACGATGTGGTTGCCTGGTGTGGGGGCAAACATCACCCCATCGACGATAATGGGATTGCACTGGATGTTGTTCCTGCCGTCCCCGGAGCGGTAAGTCCACGCGACCTGAAGGCTGGACACGTTCTGGCGATTGATCTGGTCAAGCGAGGAGAAGCGCGTGCCACCATTATCACCGAAGGAACGCTGCCATGTCCGATAGGTGGCTCTCTTTGGAAGGCCGTTTGCTGGGGTGAGCTCGTCGGGCTTTGCGGCGGGGATGGTCTGGTAAAGCGGTAGCTTTTCGCGAGCGGCGGGATCCTCGACGCTCCAATAGCTGGAATTATTGGTCAAGCTTGCGGCAGACACGCATCGCGGGAAGCAGGACAGCACCGCTATCATGGCAAGAACGGTTAGAGCTCGATTGATCAGCGCGCATCCAGGCGCGGGATCCGTGAGGTGATGGTTGATCATGGTGGAGTGGTGTTTGTGCGAGTAATGCATGAATCCATGACATGATCCAGCGAGCGGTGTCAGAACTTCACCACCGCGTTCTTCTTAGCCGATTCGTAAGCACCGAAGACCAGCTCCAGCGTCTTGAGGTTGTCAGCTCCCGTGGTTTCGCCGGAACTTTCACCCCGCAAGGCCGATAGCAGATTGCGATGGCACGGCACCATGCTGGACTGCGCGACGTCATAGCGCGGATCAGCCCACGTGTAGCGCGGCGGCGCGTGACGGCGGCTGTGCGTCCCCTTCTTTGTCGTGATGCGCAGCCAGTAGTCGCCCGTGACTTCGATACTGCCATGCGGGCCTTCCACGAAAGCCAGTGTCTGAGGGAAGAACTCGCGCTCGACCGGAGTTTTCGCGTAGGCCAGCTCGATTACGACACTCGTGCGCGCCCCGCCCATGGTGAGCAGCAAGGTCGCGACGTTATCGCCCTTCACGGCGGGCCGGAGTGTCTTGTGCAACTGACAGTACATTGAACTGGCCTCGCCAAAGCAGGCGCGGGCCGTGTCGAGAACATGCGTCCCAAGGTCGGTGAGGATAAATTGCTCCAGTTCGCCCAACGCAGGCTGGTTCGCCCAGCAGTCGAACCCCGAAATCATTGTAAACCGGCCGCGGAACGGCGTGCCGATCACTCCCGAACGGAGTGTGTCGATGAGCGCGCGCATTGGGGTCTGCCATCGCCAGTTCTCGTGGATGAAAAACCGCGTCCTGGCCTTCGCGAACGCCGAGACCATCGCGCGCGCATCTTTCAGCGAGGCAGCCATCGGCTTCTGACAAATGCATGGGATGCGGTGCTTCGCACAGAGCAGCGAGAGCGGCTTGTGACCACCGACCTCGGTGATGTTGTCCACGAAATCCGGCTTCATCTCGCACAGCAATTTTCCCGGATCATCATAAACCGCCTGCACGCCGAGGTCGTGGGCGAACGCTTCAGCCTTGCCGCGTGAACGATTATAAATGGCGACGCACTCGGTGCCGCCAACTTCGCGCCACGCGGCGAGTTGGACGCGCGCCCAGAAGCCCGCACCGAAAATGGCGAAACGGAGATTTTTCATTTGTGAATATAAACTGAAAAGAAAGATTCGGTCATTTGGAAAAGGTCGCTTCCAGTCCTTTGATCAAACCCATCATCGCTCGATTGTAAGGCGTTGGAATGTTCAGGCACGTGCCGGCTTCAATGATCGCCCCGCACATCACATCGATCTCCGTCTGCCGCCGCGCCTCGACATCCTGGAGCATCGATCCTTTTGTGTTCGGCGCGAGCTTGCGCAGCAGGCCGGTGATGGCCTCCCAGCGTTCGTTGTAATCGAGCGGAATGCCCTGTGCGTTGGCCACGGCCACCACTTCGCGCAGCAGCTCCTGCATGAGCTGCTGCATCTCGGGCGTGTCGAGGAGGCGATCCGCAGTAACGCGCACGGTGGAGGATGTGGGCAACGTGGCGACGTTGAGCGCGAGCTTGGACCAGATTTCTTTCAGTACCTGGTCGCTGGGTTCCATGGAAATGCCGGCGGCGTTGAAGGTCTTCACAATCTGCTGAAGGCGCGCGCTGTCCGAGCCATCGAGCTCGCCCATGAAGGTCTTGCCCTGGCCGGCGTGGAGCACATGGCCGGGCGCCAGCACGGTCGCGCTGTGGTAACAAACGCCAAGGACAACGCGCTCTTTGCCGACGATCCCGGCAATGCGTGGGCCGTTGCCCCAGCCGTTCTGGAGCGAGAGGACGGTGGTGTTCGGTCCGATGATGGGCAGCGCGTTCTTCACCGCCGCCTCGGTGTGATAGCATTTCACGAAGACGAGCAGGAGATCCACCGTGCCGATGGACGCGGGTTGGTCGGTGATGGCGACACGGACAATCTCCTGTTCGCCGGCCTTGTTCTGGATGACAAGGCCGTGCGTTTGGACGGCTTCGATGGCCGGGCGCGAGACGTCGATGAGGGTGACTGCGTTGCCGGCCTTGTGCAGCAGCGCACCAATGGCGCTGCCCATGGCCCCGGCTCCGAGGATGGCGATTTTCATGAGTGGTTGATTGAAAATTGTTGGTTGTTGATTGGAGATTGAAGACTTGGCGGCGGTGTCATGCCGGGCAGATCGATCTCCGATCTCACATCAACAATCGACAATCTCCAATCCGAGTAATCCGAGTTCATGGGTTTGGTTTAGAATGGAGAATCTCAATTGCATGCGCCAGCACTTCCGGCCCGCCGACGTTGCCGGGGAAAACGATGTAGGGCAGGCCGGGGAACTTCGTCTCGTCGCCGAGCTCCCAGACCGGCACACCAGGCAGCAACTGGCCGCGCACGATGGCGCGCTTCACCCCGAGTCCTTTCACCGCAAGATCGCTCGAGGTGATGCCCCCTTTGGCAATGAGATAACGCGGGCACACCTTGAGCCGTTGCACGATCTCGACCAGCGCCGCCGAGACGCGGTTACCAATCGCGAGACTCGTGGCGGCGTCCGCACTGGTGACGAGTTCGCGGCTGGTGGCCAGGACCACATCCCCGCCGCGTTGATACGCGAACTCCAGCTTGAACACCGCATCCCGGATGGCCTGCTCGCGATCGGCGTCGTTGAGGATCGACTCGACTTTGAGCGTCCAGACGACGACCGCGCCGGACTTCTCCAGATGCGCGAGCTGTTCCGTTGTTTTGGGAACGTAGGAACCGACGATGACGAGTCCGCCCTGCTGCCGCGCGGCGATGAGACCGTTGGCATTCCATGCGCCCGGTTTGAAGTCCGGCGACCAAAGCGGCTGCGGCTCCAGTCCCAGGCGGGCCGCGACGAACTGCGCCGCGGTGCGAAAGAGAAACCGTTTGCCTGCCGTCTCGGCCATGATCAATCCCGCGACGAACGCGTCGAGATCACCCGGCGCCGCGGCGTTGACGACGCAGACCTTGCCGTTGGAAAGCGTCGCGAGCTTGCCAGCAACCTGATCCGGACCGCCGCGCCGTAGATCGTCAATCGAAACCGAGGCAACGTCTTCCGCTCTGATTCTGCCGCCAGTCTTTTCCTCGACGTAGGCGCGCAGATCGGAGTTGTGAAAGCCGAAGGCTGCATCCCGCGCAAACGGCGTCTCCGCCGCGGGCACCAGCCGGTCCCCTTCGGCGACGTAGTGGGTGTCCTGAATGGTGTAACGCCCGCCCGCCTCGAAGTAAGGAATGACGAACACGCCATCGAACGGCCCCAGCACCCCCATCAACCCCTCGACCTCGATGGCAAAATGGCCTCGCAACGTGGAGTCGCTTCGCGAGACCACCGTGAACCGCACATCGGCTGCGGACGCGGCGTGCCGGAGATTTTCACCGACTTGCTGCGCCAGTTGCCGGGCGCACTCCGGCGTGAGACTCCGGGAATTGGTCAGGACGTAGAAACACGCCCCCGGCGTGGCGAACTCCCGTTGCAACGTCGCCACATCCCACGTCGTCAGCACCGGCACATCGTGAACGGTCTGCGTCCCCGTCGGATCATCGTCGAGCACCACGAGCTTGTGGCCTGGTCGCGCGGCGACGGAATCGCGGATCTGTGGTCGTAGATTCTCCGCCCACGGCGTGGGGAGCGTGGCGAACAGATCGGATTTGGAGAGGCGACAGCTCATGCAGAGGGAGAAATTGGAGAATGTTGACGCTCTTTCAAAACTCCCACGTTACGACGAGGCCAAGGCTTGTCGGAGCGGCTGGAGACAAGAAAAACGCCGCTTGGGCGACTGTCTCCCCGATTTTCACGGGAGCCGTCCGCGCTCCGCCGTTCGCGCCGTGTTTT
>SXGT01220350.1_pt1 | contig 61884 bp, 42 predicted proteins | sample 3176221 | NCBI WGS metagenome assembly SXGT01 (sample SAMN11356862, study PRJNA531348) | freshwater metagenome | isolation source: freshwater sample F1-120 | place: China: Fuxian Lake, Yuxi | collected 2017-12-25 | reverse complement strand
GTCGCTGCGCAGGGCAACCAAAGCATGGTCCAAGGACGTGAACGCCACGCAGCGTGGCGTCGATTGGCAAATGAAGATCGACGACGCACGGACCAAACTGAAGTCGGTCTACCCGACAATTAAGCTGTGACGGAGCACTAGAGAATCAAGTTCGGCCACAAGCTTGCCGGTCTTGACCTCGAAGAGTCGGTCACGGCCGGGACCAAGCGTGCCCGTTTCATCGGGGCGGCCCGCGGCGGGCGTCTTCCCCTTGACACAACCACTAATCGAAGAACGAATCCCGGTGCCTTTTTCCATCCGCCCGCCCGAGAATAGTGTCGATGCGGTCGAAAAACTTCTGAATACGACTATAGGGTGGCCCCGCATCGTCGCGATAGCTCATGTTGCAAACTCGGCGGTTTTCGTCGAAGACAACGCGGATTTGATCGCCCGCACTGGGATGCCACAAATGAAGAACGTACTTGGCCTTAGGATCCGAGTCCGAATAAGTAGCCCTCCCACCCAGAATCGATTCGACTTCTTCCACGCTCATGCCTTTTTCGATGCGATCATAGTTCGCTTTAGTGACCTGGGAAACCGGCAAAAGCACCACCAATGCAAATACGACCAAGCAGATTGTCATCGCTAATGGCAATAACACCCGCCACGCCAGTTTTTTCTTCACTGTCCAACCTCCAATCAGACCACGCTAACTGACGCTAATTCGCCATCTGCCGGCGGCGATTGCGTCTGCAGCTATCGGTAAGTCGGTTTGCAGCCGTTGTGGAAATCCCGGAATAGTCCAAGCGTTCGGGCGTGTCAGTCCGAAATTTGGATCCTGAGTCGCCGTTCCCCCAAACCCACTGAGCACATAGGAATACGAAAGATTGGTAGCCCACTGAGCGTAGCCCTCGGTCCAAAACGGATCGCTTGGTTCAGCGTTTGCGAGGGTCGCCGCGACATTCAATTCGAAATTATTGATGCCATGGAAGCCAACCAGGCGGAATCTGGTCGGCAACCAGTCGTTGCCCACGAAAGCCAGGCAGGTGCGGCGCGCGGATGAATTTGGTTGGTCATGCCAGCCAATTGTTTGGGGCTGGCCCTGTTGGTTTGCGGCAGTGCTAGCAAACGCGCCCGCCTGGACCTTAGGCGCAATGACCCAGGGTTTTCTTTGGTCGTCGTAAGAATCGAGGAATGTGTGTCCTTCCATTGGTGTGCCGCTGCCATTCACATAGAATGCGTTTCCGACCGCCGGGCCGTCACAGAAATACAGGGCATTAAACTCGGTTTCTCTGACGGTCTGCACGAAGCCGACCTTAATTGCCGCCAAGTCCGCGGGGTTGGGCGCCGTGAGGGTAACAGTCGCGCTGTAATCAAAACGAGGAGAAAAGGACTGTACTACTAACGGGTTGTTACCAGCCACCGAGCCCCCGCCTGCGTCTTGGAACGCGTTGGCGGGCGTGCCAACGGTGATCTGGACGATGTCAACGGTTTTTTGCCAATTGTAAACGACGCCATTTGCGGTGAAACGGATGTGGACGACCACGATTTGCGACACATTGGCGAATTGAACTTCGAGGCCCATATCGCCTCCCCACCATCCACACACCAAGATACTGACGCAACATTGGCTGGGACAATTGCCTCAGCGTCGTTCGCCGGGCTGATCCAAAAGTGGCGGTCCGTGGTATTGCCGGTGGGAGTCGGCCTCGAATACCAATAGCGCGAGTTTCCGGGAACCACGTTGGGGCCCGTGAGTTCGCCGTCCGCAGGTGGTTGAGCTGCGGCGATGGGATGCTGATTCTCTGCCAACACCACCACCGGCGCAATGCCGGTAACGGTGAACGACACCACAAGATTTTGCCACGGGCCGTAGGTGTCGCCACCGACGCGCGTTATCGTCACCGAATCCGTGCCATAGTAGTGCGCGTCGGGTGCGTAGTTGAAGGTGCCATCGGAGTTTTGCGCTAATGAACCGTGATTGGGACCGCTGACAACGCCGATCCAGTCCGGATGACACATCCCGTCCAAGTCGTTGGCGGAGAAGTCGATGTCGAGCAGCGTTTGGTCGTGCGGAGTCGAGTAGGTGTTATTGTTGGTCGGCGCGTAGTGCGTCACGTTGATGGTGATGGTTCCGGTAATGCTGTCCGCTACCCAATCGTTGCCCCTGAATGTGAGGGTGTCGGTGCGGATGTATTGGGAGACGGGTGTGTAGATGTAAGAGCCATCGTCGTTCTGCGTCAGGCTCCCGTGGCTTGGGCCGCTGACAATGCTAATCGTCAGCGGATCGCTCTCTGAGTCGGGGACATACTGACGCAAATCAATGTCGGGCAGCACCAGATCGTGCTGGACGGAGAAGCTGGCGTTCGATGCTATCGGCGCGGTGTTCGTAACAGCCATGCTAATCGTCGCTGAGTTGCTGGTGGCCAGGCCGTCGCTCACGGTGATCGTCACGGAATCGGTTCCCGTCCAGCCGGACGCCGGCGCGTAGTTATAGAGGCTGCCGGTGGATTGCGCCAGCTCCCCAAAGCTCGGCCCGGAGACGATCGTGACCGTCATGGCGTCGCCGTCGGCGTCCGAGGCGGTCGCTAGCCAATTGCTGTCGATCAGCAATCTATCGTGAAGCAAAGAAAACGACCCGTTGGTCAGCAGCGGCGCGATGTTCGAAACGTTGATCGTTACCGTCGCGTTCGAACTCTCGCCATTGGCTGCCGCCTGATAGACGAGGGAGATGGTGCCGGTGTAACCCGCATCGGGCGTCAGCTCGAATGTCCCGTTGGTGTTGAGGGTGATACTGGCGTGGTTCGGACCGCTGACCAGGCTGGCGGTCAAGGAGCCATTGTTCATGAAAAGCATGTCGTTGGTCAGCACGCTCGACGCATTTAAGACATGGTCATGCACGATGCTGTAGGAATCCGCCATGGCCATGACTGTCGGCACGGTGCGGTCCTCAAGGAATTCAACGAATAAAGGCCGGCGCTTCGCGCCGATTCAGAATGGGCCTGCGTTGCCCCTCCCTTTCGCTATACATAAGTTTACTTATCCACGAAAATGCGATAGAAATGCACATGGCGGGCGAACCTTTGCTGCAAGAGGAGACATGCGGGCTTCATTACCGTGATTCACCCTACACCCGCGACAATAGCCGCGTCAAGCGCTAACTCGAATATTCTCTGGAATCGAGGCACCCTCACCCCCGGCACCCTTCCCCCGGTGGGGAGTGGTGAGAAGGATCCTTTCAATCCCCCACCGGATAGTACACGCTCGGCGGCCGTACGCTGACGAGGCGATCGATTTCGTCGAGCGCAGCCCGAAAGCTGCCCGTCGAAACGGTGTGCGTCATGATGATCAAGGGGACGATCTCCGTCTCGCCGTCCGCGTGCTCAAGAGCCTCGTGCTGGATCACCGACGAGATGCTGATCTGATGATTGGCGAGAATGCGTGTGATGTCTGCCATGACGCCGGGGCGGTCTTCCACCATCATCCGCAGGTAGAATCGGCTCCGCATCGTACTCGGCTCGCGCACGACGATGTTCTGATGGTTGCCTGACCAGAGCCGCAGGCTGCGGAACGTCTGCTGGGCTCGGCCAACGGCCATATCGATGACGTCAGCCACGACGGCGCTGGCGGTGGGCATCTGCCCTGCCCCGCGACCATAATAAAGCGTGCTGCCGACGGCATCCCCCACGACGAAGAGGGCGTTGAAGGCGTCGCGCACCAAGGCCAGCGGCGAGTTTTGCCTGAGCATCACAGGCGAAACGTGCATGGCGAGCTGATCACATTTCGCCGCTTGCGGTGTAGCACCAACCGCTGTGCCGCGAGGGGCGGGTTCCAGCCACGCCTCGGCCAACAGCTTGATGGTGTAGCCGAGTTCCCTGGCGAAGCGGATATCGAGCAGGTCGATCCCAGCGATGCCGCGGCGTTGGATCGCAGAGAGTGACAGAGCAACGCCGAAGGCAATTTGCACGAGAATGGCGAGCTTGTGGGCAGAGTCGGTGCCGTCCACATCCATCGTGGGATCGGCTTCGGCGTAGCCTTGAGCCTGCGCCTCCGCCAGGACGTCAGCGTAGCTGCGGCCCAGTTCGGTCATGCCGGTGAGGATGAAGTTGCAGGTCCCGTTGAGAATACCCTGTAGCGACAGGATCTGGTTCGCCGCAAGCCCCTGGCACAGCGCGCCGATGATCGGGATGCCGCCGCCGACCGACGCTTCAAAGGCGATAGCCCGGCCATGGCGTCGGCCGGCGTCAAAAACCTCGGCCCCATGCGTTGCCAGGAGTGCCTTATTCGCGGTGACGATGTGTTTGCCGGCCGCGAGGAGGTCGAGGATCGCCTTTTTCGCCCAGTCAATACCCCCCACGACCTCGACGACGACTTCGATCGTCGGATCGTCGATCACCTCACGCAAGTTAGTTGTGATCAAGGAGGTCGGAATACTCGGATCGCGGGGCTTGCGCGGATCACGGACCACGATGCGGCGTAACTCGAGCTTGCGGCCGGCGCGGGCCGCGAGTCGATCGGGGTTCTCGAGCAGCATTTTCGCAACGCCAGCTCCAACAGTACCGCAGCCGAGTAAGGCAATGCCGAGGGGTTCCATGCAGAGTTTTCTCCCGGAGAGGACAGGGTCATGATAGGGGAAGTCGGCAGGTAAACGATATTGGCAAGCTGCGTCCGCTTGGGGTACAATCCAATTACTTCTCTGATTCGCCTCTTTGACGATGTCTTCCCCCTCCTGCGAAGAGGTGCGTTCGATGATCCGTTGTGCCACTCTATCGGCCCTCGCCCTATTCTTGGCGACAGGTGCGATAACTGCCCAGAATATTCGTTTGGACGATCCGCCCAAGCTCTACGTCCGCAAGCAACCCCCCACACGGCAGGAATTGAACCAGCACGACGCGCTGCATCACTACGTCGATGGCCTCCTGTATTTTCATGAGGAGCGCTACGCCGACGCTCTCAAGGCCTTCAAGGAAGCCGCCCGGCTCGATCCGGATGCGCCAGCACTCTACAAGGCGCAAATTCCGATCCTGATCGGCACGGATCGCTTGACCGATGCCGCGGGCGCCGCTCGGAAGGTTCTCGACCTCGATCCGGGCGATTATGGGACCTGGTATGTGCTCTCGAAACTGCACAAATCGTCGGCTCGTTACGCGGAGGCGATCAGCGCTCTTGAAAGCGGCCTCAAGTCCGCCGCGATCAAGGACCACCCCGAGGCAGCACAGCAGCTCTATCTCGATCTCGGCACGCTCTATGAAAACGCAAACAAATTCGGCCCCGCTGCGGACGCCTACACCAAGGCGGCTGCGATTCTTGAACATCCCGATCAGATCGAGGCCAAGACGAATGTGTCTCGCGATGCAATCCTGGCCCGCACCGCCGAGACCTACGAAAAGATCGGCGAGCTTCACCACAAGGCCAAGCAGTACGATGAAGCTATCGCCGCCCTGCAAAAGGCGCAAGCGCGCGTACCGCAACGCGCCGGCCGGCTAAACTATGTGCTCGCCAAGGTTGCCGAGGAACAGGGCAACGCTCCCAGCGCGCTGAAATTCCTCGATGCCTATCTGGAAACGCAGCCCCTGAGCACCGATCCCTACGAAATGAAGGCGGCCTTGCTGCGTCGGCTCAAGAAGGCGGACGCCATTGTCCCCTGGCTCGAAGCGACGGCCGCACGCGATCGCTTCAATACCGGAATGCAGCTTCTGCTTGCCAAGGAGTACGTGCAGGCCAAGCTCACGATGAAGGCCGAGGCGATCTACACGAAGCTTGCCGAGGATTCGCCGAGCGCGGAACTCTATCGCGGGCTCTTTCAACTCTACAAGGACGATGGTCCCGCCGGCATGGCGCGCACGCTGGCCATGCTGGACCAGACCATCGCGAAGGCATCGCGCACCGACGGCCCGCCGCCAGTCAGCGCCGTCAATCACGCCAAGGCGATGGTCGCTGCGCTGCGCGAGGACGGCGAGCTCGCTCGCAAGCTCGTCGAGGCGGCGTTCAAGCGGAAGCCCGCGGAACCGGAGTTGAAGTACGACACGGTCTACTTCCTCGCCATCCTCGCCGACCAGCAGCGCAAGGGGGAGGAGGCGGAGCGATTCTACAAGCAGTGCCTTGCAGCCCAGGGTAAGCCGCCCGCCAACGAGCCGATCGTCTACAGCGGTCTCTTGCGTGCCCTCGCACAACAACGCAAACACGAGGAGACCGTCAAGCTATGTCAGACCGGCCTGGCCAATTCGAAGACCACGAATCCGCTCCTTTTCTACAGGGAATCGGCCCGCGCCCTCGCCGCCTTGAATCGCCATGACGAGGCGCTGAAGCAGGCGGACCTGGCTGGCAAGCAGGCCGGCGACGACAACCGTCTGGTGTTCCAGATCCTTCGCGTCCGCATCCTGACGATGGCCCACCGATTCGATGACGCTGAGAGCGAATGCAAAGCGCTGCTCAAGACCCACGAAAAGTCGGCCGAAGTGGTCGAGCTGCGCTACATCCTTTCGAACATCTACTCCGCTTCCAAGCAGCAAGCGAAATCGGAAGAACAATTGCAGTTGATCCTCAAGATCGATCCCGACAATGCGACGGTCAACAACGACCTCGGCTACCTTTGGGCGGACCAGAGCAAGAATCTTGCCGTTGCCGAGGACATGATCCGCAAGGCGCTCGATCTCGACCGCACGCAGCGCCGCCGAAATCCGAATTTCAACGTGGATGACGACAAGGACAATGCCGCGTACGTCGATAGCCTCGGCTGGGTCCTCTTTCGCCGCGGCCGGGTCGAGGAAGCCAAGAAGGAATTGGAACGAGCTGCGGTGCTCGACGGCGGCGAAGATCCGGTGATCTACGACCACCTCGGCGACGTCTACAGTCGCCTCAAGATGCGTCCCGAGGCGAGCCGAGCCTGGCAACGCGCCCTGGACCTCTATCAGCAAGGCGCCCGTGGCAAAGATGAAGACCGCGTGCGCGACCTGCGCCGCAAGATTGAAACTGTCAAGGCGGAAATCGGCGGGCGGTGAAGGCGAACGGCCAGCCTCAGCCGGCAGACATACTATACGGTCAGGGTCCGATCCAGCAGTCAGCGTAGGATGGCCAAGCGCCAATTATCAGGAGTCGTACCATGCCTGTCGATACCGCCAAGGTCGAAGGCCGGCGCCAGCTCAAGTTCACAACGCTCGACGACATTCTTGCCGATCTTGAAGGCCTGAATCGCGGCAAGCCGCGCACGCTCGGCAATTGGTCGGCGGGGCAGGTACTCGCACACCTCGCCACGGTCATGGATTGGTGTCTCGACGGCGCACCGGTTACGGCGCCATGGTACGTTCGGGTGTTCGGTTGGTTCATGAAGAATCGATTCCTGCGGAATCCAATGCCTGCGGGCTTCGCGCTGCCCGAGGCGACTGCGAAGTATCTGGTTCCGCCCGAAACTTCCTGGGAGGCAGGATTGGCACGCTTGCGATCGTCGATTCAACGCCTGAAGGCGGAACCGCAGCGACATCGTAGCCCTTTCCTCGGCGAATTGACGCGGGACCAATGGGACCAGCTACACTGCCGGCATGCGGAGTTGCATTTAGGCTTCGTGATACCCGAATCGGTTTAGGCGCAAAGCAAATTCGCCCGCTCAACGAATGCGCTGGCTGCTTGCATCCCTTTCGCGCGGATCTACAATAATACGACTTTCTCAAGTGAAATCGGGAGAGGCAGCATGGCGGGCATTCCCACTGGAAGAACATGGCCCACCACAAGGGCATCGTCGATGCCAAGCGGGGGCGCCTGTGGAGCAAATTGAGCCGCGCAATCATGGTCGCAGCCCGCAACGGCGGCAGCGACCCGGTCATGAACATCCGCCTGCGCGTGGCCGTCGACAAAGCTCGCAGTGTGTCGATGCCCAAGGAGAACATCGAACGGGCCATGAAAAAAGGGTCCGGCGAACTTGAAGGACAGGCCTTTGACGAAATCGTCTACGAAGGCTACGGCCCCGGCGACGTCGCCATCATCTGCGACATCCTCACCGATAATCGCAATCGAACCAACGGCGAGGTCCGCAAAATATGCGAACGCGGCGGCGGCAACATGGGCGGCCCCGGCTGCGTGGCCTACCTGTTCGATCGCAAGGGATTCTTCGAAATCATCAGTCCTGCAATCAATGAAGACACGCTCATGACACTCGCTCTGGATGCCGGCGCCGATGACATCAAGAATTGCGGGAACACGTTCGAGGTCACCTGTGACTCGACCGCGTTCGCCCAGGTCAAGGCTGCTCTCGAAAAAGCTCATCTCACACTGGCCGTCGCGTCGATCAGCCAGATCGGCAAGATCCCGGTCGATTGCGACACCGAAACCGGACAGAAGGTCCTGGCCTTGCTCGAAGCCCTAGACGATCACGACGATGTGCAAAACGTATACTCCAATCTCAATGTAACGGAAGCGATGATGGCCTGAACAATCGGCTAGCCCCGCAGGCAAATGCCTGCGAGATCGCGCGAGGACTTTCCCATGAAATGGTCTCGCCTCCTCCCCTGTCTCATCCTCGTTCTGAGTGATTCTGTTTCTGCGCAAACGGCAAAGGTTCCGCTCCGCGATGCAGCCGGCGATCCTCTCCCCGTGCAAGCCTTGCATCGCTTTGGCACCGCGCGGTTCTGCACGCAAGCCGAGGTTGTCTCGCTTGTTCTGTCGCAGGATGGCAAGCTTCTCGCCGCCGCCGATCGTGATGGCCGGGTTTATCTCTGGGACACGGACACCGGCAAGGAACGCATGGCCACCGTGCCCGAGAGCGGCAAGCGCGTCGCGATCTCGCCGGACGGCCACTGGCTGGCACTGGGCGAGGACGCACCATTCGAGGTCCATCACCTTCACAAGAAGGAAGCGGCCCGTCTGCCAATCGGCAACGCACCGCGCGTTTTCGCCTTTTCACCTGACAGCAAGGCGATCGCCATGGCCTTGGCGGAGGAAGCCGACATCGTCCTCTACGAAATCGAGAGCGGTAAGGAGTTGCGCCGTTACGCAGGCCTCGTTGGAACGGCCGGCGCTCTCGCCTTCAGCCCCGACGGCAAGCTTCTCGCTGGCGGCGCCGCACCGATGATGGCGGACATGGAGAAACTCGAAAAACCCATTGTACGCGTGGTCGTCTGGGATGCTCTCAAGGGGGACAAACGCAAAGAATTCGAACAGCCCGGCAAGCAGGTGCGGAACTTCGCGTTTCTGCCCGATAATACAACGCTCCTCGGCCAAGTCGGCGCGCGTATGATTGCCTGGGATGCAAAGGCTGGCACGCGCCTCCTCAAACTCGACCAATCGGTGGGCTCGTCCTTCGCAATCGATCAGGCGGGCAAGACTTTGGCGACGACCGACGGACCCAGGGTCACCGAGTTCGGCGGCGAGAAGGTGCTCCACGAGTTCGAGGCCTCTGCATTGATTCGGCATCTCGCCATCTCAGGCGATGGCAAACTGCTGGCCGCGTGCGCCAGTCGCTTCGAGTCGGCCTCGCCACGCATCATGCTCTGGGATCTTGTCACCGGCAAGGAGCGGTCCACGCCGGAGGCCCATCGGCACTACGTCGATGCAGTTGCGTTTTCCCACGACGGCAAGACGATTGCGACGGCGTCCAACGTCGAAGGCGTCGCCCGCGTTTGGGATGCCAAGAGCGCGAAACTCCTGCACACGCTGAACCTCGATTCGTTGAAAGCGCGCAACAGCGGCGGACCACGCAGCCGGCGCACGCTCACCGATGGTCTAGCTTTTTCCGCCGATCGTCCCGAGCTTTTTGTGGGCGGCCAGCGCTGGGACCTCACCACCGGCGAGCCGATCGAATTGAAAGCGGACGGCGACTTCCGCTTTGAGCAGACCAACAGCTATCGCGCCGTGTTGACTGCCGATGGGCGGCATGCTGCCAGCTTTCTCAACGGTCACGCTCTTCTTTTCTGGGATCCCGCCCGCGCCAGGACCATCCAGCGCCTGCAACCCGCAGGCAAGACTTCCTATGGCGAATGGTCGTCGGTCGTCTTCAACGCCAATGGCAAGCTCGCGGTCACGGGCAAGTGGTTTTTGCCACGAAACAAAGACGGCGAAGACTCGCTCGAGGACACTCTCCACGTCTGGGATGTCGCGGCGGGTAAGAGTGTAAAGAGCTTTCGGCCCAGCCCGACGCCGATCGTTCGTCTCATGCTTTCGCCGGATGCCGAAACGCTTGCGGTCATCGGCTTCCCGAATCGGCTTGAGCTTTGGCATCTTCCCAGCGGCCGGCTGCTGCGCGAGATGTACCTTGCCGACATCGACAATTTGCCTCGCACTGTTTCGCTGCCTACGCTTGCCTTTGCGCAGCACGGTCAATGGATTGCTTTCGCACATCAGGAAGGGGAAACGGTGTTGCTGGAAACGATGACAGGCAAGGAGATCAGCATTCTGAAGGGGCATCGTGGCTACGTCGCAGGTCTGGCATTCTCCCCCGATAGTCGGCAATTACTGTCGGGCGGGCGCGATACGACGGCGCTGATCTGGTCGGTCATGCCCAAAAGCGCGGCACGTCCCGTGAACTGGATGGATGCCGACAAGCTCTGGCTCGACCTGGGCGGTCCGCCCGAACAAGCTTATCGGATTGTGTGGCCCTTGCTGGGCGATTCCAAACGTGCGATGGAAGTGCTCTCCAAACGCCTGGAAGCGGATAACGGTGCGACGGACAAGGAGATTACTCAGCTCGTCGCCAACTTGGCGTCGCCGAAGTTCGCCCAGCGCGATGTCGCGATCCGTCGGCTCAAGCAGATCGGCACGCGCTCGTTTCCAGCACTTGAACTCGCGATCAAGAAGGCGCCTGACCTCGAAACCACCCGACGCATCCAGGAGTTGCTCAAGACCGTCGAAACGTCGCTCACCCCGGAAACCCTGCGCGACCTGCGCGGGTTGCAGATCCTCGAACTGATTGGCACACCGGAAGCTCGCCAACTACTTGCCCAGGTTGCGGCCGGCGACGCGGGCGCCGCCAAGACGCGGCTCGCACAGTCAGCGCTGGAACGCCTGAAATCTGCGGCGCGAATTCCATCGTCCGAACGTCCCTGAGATCCACTGCACTGTTCACCTGGCGCCAACGGAACTCAGCCGATTTTTGCCTTATCCATCGAACCCCTCACAATGATCGACCAACTGTCCGGAACCATTGAGCGCGTCACCTTCCACAACGCGGAGAGTGGCTTTGTGGTGCTGCGTGTCGAAGCGAAGGGCTTTCGCGTTCCCGTCACGGTCGTCGGACAGACACCGCGTGCCGTGGTCGGTGAGTTTATCGAGGCTACCGGAAGATGGGGGGACGATCCGGAGTTCGGGAAGCAGTTCAAGGCCGACACGTTGCGCCTTCTGCCTCCCAGCACAGTCGAAGGGATCGAGAAATACCTCGGTTCCGGCCTGGTGAAAGGCATCGGGCCTGTTTATGCCAAAAAAATTGTTGACGTCTTCGGCGCCCGCACGCTCGACGTCATTGGCGAAAGCCCGACCTTTCTCAAAGAGATCAAGGGCATCGGCGCCAAGCGCATACAGCAAATCCGCGAAAGCTGGCGGCAGCAAAAAGCCGTGCGCGAGATCATGGTTTTCCTGCAATCGCATGCCGTCGGCACCGGGCAGGCGGTGCGCATCTACAAGACTTATGGCGACAGCGCGATGGACATCGTCAAGACCAACCCCTATCGGCTCGCAGACGATGTTTGGGGCATCGGGTTCCAAACGGCGGACCAGCTCGCCCTCAAGCTGGGCTTCGATCGACAGGCTGTGCCTCGCGCGCAGGCCGCCCTGCGATACGTTTTGCAAGCAGCCTCCGGCGATGGGCATTGCGCGTTGCCTGAAGAAGCCGTCTGGCAGGCGGCTGCGGCGCAAACAGACATCGAGCTACCGATCCTTCAGGAGGCCACGCGTCTACTTGTGGAGCAGCAGGAGTTGATTCGCGAGACGACTCTGACGCCCGCCCCGTGGCTCTACCTGCGCAGGCTCCACCACGCGGAAGCCGGCGTCGCCCGGTGCCTGCTCGACCTCACCCAAGGCGCGCAAGCGCCGCCCGCCATCGACCTCGACACGACGATCGCCTGGGTCGAAGAGAAGATGAACCTGACGCTGGCCGCCTCGCAGCGCGAAGCGATCCGTCAGGCCGCCACTCAGAAAGTGCTCGTTCTCACCGGTGGGCCCGGCGTCGGCAAGACCACGCTTGTGCGCGGCATCCTCGAAATCTTCCTGGCCAAGAAGCTGGGCGTCAGCTTGTGCGCTCCGACAGGCCGGGCCGCCAAGCGCTTGACCGAGTCCACGGGCCAGCAGGCGAAGACCATCCACCGTCTGCTCGAATTCGACCAGCGTGGACCCCAGCGTCATGCCGACCGCCCGCTCGAACTCGACCTTCTCATAGTCGATGAGATGTCGATGGTCGATATGGTGCTGATGAACCAACTCCTGCGCGCCCTCCCCCCCACCGCTTCGTTGCGTCTCGTAGGGGATGCCGATCAGCTTCCGTCGGTAGGCCCGGGTTGTGTGCTTGCAGATATCATTGCATCCAAGGCTGTTCCCGTTGTGCGCCTGACCGAGATCTTTCGGCAAGCGCAAGAAAGCGGCATCATCCGGGCGGCGTACCGTATCCACGATGGCGACATGCCTGAATCCACGCCTGACGGCAAGCTCGGCGATTTCTATTTCATCGAGGCCGACGCGGCGCCAGTGATTCTCGATCGCATCATCACCATGATTCGCGACCGCATCCCGGCGCGGTTCAAGCTCGACCCGTTTCAGGACGTCCAGGTCTTGACGCCGATGAATCGCTCCGAACTGGGAGTGAAGAATCTCAACCTTCAGCTTCAGGCCATCCTCAATCCGCCCGAAGCGCAGGAAGGGCCCGAAGTTGTCCGATTCGGTTGCTCGTTCCGCGCGGGCGACAAGGTTATGCAGACGCGCAATAACTACGAGAAGGAAACCTTCAACGGCGACGTCGGCCGCATTCGCAAGGTCGATGAAAGCGATCAAGAGGTTACGGTCGAGTACGACGGCCGAGCGGTGGTCTATGAATTCGACGAACTCGACGAACTGACACTGGCCTATGCGCTGACGATCCACAAGTCGCAAGGGAGCGAGTATCCCGCCGTCATTGTGCCGCTGCATACCCAGCATTATCTATTGCTGCAACGCAATCTCCTCTACACGGCAGTAACACGCGGCCGCAAGCTCGTTGTTTTGATCGGCAGCCGCAAGGCGCTGGCTCTGGCGGTACAGGGGCAAAATGCCGCGGAACGGTATTCGGCCCTGCGAGCACGCTTGGCTTTGAGCTGAAATCTTGCCTGGCAATGAACGAGAAAAAATTACAATCTTGAAATCGACAATCGAGTTGATCCGCGCCGAGCTGAAGCGGCGACGTTGACGGTTGTACGGCCTGGGCGGGCGGTCCCCACCTCGAAACCGGCCAGGCGGATACAAGAATGCTCAAGTCGAGGTTTCAACCTTGCTAGCTACGTCGGCTTGGCGCGTTAAGCGCAAGGTACGATTTGGCATCAAGGCGCGACTTTAACCAAAATTCCCAAGAATGCCTGACGCGCCGACCTCGGGCGCGACACTTTCATTCAAGTTCTTCATTTCCAGCTGGATTGCGGACTGCTTGTGGGCAATGTTTAATCGTCCGAGCAAGAGGCAATCTCAAAGCGAGACTGACATCGGACAAGCATGTCTGTCCCATATCTAGAAGGCGAGAACACCATGAAGAAGCTCCTTTCTCTCGGTCTGCTCACAGTCTGCGCGCTGGTCGCCAGCGAGCGCCAGGCAGATGCCTGGGTGAACTCCAAGTTCAGCATCGGTCTGAACTGGCACCTGCAAAGCGGCAACAACAACTACTTGTGGGGCCTGTGGAAAAACGGACAGGTCCCGGGACCCGAAGCGTTCGGCGGCGCCCCACACGGCCACATCCCGTTCGGCGCCAATCCGCCGGCCGGCAGCTTCCCGTACAGCGGCAACCCGCAACAGATGCCCATGGCGTACCCGACGCAAACCGCGCCGCCGCCAATCCAGACCACCGGGCAAACGTCCTACTACGGCTGGAACTACAATCCGTACCAGACCGTAAGCTATCAACAGAACGGGTATTACTATCCAAACTATTACTACCCGAACGCTTACCAGACTTACAGCTACCAGGCCCCTCACTACTGGTACCTGAACCGCTAGGTCTTCACGCGACCGCCTCTCTTGGGAAAGTTTGGGAACGAGCGAAGAGGAACAGCCCGCGAAGCAATTCGCGGGCTGTTTTTTTTGTGATTCATCCAGCTCAAGCCGTCCGCCTATTCGAATGTGGAGCCGACGGGTTTCGTTCATTTCATTCAGCGACACCCCCTCTAAAATGAAATCAACAAATGAGTAGAACGTCGGCATGAAATCGGCAGATTTCGATTCGGTAATAACCAACGGGATCGGACAGGTACTCTTCACCCAAATGAGTCTTTTTTGTCGCGCCGCTTCCTCTTGCCGACAGCATATTTTTCTGCGATAGTGGCACTTCGCGCAGACTGGAGAAAACCCGCATGGCGACCCCCGCCGGTCACATCGAACTGATTGCCAGCCAGCCGCCGCAGCAGGACCTGCATGCAGGGCTGACCGCGGCCGGCTACGAGGTCGGCGTGCGCTCGTTCCAGGAACCGCACGCGCCGGCGCAGCTCTACGTCGTGGACGGCGGCCGCCAGACCGAATTGGCCCTCTTGCAATGCCAACGGCTTCGCAGCGATCAGAACGGCGGCTATACGCCGATCCTGTTCGTGACTCCGGCTGCCGTCGGCTCAACACGCATAGCCGGCCTTGAATCCGGGGCCGACACAACCATCGCCCGACCCCTGGACGCGGCCGAACTCCTGGCCCAAGTCCATTCGCTCTTGCGCGTCAAGGAACGCCACGATCGGCTCACCGATCAGGCCGCCGAGGCGAACGGCATCTCCAAACGATTGCAAGAGGCCCATCACCGCATGGACCAAGAGCTGGAGCTGGCCCAGCGCTTGCAGGAGAGCTTCCTGCCTCAGAGTCTGCCGCAGCTGCCGCGCGTACGCTTTGCCGTCAAATTCAAGCCGCACGCGCGCGTCGGCGGGGACTTCTACGACATCTTTCGACTCGATGAAAAGCACCTGGGATTCTATGTCGCCGATGCGATGGGACATGGCGTGGCGGCGAGCTTGCTCACGATGTTTGTCAAGAAGGGGGTTCGCGGCAAGGATATCTTCGGCCAAACCTATCGCCTGGTCCCGCCGCCGGAAGTGTTGCATCGTTTGAACCGCGAGCTGATCGCACAAGAGATTCAGGACCTGCCGTTCATCACCATGATCTACACCCTCTTCAACTGGGAGAGCGGCGTTCTCCATTTCTCGCGGGCAGGGCATCCCTATCCGCTTTTCATTCCTCGCGAAGGAAAGCCGACCCTTTGGCAAATGGAAGGCAGCCTGCTCGGCGTGTTCGAAACTCCGTACTACCTGCAGACGCAGCAACTCAAGGCAGGGGACAAGCTGATCCTGTACACGGACGGCACGGACGGCGCCTCGTTCGAGCAGCATGCCGTCGGGTTGACGAGTCTCCTGGCGGCGGCCGCGGAGTTTCGCCGGCTGCCGATCGAGGACCTGGTCGAACGCCTGGCGTCCGATCTGTTCACGCAGACCCAGCTGAAGGATGATCTGACGATCTTTGGTTTGGAGATGGTGGAGTGATGTTATCCCAGGGGTTTGCGGCGCTCGCCCCTGGGCTTCCGTGGGCTTATTGCTGATCCAGCGAATCGAGCCAGCGAACTGCCTCGGCGATTTCTTTCTTGGTCATGTAATCGCGGCCGCGCTCGGGCATCTCGCGGTAGAACGCCGGGTAGCGGCGATCCGCCAAACGAATGCGGCCTTCGGCGATGTTCTTGGCAATCTGGTCGAGCTCGCCGCCCACGATGTAGAAAGACAGGCGTTGGTTGGCGACATTGTCCTTGATCTGCGACGGCGTGGCCCCGACGGCGCACGCGCCTCGGAACAAATCTCGGTGGTTGAATGCCAGGTGCAGCGCCATCTGCCCGCCTACGCCCATGCCATGCGCGATCACGCGCTGATGATCGATGGTGTAGGACTTCATCGTCTCGCGGGCCGAGGCCACCACGTAGTCCGAGAAACTCGGCAGCCAGTTTCCCTGTTTCTCCACCGGCATCACGAGAATGATGTGGTTCTTGCGGCAATACTCGTCCCAGAGGTCGGCCCAGCCGTCGAGTTCTTCCTTCGAGTTTTTGTCCGGCGGGTGCAGCCAAACGATCATCGAGTGGGCGATGTTCGGATCGTATTCTGGGTAAACCCAGAGAAGGTACTTGTGCTGACCGTCGGGAGTGGTCTTCTCGATGAGGCCGGTCTCGGGCTCAGGCGCCGGGTCTTCCACGGCCTTGGGGTCCTTCGGCCCATTGGTTTCGAGCTTCGCCAGGGCTTTCTTGAAGGACGCCTCCTCGGTGAGCTTCTCGGGAATCGTCACGGGGGCGCCTGGCATGGAACCAGGCATGTCTGCCAGCGTGATGGCGAGGGTGTCGATCTTGTCGGCGCCTTTGCGCTTGACTCCAAGCTTGACCTCGGCGCCGGGGTAGAGCGTATTGAGCCATTCCACGAATTGCGTACGGCCACGCTTGGCGCCGGTGAATTCGGCAAGTTGATCGTCGGCGCCGAACTTTAGAATGCGATCGCCGACCTTGAGACCGGCTTTCTCGGCGGGGCTCTTGTCGTAGACGTGGCGAATTTCGACGCCGAGTTTCGGATCATCACGCATGGGCAGGATGCCCAGGAACGGGTGGGCGACGACAATCGTCTTGGCGACGAGCTCCAGCCCCTTGATTTCCTTGACGTCGGCGCCGCGTTTGTATTTGATCGAAATCTTGTCGCCTTCATATTTGACGCCGAGAATGTGCTGCACCTGGGCCATGTTGACGACGGGCTTGCCTTCGACCTCGGTGAGGACGTCGCCCACCTTCAGCCCCGCCTTCTCGGCGGCGCTTGCCTTCAAGATCGCGCCGATTTCCGGGACGATGCTGTAGATGTCCTGGCTCTTCATGTTGACGCCGAGCAAGCCGCGCTGAAGGTCTTTGCCTTCCTTCAAACGGGGCAACACCGTCATGATGTCTTCCATCGGAATCGCGAAGCCGATGCCGGAATCGTACCACTCCAGGCCAGCGGTATCGTCGTCCCCTTTGGGAGACGCGGGAATGAGGATGCCTTGCACGCGACCCTGGATGTCGATGATCGGGCCGCCGTAGTTGATCGGGGAAATCTTGGCGTCGGTCTGAATGGCCTTGCCCCAGATTCGCCCGAGAGCGCTGATGACGCCCACGGAGATTGCGGGTGACTTCTCCATCTTGAGATCGAGCGCCCGCCCCAGGGCGATCGCCCATTGGCCTTCCGCCAGATCCTTCTTTGGCACCACGGTCGCGACAGGGAGCCCCTTGGCATCGACCTTGATCAATGTCAACAGGCGCGACTTGTCGGTTGCCACGCGCGTGGCAACGAGCGGCTCACCGGCCTGACCGGGAATACGTACGAGGATCGTCGGCGGATTATTGAGGAAGTTAAACGCGCTCGTGATGACATAGCCATCCGCGGAAACGATGACCCCCGTGGTCGGCCCGAGGGCCTTGCGGAACACCTGCCCCTTGGGCCCTGCAACGACCATGTCGGCACCGCCGCGCGTCTCGATCTGCACCACACTGGCGCCGGCTTTCTTGGCAGCATCCTTGGTCATCTTCTCCAGCAAGTCGTTCAGGTCTTCCTGGGCACGAACTCCCGACGTGAGCAACGCAATCGACACGGCCGACAGGACGCAAATTCTTCGCAACATGTAAGGAATCCTTGTGGTAGCTACTCCAACGCCAGAATCACCATAGCGATTCCTGCGGAAGGTCATCAATTCGACGCGGGCACCTTGGGCTGATTGGTCAGCTTGAGCTTCACACTCTCCAGCTTGCTGCCGCGCTGAAATTGAATGCGAATTTCCTCGCCCGGGGCATACTGCTTGAGCGTCTCGCGGAAGACCTTGATGGTCGGCACCGAGAAGCCCTCGACATACAAGATCAGGTCATCCGGCCGGAGCCCGAGTTTCTCGGCAGGAGAGCCGGCGACAACTTCCTCGACGTAGGGCGGCGTCGAGCTGACGGCATTAACGACCAGGATGATGCCGTGGTAGCCCCCCTTGTCTTCGCGTACCACCTTGGTGCTTTGCTTGTAGGTCCCCTTCATCGCTTCCTTGACGAACATCGCCATGCTGACTTTCTCGGTCTTGCCGTCGCGCTGCACCTCGACGGCGGCCTGGATTGGCACGGCATAGTTGACCCAGGTGTCGGTATTGGTGCTCTTGAGTTCGCGGCCCAGGATGCCCAGCAACTCCCCCTTGCGATTGGTGACGATGCCGCCGGCGGCGCCGGGGTTGCACGCGATCACGTCGAGGAAGTAAACGTCGCCGTTATAGGGAGCATCGAACACGCCGCGCCGGCCGCGCAGGTCGGCCACGGCCATGATCACCCCGCGCTGCACCGACATCGGCTCGTCACGCAGCGCGATCTTGAACTGGTTGGAGAAGGCCAGGATCCAATCGCCATTCTCGGCTTGCGGACGGGCTGCTTCCTTGTCGAACTCGAAGTGCGGCAGGAAGTCCACCTCTTCGTCGATCTTCAAGAGGGCGATGTCTAGCTCCGGCTCACGGAAGAGCACCTTCGCCTGGTACTGCCGGCCATCGTACAGATGCACGAGCAGGCCCGGCGTGTTTAGAATGTGGTTGTTGACGGTGAGAATGTGTCCTTTCTCGGACACGAGGATCCCGGAGCCGTAGGAGGGGAGTCCCTTGAACCCGCCGATGCCGAACAGCTTCACCATCTTTGGATTGACAGTGCCGACGATGGGCGTCACTGGCTGTTGCGCGGGCAAGGCGGACCAGGCCGCCAGCAGAATCACGCTGCCGGCGACGCAAGTTTTCCAGGAGTACATGAGGTTGCGAATCATGGATGCGGTTTCCGGTATGCGACTCGCGGTTGGTAGCATTGATGGCCTGCCATGCCGCGAGCTGCGAGGGTGTCAGTTTGCAGCCAGCTTGTATTTCGTCACGGTAAAGGTCCCGTAGTGGACGTCCTGGTAGTAGACCTGCATGCGATGGGGCAACTGTCGGCCGTCAACAGCGCGGTAATCGGAGAAGAAAACTTCGCAGGGATCTTCGTTGTATTCCTGGAGCCGAAGTTCCATGCCGAGCAGTTTTTGATCGCCCCGGGCGAAGAACCACTTGACGCGATAGGGCCCCTGCTGGGAGGTCAAGACGTCGGCGTCCACGCGCTGGTCGCTCCAGCGTTTCGGGGCGGCGTTGTCGACCGTTGGCGGGTAGAAAGGCTCCATGCCGCCGTGCAGACATTCCGATACCTGGGCTTCGCCCTTGGTCAGCAGATGCTTCCACGCGTACAGGGCCGGCATGAGCCCGCCCGAGCCATTCGGCTTGCGGCGATCCTTGGCAGCAACGCCTTCCTTCGGGAAGATCTCGAGCGTATCGGTAAAGGCGCCGATCTTCATGGCCACGGTAGGGGTTTCATTGCCGCCGTCCTTGATGTCCTTGATGTCAGCGGTGAAGGGGCTATCGTTGTTGGCGCGCAAGAGCCGCACGCCCCCCTCAATGGTCCAGGCGCCGCCGAGAGCGCCGAAGTCGCCGTTCTTTTTGAGCGAAGTCAGGACGCGGTTCTTTTCCTCTTTGTTGAAGTAGTAGTTGGCGAAGCCCGCTTTGGGCTCGTAGTATTTGGCGGCCGGGCCTTGCGGGCCCCCCTTGCCGGGGATGATCTTCGGCGGCTGCTTGGGATCGGGCTGTTCCTTGCCGTCGGGAATTTCCTTGCGCTGCTGGCCCATCAGGCGGACGAGGATTTCTTTCTTGGTGTCGCCGCGGCGGTATTCCATCGGCACGCGCCAGCCGCGCGGAAAGATGCCGAGCACGTTCTTGTAATGGTTGTCGCTGGAGATCGCCCGGCCCGCGAAGGACACGATTTCATCCTCAACGTCGAGACCGCGGCGGGCTGCGTCGGCTTCATCGAGAATCGAGGTCACCGTCGTTTTGCCCAGGGTGTTCCGTTCGCCCAACTCGGTGCGAACCAGGGCTCCGAGGCTGGCGTGGTCGGAATCGAGTCCGGCGCGGAGATGCCCCAGAAAGTTCTTGATCTGGTTGATCGAAATCGCGTAGCCGACGCCGGAATTGATGCGCCCGCGTTTATCAAACGACCCGCGGCCATTGATGCCGATGACTTCGCCCTTGAGGTTGAAGAGCGGCCCGCCCGAATTCCCCGGGTTGATCGAGGTATCGATCTGGATGCAATCGGTGTATTCCAGGAGTCCGCCCGCTGCCGGCGGCTGATAGCGATGCACGCCTGAGATCAGGCCGAAGGTCACGGTCGGAGTGAAGTCGGTCGCCAGCAGAAACGGATTGCCCATCGCAATCGACCAATCGCCTTCGCGCGTCAGGTCCGAATCTCCCATCGGCGAGAACGGAAACTTGTCCCCTTCTTTCTTGGGGAGCAATTTGACGAGGGCGACGTCGCCGACCTTGTCCCAGCCGACCAGCACTCCGTCATAAAGCACGCCGTCCGCGAGGCCGCACTGCATGGTCGGTCCGGTCGGCTGCACGACGTGGAAGTTGGTGAGCGCGTAGCCTTCGTCGTTGATCAGGACCCCCGTGCCGCCCCCCGCGCCGCCACGGGCAAAGATCGCCACTACGCTCGGCTTGACCTTGGCGATCACGGCGACGCGATCCGCTTCCTGTTTCAGCACCATCGGATGCTGGGCCGACGCGACGCTGGCAACGAGACAACAAACCGACAAAGCGTAAAGCGCAATCCTCATGGTGCAATTCCCAGTAGGGGGTTGTTTTGTATTTCCTGACTCGGCACGATATCGAGCGTCACTGACTCACCTGCGCATTCGCCAGCGTTGCATGGCCGGCGAAGTTCGTGAAGTTCGTTCCCGATACGACGATCCGCAGGGTGTTCGCGTCCTTGACGTTGATGGCGATCGTGATCGGCGCTTTCACGGAGACCACATGCTCGGCCCGTTTCTCGCGGTCGCAGTAGATGGTTACCGTGACCTTGCCCTGCCCTTCCTCCGCGATACGAGCATCCACGCCGAGGAGTGCCTTGAAGTCCTTGTATTTGCCGCCAAGATTGTACTCCAGCTCCGTGCCGGCATACATCGACAGTCCCTTCTCATACTTCTTGCCTTCCAGAAGGATCGCATCGCCGTCGAGGTTCAAGTCCTTGCGGTAGCTGCTGAATCCTCCCAGAAAGGCCGCCTCGGGCGCTTTCGCTTCGAGATCCGACAGATACGTCAGCCGGCCGAAGTTGAAGTCGATGCGCGACACCGCCTTGGCGTCGAGCGCGACCTTGTGGCCAAACGGAGTCGTGATTTCGAGCGGCCCGCCGGCAAAGCTCAGCTTCGACGCCACCAGCCGATTGCCTTCGATGTCGAATACCTTGCACAGGCTCGCCTCTGCCGGAACGTCGGTGCGCAGGAACTGCAGCCCCTGGATCTTGTCGAGCTGCGGCTCAATGTCGGCGGCGCCTTTCACCTTGAACTTGATCGACTGCTTGGCCTCGTCGATCGCGCCCAGCGTACCATCGATCGGATTCAGGTCGCCCGAGCGCAGGACGAAAATGCGGTCGAAGCTCTTGCGGTCCCTGGTCAGCTTGTCGAATTGCTTCTTGAGGTTGACGTCCTGGGCATCGCGCAACACGGCTGCCAAGGCGGAGATCGGCACCTTGACCGTCGCGCCACTCGTCAACTCGAGGGTCGCTTCCTTGACGCCAAAGGTCGCCTTGTTGCAGCGCAGAATCGAATCGTCGATGAGCTGCACTTCGATGAACTTGGCCGCCGTGACGGCGTTTGCGGGCCGCAGCGTCAGGTCAAGGACTTGCGCCAGAGGCGTGGAAACCGACTTGCCGCCCGATTGCAGCACGATCTCGCTGTCGCTGATTTTCTCGAGTGCGCCCGACACGCTCTTGCCGTTCAAGGTCTTGACCTCGTCGGCCCACAGCGGCATGGAAACAAGCGCAGTGAGAGTGAAGATTGCTGCAATGCGAGTACGAATCATGGCGGCCTCAGCAAAGGGGTCTATTGAGCAAGTTCGCGGGGTGGGACTCTGTCGCGCTCGATCCACCCTACCACAGCAATACAGAAAAAAGGGCTGTGACCACGAGAACTGCCGTAGCCACAGCCCTGGTCGGTTTTCGCACAGGACAGGATTCCAATCCTGTCCCGTCATGGGTTACTTCCGATTCAAGGCCGGGTTGGTCAGGTTACGGAAGTAGTTTTCAATCGATTCGCGATAGCGGGGGGCCATGCCACGCGTCAGCTCTTGCAGGGCGTTCTGCTGTTCGCGCGGGGGCAAGCGTCCCCAGTCGGCAACCAGCTTCTTGAACTTGGCTTGATCCACTTCGCCTGTGCTCTTGCCGGTCGGGTTGCCCATATCGCCCGCTGGTCCACCTGTCTTGATACCGTTCGGTGATCCCGGCGAACTGCCGGGTTGACTACCGCTGGGTCAGTCACCACCGTTGGGTCAGTCGCCTCCCGGGCTTGGGTTCGGCGGCTTCTTGTTGGCGTTCTCGAGTTTCTTGATCAGCTCGTCGAGCCGATTGAGAACCTCACGCTGCTGGCGATGCGTTTCCGGGCCGCCGCGGGCGATGTCGAGTCGGCGTTCGATGTTGTCCATCTTGCGAGCGATGTCCCCCAGGTCCTTTTCCTTCCACGTGTGCATGTCGAGCAGGATCAGCGTCGCGACCGTCTTGTAGCGATCCGGAGAGATTGCTGCCCCTTCTTCCAGCAGCCGGCCAATCGTCTTCGACGCCTCGGTCTTGCGCTGCATGGCATGCTCGCACACGGCGCGATGGAAGAGATACGCTGCCGGATCGACGCACTGATCGGCGCCGAAGAGCTTGAGCGTATCGAGGGCCTCTTCATACACCCGGCGGTTGATCAGCGCGCGAGCGTAAATCAAACCCAGGTTGGAGCGATAGAAAAGCGATGCCTTGTCGTTCTTGAAGACGGCAGGCACGACGATCGGCGCCGGCGCCTGGGGGTCGCGGGCTTCTTGCAGCAGCTTGGCGGCCACGGCGTCGCCAAGGGCGAACGAGTCGGCCGCCCGGTCGAGGACCGTGCGTTGGTTATCGGTCCAGATCGCGTCGAGCTTTTGCAGCGTCGCCGCGTCGGACTTGCCAACCTCCTTCAGCCAGACGGCCAGCTTGGCCTTGGCTGTCGCGGCGCTCATCGATTCGAGAGCGCCGAAGGTCGCAGGTTTTCTGTCATTGCCAAAGGCCATGCCCCCCACCGTGAGGAGGAGGGCACACGAGGCAATGGAGAGCCAAAAACGCTTCACAGCTTGGTCCTCCTCGGATAAGTGAAAATACCGATCCCCGGCGCGATCGAAAATCGAGCCGGGGAGAAAAACTCTGCTTACTTGCGATTCAACGCCGGGTTGGTCAGGTTGCGGAAGTAGTTCTCGATCGATTCACGGTAGCGCGGGGCCATGCCGCGGGTGAGTTCTTGCAGGGCGTTCTGCTGTTCGCGCGGCGGGAGTCGGCCCCAGTCGGCGACCAGCTTCTTGAACTTGGCCTGATCGACGGCGCCCGTGCTATTGCCCTTCGGGTTGCCGATATCGTTGGCCGGGGAGGACGGCGGGTTGGTCCCGTCCGGAGGACCGGAGCCAGGGCCGGGCTTGCCGCCGCCATCGGGGCATTGATCGCCTTGGCCGTCCTTGGGCGGGCCGTCTTTCGGATCGCCGTCCTTAGGATCGCCGTCTTTCTTCTTGTTCTTGTTCTGGTTCTCGAGCTTCTTGATCAGCTCGTCGAGCCGATTGAGAACTTCACGCTGCTGGCGATGCGTTTCCGGGCCGCCGCGGGCGATGTCGAGCCGGCGTTCGATGTTGTCCATCTTGCGAGCGATGTCCCCGAGGTCCTTGTCCTTCCACGTGTGCATGTCGAGCAGCATCAGCGTGGCGACCGTCTTGTAGCGGTCGGGGGAGATGGCCGCGCCTTCTTCAAGCAGTCGGCCAATCGTCTTGTTCGCGTCCGCCTTGCGCTGCATGGCGTGCTCGCACACGGCGCGATGGAAGAGATACGCAGCCGGATCGACGCAGTGCTCGGCGCCGAACAGCTTGAGCGTATCGAGAGCTTCTTCATAAACCCGTCGATTGATCAGGGCCCGGGCATACATGAGACCGAGATTGGCGCGGTAAAACAGCGAAGCCTTCTCCGCCTTGAACACCTGAGGCACCACGATCGGCGCCGGGGCCAGGGGGTCGCGGGCTTCCTGCATGAGCCGCGCGGCCACGGCATCGCCGAGGGCGAAGGAGTCAGCCGCGCGGTCGAGGACCGAACGCTGGTTGTCCTTCCAGATCGCGTCGAGCTTTTGCAAGGTCGCCGGATCCGACTTGCCGACTTCCTTGAGCCAGCCGGCAAGCTTGGCCTTGGCAGCATCGGCGCTCATCCCTTCCAGAGCGCCGAAAGTTGCCTTCTTGTCGTTCGCCAGCGCCACGCTTGTTACCGCGAGGAAGAGGGCCAACGTCAGGACGGTGCGAAGAAAACGCTTCATTTGTTATCTCCCTTGGCAATGCGTTCAACGATCTGCTGAATACGTTGTTGACGCTCGGCCAGGATACGCAGTTCGCGAACGATCTGCGGGTCGGCCGTCTGTTCTTGGTTCGGGAAACGCTTGGCGTAATCGACGGTCCGGTCATTGACGCGCTTCTGGAGCGCCCGCACCATCTTAAGCTCCTGGATCAACTCAAGCAACTTCTGATCGCCGGGTTTGCCGGATTTTCCGGCCTTGCCCGGCTTCGAGTCGCCGCTCTTGTTGTCTTCCTGGGCCTTCTTGAGGGCATCGATCATTTCCTTGAGGGTCGTGATGATATCTTTCTCGATGTTCTGGGTCAGGTCATGAACGTCGTGGCCTTCGAGCCGTTTCTGCACGTGAATCATGTCCTGCCGCAGTTGCTGGAAGACTTCAGGGAAAGCGACCGCAGAGCCTTCGGACTCCAGGATGTCGATACACTTGTTGACCTCCTGGACGATATCCTTCTCGTTATCCGCCAGCTTGAGGGCGGCGATCTTGTTGAGGCGATCCGCCTTCTTGTCGGCGTTCTTCTTGATGGCCAAGTCGGTGTCGATGGTTCCCGCGAGAACCTGGATCTGCATGGCTAGCATCTTCGTGCAGCGAGCTTCAAGTGCGGCGAGGACGCGTTCGATTTCCTCTTCACGCAGCTGGCGGAGGAGTTTTTCGAGCTTCTTCTTGGCGTCTTCGAGCTTTTCGATGGCCTTGCCCTGATCGTCGCTGGCGCCCTTGTTATCCTTTTCGCCGATTTTTTTGGCCGCGTCGGATTGCGGATAGCCGGCTTCTTCGATCTTCTTGCCAGCTTTGGCGATATCGTCGTCTTGCTTGCTGCCGCCTGGAGGAGGTCCGCCCTTCGGGGGCGCGCCGCCGTCCTTCGCCTGGCCCTGACCGCCTGGCTTGGGTTCGCCGGGCATGCCGGGTTCGCCACCTGCTTTGGCGTCGCCCTGGCCGGCCTTGGATTCGCCAGACTTGGCTTCGCCCTGCTTGGCGTCGGCCTTGCCGCCCTTGGGATCGCCGTCGGCCTTGGCGTCGCCGCCGGCCTTATCGCCTCCCTTGGGATCCTTGGCGCCGGCTTGCTTGTCGCCGCCGGGCTGGCCTGGCTTGGCAGCACTATCGGGAGCGCCCTGCTTGCCGGTCTCGCCCGATTTCTTGTCGTCTCCCTTGGCAGCGCCTTGCTGGCCGTCCCCCTTCGGATCCCCCTTGCCGCCGGCGTCCTTCACGCCGCCTTCTTTGCCCTTGTCGTCGGCCTTCTGGTTTTCCTTGGAAGAGCCCTCTTTACCCTTGGCGCCGGATTGATCCCCCTTGGATCCTGGCTTGGCGCCTTCGGCTCCCTTGTCGCCGGACTTGCTGCCGGCCTTGGGTTCGCCCGATTTATCGCCGCCGGCCTTGGGCTCGCCGGACTTTGATTCGCCCTTCGCGCCTTGCGATTCCTTGCCGCCGTCTTTGGATTCTCCCTTGGAGCCTTCGCCTTGCTTGCCGGCGTCCTTGGCTTCCCCCTTGGCGCCTTCGCCCTTGCCGGCGTCCTTGTTCTCGCCCTTGGACGGCTTCGCTTCGCCCCCCTGGCCCTTGGCGTCCTTGTCGAGGAATTTCTTGATGTCCTGGGCAATCTTGCTGGTTTCCTTGCCCACGCCGTCTTGAATCTTGGCCAGCTCTTTGGGGTTGGTCTTGTTCAAGTCGGTCAAGCCACGCGCGTCTTGCTGCTTGTCGATGTTCTTCTGCAAATCCTTGATGAACTTCTCAAGGGCCAGGCGTTCCTCGGACAGGCGATCCACGCTCGAGTTCCGCAGCATGTCGAGGATCTTCGACAGGTCGGTGGCGATCTTGTCGCTCTGGCGATGCAAATCGTCGAGGTCGCTCGTCTTTTCGAGCTTCGACTTTCGCATCATTTCGATGATCTTGGTGAACTCTTGATTGATGGCGAGGTTGCGGCACTCATCGAGGACCTTGCCGAGCACTTCGGAGCGGCGGCGCTCTTCAGGGGTGCCCCGCGCCAGCTTGAGCTTGAGGCGCAGGAGCAGATCCTGGAAGTCCGCGAATTGGCGGAGGAGCTGCTGCTCGCTGGTGATGATGTCGTCCTTTTCCTGCGCGGTTTTGGCTTGCTCCTGGGCGGATGTGCCGATCGCGTAGAGCGACAGCAGCGCGAGACCGAGAGAAACCAGAATAAGACGAGGCTTCATGAACGTGCTCCTCCCCGATTGCGGGTGACGAATCCTCGGACGGGTTCGAGTTTGGGTTGTCGTAGCATCGCCTGCCGACGGTTCGGTTTGCAGGCGACATTATGACGAGTGAATGCAGCTCTCCCAACAAAATTCACGAAAAAACGCGTGTTTGCTTCATAATCTTTTGTACAGTAGCATTCGTTACGTGTGGCTGGCACAAGCGTCATACCTGGATTCTAGCATAAACTAATTGCAATTCCTAGGTTGGCGCCATACCCTGCCAGATCTAACATCCAAATCCGCCGCTGATATCAGCCGAAACCTGGCAGCCCCAGCTGCAAGTGTCGTGAAACTGGACTGCCAACGGGTGTGTTCAAGGGGCTGGTGCAAACCGGGGCCTATTCGTGTTGCGGGTCTACTTCGTAATATTTGCTTCGTTGGGCCATGGGTACTGTAGGTGTGCACGAGGAATCAGCACAACTGTGTCCTCTCGGTTGGATACTGGATTGGTACACGAACCCGACGTTCGGGCGGGTGCGCACTCCATGCGGGCTCGATGCGTGCCACGATCGATTGCTGATGCCGCACTCGCCACACCTGATGGTCGGCAAGGGCCAAGGCTCGATGAAGCCATCCCCCGTCGCGCTGGCTGGACTTCTTTTCCTCTTTCTTCTCTTCTTTCTCATCCTTCTTTTTTTCTTCCTTGAGCAAGCTGTCGATGAGCTCCTTCTCGATGCGGAGTTTTTCTTTGTACAGCCAGGTAGTCCGTTCGCGCTGGATGCGTTCGACGGTGACGAGGATCGCGATGGCCTGGGCTTCAAGCTTGCCTTCGTCGAGGTAATCGAGGAGCTTCTTGATGTCGTCGGAGAGGCGCGTCATATGCTTGTGGGCATCGTTCATGTTTTGCTGGTGGGCCTGGGCGCTTGACATTTGATTGGCGGACGCATCGCGCTCCACCAATTGATGAGCATTGCCAAGCGAATCCTCCGCGCGCGGATAGCTCCCCGTGTTGGCGGGGTCGACCGGGCTTTGCAGGACGATATTGTCGAGCCGTTCGATGATCTGGTACTGGATTTTTTCCATGCGATCCTTACGGACGCGGTTGACTTCCATCTCGCGGACGATGTTGCGATAGGCGTGCTGCACGTCGCGCAGGTTGTTGCCTGCGGTCTGGAGCGCGGTGCGGATATCGTTCATGCGATGCAGGACCGACTCCATGTCGACTTTCGCGTCGCGCGTCTTGCTTTGTTGTTCGAGCAGGCTGACCATGCCGGCGTCGATTTTTTCCTTGGCGGCTTCGAGCTTCTCGAGGAGGACCCCTTCCTCGAGCGCGATCTGGGCCAGCAGCTCGTTTTCGCTGATGACGAGGAAGTTGACATAGCCGTTGGGGTTCTTGCGGGTGTTGCCTTGCAGGCGCTTGCCCTGCTCGAAGTAGGCCGCCCCGGTCTCGACGTTGTTATCGGTGGCCTGCACGGCGAGTTGCAACTGGAAGTGCATTTGGCCGATCTTATCGGGATCGACCGCACGCAGTTCGGGAACGAGGTCGCGGACGTCGAAGCCGTCGTCGTCCTTGAAGTCGAATTCCCACGTGCGGGGGTTCTTTCGGCTCGTCAGATTTCTTTCAATGTCTTGAAGGCGGTTCATCTCGCCGAAGCGTCCCTCATCCACCATTTGCTGGAACCGCTTCGCTGCTGCGTAGCCTTCGACAAACCCCTGAGATTGCCGAAGGTCTTCGAGGAGCAGGTCCGTCGTGAGCGCGACATGGAAGGGAGCAAACCAGCTGGTGGGATTGCCGGGCGAAAAGGGGTGCAGGTTGGTCATGACCAGGTTGGTGCGGCGGCGGCGGGTGTCGACATCGACCTGAAGGTTGGGGAGCTTCTTGGCGCCGCCGGTGGCGACCAGTTCGAAATCGACGTACCGATGGCGAAACTGATAGCCGACCTTGACGAGGCCGTAGTCGTCCTTGACGACGCACTCGAAGGGAATCCGTGCGAGCGGCGTGATCAGGTAGGCGCCGGTCAATTCGGCTTGCTCGCGCAGTTCGCGCGGGTCCCGTTCCTTGTCGCTGGGCGAGGGTTGCTTGAATTTCGGCTTGCGCAACAAGACGCTATGAATGCCGAGGTTGCCGACCTGCGGTTCGGTGTCGGCGGTGGGCAGGATCTTGAAGCGGCGCTTGCCGCGGATATTGTCCTCGTCGATGAATTCGACGGAGAAGTCATGTTTGCGGGTCAGGTTGTCCAGGATGACGGAGAAGCCTTGTCGATTGGCGTCGGCCTTGACGTCGCCGCGGAAGCCGACGAAGCCCTCGGGAAGCGTGTTCGGGTCCTTGGTGAAGACCGCCCGTTCGGCGCGGAGTTTGCGATCGATGGCGACATGGATCACGAGCCTGGCGCCGAACTGGACGTCGATCGTGTTGGTGTCGCCGGTGGTCGACAGGGCGTAGCCGGTGGTCAGGTGTTTTTTTCCCTTGAGTGCCATCTGGTCCGCGCCGATGAGACGGTGATAGATGTAAGCGGGTTCTTCCTTGTCGATGGTGATGTTGGCCGGCGCGGGGGCCGGGACCAGGGTGATGGTCTTCTGTGCGGTGTAGAAATCTTCGCCGCGGGCGCGGAACTTGAATTTGAGCGAGTCCTTCAGGTCGCTGAGCGAAACGGGGTACTTGTTGCCGTCACGCTTGTCAATCGATTCCTTGCGGCCCGATTCCTCGCCCGTGAACTTGACTTCCACGGCACTCGGAACGACGAGCTTGCGCAAATGGCGCTCCATGCTGGGCCCATCGGCCAATTCCTGGAGCTTGGTGAAGAGGCTGTCCAGCGAATCAACCTTGTCCACGCCGATCACGTTGCGCAAGGGGGTCCGGACCTTGGTGTCGCTGATTTGTTGGCCGATCTTATCGACCGTCCAGGTGCGCCAGTCAAGCCAGCGCTCCAGCTCGGCATCGGCGCCGCGCTGTTCGATTTTCTTCTTGTTGGCCTCTTGCTGCAAATGGCTGCGAATATCCCCGGTCCGCTTGGCGGATTGGTCGCTATCCCAGAGAGCCGCGACAAGATTGGGTTCGAGCTCGTCAGTGTCGATCAGCCAATCGGGAAAATCGGCAGGAATCTGGATGCCGTCCAGCAGGGCCTGATCGATGAGTTTGTGCTTGGCGAGATCCTGCCAGCGCAGGGGGCGCCAGCCGTAGGTGGTTGAGCGATCGGCAATCACCCATTGGTAAGCGCGCACCTGCAAATCGGGGCGGACGTCGTCGCGGGCAACGCGCATATCGTGAATATCGTCGTGTGACGGCTGAAAGCGTTCGATTTCTAGATGCGATCGCTTGGGCCAGTAGGTGTTCATCATGAGCACGTTACGTTCGGTCCAGATCGCAGCCGTGTGATAGAACTTCCAACAGTACTGGTAGGGATCGATCCACTTGCCATCCTCGCCTGCCGTGGCATAGGAGGTGCCGCAGACCGCAATCAGGCTGAGGATCCACACGCCGACGGTGGTCAGACCGACGAGGGACCACAGCCCGATCAGCCGCCGCCAGTTGAAGACGCTGGCTACGGGGAGTTTCTTGAGCCGATCGATCGCTTCGAGGATTGTCTGTTCGACCATCGCTTGCGAAAAGCCGTATTTCGCCGAGAGCTTGGGGTCCGCCAACTCAATCGCGGTGATGAGGCGATCGCCGAGTTCCCTGGAGAAGCGCCGTTCGAGAACGAGCGCGAGGGATTGATCATTGAAATCGCGAAGCCAGCGCAGCACGACCTTGGTGAATCCCAGGTAGGCAAGGCCAAGAACAACGACGGCGATCACGGTGAGCCGGCAGGCCAGACTCGCCATGCCGGTCGTATCGACATCGTTGAGTTCGAGGATCCAGTCGATGCCATGGATGCCCAGCAGGTCGGAATCAATCTTGTAAAGCCCGAAGTCGAACGCCAGTCCGAACCAGAACAGGAGCGAGGCGGCGAGGATGGTCAGCGCCAGCCCTTCGAGGATGACGTACGAGCGGATATACTTGCGAAGCGTTTGCAGCGGATGCTGTACGCTCCGCTGTGTGTCCGCGTGGTTGAACTTCTTGGGTTTCGTAACAGTTGCCATGCAGCCCTCACTTAACAGAGATCAGCAAACATCCAACGGCTGACTGCTGATCCCTGGCTTCTAAGTCCTGACTCCTGAATCCTTACGCCAACCGCAACAGTTTACGCGACAGCCATTCGATGCCGAGCAAGCTCGCAATTACCAACAACAGGTACGAGAAATGCACCGGCAGCGCGTCCGTGAGCAGGCGGTCGAAAACAAAGTGCGTGCCTGCCACGCCGATGCTCATCAGGACACAGATGCCAAAAAACACGAGCGCGCTGATCCATTGCCGCAGGAGAAGCAGAATGATCACGCCGATGACGCCGATGACCAGCGGCGCCAGGAGCGCAGCCCAAAAAGCATCCACGAAGCGGTTGGTGCGCAGGCCGTTATCCCAGAGGTCCTCGAAGCGGCCCTTGATGATGTCGGTCTTGGGGGGTACCGGCACGAGGCACTTGGCGATCTCGTCCGCGGAACTCAAGGGGAAGAACAGCCGCTTGGTGGCGGTCCCTTCCACCGGGGTCTGGTCGCCCGGCACTTGCAAATGCGACTCGATCTCCTTGCGTTGATCCGGCGGCAGCTTATCGAGCACGGTCTTCGACTCACTCGCCAGCTGGTACAGGTACCCGAAATTGGTGCGCACGTTATCAAGCTCCGGGTTCGGCTTGCGCACGATGAGGTTCTGGCGAAGCGATTCGCCCGGCAGGTCCTTGATCGGCAGGTTGAATTCGTACTCGCCGGGCTCCTTGAGGGTGATGTTGCCGATGAAGTAACCCTGATGAGAGCCGTCCGTGGGCTTGGCCTGGAGGACGAACGACTGGATGTTGCCCGGCTCCCCCTTGCCCGGCTTGGCATCCTTCTTGTCTTTGTCCTTGACGGGATCGACGCCGGGGCGGTTTCTGTCGACGCGCTTCACCGTCACGGTGGGGCGCTCGTCAGCGGCCAGGAATTGCAGGTCCTTGCCCTTGATCTGGGCTTCGAAGTTGATCGGCCCAACGGGGGCGTTGCGCGCCATCAGAATGCGGCCATATTTCTTCTGCTGGGTCGCGCCGGTTGAGACGTGCCGGGCCATCTTGATCCATACGCGTTCGTGGTACCCGTCCTTGTAGGCGCGCATGCGCCAAAACTCGCCGGAGCCGACGAACATTGTCTTGCCTGCTCCGACTCGCATGGTGACGATGAACGGCATCTGGTCTTTGAAGTCATCGGTAGGGCCGATCCGCGCGTCCTTGGGACCGGCGAAGGTCGCCGCAACACGTGAATCCGGCTTGAGCCGCTCGACCGGATAGTATGTGAAGAACCCTCGCTTCGGCTTCATTCCGACCGTGCCCGCCTCGCTGATTTTCTCATTGTTCCAGAAGTAACCCTTCCAGCCGGCGGTCGGGCTGTCGCTGGCTTCGTCCAGCTTGAGAAAGTCAAAGTCCTTGGCCACCGGGTTGAAGTTGAGCGCGTAGGGCCTGGTTGCATCGTGACCAAGGCCCGTGCCAGGGAGTCCGAGGCCGTGAATGCGGCTATCTTTCAGCACGACCGGATACACCGACAGGATCGAGCTGTAGTCCTGACCGCCGGGCCGAGCAAGCTTGTAAGCAAAAACCGGCCCCGCCACGAAGATGACGCCGCCGGCATGGGTGCCGACCCACTCTTTGAGAGCCGTGCGCTGGTTCAGTGTAAGCTTTTCCCAGTCCGGATCGAAGGCGACGATCACATCGTAATCGTTCAGGCTCATGAACTTCTCGGCCCCCACGTTCGGCCCGAACCGGCTCGGGAAGTCGCTCAGCATGCGCTCGGGCTCGACGTCCTGGTCGACGTGGTCTTCCTTCCCCGTCGATTGGTTGAAGATACACAATTCCATGCGTTTCTCGAGCATCTCGCGATAAAGAATCGTGCGCAGGAACTGATACTCGCGCGTGGCACCGCCCGCGAACAGGAGCACACGCAGTGCTCGCTTCTGCACTTGCACCTTCACGATTTCGGAGACGTGAAATGGTTGCGGGAAAGCTTCCTTCGGCTTGCCGTTGGGGAATGCCGCGCGTGGGACCTTGGCAAAAACATGCCATTCGCCTTCGAGGAGGCCGGCCTTGTCGTCGGCGGACTTGATTTTCTTGAGTACCTGCAGATCGACCTCGTAGGTGATCTTGCCTTCCTGGAAATCACCGGCGCCTTTGAACTCACCGGTCTTTTCGCCGAGTTCAATTGGCGCTTCGTCCACTTCCTTGCCCGTGACGTCTTTTTTGCGTTGCATCCAGACGTTGACGGTGAACTTCTCGCCTTGCAGGCCGGTGCTGACAACCGGGACCATGATATTAAACTTGTCGTCGGGCCGCGTTTCCTCGGGGGCGTGGATGTCATCGATACGGATGCTCGCCGGGATGCGGAACTGCCCAACGCCGACGGTCATGACCGGGATCGGCCGCTTCGGGTTGTTGACACGGTTGAGAAACTCGAGGCGCGCGTCGTCGGAGCCGACATTCGACTGGCCGTCCGAGACGACGACGATGGCCTGGATGTAGCTGGCGTTCTCGAGTTTGTGGATTTGCAACAGCGATCCGCCAAGATTCGTTCCCCCGGTGCGCAAGGTGTCGATCATGTCGACCTGCTTGCTGTACTCCGCAAGCTTGTCCTTGGCGTCGTCGGCGCTGAGCTTGTCCACGTCGGGGGCTGGGATGTCGTTCTTGTTGGGCTTGAGCCATTTGCTGGCGTCGGCAAACGCAAAGGTCTTTTCCTTCCGCCCATCCAGGTTCACTACCGTGCCTTCGTCAACGACCGGACCGATGCGATACATCGTCAACGGCGTCTTGGCGAGCACCTTGTCGATGAACGGGACCTTGTCGCGCCCCTGTTCATCCATGTTGCTGGCGAGGAATTTCAAGATCTTGTCCTGCCGGCTCGGCATCTTGGCAGCGTCCTCGACGTTCTCGGGCAGATCGTCGATCACGAACAACATGCTGCCGGAAACGTCGAAAACAAAGATCACCTTCGAGGGATACTCTTGCTTGGTGAAATGCTGGCAGCCCGGCATGAGGAATACGACGGCAAGGATCATGTAGACCGTCGTGCGCAAGCAGCCAAGGAAGATCGCCCAGAGCCAGTGCACCGAACGCGCGTCGCGGATGTACATCAGGCCGACGTAAAACAAGGCCACCCCCATCACCGGAATGAGGATCACCATCCACGAAAAGTGCTTGACAAGAAAGAAACCGAGGAACAGGTAGAGAATCGAGAACACGCCGACCACGGCGCCGCCGATGAGGGCGGTCAGCAATTTCTTATCCTGTCGGAAGATTACAATGAGCCCGAGCACGATGAACCCGAAGAGCACGGGCACGCCGATGGCCCAGGTCGGGCAGTCTTCAGCGAGCCGCTTCCAGATGAACTGACTCGTCTCGTTGTCCTGGAGGTTTTCTGGATTCATCGGAGGTCATTCCTCATGAGACCGAGCCGTCACGGCGTTCAACCGCCGGGCAGACTCGATCGGCGCAAGAGTTCCGCGTTCACCACGAATCAATGATCAGCTTCCCGCTCCCGCGGGGGTCATCTCGTTGTCGGTATTCCTCAGGTGGAAGCTCAGGTGTACCGCCAGCGCTTGCTCTGCGACCAAGACGAGCAGAAGCAGCAGGAACAACCAGGGCGACTCCGAGAAGTCGTTCGTCTTCGGCACGATATCGACATCCGGCGTCGTCGGGCTGATCGGCTTGATCTGCGAGCCTCCCTGTTCGAGCAGGTTCTGCCTCAGTTCTTCGTCGCTGATGCGCTGCAGTTTGCCTTCACGCAACGTGTCCACGTTGAACGCGTGAGCGTAGCTTGCCAGCGGCCCCTTCTCCGGAGCGTTGCCATCGATCAGGTCGGAATAGTACAGCCCAGGCTTCGTGTGGCCGCTCATGGTGAAGTGGACCTGGTTGTCGTCCACGCGGCCCACTTCTTCGCCATGCTTTTCCTTGACGGCTTCGCGCTCGTTTTCGGTCTTGGCGTAGTGGCGCACAAGCTTGAGATTCATGCCCTTGAACGGGTCGGTGTCGAGAATGAGCGGGATGCTGGCGCCCACGGTCAGGTTGGCATCGCCGCCGGGGCTGGAGAGGTAGTTTTGCATTTCCCAGACGAACGGCGCGTACAGGACGCTGGACGCCGAGCCGCCCGGCCAATCGTTCCAGTCCTTGCCGGCGGTGGACATGACGGCGACGACTTTGCCTTTGCCGAAGTTCTGGGCGATGACGAACGGATCGCCATAATGGACCAGCTCGCGCAGAGTGATCAGTTGTCGGCGCATCGATTGCACGTTGGCGTCGGCGTTGGCCCAGAACTCGGTCATGTCCGGAGCCTGGTCGTTGGGATCGCTGGTCCCCTTGTCGTTGAGGAGGGCGTCGATCTCGTTGGCCAGGTGATAGGCCTTGTATTCCGAGCCTGGCTTGACCTTGTTTTCGACATCGACCAGCAGCTTGCGCAGGCGGCCTTTGTATTTGGCGAACTTCTCGTCATTCAGAATGGCGCGGACGGCTTCCCCCTTCTCGGGCTGCGTGATCTGCGCCACGGCATTCTCATAGCTGGTGCCGGCGTCCTCATTGGGTAAAGTCGCCAGCTCGAATACGCGGCCCGGCTCCTGCTTCCAGGTGTTGCGGTTCACCTTGAAATAACGCCGGATCGGCAGGTTCCGCAACGGTTCACGCTGCTTGGGCTCCTCGAACATCGAGCCGAAGATCGGCAAGGTGCTCATGCCCGGTGGCATCTTGTCTTCACGGGTGATGAGCTGGTAGGTATCGCTTTCCTTGGGCGGCAGTTCCTTTTCGGATGCGAGCGGATAAAGCTGTTTGAGCGGCGCGGGAAAGAGCCCCTTGCCGCCGTCGTAGAAGGTCTTGTTGTAGAAATTCTCGTTGACGTTCGAGCCCATGTAGATGCCCAGGCCGCCGCCGTCCTTGACGAAGTTTTCGAGGTTGGCCAGTTGCTTGGGCGTAAGATCGCGCACGTTGACCAGGAAGATGGTCGGATACTTGCTGAGATTGGGCTGTTCGAGCGCGGAAGTTTTCGACGGGCCTTTGCCTACTTCGTCGCCGTAAACCAGGTCGTAACTGGCGCCCGGGACGGAGAGCAGCGCCCGGCCAAGATGGAACGAGTCCTTGTTGTCCTCGCGCCCCTTCGAGCCATCGCCGTCGACCACCAGAATCGGCACCTTGTCGCGCACTTCCACGACGGTATGGCGAATATTGTCAGGAAAAAGGCCGTCGTTTTCCAAAGGCAGGAGCTGCTGATTGGTGAGGCGCACCGAAAGATGGGCGAAGCGCGCTTCGCCCTGCTTGATATCGGGGAAGAAGAGCCCGCGGCGAACGTCGCCGTACTCGAAGTAAACCTCGGTGGGCTGGCCTGGCGTCAGCTTGATCGGATTCTGTGGATAAACATCGACGTCGCGCATGTCCTTGCCGGTGACCTCGTTCTTGACGACGACATACGCCTCGATCTGCTTGCCGCTGAAGTTCTGGATTGAAACTGCGAAGCGGACGGGCATCTTGTGCCCGGCAATGCGGGTGCTGGGGCGCACATCCGAGATGCCGACGTTATCGCGCGACGGCGGGAAGCCCCCCTGGTTGGCGGCCCGCGCCGGTAGCACGCAGTCGATCACGCGGATCTTGACATCGCTGCTCTTCTTGACCATGGCGATGAGCTCGTTGGTCAACCCAGCCGCTTGCGGTTGCTTCCAGTCTTCGTGTCGAAAATCGCTCAGGATATGGAGTGTGACCCGGCTTTCCGTGAATTTGCCCATCAGCTTCTGGGCTTCCTTGACCCCTTGCAGCAGGTCCACGTGCAGCATGCTGGGCTGCATCTCGTTGATCTCTTGCGTGAGTTTCCGCAGGGTCTCCGGATCATTCAATCGCTCGACGGGGGTCGGCTCGAAATTGGGATCGTTGAGCTTCGAGAGCGGCAGAATGAATAGCAGGTCATTCGTCTTCGAAGCAGACAGTCCCTTGGCGATCTTCTTGAGGAGGATGTCGCTCTTGGCGACGTCGAAGCAGGTCTTGACGATCCCGTCGGGCCCCTTGACGGCGTCGTGCATGCTCAACGTATCGTCGAGCAGGGCGATGTGGATGTTCGGCTGTCCGCCGATGTTGCTGTCGCCGCAACCGACGAAGCGTGAAACCAGCAAGCCGACGAGGGCCAGCAGCAAGCAGCGCAGGGCCAACAGGATGAGTTGCTCGATGATGAGCCGGCGCCGCGTGCGTTTCTGTGCTTTGAGCAAGAACTCCATCGCCGCCCAGCGGATGCGCTTGAAGCGCATGCGGTTGATCAGATGGATGATGATCGGCACGCTGATCAGCGCGGCAGCGATGAAGAGGAAGCCCGGGTTGAGGAACAAGCCTGCAATCATGGGTGGTGAATCCTGGTGTCAATCGCGAAGGCACAGGGCCGAGTGCAGCGAACCTCTGGGATACCGGGCGATCCGATTCCGGGGTTCGGTGCACTCGCCCCTGGGGATGCCAACTTCTTTACTCAACTGGGCGCTTGCGACTTCGCCGGCGCCTTGGCCATCGCCTCGCGATGATGCAAGAACTTCGACAAGGCCGCATCAAGGTAGTCCTTGGTGCTGATCAACTGGTAATCGATTCCCTTGCGAGCGCAGCCGCGGCGTACTTCGGTCAGGTATTCCTCGACCACTTCGATGTAGCCTTGCCGAAGGGCGCGCGGATCACAAGTGATGATGTCCGGCCCCTCCAGGTCCTCGAAGCGCGTCGTCCCGGAGAACGGAAAGCTCAGCTCCTCATGATCCATGATGTGGAAGACAAGGATATCATGGCGCCCATGCCGCAGCATTTCCATGCCGCGGAAGAACGGGTCTCGATCGACGAAGATATCCGTGATCAATACGACCATGCTGCGGTTGGGAATATTCTCCGCAACGCGGCTCATGATCTTTTCGATGTTCGTTTTGTCCTTGGGCCGGCTGACATCCATCGCTTTCAGGAGCGCGTCCAAATGGGTATGCGCGCTACGCGACGGGATGACCTGGCGCACGTCCTCGTCGAACGTGATCAGACCGACGGCATCTTGCTGGTGAAGAAGCATGTACGCCAGTGAGGCTGCCACGGTGCAGGCGTAGTTGTACTTGTTGAGCGAACCGGTTCCGTAGTGCATCGAGTTCGAAACATCGACGACAAGCTGACAGCGCAGGTTCGTTTCGGCCTCGTATTGCTTGATGTAGAACTTGTCCGTCTTCGACCAGACTTTCCAGTCGAGATGACGGATATCGTCGCCCGGGGTGTAGTCGCGGTGTTGCACGAATTCGACCGAGTGGCCGAAGAAGGGGCTGCGGTGCATGCCGGTGATGAAACCCGTGACGACTTGCTTGGCGCGCAGATCGAGCTGGGAGATGCGCGCGATCGTGTCGGGATGAAGGAAGCGCCGGGGGTCGTCTTTGGTCTTGGCCACGGTGTCGATCTCTTGGTGTTCATCGATGCATGGTTTAGCCCCGCCTCGGTGAGGCGGGCGGACGCGGCGTTTCGTAACTGCCTGCGCCGCGTTCACCCGCCTTACCGAGGCGGGGCTAAACAAAATTCGCAATGGCAAATCACGACGCGAAAATCTTCTTGAAGCGCTCGTCCTTGGTCAGCTCGCCTTCCTTCGACGGCGTATCGCGCAGAATCCGCTCGATGACCTTGTCGGTCGAGATGCCTTCCGACGCGGCCGTGAAGTTGGTGAGGATGCGATGACGCAGCACCGGCAGCGCGAGCGCGGCGATGTCGTCCGTCTGCACGTGGGTGCGGCCTTTCAGCAGGGCGCGAGCCTTTCCGCCCAGAATCAGGTATTGCACGGCGCGCGGGCCGGCACCCCAGGCCAGCCATTCCTTGATGAACTTCGGCGCACCAGGTTCGCCAAGGCGCGTTTGACGCACAAGGGCCAGCGTGTAGTGAAGGACGTGATCCGTCACGGGAACGCGACGCACGAGGCGCTGCAATTCCAGAATCTGGTCGCCGGAGAGCACCGGAGTAATTTCGTCCTGCGTCGATGTCGTCGTCCGCCGAGCGATATCGAATTCCTCCTTGAAGCTTGGATACTTCACGAAGATCTTGAACATGAAGCGATCCTGCTGAGCTTCCGGCAACGGGTAGGTGCCTTCCTGTTCGATCGGGTTCTGCGTGGCGATCGCGAAGAACGGATCGCTCAGCTTGTGGCGGACGCGGCCGACCGTCACTTGACGTTCCTGCATGGCTTCCAGGAGGGCAGCCTGGGTTTTGGGTGGGGTTCGATTAATTTCGTCCGCGAGGATCATATTCGCAAACAAGGGCCCGGCGATGAACTTGAATTCGCGGTTGCCCGTCGTGCGGTTCTCTTCGATGACTTCCGTGCCGGTGATGTCAGACGGCATCAAGTCAGGCGTGAACTGGATGCGGCTGAAGTCGAGCGACAAGCACTTCGACAGCGAGCTGATCATCAAGGTCTTCGCGAGGCCAGGCACGCCTTCCAGAATGCAATGCCCTCGGCTGAAGAGCGCGATCAGGAGTTCCTCGATCACGTCTTCCTGGCCAACGATGACGCGGCCCAGCTGATTCGCGAGGCTTTTGTACGCAGCCTTGAGCTTTTCCGCTGCGGCAAGGTCGTTCTCGGTCAGTTCGCTGGTGTTGACTGGGATCACGGTCTTGATGACTTCTTTGACGGGTTTTACTTCTTTGGGTTCGCTCATGTCAGTCGGTCTCGCACAAGAGGTTAATCACGATGCCGGACTCGCTGCACACTGCGGCGAATCCACGAATTTGCCGGACAGGATGCCAATCTTGTCAAGTGAAGGCAAGTTTGGAATCTTATCCGACGAAGGAACCGGACGTACCGATCCGCAGGCGGGCTGGCGGACGTGCATGGAGAGAGAGCTGGGGGCTCCATCATGCGAAAAGGCCAAACCAGGAATCAGGAGTCAATGCTCCGTTCAAATCAAGTTTATCTCGTTCACTCCTGATTCCCGATGAACATTCCAGAATGCTGAAATCTGCCTGCTCTGATTACTTCTGGAAGACCGGCAGGCAATTGTTATCCAGTTGCATGATGACGCAATAGACCGAGGTCGAGTAGATGGGGCCGATGCTCCAGCCGCCGCCCCCCTGCCAGCTGCCGTCAGCAGTTTGACTTCGTGAGAGACCGTCGAAGAAGGCCTTCTTGTACTTGCTCCAGGTCATGCCGCTGCCTTTTTCGCCGCCGAACATTTTGGAATAGCCGTCCTCGCCGAGAAAGTAGATCGACGGGGCAAAGTAGAACTGGGCGTATTCGTCGAAGGCCACACGGCCGCCGCCGACGATGCCGCCACCCTGGTGCAGGTTTTGGCGTTCGCAGAACTTGAGCCATTTCTTGACATACTCATCTTTGTAATCGCCCGAGCTGAACAAGCAGGCGACAGCCGCTGCGGTCAGGGCAGGTCGCCCGCCGCCGGCCGGCGCACCGATGCCGCCGCGGCCAAGGCTATAGACCACGCCGCCATCGGGGGTGGTCGATTTCTTGAGGTAGTCGGCCCCCTTCTTCATGATTTCCTTCGGAACCGGAATACCGGCGTCGCGGCAGGCCCGCATCCCTTGCATCTGCGTCACGGTGACGGAGCCTTCGTCCGAATCATGCCCTTCCGTCTTGGAGGTGTAGAACCAGCCGCCCTGGGTCGATTGAGCGCTGCCGCAATAGATGACCGCACGCGTGAGGATATCCTTGAGCTCCTCGCGGCGCTTCATGTCGTCTTCTTCACCGTAGACGGAGGCAAGGAAGAGCATCGCGAAACCGTGCCCGTACATGTAGCGGCCTGATTCACCGGGATGATCGGGATTGCCGATGAGCCCGTTGCGGTTGCCCCCCTTCATGCTGCGTTTCATGAGCCAATCGGCGGCAAGCCGAATGTTGTCGCGGTATTTGCCTTGGGTGACGGTGCTACCTTCGCAGAGCATGGCGAGTCCGGCCATCGAGGTCATGGCAACGGGGTTCTGGCCGCCTGCACTCCAGGTTCCGTCCTTGCCTTGCGTTTTCTTGAGCCACTCCAATCCCTTGTTGACCGTTTTCTGATGTTCCTCAGAAAGCGGCTCGGCGAAGCTGGGCGAGGCGAAGAGCGCCGCCGTCGCGAAACCGATCACGGCGAGCGTCCAATGTTTGAACCGGTTCATGGCAACTCCTAAAGGGAAGGAGACAGGTACCCTGGATTTACAGACTTTACCAATTAATTCGACGAATCAGGCGATCTTTTCTCACTTAATCTTCACCAATCGGACCCATTTTTTCCGGATTATTTCTGCTCGGGTAAAACCGGAAGCACTGGCAGCGGAACGGGTTGCGGCACCCGCATGACGCGTACACCGGCGCGAGGCAAATTGTTCGCCGGCACCAAACCCGGATTGCCTGGATTCGGCAGCACGATGGTATTCGACGCCCCCTCCGGGAATTGGCCGGGGTTTATCATACCGCTGCCCGGGTTCGGTGGCGGGCCCTTGCCATCGTCCACATAATGCTGGACCGATCCGGAGAAGCCGATCAGGTTGATCGTGCGCGTCTTGACGTCCATCTGGAACGCAGAGAACATCGGCGAGAATCCGTTGATGCCCTGGGCGCCGGAATCGTAGATCATCTTGCCGTTGGACTTCGAGTAGCTCTCGGTGACGGACACCCAGCGGTTGCCGCCGTTAGGGAGCATTTCGTTGTATCGGGCCGTGAAAAGGACGATTGGCGAGTTCTCGAATTGATCGAGAACAAGCATCTGATTTTTCACGGGCATGTAGCTATGCCAGGCGAGATCGCCCTTTTTCCAGGCGAGATCGCGATTGCCAATCTTGGTTTTCCCGTCCTGGCGGTGCAAGGCGACGAACCAGCCGTTGACGGGCAAGCAGCGCGTGCCGTTGTTGAAGTTATTGTGCACGATCCCGCCCGCGACGCGGCCATCGATTTGCTTGTTGAGAGCAATGTAGAAACGGTCGCTATCCGCAAGGAGGAGCGGCGCACGCATGTTTTTGAGTTCTTCCGTTGTGACGCGCCCTTTCGCCACGCTACTCGCAAGGAGCACGTTGCCTGTCGGGACATCCAGGACGGTAACATCCCCCTTTGGCTCAATCACGCCGGTGAGATTGCTGTCCTCCGTTTGCAGGACCTGAGACCCGGCCGGGAATTGCTTGGACCAGACATCCTTGCCCGAGACGATGTCGTAAAGTCGAACGGTGAGGTTGCCCTGGACCTGTTGAGCCGCGAGAATCTGCCGGCCAAGGACGCGGATGCGGGCTTGGTAGACGCCGGAGAAATCCTTGACGTTGAGGACTTCGCCGTCGTTGGCGCGCAAGGTTCGTCCGGCCCCGAAGCCGCCGGCCTGGTTCCCCTCGGCGAGGAAGAGGTATTGCTCGTCGCCGAAGACGTGGGAGTCAACGGAAACGTCGGCTTTCTTCCACATCGTGGTGCCGCGGAGGGGATCGACAACGGTCAATCCCTTATGCCCAAGCACGGCGACATAGGACGCCTGGGCTGCGCCGATGCGTCCCAGCGTGACCCGGAAATGCTGATTGATACGCTGGTCGTAGTAATAGAGCTCCGGGTTGCCCTCGGCATCGTTCGCGACGCGCTGAAGACTCACGAGACCGTTGTTCGGAATATTCTCGACGGTCTGTATCTCCCACAGTTTCTTGCCGGTGTCGCCGTCAATGCAATACACCATGACGCCAACCTGGCAGACCATGAGGTGGCCCTTCACATGAAAGAATCGAAAGCGCGCGTTAGGGTGGTAGGCCTGATTGACGTTGGCTTGCTGGTAGAGATTGAAGAAGACCTGCTGGTTCATCGGCACAAAGCCGAGGTTGGTGACCCAGCGGTCCTGGTTGCTTGAAGAATCACGGAGGCGAAGTTTCGGGCTGGTGGTGTCGGACGGATCGAGCAGTACGCGGTGCATGCGTGCGAACGGGGTATTGTCGCCATCCGGAAGCATGACGAAGCCGGACAGTCCGACCTGGAACTGGCCAGCGCCGAGCGGACGGGCCGCCAGCTTGACCGAACCCCAGGAGCTCGACGTTTCTTCGAGGAATGCCAGGTAGCGTTTGTCGGTCGCCAGATCGCTCAAGAGGTCGGCGCCGGTCTTGTTGCCACGCACTTTCGCGTTGGCGAACTCGCGTCCGAGTTGCCGATAGTAGGCGGCCGCCAGGCGCATGGAATCGACGGTCCCCTTCTTCTCTTCGAGCAAAGCAAGGGCCGCCAGGGCCCGTCCCCCCGTTGCCGGGTCGGTGCGGTATTCGCTTCCCATGACCTGGTACAACGCCAATTCGGCTTCGAGGAACGACGCACGCTCGTTGCGTTCCATGATGGTTTCGGCCAACTGGACGCGTGCCTCACGGCCAACCTTGAATGGCGTATCGAACATGCCGGCGAAGCTGCGGATTGCGTCCAGGTCCTTCTTGGCTTCGACTTGCTTCCATTCCTCGGCAATTTTCGCTTCGAGCGGTTCACGCTGGGCAAGCGGGGCCTTGGCGATCATGCCGGAAACGCGGCCGCGGAGCCAAACGTTGATCGGGATTTTCTGGTTAAGGTCTTCCAGAGAAGGAACGCCGTCGCGATGGATGGGGAGCGCGCCGAAGTCCTTGTACATCTGGAAGGCCTCGACGAGGTTACCCTCGGCTTCGCGCCCCTGGCCGACGAGGCGATAGAACTTCGCCTTGCGGTTTTGCTCTTCGATATTGTTGTCGGGAACGGAGCAGAGGGTCTTGTAGACCGTCAAGTAATCGCCGGCAGCTTTCTTGAAGTCGAGCTGCAACAGGTCGGTGAGCCCTTCGAAAAGCCGTTCCTTGACACGCTTGCCGAGCGGGTCAGCGGGATTGGCGTTGTGGACCTTCATCAACGATTCGACCGCGAGATGCACCTGGCCGTCCTTCAAGAGAAGCTCGCCATAGTCAGTGAGCTTGGTCAGGTTGGCGGGATCTTTGCCGGAGTCCACCTTGGCGTTGTCAAGGCGAGCGCTAAGCTGCGGATAGGCGATCACGTCGGTGACGGTCTGGGTAAGGACCATGCCTTCGTAAAACACGAGGTTGCCCGGGGCGGACCCAGCGACTGCGGCGCGATTGTGGGCCCGGACCTCGCCTTTCTTGATGTCAATCGCAACAATCTCGCCCCGTTTGAGAGGCAGATAATAGACCCCCTTGCTGGCGACGCCCTGGCCTGAAGGCATATCACCGGTCGGGATCACTCGGATCTGGTCCCCCGTCTTGAGATCAAGAAGCCGAACGTTGGCGTCGCCGACGATGACGACCCGGCCGTCATAGACACCCGCCATGAAGAGATCCCCCTTGGCCTGGGCTTTCTTCCAAACGGGCTTGCCGTCGCGAAGGCTGATGCAATGTACCGAGTCGGCATCCGGCGCCGTGAAGACGATCTTGCCGTCCTGGATCGCCGGCGGCGACGACTTCCACTTCGAAAGGACGCTGGTGCCGAAATTCGGAACGTTCGGATTCGGTCTCGGGAACGGCTGCGGTTGGAACTGCCCCGGAATCATGACGGGCTGCCAATCGCGATCGCGGTACGGATAAGACCAGACCAGACTGCGTGTCATCACGTCGATGCCGAACACCTCGCCGGCATTGGTCGGGCACACCAGCACTCCCTCGCCGAACGCCAGCTGGACTGCATTGACTCGTCGCCCGATGTCCTGGATGAAACGGTTGTGTTGCAGCACATTACCAAGCACCTGGATCGGTTCGACGACAGCCGGCCGGCCGTCGTTGACCTTGGAGGCATCGAGGCACACCAGACGCAACTCCGCTTCACCGCCGAACGGCTGCATGCCGCCGCCGAACGGATTCGGCTGCGCTGCACCGCCGGCACTGAGCGTGCGCTCGTTAAGCACATACAGTTTTCCACCCACGCTGATGGGCAGGCTCAGGAAGTGGCTATTCTTGAAATCGGGATCCTCGGCGCCTTCGCTGCTGTTCAATTCCCACGCCAGCCGGCCGGAAAACAGGTCGTAGGCCACCAGCTGATTCTGAATCAGCTTTTGCTTGAGCTCCTGACCCGGATTGAACTGCGGGTTGTTGAAGGCGAATTGGTGAAAAACATTCGGGTGCGGCGGCACCGCGAGATCGTTGATCGCGTAGACGTTGCGATGGTCCGTCATGAGGGTGCCGACGAGCGTGTTGTCGTACAGAAGGCTGTTGAATCCAGGGACCTGGTTGTAGTTGTCGAGCCATTGCTCGGCCTTGGGCCGGGTGCCGTTCTTTTCCAGAAGCATCGCGAGACTGCGGTCCATGTCCAGCGACTTCCAGATGATCTCGCCTGCCTTGAACTTGAACACGCCCTCGCGGTAGGTGAGATTCAGGTCTTTGAGCGCAATCGCGCGAATATCGCGATGGCTGCGATAGACCATGATGCCCTGCGAGGCGATCGGGAAGAATCCCGGCATTACGGGGAGATTGGCGTCGCTAACCTGCTTCATGGCCGCGAGCACGCGGGTTTCAGCGGCCTGATCGTTGTCTTCGCCGCCCCCCTCCAGATTGTCGCGCAGAATCTTGCGGCTGAAGAGCTTGGTGTCCAAAAGGGGTGGACTGCCGTTAGCCTGGGCGGTGTTGGTCTTGCTGCCACGCCATGATTCCCAATCGTGAACGTTGACCGGCTGAATGTCGGCGGTCTCGTTAAGCACGGCCTGAAGCTTATCCATCGGCACCATGTCTTCGCCGACCTTGAGACCTGGCTTGCCCTGCAGGTTGGCTTCGAGGCGTTTCCAGGTTTCGTCGTAATTTTGCTTGTCGCCGGCGCGGCGGAATGCGATGGCGGCCTTGTAGAGCGTCAGGTTGCTGAGCTTGGCCTGCTCCTGATTCATTTGCAGCAGCTTCTCGAAACGAAGCGCCGCGGTGAAGACTTCGCCGCGGGCGAGGTACAAGGTGGCGACGATCTCATTCGCCTCGACGCCGGCCTTGGTGTGGCAGTATCGCTGCGCGACGTCGGCGAGCAGGGCGCGGTCGCCATTCTTCTTGGCGTCGTCGAGCTGCGTCTTGGCCTTGCCACCGTAGGCCAATTCGTAGGTCGCCAGCCCGTTGGCGGGCATGGAGCCGATAAGGTTATTGGCTTCGAATTTCGCGCTGGTCCAGCGCGGCACGCCGGTCTTGCCGGTCGCGTCGGTCTCGGTGACCTGGACGTAGTAGTCTTTCTTCTCTTCCAGAATGGCCTGCAGCGCCTGCACGGCCTGGCTCCATTCCTGGTCCTTGATGCAATCGCGGCCGACGTTGATCACCTGGCGGACGCGTGAATCCTCGAGAATCTTGACAGAACTGAGTCCCGCCGCCTTGCCGCCGCTCATGTCCACCGGTTGCGGCGGAGCGATGGGCGGGCGAATTTGTGCCGCGACGTCGGCCGAATTGAAGAACCACGCTGCCAAAAACAGGCCCATGAGGCCCATACCCATCCACGTTGCCGGTCGGCGCAGGTGTCGCATGTCGGTCTACCCCTGGACAAAAACCTTGGGTTGATCGTTCTGGATAAACTATGCAAAGATTTAGGATTGTCGCACAGCTTTTTCGGCTTGGCAAGAACAATCCAAGCAGAACAGTGAGCAAAATCTGGAAACCTTCCGCATCTTAAAAAAGACGATACAACCCGCCCTGACCAACAGGTGTACATCCGCCTCGCAAATGGAGCGGCGCGACGCTCGTGGGCGAAACCGTTTGCGCACGACTTCACCATAACCCTACTACGCCGCAAGCAGCTCTGGGCGGCAGGTTTTTTGCCACCATTTCCTAATATCCGCGCGTGAAAAAAACCACGGGGATGGCCGGGATTGAAGCAGAAATTGCCGCGGAGGATTCAAGTATTCGCGCGAGATTCTTCAACGGACCTTGCCGGCACTTCCTCAAGCATTTCCCCGTGCATCCCGTTTTTCCCCGTGGTTTTTTTAGATGGGTACGAAGAGAATCGTCGATTTTTTCGGCACACTTTTGACAACGTCCCAACTGCAACCTACGTTTGGTGCAGATACGAATCCCGCGCGAAGCCTGTATGGGACGGGCGGTCAAACTCGCGGGGATTGGGTTTCCAACTTCCTAGAGGTACTGCTATGTTGTCTCGTTTCAAGAATTTCGTGGTCGATTTCGTCGAACGTGAAGATGGCCCGACGGCCGTTGAATACGCCGTCATGCTGGCCCTGATCATCGTCGTGTGCCTCGCGGCCATCACGACTCTCGGTCAGAATGCCAACACGACTTTCACGACGGTCGGAACGAAAATCGGCTCCGCGTCGAGCTGAGCATGATTCGTTGCCTCGGCGCCTGCTCTTGAATCCCCCCGTCCCAACGGAGAGCAAACCCTACGTCGTGGCTCAAGCCGATGTTCCCCCATTGGCAAGCAAACTTGAAGAACCGAAGAACGGAACACTGACCCAGAGTTCCGTTCTTCGGTTCTTCCTTTTCGTGGCTACCTCCATGACGCGAGTCGAGGGGTTGGAGATTGCCAGAACCTCGACTAAAACGATCTGCATGACCACGCCAAAAAAATTCACCCTCGGCCTGTTGCAGATGAAGTGCGTTGCGGAACCAGCGCGCAATTTGGATCACGCAAGCGAGCGCATCGCGGAGGCGGCCAAGCGCGGGGCCGATGTGATCTGCCTGCCCGAGCTTTTTCTGTCGCACTATTTCTGCCAGCGCACCGATTGCTCACTCTTCGACCTGGCCGAGCCGATCCCGGGCCCGACGACCGAACGCCTCGGCCCGCTGGCAAAACAGCTGGGCAAGGCGATCGTCGCCTCGCTTTTCGAACGGCGCACTGCCGGTGTGTTTCACAACACCGCGGTCGTTTTCGATGCCGACGGTTCGATGCTCGGTATCTATCGCAAGATGCATATCCCCGAGGATCCGCTCTATCACGAGAAGTATTACTTTACGCCCGGCGACACGGGCTTTCGCACTTTCGACACGCGTTTTGGCCGCATCGGCGTGCTGGTTTGCTGGGACCAATGGTTCCCCGAAGCCGCCCGCTTGACGGCGCTGCAAGGCGCGCAAGCGTTGATCTACCCGACGGCCATCGGCTGGCACCCGCGAGAGAAAGCCGAGTTCGGCGTGCATCAGCATCAGGCGTGGGAGATGATTCAGCGTTCCCACGCGATTGCCAACGGCGTCTACGTGGCTGCGATCAATCGTATCGGACATGAAGGACCCCAGGACGGCGGACTGGAATTCTGGGGCGCGTCGTTCGTGAGCGATCCATTCGGCGTAATGTTGGCAAAAGGTTCGCACGAGAAAGAGGAAATCCTGCTCGCCGAATGCGACCCCGCCCGCGCTGAGGATGTGCGACGCAATTGGCCGTTCCTGCGTGATCGCCGTATCGACGCGTATGAGGATTTGACGAAGCGCTGGAATGAGCGCGGCTAGCGCTGTGCCTCATCTCAGGCCGCCGGTTTCCGTTCATGCGAAACGGAAACCGACCCTTGCGCCTGTGGCGTGACGATGAGGGATTCGCCTTGTCGTAGATCTCGCAACGTAAGCATGCCGCACAGCCAGAAGAGGACCGCACAGTACATCGGCAATCCCAGGTGGAAGAACAGATTCGATTCCAGCGCGAGCGGTACCGCGAAGACGACGAAATTGACAGCCAGCAGCCAGCGTAGCTTTCCTTCCACCTCGGCTGCCGGCCCTCGACCCCATTGGGAGGCCAGCAACGCCATGATCGTAGGGATGAGAAGGACCAGGTAATGGGGATGGCCCGTCGGGGCGAGCAGGAGCATGTTGACGCTGAGCCCGCCGACAAACATCGCCTCCGAATGCCTTGATCCGGAGCGCCTCCATCCCGCTGCCAGGAGCGTGACCAGGGTGAGCACGCCCCCGATCGAAGTGGCCGCGAGACGGACGGCTGGAAGCGCGACCTTGGGGCGCATGTCGCGATCGAGGTACATCGTGTGGTGAAATACCGTCAGCAGTCCCTGGTTCTGAGTCGCGGCTGCATCGAGCAGTTCTTCACCGCGCGACCGATCTGAACCAAGTCCGAATCCAGGCAACAGCACGACTTCTGCCCACTCCCGTCCGTAGGCCAGTGTGCGGTCCGGTCCAAGCACCAAGCTTGGCACAATCGCCAGTCCCAGCACAAGGCCGCCGACACATCCCGCCAGACAGCGAACATCGCGCCGCCATACCGGGTAGACCAGCAAGAACACCGGCAGGACCTTCAAACAGATGGCCCCCGCCAGCCAAAAACCAGCTTGCCCGGAACGCCCCCGCACCAGTGCCGCGGCCATCAAGCACATGAGCGCCAGCCAGATCGTATTGACCTGACCCAGCGAAAGGGCAAAGCCGATCATCGGCAGGCAGGACAATACCGGTACGACGCGCAAGCCCCACCAGACCGCGTTGCCCCGCTGGCTTCGTTGCTTTAAGAGTGGAGATTCTTCTTCCAGTGCTTTCGCCAAAACATGGACGCCCAGCGCCACGCAAAACACACTGAAGAGATACCATAGCCCGACGGAAAGCGCAAAAGGAACCGCTCCCGATTCCCCACTCCCCACGGAAGGCTCGGCCAACGGAATCAGTGCGATTGCCAAGAGCGGCGGATAATGGTAGTGGAGCCCCTTGGCATCAGTTACCTTGTAAAGGTCCTCGCCATGCTGGACCGCCCAGGCGGCGCGCAGAAAAACAGTCAGGTCGGTCCAGCGATGCTGGAGAAAGGCGCCTCGCATTTCCACGATGACGCCGAAGCCGAGAATCAGGGGGATTAAAAGGAAGAGCCCGAACCGTTGCCAGCCGGAGAGGTGATCGGGAGCTCGGGGAACCTCCATGGCGTGGCTCTTTCGCTGCTTGGGATAATGGAAAACTCTCCATCTCCTTCGGCGGCCCCGCAACGCGGGCTTGACCTTTTTTTCAAGGCGTGCGATTCGCATACCAGGCGATGTCGTCGCAACGTGAGGCCATACGAAACCCTGCGTGGGTTTGCCCGCATAATCGATATTCCCAGCACAATCGCGCTTGGCCGTGTTAGCCCCCCATAGTAAGTCTCGAAGTCACAAGGCAATGAAACCTTAAAGATGCAATCGTGCACATCTCTGAGAGAGGACTGCCATGAACACGCGTATTCTGTGTTCGGTCAGGCAAGATCGCCAACCACGGGTTCATGCTTCACGGCGACTCGCGTGATTGGTTGATGTGCTCATCTTACCGCGAATCCGCGGCGGTGGGAAATCGACCTGGGCTGTTGGTAGTGTACGAACCAAAGTAGACAACACCAGCGTCTCCCGTCTGGCGCTTGCACGATGGTTCGCAAACGCCAGACGAAAATTCGACTCAAAGAGAGGTCTGTCCAAACGCCTTTAGCGGCGGGGCGTACCGGCCTTCGTCATCTGGGCTTTGAGCTCGGCTTCCGCTTCGATCCAGTCCTTCTGATCGTTGCCGTGCTTGCAGCCGCCTTTCAGCCATTTCTCATAGGCGAGCGTCGCAATCTTTTCCAGCGGAACGCCGGCCTGCGTGGAAGCACTCGGTTGCGTACCGGCAGGTTTGCTGGACTGCGAGGCGGATCCGGTCGTCGTCGTGGTTCTGGACATGGTGTCCCTCCCTGGTGGAATGTGATCGGGGTTACTCCCCTGATTTCTCGACTTATTTCACCAAATCGCGTGGGCCGTGGCAAGGATGTTTTCGGAAAATCAATTATTTTGCCCAGCGGAGTAATTGCGCCAAGGAGTATCGAATCGCCGAACGGCCTTGGAGCCGGCGCTTGGGCTTGGCGGGTGCCGGACATGTGGAGTAGAATCGCTCGCCATGAACACTGAAGAACTTGGCGTATTCGCAATCCGCATCTTCGTTGCTCTGCTGCTTGGCATGGCGATTGGAATCGAGCGCCAACTCGGCCAGCACCCCGCTGGCCTGCGCACAAATGCCCTGGTCAGCCTGGGTTCCGCGCTCTTCGTTAGCTTGTCGGCCATTCTCAGTCGGGACGATAACACGCGTATTGCCGCCCAGATCGTCAGTGGCATCGGATTCATCGGCGGCGGCGCTATTCTGCGCGAAGGCGTCACTGTACGTGGCATGAATACGGCCGCCACACTTTGGTGTTCCGCAGCCGTTGGGACTCTGGTCGGCGTCGGGGCGTGGAATCTGGCGCTTTTGGGCACGATTGCTGTCGTGGGCTCCCATTTCTTGTTTCGCCCCATTGCCCACGCCATCGACAACTACACGCAAGGCAAGGGGGAGATGGAATTGCTCTACGAAGTAAGAATCGTCTGCCGGCGCGTGCAGGAGGACGTGATCCGGTCGCTTCTGATCGAACAGATCCGGTCTGCCAAGCTACGCTTGCAAGGTCTGGTGCTGCAAGATACGCAGACTCCGGATCAGGTGGAAATGAACGTTCACCTCTATTCGCTGCAACACGACGAAGTGGCGATGAACGATCTGGTATCGCGGCTTGCCGCCCAGGCCGAGGTCTTTCGCGTGAGCTGGGGCAAAGCACATTGATCCACTCAGATCATGGATCTGAGCGCCGTTATCCGCGTCTTCCGTCAGCGGTTCCTTTATCATGAATCCTGCCACCGCATGCGCCTGGTTGCCCCTGTTGACGTTGCCGACCGTTGTCGTGATTCTCACCCCGACCCAGCCACGATGGGTTTTCATGTGGCTCCTGGCTTTCGCGATCTACGTCGGCTGTAAGTGGCTGACCTGGCGCACGACTCCCGCGCGGGGTACTTCGTTGGCCAAGCAGTTTGGTTATCTACTCGCGTGGCCTGGACTCGACGCGCCGGCGTTCTTTCACACACCAAGCGTGGGTGTTCGACCTCTTTCGGATTGGCTTTTCGCGCTGGCCAAGCTCGCTCTCGGCATCGCGATCGTCATGGGGCTCTTCCCGCTCATCCCGGTTGACCTGGAGCTTTTTCGCGGCTGGGTCGGAATGATCGGTGTACTTTTTGTCCTCCACTTTGGTGTGTTCCATCTGCTGAGCCTGACGTGGCGAGCCTTCGGCATCACCGCCCGGCCGATCATGGATTGGCCGATGCTGGCGAACAGCGTGAGAGATTTCTGGGGAAAACGCTGGAACAGCGCCTTTCGCGATCTGACGCATCGTTACTTGTTCCGTCCATTGACGACCCACTTTGGCGCAAGAACAGCCCTCCTGGTCGGCTTTATCTTCAGCGGACTGGTCCATGAGCTAGTCGTTTCCGTCCCGGCCGGCGGGGGTTACGGTGGGCCGACGCTGTTCTTCCTTTTGCAAGCCGTTGGCCTCCTTCTGGAACGATCCGCGCTTGGTCAACGCATCGGGCTGGCAAACGGCATACGTGGTTGGGCCTTCACCATGCTCATGCTGCTTGGCCCCGTGGGCCTGCTTTTTCATCGGCCGTTCGTCTGCGGCGTGGTGGTGCCCTTTCTCGATTGGATCAATGTGAATTCAGGGGTGAGCGAATCGATCCCCTGGGGGCGGAGTCTTTCATGAACGAAAACCTGGCCTCGCTGATCTTTCTTGCCGGCTGTCTCCAGTTGTTTGTCTTGATAGCATCATCGCTGGTCCCGCTGCGGCTCAATTGGAGAACGTCGCTCGATGGACTGCCCCGGCTGCATCGCCAGCTTTACTGGATCTACGGTGGCTATGTGGTGATGGGGATCATCGCGAACGGTTTGGTGGCCCTCGTCAACGCTGACGCTCTGGCTGATGGCTCCCGCCTGTCGCGCTGCGTATGCGGCTACATCGCGATTTTTTGGGGGGTCCGGCTAGCTTTGCAGTCGGTCCTGGAAGTGAAGGATCACCTGACGACATGGTGGCTTCATGCCGGGTACCACACGCTGACGTTGCTCTTCGCCGGCTTCACGGCGATCTTCGCATACGCGGCACTGCACGGCGCCATTTAGTCGTCGCGCTGCGAAAAGAGCGCATGCCGCTCCATCGCCGATAGTTGCCGATAGGTCTGCAAACACTGAAACGCCATCATGCCGAAAACGCACAGGCTGAATTCGGGCAGTCCAAAGGGGTAGTATTTCTCGATCATTTTGGGCATGAATCCGTGCCGTTCGAGCACCACGATCAGGAAGAACACGGTAGCGAGGCACGCCACCAGGAACGAACACCCGAACGCGAACTTCAGCCCCGCTCGGGGCGCGATGAAGCAACAAATCTCCTTGAAGATCATGCCGCCGTCCATGGGAATGATGGGCAACAGGTTCATGATGTTGACGAAGAGGTTGATGAAGGTCAGCAGTGTGATCGTGAGGACGTAAGGGACGTTGCCATCGTTATGCAAATGCCCCCAGGGTGTTTGCAGGATCAAGAAGTGTTCTCTTTTTGGTTTCAGCTGTTCCCAGAAGGTGCTCCCCGTCGTGTCGATGAGGTAGCCCATAAAGCCGTTCCAGGCCATTGCATCGACGGCGACCACGATGCCAACCAGGCCAAAACCGGCGATCGGCCCGGCCATGATGACGAGGATGCGCTGCCAGGTCGCCAGCGCATCGTAGGAGCCGACTGCTTGTCCGCCGAGTCCGGTGATGGTGATGTTGCCGGGCTGACCGAAGATGCGCCCGGTGACGACATGTCCCAATTCGTGGACCATGACCGAGACGAGCGTGCAGAGAATCCAGGCGACAATGAAGATCAGCAACTCGCGATCGACCGCAGTCTTGCCCGCCAGAGGCCCCGCCATGAGCCAGGCCCACAGCGCGTTCATGAACCAGAACGAGGGCTGGATGCAGAAGTCGATGCGAAAGAGGCGCCAGCTAATCATGAGGATATCCTTCGCGCCGCGTGCGGCTTTGCGCTCGGGCGGCGTTTTACGAGAGGGTTATTTTAGCCACTTCTCGAACCAGTCCAGCGCGGCCGTGCGTTGCTTGGGGGTCACGGTGTGGCCGACGTCTTCGATTAGGACGCTGAGCCGATTGGCAGCGCCGGCGTCCTTGAATGCCTTCTCGGCGGAGGCGATCGCGATCTTGGCGCCGCCGTACGGGCAGTTGCCGTCTTTCGTGCCGCCCACGATCAAAAGCGGCCGGCCGGCGAACAGGCGCAACATACTCGGGCAGTCGTAGTCGTCGAGGATGCCAGGGATAATCTTGTTCCAAAGCGCCCGGCAAACCTTCTGATTGACGGCGGGTTCGCCGAGGTCCTTGGCGGCCTGGGTGTGCGCGAGTTTAATGGTGTTGGCTCGCCCTTGCCATTGATCGTTCTCCAGGCTCCAGCGAAAGCTCTGCACGCCGATAGCTGGGACTGACACCTTGATGCGCTCATCGACTGAGGCCGCCAGCCAGGTTTGTATGCCTCCCATCGAGAAGCCGATCATGCCGAGGTTCTTGGCATCAATATCGTCGCGCGTTTCGAGATAATCGACAAGCCGCCAGAGGTCCCAGACGGTGTCGTAATAGAAGGGGTGCTCCATCGGATCGCCTGGCTTGGTCTGCCATGCCTTGAGGATTGCTTGATTGTAAGCCGCGGCTCCTTTGCCACCGCCCGAGCGGCCGCCGTGATAGCGGGCGTCGATGGCGATGCCGACGATGTTGCGCTTGGCCAACTCCTTCATAAATCCGAGTTGTGAGTCCTTGGTGCCGCCGGTGCCATGCAGGACGATGACGGCCGGCATGCGCTCCTTTGCCTTCTCCGGCCGAAGAAGAATGGTCGGCACGCGTTCGATGGCGCCGTCGATCTTCTTTTCGGAGGCGAAGTCCAGCGTCTCGAGGACGAGGCCGCCCATCGGTTCCTGGGCGACAACTTTCGCGTCGAGAGATGCCTTGGGCCGATCGAGTAGCTTCTTGAAGGCCGCACGTACCTGGGCGGGCGGAGCGTATTTTTCTTGCGCCGGCGCGTACTGGGGGATCAGAACCAGTGCAAGAAGTAGCAAGAATCGGGGCATGGCGTAGCTCCACCTGAACCGACACCAATGTAGGACGACATGCACCCCTTGCGGATTCGCACTGTCGGATGCGCGAAACCGCAAGCGGAACGCGACACGAGCGCCGTGGTGGGGCACTTAGTCGTTGTGCAATTTCCGCAGCCGGGGCGACAGCCGCAGCATCCACTGCACGCGTTCGAATTCGTCGAGCCAATCCTGCGTCACCTGGGCCAGGAGCGAGCCTGAGCCTGCCGGCAGCTGCATCAGCGTCCGGTATTTGCTGAGGGTGCGTTCGCCGTGGCGTGCGACTTCGAAGCCATCCTCACTAAAAAACACAACCACCGGAACGCGATTGCCGCCGCAGATTTGCAATGCCTGCTGAACGTCGGCATGCTCGTCGCGGTCGAGATAGCGCATCTGAATCACCGGGGCGAGCGCGGCAAAATGCTCGAAGATCGGGCACTGGTTGACGCAATCGCCGCACCATGCCCCCGCGAGGCATAACGCCGGCATGGCGCGTGTGAAGGATTTGAGCAGCGTCATCTGCGCTTCCGTCAACGCTACCTGTTCATGGAGTTGCTTCCAGCGCGCCTTGTCGCCGTCGTTGCCGTGGCGCTGCAAGAAATCGGTGTAGCGATGTCCAAGTTTGTATTTTTCGTAGAGATTCATGACAACGGTCCATCAGAAGAGGGGCACAGTAGAATGTAGAAGAAGGCCACAGCAAGCCCAGGGGTGAGGAAAACCATGTCCGCCAAAGATGAGCTTTGCCGAACGTTTCCCGTCGTCGTTAGCCAGGCAGTGGTTTGGGGCGAGATGGATTCTTATCAGCACGTCAACAATGTCGTCTATTTCCGCTACTTCGAGAACGCCCGGCTCGAGTATTTTCGCCGCATCGGCTGGTTCGAGATCGAAGCCGCGACTGGCATCGGGCCGATCCTCGCGTCCACCCAAGCGCGTTTTCGCCGTCCGCTAGCCTATCCCGATACCATTCACATCGGCACACGCCTTCTTGAGATGAAGGACGACCGCTTCACCATCGAGCACCGGATCGTCAGCGAGGCCTTGAACGACGTTGCCACGGAAGGGCAGGGAACGCTTGTGTCCTTCCATTATGAAAGCAGCACGAAAGTGCCGCTGCCAGAAGAATTGAAACAAGCCATTCGCGCGCTGGAAGCGACAGTCCAGCGGTAGATTGCCGCTTGCGGCGTAGCAGAACCATGGCGCGCCGCAAGCGGGAACTCAGGTCATGGCACCGGGAACGGCCGATTGCCGCGGGCGCGTTCGTCTTCCATGTTCTCGCCCCACATGAAGAAGTCCCTTGGACTGCGCGTGAACGGGTGGGTCGGGAACGAATTGCCGCCGAACATCGGTTGCTGGGGCGAGGGCATATCCATCCGCGGCGCCTGCATCGGCGTGAACTGAGCATACGGGCTAAAGGGCTGAAACTGCTGCATCGGATTGAACGGCTGAACGGGCGCAAACGGCTGCGTCGGAGCGAATGGATTGAACTGCTGTGTCGGTGCAAATTGCTGAAAACCTGCCCCCGGAGCGCCAGCCATCGGCGGGGGGCCCGCTCCATACGGCATCGGTCCAGCGCCGTAGGGCATCGGCCCGCCTGCGTAGGGAGGCAGCACGCCGTTGAACGGCATCCCCGTGTATCCGTAGGGCGTCTGCATGTTCGGGTTGGGCATCGGCGGCCCGCCGTATTGCGTCGGCATCGGCCCGCCTGCGTAGGGAGGCGGCACGCCGTTGAACGGCATCCCCGTGTATCCGTAGGGCGTCTGCGTGTTCGGGTTGGGCATCGGCGGCCCGCCGTATTGCGTCGGCATCGGCCCGCCGCCCCCCGCCTCAGGCTTCTTACCCAGAAGTGGGGCATTGCCAATCGTCATCGCTTCCTTCGATTTCAGCAAATGGTGCGGCACATGACCCGACATGATCGCGTTCCCGATCGGGCCTGGCAGGATGCCATTGAACGGCCCCGTCGGCGGCACCAGGTAATAATGCGGACCGGTCAGCCGACCCCACGGATCCACCAGGTAGAATCCCGAGTTGTAGCAATCCGGCGCTTGTCGATACGGCACGCGGAATACCGGCGAGCAGCCGACCTGACCGTAGCTAATGGAGGAAAGTACAAGAAGGGCGATGAGGCCCGCGCTCGCATGGAGGGTCGCTTTCATAGCGGTGCTTTCCTGAGCAGGTGGGTTCAGTCCGTTGCGGAGCCTTCCAAAGGTCTCCATCCGAACTCTAACTCATGAACCCACTCGATGAAGCATTGCCAGCGCCGGTTCCCCAGAATTTCGCGCAGGCAAAGGTCCTAGAAAATGACACGAAACAATCCTGGCGGAAACGCCGATTGGAGCGATAATAGCGAATGATGGAGCGCAGCCCGAAACCACATTCACCGCAAGGTGAGGCAAGTAATCCAACGGAGCCTGCCGTCTGTTGATGGCTGGCCGATCCACACACTGTCATGGAATCGTTGTTTCGCTACACGGCGCCGGCGAGCACTTGCGGGTATCTCCCCGCGGAGCGCTGGAGCCTGGAATACGAGATGGTCGCCAACCTTGCCCCGGCCGAGTACGAAGTTCGGCTCGAAAAGGGTTGGCGGCGTTTCGGCTCTCTCCTCTTTCATCCGCGCTGCCCGGACTGCCAGGCGTGTCAATCCCTGCGTGTTGACGTTCCTCAGTTCCTGCCGAACCGCAGCCAGCGCCGCGCCTGGAGGACGAACCACGGGCTGATCCAGATCCAGGTCGGCAAACCCTGCGTGACGCGCGCCAAACTCGACCTGTACGATCGCTTTCACGCTTTCCAGACCGAATTCAAGGGTTGGCCCGAACATCCCCCCAAGGACGTTGCCAGCTATCGCGAAAGCTATGTCCACAATCCTCCGTTCACCGAAGAATGGTGCTACTTCCTTGAAGGACAACTCGTCGGCGTCGGCTATGCGGACCGCTTGCCCAGGAGCATGTCGGCGATCTATTTCTTCTACGACCCCGCCGCCCGGCAACATTCGCTCGGTACCTTCAACGTGCTCTGCCTTCTCGCCGAATGTGCACGCTGGCAGCTTCCGTTTCTGTACCTCGGCTACTACGTCGAGGGATGCCGATCACTGGAATACAAGAGTACCTTCAGGCCGAACCAGGTGCGGGATAGCGCAGGAAAGTGGCAGGATTTCTTGCCCCAGTCGGGAATAGAATAGCGGTGACTAACATCCTACTTGGGACGGCCGGGAAACAGTTGGTCCGAGCAGGGGCGCCTGAGCGCCCCGTGGCGAGACTGCACATATTCCTGGCGGCTCAAACGGGGCGCTGACGCAGCCCCGCGCTTAGGGTATTGCTTAGAGGAATTGCCGTCATGAACACCACCACACTGCTTGCGGACTTCATCGTCGTGGTCCACCTCGTCTACATGGCCGTCGTCCTCTTCGGTCAGGTTGGAATCATGCTTGGGCATCACCTTGGCTGGCGCTGGGTGCGCAATCCGTGGTTTCGCATCATTCACATGACGATGATCCTGGTGGTGGTGTACGAGGCCGTCCAGGGGATTGAGTGCCCGTTGACGACCTGGGAGCGCGACCTGCGCGTGGAAGCCGGCCAAATTGCGGCGAACTATCGCGATGATCCGAACTGGACGGTCAACAACGCTAGCTTCGTGGCCCGGCTGGCGCGCGGCGTGTTGATGTGTCCGGCAAGTTGGGAGCCGATCCTGCACCAATCGTACTATTTCTTCGGTGGCCTGGTCGTGGCGACAGCAATCCTGGTGCCACCCCGTTTTCGTCGCCAGGCCGTGTCCGGCCCTCATCTCGCGACCGTGGCACTGACTGGTGATCCGCCTCAGTGAATTCTTCCCTTCGTCAAACACTCGGCTGTTGCCAGGTGAATGCCATGCCGCGAGCAGAGAGGCGCGTCAGCGTCCACCGGTGATCTGACCTTCTAGCGGGATACGCACGAATCTCTCCGGCGGGCCGACAAGGCGCAGCACCACGGCATGTCGATCGTCGAACGAATGGGCGTCCGGCGTACCCGCTTTCACCTTGACTTCGAGTTGCCAAAGGTGTCGGCCATCGCTCGCCTCCTTCGTCTCACGTTTCAAAATGACATCGACCCAGTCTGGCTTGTGGGTATGTTTTTCGAGTTGAATCTTTTCGTCGACCGATAGATAGATCGACTTGCTGGCGCCGTGCTTGGCGTCGAAGGGGGGGAAACGGACTTTGCCTTGATCGTTCGTGCCGCCGATATCGATGTCTCCCTTGACTCGACCGGTAACCTCCGGGCCGAGCAGGTCGGGCTCAAGTTGGCCGTCGAGTTTGACGTGGAATTTCTGATAGAACGTCCCCTGATCGATTCTTTGCCCCGCCGCGTTCGATTCATGTACCGTCACGGTGACGGCACAGGCAGAGAGAACACGCGTTCCAATATTGGCAGCTGCCAGTTGTTGTTCGACTTCCGCACATTCTGCCTTGGAAAGCTTCCGGACCTTCACGGCAAACAGCGGGGCGTTCGGCATCGTGACCAGGTCCAGGTCCAAGGCCGCGCGCGTCGAGGACCACGCCCGAAACTCCACCTTGCCGGTTGTTCCTGGCGTCAAGATTCCAGCGCTGGCGCGGGTTGGTGAAAACTCCAGCGGCGGCCGAACCTTGACCGGCACCAACAAGGGCATGTAGTCGCGCCGAGTGGCGTCCCCGACCGGTTGAAACAAGACAATCGGACTCAGGTTCAACTCCTGTCCCGGCGCCTTCTTGGCAACCCAGCTAACTCGCACCACCCCCGTTTCGCCCGCCTTGACCTGCACCATTTGCTCCTTCGCCGGCACCTCTTTTGACTGGCGTGCCATTCCGAACAGCGTCGTCCAGGCCGGCTCCTGCGCGAACGTCAACGCTTCACCGGGCTTCTCCTGCTGAAGCTTACTGAGACGGTCCCATTCCTCCTTGGGCAGCACACTGGCATGCAACGTCGTGCAATCGCAGTCCTTCAAGTAGTAAAGGATCTCGACATCCTCGTCGGCCACGTTCTTGAAAAGAAAATCGTAATAACCCTTCGAATTGAATTCACATTCCTTGAAAACAATCTCCGCGGGGTCCGGACTATCTTGCTGGCGTGGTTTTCCCCACTGAGCACGGTACAGTGGGAAATCGAGAAGCTTCTTGACCGATGCCTTGGAGCTGGGAGACGATTTCTTCTCCACGGTCGGCAGGTATTGCGCCAACCAGGCGAGAGCTCCCACAATCACGAGGAGCACGACGACCGACACGGCGTAACGCGATGCGTAGCGCTTGGTCGGCGGCTTGGGCCCCGTCAGATGTGAATCTTTAGCTTGCATGAAGGATCATCCGGAGGGCAGGTTAACGCCCGCTCAAGGCGTACGACATTATCTAGGATTGCTTTTTCAAGGCGTCGCGCAGACGGGCGGCCCGTTCGTAATCTTCGTCGGCGATAGCCTGTTGCAGCTGTTCCTGGAGCGTCGCGTCAATGTGGTATTGCTGCCGCAGTGTCGCTTCGACATGGCGCAGATGTCGCACCATGCCGTCGTCTTCCATTTCGTCCTCGCGCTCGTAGGCGGCGAAGAATTCGCGTAATCGATCTAGCCCCTCGTGCAGCTTGTTGATGGCCAATTCGGGCGCGTTGTTCTCCACCTCGAGTGCTGCTGCCGCCTGGGTGCGCTGAAAGAGCACAAAGCCGCGGTACTGCTCATGGGCGTGCAGGTAATCTTCGTTGGGCGCATGGCGTTTGACGAAATCCATGAGGGCGAGGGTGTGGTCCGCGTCCGCGATCGCTCCCTGGTACTGGCGCAACGCCAGCCAGCACATGCGGCGATGATAATACTGCAAGAATTCGCGATCCGCATCCTGGCATTGCTCATCGGAAAGAACGAAGGCATGCCCGGCCTTGCGTGCAAGCCGAGCCTGCTCCTTTAGGTACTCGAAATACGTCTGATGCCCGTGCGGACTGGCGCCGTCGGGCCGGCCGATGGTTTCCAGCTGGAGCACGCCGAGGTCGATTCGGAGCTGGATCACCTGGCGGCCGTCGCGCGTCTCAATCAGGCGGGCCTGCGCGATTCCCGGCTTGAATTCCCAATCCCTCAGAATGAAATCGATTTCCTGATTCACTACGTTTACCTCGCGGTCAGGGGTCGCGGAATCGTCGAATTTCATGATACCTATCTTGGGCGGTAGAGAACAAGCCTTTTGCCTTGCGCCTTCAAGGATTCAGTTCATGCCTGCCCGTTGCCCTGCCCTGCCAGGCGACGGTATTCATTCAGATTCTTACAGACTCGTTCGGATTCGTTCAGATTCGTTCACCGGGGGAGAGGGACTCGGTGAATGAAGATACTTCGCGCGGCGAAGATTAACCCATTTCTCGGCGAGCCGAAAGCGTGTCCAATCCGACCGCGTGGAGTTTAAGCCATTTCCGAACTTTATTTTTGCTTCAGCAGCATTTTCTTTCTGTACAACCGACAGGGAGTTGTTACAATGTTTCCCATCCCCCGAGGCAATTAGGGCCACCTAACCCCAGAAAAAACTCCCCTTGAAATTCAAACGCACGGTTGGCGTAGGTGCCATTCACCGTTTTTGAGGTCTTGCTCGCCCGTGCAAGGCAGCACACCGTTTTCGTTGAAGGGAAGCGTCATGCATTTGCAAATGAAAGTCGTCAAAGGCAAACCGCAGGGGCATTGCCTTTCCTTTCCGCCCGGTGAATACATGTTCGGCCGTGGTCCGGAATGCGATGTTCGACCCAACAGTGACCTGGTAAGCCGGCAGCACTGCATGGTGCGTATCAGCAGTGAGACAGCGCTGATTCGCGATCTTGGCAGCCGGAACGGCACGCTGGTGAATGGTCAACTTGTGATTGGCGAACGCGTGCTCCTGCATGGCGACAAGGTCCAGGTCGGCCCGTTGCTGCTCGAAGTCATTGTGGTTGACAATGCGAGTGTTGCCAGGCTTTCAATGGGCGAAACTGCCACGGTCAATCAGAATGAGACGACTACGAATCAACCCTTACTGGCCGAAACCTGCGAGGAGCGATTGGCCAAGCCCGTCCCAGAACTTGAGAAAATAGGATAGAAGGGTTGGTCACGCCTCGGACGCCGGCGGCTCTACCGTTACCGACCCAAGGTGCTATGGCTCCACCCTACAGGCTTCCCATTCTGGTATGGCATGACGCCGTGAAACTGTTCGACCTTTCCATCGAATACCAACGGCACGAAATAGCGGTCGCCTTCCCACATCGGTAGTTCCAGAATCCGGTCCACGGCTACCCAGGTCAGCGTTCCCTCGGCATTTTCTAGCGTCGGCGTACCGTTCCAGGCGTGAATCACGAAGATGAAGCCGAACCAATCCTCGCCGTGCTTGCCGAATCCGGGCCAATTGATGGTT
>SXGT01529677.1_pt1 | contig 61941 bp, 48 predicted proteins | sample 3176221 | NCBI WGS metagenome assembly SXGT01 (sample SAMN11356862, study PRJNA531348) | freshwater metagenome | isolation source: freshwater sample F1-120 | place: China: Fuxian Lake, Yuxi | collected 2017-12-25 | reverse complement strand
TTATCTCGCTCTCTCGGGGAATCGGAAGCCAACTCGCCTGTTCGAAACCTGTTTCGCTCGCCCTACTTCAAGAGTGGTTGCGAACAGCAGCCCTCGCCGAAAGCAAGAGAGACGCGTCCTCCACGAGGGCGCGTCTTTCGCTTTTGCTTGGGATTTCTGGGTTTGCATGCTTCGACCGAGTTCGCCTCTCGAGGGAGGGACATGACCGGCAGCTCACCGCACGGGCCGTCTCGACGGTGTGCGGACCAAACATCTCTCCCTCCTCGGACGGCGACTGACCCGGCACTTACGGCGATCTCGGTCCTACTGGAGCGCTCGCGAAGGGGACCGCCCTTCACGCAGACTCACAAATGATGCTCTCCGCCGCCGCAACCGCCATGGTGACGGCGGCATATCCACTCGCATGCACCGTGATCGACTGCGCCGCGGATTCCGTCGCCGCGACGATCGCTTTCGTCCCTGGCCGCAGCCCGTGCTCGGCGATGAAGGACAGAAACGCTGGCCCTTGGTCAGTGATACGCGCCACGCGAATCTTTGAGCCCGGCGCGAAGGTAGAGAGCGCCGCGCCGCGCTCAGTACGGATTTTCCCATCGGGTCCGGGGATTGGGTCACCATGCGGATCAACGCTCGGATGATGGAGATGAATGTCGAGGGCCTCGAGCACAACACTCGAAATGGCGTGCTCCAATCGCTCGGCTTCCGCATGCACGATCGACCAATCGAGTTTCAGAGTCTCGACGAGAAATGTCTCGATCAACCGATGACGGCGCTGCACATCGATCGCCGCGCGCTCGCCTCTCGCGGTCAGTCGCACGCCTCCAAACCGTTCATACTTGGCCAGTTTCGCACCGGCCATCCGCTTCACCATCGTCGAGGCCGTCCCGACGGTGACGCCCGTCAGGGTGGCGATGGCTTTCATGCCGGCTTCGCCGGTGGGGGACTCACGCGAAAGCGAGTAGATCGCCTTCAGATAGTTCTCGATCGCTTCGCTCGCCACTTCACTACTCCTCACGGCTAGGGGTGCGCACAAGGCATTTGACTCCGGCGCTCGTCGCAGGTAAGTTTGAATCGTCAAACTTTTTGGAGCAAACTAGTCATGTCACAGTTTTCAGGTCGTTCGAACTCATCGTATCGCATTCGCATGAGTGTATTCGTCCAACTCCTTCTACTCGCGTCCACCGGCGGCGGATGGGCTTATGCACAAAGCGAGACGAGCGTCGACAAATCGCAGTACACGCTGTTCAACCCAACTCCCGCTGAGTTGATGCGCCCGATGAGCACGGACCGACCAGACACGACTGAGAGCCCCTACACAGTCGACGCAGGCCACATTCAACTCGAATTGTCTTTCGCGGACTACTGGTCCGACAATGGCAGCGGCGACTCGCCATCCTCGCACGGATTTGCAGCCGCACCGATGTTGATCAAGGTTGGCCTGTTCAACGATGTGGATCTCCAACTCGGCTTCGATCCGTACACGCGCGAGACCACAGACGATGCACTCGGCCAGGGTTCCAATACGATCGACGGGTTTGGGGACATCGTCGCCCGCCTCAAGGTGAACCTCTGGGGAAACGATGGCGGCACCACAGCCTTCGCCATCATGCCATTCATCGAGTTCCCAACCGCGAGCGGCGACGCCGGAACGGGCAGCGTCGCGGGCGGCCTCATCGCCGTCCTCGGCGTTGAGTTACCGTACGAGTTCAGTTCGGCGTTCATGGTGGAGTTCGACTTCAATACCAACGAAATCGATCGCCCCTACTTCGACGACCTTGTGCTCACCGCGACGGTGGGCCGAACGATCGTCGGTGACCTCGATGGCTACCTCGAGTACGCCGGCTTCATTGATCTCGACGGAGATGGCGGTTACGAGGACTGTTTCGACGCTGGCTTGACATACGGACTTTCACCCGACATCCAACTCGACTGGGGTGTACGGATTGGACTCGCAGAAGCCGCCGTTGATCTTGGCATCTTCGCAGGGATCTCCGTGCGATTCTGACTCTTGGTGCCCACGCCAACCCAACCGCATGCTCCCCGGCACCGCCTGCGAGTCCAACTTCGAATACTCACTGCGCGGAGAGCCTTGATTGAGTTCACGCAGGCCGCCCGATCTCGTCACGCTGGCACCTGTGCGATGCGACGCAGCGTGACCGACCTTACATTTGCAACCGCCTCGCCGGGCTTGGTCAGAGCACGCAGCACCAATGCATGCGCACCGGCGTCAAGCGTGATTTTCCCGAGAGAGACGGTTTCGTATTGCTGCCACCCGCCGGTCGCAGGCACGATGAACTCAAGATCACCCGACGGCGCCTGCAGTTTCATCTTGGCCCCCGCAGAAGCATCAGCGCAGGCGATCTCCATTTCAACCGCGTATTGCCCCTGCTGATCGCCATCAATCCCGATGGGGAAACTCACCGTACTGCTCTGGTCGAGCCAGTAACCGAGGTTGTACTTCACATTCTCAACCGCTCCGACTTGTTCAACGCGCAACGCTGTTCCGGTGAAACTTGCATCGTGGGGCCCGAATGTAGCCACGCCATTGCGCGCAGGAAACACGAGCAACGGAAGCGGCGACACATCGCTCGCGAGTTCGAGCTTCACCACAGAGCAACCAGAGCCGACCGCGTGATCGGGCAGTTGCACTTCGAGTCGCTCACGATCCTTCGCCGCACAGTGGAACGAGAGTTCGCCGTCGCGACCGAGCAGTCGAGCCGACTTCACCGCGCCGCGCATCGGAACGATGAGTCGTCCATCGCTTGGCCAGTCGAACACCATGAGATAGAGCGCGCCGGACTTCTGCGTCGCTCGGCCCCAGGGCAATCGCGCGAATGGACTCGCGGTGGTGCCGTAGATCGCTTCGGAATTCACGCGCATCCAGTCGCCCACAGCGTGGAGTGTTGCCTGCGCCTCTAGCGGAACAACTCCATGCGCGTCAGGTCCAACGTTGAGCAGTAGATTGCCGCCCTTCGACACGACATCGCACAGCAGTTGCACAACCACCGCTGGGTCTTTCCATCCCTTGTCATGCGCGCTAAAACCGTACGACTCATTCAGCGTGTGATTGACCTCCCAGTCCATGCCGGGCAATCCCGTTGGCGGAACATACTTCTCCGGCGTTCCGTAGTCACCGTTCTTGTTTTCGAGTCCTTGGAAGAGTCGATTGTTGATGACGATGCCGCTCTGCTTCGTGCGCAAGTCGGACATCAGCTGCGCCGCGCCCCACGCGGCGCCTTGGTGTGCATGATCGGAGTAGTCAAACCAGATCGTGCAAAGCGGCCCGTAGTTGGAGAGCAACTCATTCACATGACCGCGCACATACTCGATGTAGTTTGCGTGATCGCGTGTCCGCGCCGACTTGGCGTATGCAGGGAGCGCCATTTCGTAGGCGTCGGGATGTTGCCAGTCGAGAAGCGAGTAGTAGAAGCCAGGCCGCACACCACGCGATCGCATCGACTCTGCAAACTCGCGTGCGAGGTCTCGATCAATCGGCGAAATGTTCGTGCTCTGCGTGACCGTGTTTGCCAGCGAATACGCCTGGTCGGAGTTGAAGAGCGTGAAGCCATCATGGTGCTTCGAGGTCAGGATCGCGTAACGCATGCCCGTGGACTTCGCGAGATCGGCCCACGCATCCGTGACAGCGACATCAGGCACGAAGAGTGGCTTCATGGTGCGCGCGTACTCCTGGCACGGCACCGCCGCCCAATGCTGAATCCACTCGGCGTAGTGTTGCGGATAGATCTTTCCGTTCCAACTTCCACCTGCGCCAGAGTAGAGACCCCAATGAATGAACATCCCAAAGCGCGCGTCTCTCCACCACGCCATGCGATGCTCGCGGCTTGACGACCAATGCGCCAACTCCTGCCGTTCATCGCTCGACTGCGATGCCAACCCCTTCTCGGCGGACACGCAGAACGCAAGGAGAGCACCACACACGCACGCGAGAACTCGATTCATGCAGGCAACATATCGGCTTGAGCAGCGAGCGCGGCGCCGCGCAGCGCAAAGAGGGTGGCGCACTGTGGCCTAGCCGGCACTTCCCGGCTTACCCAGAGATTCCCAATCCCTTGACGAGCAACCCCCGCGAGAACTCATCGATCCCGCGCCCAAGATCGCCGCACTGCCGTGCGCACTTCGCGGGATTCTCGCCTCGCTCGGTCTCGAAGCCGCCACCGCCACGCAACTCGGACGCAGACTCGAAGCTCACGAAGCCCTCCTTTGGAGATCCATCGATTCGAGCTCGCCGAGAAGCATGATCGCGCGGGATTGCATTCCGCGATGCCGGAATCGCGCGGGTGGGATGCGCGGTGTACCACACACGGACGCCAGCCCGAGAACCGGGATTCGATCAATCGGCCAATCGCGCCTTCCCACGCCTGCAACCAGCAACCCACGATGGCTGGCGTCACGCGCGGGACTCCGTTTGGCACCGCACTCGACGACGACAGCCGCTCGCGGGTCATGGCCGGACAGACGCCACTTCTTCAACGCTTCTCGTCTCATAGAGACGACCTCCGGGACGTACCGCTACGGATCGGTGCAAGCGCGAGTCAACCAGTTGGCGATCGCATCGGCGCTAGGTCCGCGCACTCGCCTTCGACTGGCATCCCCGCCTCACACCAGTGCCCCCAGCGTGCGACTTCGACCAGGTCGCGACCCTCAAGCCATCGCGCACGACTTGCGAGGCGCAGATCGACACCTTGCGCAATCTGCTCTGCGTCCATCGGAATGCGATTCTCGGCTTCGATTCGCACCACACGAAACGCACTTTCGCCGGGACAGATACCGAGCGTGACGAATGCCTCTCGGCATCCATGTCGCTGCACTGCCTTCACCGCGAGTTCGCGCGCGATCAGTGGACCTGCGCGATCAACTCTCCAAAAGTCCTTCCCACTCATTGCGCCTCCGCCGATGGGAATACGAGGGCCATAGAAGTCGACGACGAGTTTTTTGCCGGACAACCCGTTGTCGCTCATCGGCCCGCCAACGCCGGCCCATCCGTTGCCATTGAGTTGCGCGCACACATCCTTGGCGCATCCAAATCCTGGCACGATGCGGGAGAAGCGCTCGAGCGCGTGATGCAACGCGACTTGCAGGCGATGCACATCTTCCGTCGACGTGCTCGCCGCCCAATGTTCGATTGAAACGCTCAGCGCGTCGAGTTCCCAGCGCTTCCCGTCCGGCGACTCCTTCACGAAGACGATCACCTTCCCATCCTGGCCATAGTTGATCGGATTACCGCGCACGAATCCGTGAAGGGCTTTCGCGAGGTGGCGTGCGAGTGCGTGCTCGACAGGAAGGTAGCCAGTTCCCGGCGTGCTACACGCGTACCCGGTCACGATCGATTGATCGTCGGAGACGACCCTGAGCTCGGATTCATCTCCTTCGAGCGGACCTCGACAGAGATCCGTGACGACATTGAGTTCACTCAACTTCGGTTGCGACGACTCGCTGTACCCAGCACTTCGAAAGACCCGTTGAACGAGCGAACGCACGCGAATGCGCTCCGTGTTGTGACCCGCAATGCGCCCCGTGAGGAAGACGCTCTTGCGAACGAGCGCGACTTCGATTCCCACAAGCGCGCGGGGGTCCTTCTCCCACGCGGCCTGCACGATTGCATCCGCGATGGCATCGCTGAGCTTGTCAGGATGACCAGGCAGGACCCACTCCGCTGCGCGCAGTGTCCAAGCCGATGAGCGGAGATTCATAGTGCGCCCTCCGGAATCACCATCCACTCGTTGACGTACGGCGCAAGGTCTGCGCGCGACGAATGATGTGCCGGTAGCGCCACTCCAATCGTGGCTTCTTGCATGGCCTGCGCGAGTTCTCCTTGAATTCGTCCGACGAAACCGTCGGTCACAATCACGGCGCGCTTGATTCTGTTCTTCTTGATGTGCTCGGCAACACAACTCAGGGCTGTTCCGCCCGTCGTCTGTATTGCGCCCGCGCGCAGCTCTCGCATCGAAACATCACAAATCTCGGTCGAGAAGAGGTGAATCTTAGGATGCACCGACTCCGCGCAATCACAGATGGCAGCGCAGAGGGGCGCAATGACGAAATCCATACTGCCCGAAACATCCATGTAGACATGCACTCGACCACCATCCGATTGCATCTTTCGCTGCGCTCGCTGATGCGTGAAGAGCAGCGGCGTACCGCCGAGTGCGCGAAGCACGATCTCGCGGCGAGCGGCTGCTCCACACGGCGACCGCGCTTTGCAATGCACGATCGAGCGACGCCGAACGCTCCCGCCACACTCCGCCTGGCCAATCTTCTTCAGTATCCCGCGCAGCACTGCTCGCTTGGTTGGTTTGATGAGAAGGCGCATTGACCTCAAGGATTCGCCGATCGACTTCCCTGGCAGAAAGTCGTCCGCAGGCCATTGATCAACGATCGATTCCACGAGTGATTGCAACGCTGGCGCGTCGTTGAGGCAAGAGTCCAACGCCTCCTCGTGATTTCCCAGCAGCATGCTGACAGTCAAGCCGTTGGGTCTTGCATCTTCCTGCAGCACCTGTCGCAATTCACTGGAGGTGCTACCCACGGTGTACAACTTTCGATGCATGGCGGCGAGTTCGGGAAGGCGCAGCAACGCCAACGGCGTCACGGCTTGCGCGCCGGGCGCCCAGCCTGCCGCCGGACGGAGGAAGCACTGCAGCGGATCGCGTTCGTCGTACATGTCGCGAAACAGTGCGGTGTACGCGGGGCCAGGATGCGCATGACACAGCATCGCGTTGATGATCGCATCGAAAACAAAGTTGTCGAGGAGGTTCGCCCTCGGGAAGAGACGCGTGTGACCAAGCACGATGTGGTGCAACTCATGGAGGATGAGCATCATCAGCTTCTCCCTCGTGTTCGCATGTTTCGCACAGAACTCAGGATTGACACGGAGCGTGGAGTACTCGCCGCATGTCACACACGCGGTGGGAACACTCGTCGACTCTTCAATTGCGATGAGTCGGAGCATCGCCGCAACGCCATAGTGCCCAAGCGGAACGGACTCCAAGATCGATTGCAGGAGCATGCCACTCGAAGCGGCGGGAAAGGACGGGACAGCGATCGTGGAAGCGGCGTGCATGTTCATTTCTCCCTTGGTTTCCAATCATTTGGGACGGCGAGGGTCAACTCGCGTGCGAGTCGAGTCGGTGTGTAGATCGGCGGCTGAGAACGGATGAAGACTTTGTCGGTGCAGCGAGCCAGCACGGGAAAGGTGCGACGAAGATCCGGCCACGCGTCACTGGTCACCGCGGGCGCACCGACAACGAGGCACACTGGAACAATCAAGGGCAACGCATTGACAAGCGACAGATCCTCGGCGCTCGTTTGCAGGACCTCGCACAATGCCCCCGCAGTCGCGACCATTGGAATGTTCCAGAGGCGGCAGAATCTCGCAATCGCCGCCGTGCCTTCCACGCGCGTCGCCGCGTAAGTGCGCTGCCGATGCATACCCAAGGCATCGATCAGTTGATCGTGGTCGGTCGGTGTGCCCTCCACCTCGATGAACGCCGTTCCACGAATGACGAATCCCGTACGGACGCCGGCCCCTCTCGCATTGAGCGGAACCCTCACGGGACCCATATTGCGCAGCGCTGACGCGCCCCTCCACTCGGGAAGTTCACGCATGCGATGCCCTCGCTTGAAGGCGCGCGAACATCGATTTGTAGTCCGCGACGATCTGACCAAGTGCTTGCATGGAAGAACATTTGCCCTCGCTCCACAGCCTGAGCAGCAGGTTTTGGAGCGGAACCATGACCTCCCTCGGTTCGCTTGCGCCACTCGTCGCCTTCAGGATCTCCGCGAACGCCAACTCTTGACTCGAGCCCTTCTGCGATTGCACGCTCACCGAACAGCTCATCTCGGCTTCCCCAACGAGCACGCCAACCTGCTCGGCGATCGCGGGGTGGAAGTGCGCGACCGACGGGTGGTGTGAGATGGCGATTGCAACGAGGTGCCGCGCGCCGAGTCCGCACGAAGCCAAGGCATCGGCGACATACGCAGATCGTTCGTGCGCCGCGAGTGACTCGACTTCAAGCGCGAGGAAGGCGCGACTCACCGGATCCGCCGCTTGAGCGAGCAACCGACGCGGATCAGCGCGGTCCATCGCGACCAGACCACAAACTCGGCGGTGCGCAAGTTGCATCCTCCCCTCATCCACGACCGCGCCCCATGCTCGATCGGGAATGGTGTGTTTGAGCGCGATCCATGCGCTCTCGTCCATCTTGAACTGCGCGCTCAAGGTCCAACGAGCCGCGTGCATGCTCAGCACGGCGTCACGCAGCATTACCGCACGGCGCGCGGACAAATGCAATCCCATCGCGACGAGTTCGAGGGCGATGAGTTGCACATACTCGCAGACCCATGCCTTGAAGGCGCCCTCGACAAAGAGAAGGCGCTCTCGCACGAGTTTCACCATGGCGGCGATCGCGAGCTTTGCCTCTGGCGAAATCTCAGTGATGTTCAAGCCGACGAGCGCGAGGCGATCCGCTTCGCTGAAGTCCCGCCAATGCGGCATTTCGACAACGAAGGGGAAGCGATCCGCAAGCGCGATATCGAGCGATTCACTCCCGAGATACTCCGATGCGTCGCTCCCCGCGCTCGATTCAGTCGGCGGCGGATTCATCGCAGCCCACCGATACTCCAAGCCCGCGAGCGGAATGCCTTGGATGCACTTCTCATGGATGATCGGGAAGCACTTGTTCTGCATTTCCGGTCGGCATCGCGAGATTTCATCAAGAAACACAGCCTGCGCGCCCCACACGCTTGCGGGCGTCTGCACGAATCTCAGCGAACCCGAGGCATCGGGCAGCGGATATCCCACGAGGTCGTCGTAGTTGAGCAGGCTCGCGTTGTAGTGTCGAAACGATAGGTCAAGCGCATCGGCAAGCCGGGCGAGGAGGAGGCTCTTCGCGGTCCCATGCGCGCCGATGAGGAGAATCGGCGCCTTCGTAGCGAGCGCGGCGAGGATGACTGCATCGAGTCGATCCACGCCAATGATGCCGAGTTCCCGAAGGAAGCGAGTGGGCACGGTCGGCGGGGAGTCGTGTGTTGGCGCGATCTGCTCTCTCGTTGCGGTGTTTACGGTCGTGGCCACGGGGACTCCCATGGCATCAAGCTGGTGGTCAGCTCCGAACGCACGCGTCCAAGAATGCACGGTCGTTTCTGCTTGAGCGGCAGCCTTTGAAGGCCACCCTAGGCAGACCCAACCAGACACTCATCCACGCGTGCAGTTCGAAAAGGGTTCGTCCGAGCAGGATGCTCGAGCGCCACGATGCTTGAGCAAGACGATGCTCAAGCAATTTGCGTCAACACGATTCGACCGAAAAAGTCGGAAAAATCAGGCCGCCGCATCGTTCCCCCTTCGGGGCTGCCTCGGCACCGTGCGCACTGCGATTGAGCAGATGGGTCGGTTGCCGTTCAGACAAGAGGCTGTCTGAAACTCTTGATGCCGCGAGGACTGTAGCACCGTGATCGCAGCTCGGCAATGAAATTCTTTGGGGTTCGTACCTCCACATTCATCGCCTCGGTCGAAGGCAATCACCCTGACGCAAACAACCACGAACCGCGAGGGCCGGCCTCAGCGCAAGCAACCTCCACGCGCTGAGAGTCAAGTCCGTCTACTTCGACGACGCAGGATCAGTCTCGGCGGCAGTTCGAGCTCCAGAGCCAGACGCCCGTGGCAATACGCTCCATTGAACGCGCCCCCCGCCGGCGAGTTCAATAAGATTGTGTGGTTCGATGCATGCCCAGCGTAGGTCGTTGCGCTCGCAAACGCGTTGCGCCTCGAGCTGCTCGTCGGAACCGATCGTCGCGACTTGCTCCGGCAAGGGAAGAGCACCGTTCCCTCGATGCGTGCGCGATGCGGCTTCCCGCGAGCGCGGGAGCAACGGCGAGTTTCAAACTCTTCGCTCGAATCCGACCGATCGCTTCTGACGATTCGTCAATGAGCCGGAACCCATCCCGTCCCGACGAACTGTCCGGACAGAAAACGCCCTCGCAACAACCGTTTCTTTCGGGTTTTCCTTCGCTCCATGTCCCCTCGCGCTCGCGCCTTGCCAAGCAGATCGCACGCGCGGACCGTTCCGCCGCGAGTGTTCTATTTGTTGTCCGTTGTTGAAAGGTGCGATTGATGTTCACGCTGCACGCATCGAAAGTGTCAACTCTCCCGTCCCCCTCACTCCGCGCCACTGGCACCGGCACATGGTTCGTGCTTCGCTCACCCCCTACCCTCGTTGCTCTGGGTGTCGCGCTGGGCTTATCGTTTACGAGTCTCGCGCTCGGCGATGCGACCGTGAACTGTTGGGGTCTCGGCGCTGGAGGAAACCTGTGCGTACCGGTAGGTACGGGAAGCGTGTGCGGCATCGCCGCCGGTTCAGATCATGTCATTGCGATAAAGAGTGACGCGAGCGTGGTGTGTTGGGGACGAAACTACGAAAACCAATGCACCGTTCCATCTGGGCTTGCGAGTGTCGTCAGCGTTGCCGGTGGCGGATATCACTCCGTCGCACTCAAGAGTGATGGGACGCTAGCGTGTTGGGGCAGCAATTCGAATGGGCAATGCAACACGCCAAATGGAATTGGAACAGTCGCGACCATCGCGGCGGGCGGCTACCACACCGTCGCACTCAAGAGCGACTCGACGGTCGCGTGCTGGGGACTCAACTCTTCCGGTCAGTGCACCGTCCCCTCCGCACTCGGAAGCGCCAGCGGCATTGCCGCAGGCTTCAGCCACACCGCCGCAGTCAAAGTCGACGGAACCGTGGCATGTTGGGGAAGCAATTACTACGGCGAGATTCGTGTTCCATCCGCGCTCTACTATGTCGTGAGCGTTGCCGCGGGAAGTTTTCACACCGTCGCACTCAGGAGCGACGGCACCGTGACATGTTGGGGTCGCAACTTTGAAGGCCAGTGCACGGCGCCCTCCACGCTCACCGGCGTCAAGCGCGTCGCCGCGGGCGGCAACCACTCGGTCGCGCTCCGAGACGACACGACGGTTGTGTGTTGGGGAGACAATGCCTACGGTGAATCGAGCGTTCCCGCGGATCTCGCGCTTGGTATCGGCATCACCGCCGGAGACACATTCACGATCGCGATTGCCTGCGGCGAACCTGTGGCAAGCGGAAGTTCAGGAGACCTTGGCGCGATCGGCTACGGCGTGCCACGGCAGTTTTCGTTTCAGGGGCTTCCGGACGCCGCGTCGAGCGTGCGACTGGGCATTTCCATCCGCGCCGACCTCGACCTTGCGAGCGAATCGATCGCGGTGCTTCTCAACGGCGGCGCGTTCGCCACCATTGACGGAAATCCGCGCGAAGACTGCCCCGCCGCCGCCGACACGGTGGTGCTCACTCTCACCGCGAAGCAATTCAATGCCTTGATCGCATCCACCGGAACGCTCACGGTGCGACTCGAAGCCTCGAGTGATGTGAGCGCAACGCAGTGTTCGAGTGGATCAACGGAAATCGCGTTCGACTACGCATACTCGTCGAGCACTCTCGATTGCAACAACGACGGCGTTGTCGACTCGTGTGAGATCCTCATCCTCCCCCAACTCGACGCCAACGGCGACGGCCATCTCGATGACTGCGATCTGCTTGTGGGCGATCTCAACCTCGACGGCGTCGTCAACGCACTCGATGTCGCGGAGCTCATCTCCTTGTGGGGGAGCAACGATCACCCGCGCGGCGACCTCAACCTCGACGGCGTCGTGTCTGGCCCCGACCTCGCAATTCTCCTCAACCACTGGGGCAACCTGCACTGAGGTCGGGGTGGACTGTCGACGATGCGCCTCCTCGGAAGAATGGAGAGTCCGATTGGTTCGAACTCTCTCGATTCGGAGCAGCGCAACAAGCGCCGCGGCATGCGTCGAGCGGGCAGAATCGAGTGGCTCTTCGAACTGCGGATTCCCAGCACGCATCCAAAGGAAACTGCGTCGCCTCGAAGCGATGTCGACCTTGTTCGCCACGCAGTCGTTCGGAAGGAATGAATCATCCACGACGATGCTTGCGCCACCCAGGAGCGTCCGGGGGTTCAAACCGGTGGAATCGGCCCCGCCGTTTTCAAAGGTCCACGAGGCAACCAGGCCAGCGAAGCCCTCCGTTTGCCCTGCAGGGATCTCAGTGAAGCGCAGTCCGGCGATCTCCGATTGCGCGCGTTCAACAGTGCATACCCTGAAGTAGTCGATCAACCCGAAGAGTGGCGTGTTCGCATAGCCGGCTTCAAAGCCGATGAGGACTGAGTCGTTGGTGCTCCGCATCGGACTCGTCGAACCGGTCGCCTCGGCGAGCATTTCCCCGTTCAGGAAGACTTTCGTCCTGCCGGCCGCGCGGTTGAAGGCGCCCGCGTCATGAACCCATTCGTGCCGAGGTCACATCCATCCCTTTGGTTGAGGTACATCCATCGTGGGGCCAGCAAATGCGAGAACATTGTCGTGCTGATGAAGGCGCGGACCACAGCTCCATTGAAAGTCGCGTGGAGCGTTTTCCCGATGCGACCGCCACCCGTCCCGGCGACTCCCACAGCCATCACCCAATACTCAACCGTGAACATCTCACTGGCCGCGAGCGACTGGGTGTGCGGTGCGATCATGGAGTCACCCATAGCCGAGAGTCTCATGTCAGAGTTCTCCGCCATCGCTGTCGATGGAAGGAGCGACGGAACCGCGATCGCCGCGGTTACAGTTCCGGCGTGCACCTTGCGTTCAAACTCCTTGCCTCACTCGCCCCCTGCTTCGTAGGGATTGCGCTTGCGCAGTCCGCACCTCATTTTTCCCAAGAGGCGTCTCGCGACCCAGAGTCCATCGCCGTGGAGCTCCCCTGCCCCGCGCGTGGCGATTCGTTTGCGCCGCGATTGCTCGTCGATGGCGATGTACTGGTCCTTTCGTGGATTGAGGCAGAAGGCCCACGCTCACCGTCTATGCCACCGTTGCATCGAGTGTGCATGTCGCGATACGCCGACAATGCATGGAGCGAAGTCTCGACCATCGCGTCGGGAGAAAATCTCTTCGCAAACTGGGCGGACACGCCGACGATCGTGCGAGCAACCGACGGCCGTCTGCTCGCGACTTGGCTTCGCAAGAGCGCCGCGAGTACCTATGCCTACGACATTGTGACTTCACAATCGAAGGATGATGGACAGACTTGGGAAACACTCGGGCCACTGCATGACGATGCGAAGTTCGCCGAGCACGGCTTCGTTAGCGCGCAATCGACCAAGGAACTCAGCGCATTCTGCTGGCTCGATGGTCGCGCGATGGAACTGCCGGATGAGAGTGCGGGCGGTCACGGACACGGCGGCGGCGACATGACACTACGCGCCGCGCGGACGACGCCGACAAACGACCGTGCGGCGCCGCCGTCGGAGATTCTGGATGAACGCGTGTGCGAGTGCTGCCCAACGGATCTCGCGATCGGCGCGCGCGGGCCAATCATCGTCTACCGCGATCGCGGTGAAGACGGCACGCGCGACATTGCCATCGTGCGTTGGCTCGGTGAGGGTTGGTCGCTTCCCCAACCGGTCGCTCGCGATGGTTGGATGCTCGAAGGTTGCCCTGTGAATGGCCCAAGCATCTCGGCGAATGGCGATGATCTTGTGGTTGCGTGGTGGACAGGTGAGCCAACAAATGGCGCAGTGCGTGCCGCGCGGTCGAACGATCACGGTGCATCGTTCGGCAAGCCAATCGACCTCGACACGAATGGCTCGCTCGGGCGCGTTGAAACGCTGCTCCTTCCAACTGGCGACGCGCTGATCTTCTGGTACGACCGCGATGCAGGCGCGGGTGCTAGCCTCGTCTGCAAGCGACTCACACTCGCGGGCACCCTTGGCGCACTGCAGAAAGTCACGAGTGTCGCGGCCGATCGATCGAGTGGATTTCCGCGCGCCGTCGTGCGAGGCACCGACGCCTACCTAGCGACAACCGAAGTCGGCGCGGACAAATCACGGCGTGTGAGGTTGCATCGCGTGTCGCTTGCCGCGCTCGCGAAGTGAGCTTTGCGCACGACGCCGACGGCGCGCGTGATGTGAATCGTCGACTGCACCTCCGCTGGGCCGCACGAGTCTTCTGCGCGCCGAAGCGTTGCGTCGATGGGGTTGCGAGTCGATCGATGCGAATACACCCAACTGGCGATACGCTCGGCGCATCGCTTCTTCCGCACCATCATCAGACTCGCCGAGCCCGACAACTACCGCACTTTGGATTCGAGTCTTGTTCGTGCTCGTCCTCCTCGGCGCAGTCGGGCCATGGTCGCGCGCGGAGTTCGCACTCATCGGAGGTATCACGATCGCGCTTCTTGGTCTTTCGGTTTGGCCGAAGGAATCCAAGTTCGCTTCGAAATGGCTCATCCAAGCGTGCGTCGTGCTCTTGGGGTTTCGACTTGACCTCGCCAAACTCGCGGAGTCCGCGCAGGACGGTTTCTTTCTCGCCGTCGGCACCATCGTGGGCGCGATCCTGATTGGACTCCTCCTGGGAAAGCTGCTTCGAACGAGTCGCGAAGTTTCCGTGCTCGTCACCGCAGGGACGGCGATTTGCGGCGGATCCGCCATCGTGGCGATAGGAACCGCTCTGGGCGCAACGACCTCCAACATGGCGGTCGCCACCGGCGCGATCTTCCTTTTGAACGCGATCGGCCTGTGGACCCTGCCCGCCATTGGCCACAGCCTCGGGCTCTCGGAGATTGAGTTTGGCCAATGGGCTGGCATTGCGCTGCACGACATCGCGTCGGTCGGTGGCGCGTCGAAAGAGTACGGATCGGTCGCGTTTGAAACGGCGACGATCGTGAAACTCACGCGCGTGATCTGGATCACGCCCCTCGCCATTCTCGCTGGCCGATACGGCGCATCGCGCGCGTCGTCAGGCAAGAGCGCGCCGTTCCCGTGGTTCATCCTCGGCTTCCTTGCGGCAAGTTGTGTTCGATCCCTCTTCCCAGAAATCGCATCGCTCGACGAAGCGTTCACGCAAACTGCTGGCGTCGGATTTCGCGCGGCGCTCTTTCTCATCGGAAGCGGTCTCACTTTCGCGGCCCTCCGAGAGGTCGGATTCCGCGCAATCGCGCAGGCGGCGATTCTCTGGATTCTGGTCGCGAGTGGCTCGCTCGTCGTCATCAAGATGCTCTGAGTCGCGTTGGAGCCTCACCGCAAGAGCAGTACGAGCATCGCAGCGAACGCAAGTCCATTGCTCGCGCCATTCGCCAGGAACCACCAACGGAACGGATGCATCGAAGGGGACACCTTCCAATAGTGAATGAGTAATGCGGTCTCGACACCCGTGTTGATGACCGTTGCCATGATGTACGCAGCGGCCCAACTGAGTAAACCCGTGAGGTCATTCGTCCCATGCGTGAGATGCAAGTCGAGCGAGTCCGCAATTCGTCCGAGCGTTTCGGTTCCCACGAAGAGAAGCGGAAGGGCGAGCATTGCCGAGAAGACATTGACCACAAACACCGCAAAGAAGACGCTGCGCCAACGCAACTCGAACCTCCGCCGCGCAATCCAGCACTCCATCAACAGTCCACCGCAAATGATGGGAGCGGCCCACATTGGAAGCACAAACACGAAAATCGGATGTGTGACATTTGCGAGATGCACCGACATGCAAGCATACTCATGCGCCTGCTCCGGCAGCTCACCCCTGCTCCGGCATCTCACCCCTGCTCCGGCATCTCACCATTGTGAGAGGAGGATCGCGAGGTCCTCGCCGCCGACTGCACCATTGCCACTCAGATCGACGCACCCGACGCCGCTGCTTCCCCATTGTGAAAGAAGCACCGCGAGATCCGCAGCATTCACCGCGCCGTCATGGTCAAAGTCAGCGACGCATGGCGGGGCCTGTGCCATCACGAGGGTGTGCTTGTTTCCTGCTGAAACTGCGGTGACCGCGCCAAGTGAGGCCGGTGGGTAGCACTGACCATCGACATTCGAGCCCCAGCAGCGAACGCTCCCGTCAAAGCGCAACGCAACTGTGTGATACGCGCCCGCCGCGACGGCCACGATGCCGAGCAGATTCGGCGGAACATTACATTGACCGTCGTCATTCAGACCCCAACACTCGACGGTGGCGCTCGACCTAACCGCCGCTCCGTGCCAACTCCCACTCGCCACCGCCACAACACCACTGAGGTTCACTGGCACGCTGCATTGACCGTAGGTGTTCGATCCCCACGCCTTCACGGCGCCGAGCGCGTTCAGTGAAACCGAGTGATGCCATCCTGCCGCGATCGCTGTGACTTGCCCGATGTTGCTCGGCACGGTGCATTGACCGAATGCGTTGTGACCGAAACACGCGACGACTGCGCCGCTCTTGATCACCATCGTGTGGTATCCACCTGTCGCAATCGCGCTCACGACGCCAACATTCTTCGGTGGAGCACATTGCCCCTGCGCATTGCTGCCCCAGCATGCGAGCGTGCCTCCGACTCGCAACGCGACGGTATGGAACCCACCCGCTGCAACACTCTCGACATCAGCGAGACCTGCGGGAACCATCGATTGGCCGCCGCCGTTGTAACCCCAACACACGACCGTGCCATTGAGCTCTACCGCGGCCGAGTGCGCGTAGCCCGCGGAAACCGAACGCACCGCGCCGAGGTTGGTTGGGACATCAACCTGCCCGAAACTATTCCATCCAAACGCGACCGCTTCGACGCTCTGAGCCGTCGCGAAGGGCGTGGCTGCGATGGCGCTCACAAAGCCGGCGAGTCTGAAGAGAGAACGGAAGGCTTGCTCCACTCCTCTATTATGCGTGCAACTGCGAGAGATCAAGGTTCTTCTTGCACAAAATGCTCGTCACGACAGCGCGCATTTTTCACAATCAGCGCCTCTCCCCATGTCCTGGTTTGCGGCAGCCGAGTTCGACGGCATACTGGGTGCATGAATCGCTTTTCGCCTTTCACGGTCCTCGCCTTGGCAACGGCGTTTTCCGGTGTCCCTTTCGCAAATGCACAGTACGCATCGGACCCTGCGGGTCCGCTGGTTGTTCGTGCGACAACCTCCGATGATGTGCAACCGAAGTTTGCCTCCGCACCGGATGGCGGCAAGTACATCAGCTTCTTTAGCGGAAGCGGATACGACGTCATGCTTGCGCGCCTTGATGCCGACGGCAACTTTGTGTGGACGGCGCAGTCGATCATGGTTGCTGATCGCTCCGTTTCATCCACCACCGACTACGGACTCGCAAGCGACAGCGCAGGCAACGCGTACCTCGCGTTTGATGGTGTGAATGGCACCACGCCTGCGATCATTGTGCAAAAGGTCATGCCGTCGGGTGTGATGGGTTGGAAGAGCGTCGTGAGTGAGAGTGCGACCGCCTATCTCGCGGTGGGTCGTGTGACGGTCGCGAGCGATGGCGGCGTGTGGGCGGCGCACATTCAAGACACCACCACGCGTGTGCAGCGCTTTGATGCCGTCACCGGCGGCAAGACATTTGGGTCGCCCATCACGATTTCTGAAACCGGTGCAAACCAGCTCAGCGCGGATATTCAACCGTCCGTCGACGGCGCCGTCATTGTGTCGTGCGTTCGGTACACGACTTTCACGGCTGCGAAAGTGCTTCGCGCTCATCGCGTGAATCTTGACGGAACAAAGCCTTGGGCCGCCAATGGCACCGCGGTGTTCACCACCGGATCGCTGCAGTTTGGCGCATACCCCCCCTTCGTCAGCGATGGCGCGGGAGGCGCGTACTTCACCTGGTACACCTCAAGCCCACTGCAATCGTTCGTGCAGCGCGTAAGCGCCGCCGGTGCGATCCTGTATGGAACAAACGGTATCCCCGTGACCTCCACGACAACCGGATACGAACGCGTCAGCCCTTCGAGCGTGCTCGGATCGGACGGTCGTCTGTACACCTTCTGGTCGCAGCATGTTCCGACGAGTTCGAACTACGGCATCTTCGGGCAGTGCTTCGCGAAGGGTGCGCGCGTGTGGGGAGACAGCGGTGTCGCCGTGCAAGCGATGAACACCAGTTCTTACTCCCGCGACTTCGCCACGGCTTCCCGCGCGGGAAGTGGCATCAATTGCTTCTGGGTTGACAGCGCGAGCGCAGTGCAAGGATCACTTCGATGCGCTGGCCTCGGAAGCACCGGGAGCGTTCTCTGGACAAGCGATGTGGCAACGAGCTCCGGCGTCAAGTATCGACTCTCTGCGACCAACACCGACGATGACGCATCGGTGGTGTGTTGGCAAGGCGGCGCGAGTGCGGGCGCGAGTGATGTCTACGCAGGTCGCATTGGCGCGGACGGTGCGCTCGGGCAGCCATCGGGTTTACTCGGCGATCTCAACGGAGATGGAATCGTTGATGCCGCAGACCTTGCGGTGCTCCTCGATCAATGGGGCGGTTCCGGCTCCGCAGATTTCGACGGCACTGGAACTGTCGACGCCGCCGATTTGGCGATCCTCTTGAGCGCGTGGAGCTCCATCTAAGACGCCCCTGCGCACGAAGCACGCATTCGACACTCGCGTGACGCGACCCTCACGCGGGCGTGTGCTTTGAGCACCGTCGTGGAAACACCACGCGTAATCCGAGTTGTGCAGCAAGCCGATCGCATGCTTCCTTCGTCGCCGTGAGCGTGCTACGCACCGCACATCCCTTCTCAAGAAAGACTCGCGCGACGCGCAGGACCCCCGCTTCACGATCACTCGCGAGATCCGTCCGCGCGATCAGTCGATCTCCGAGAAGCACCGGCATCGTGTAGTAGCCGTAACGGCGCTTCGCCGCAGGAACGAAAGCTTCGAATCGATAATCGAAATCGAAGAGGTCGAGCAGACGCGCGCGATCACGAATCAACGGATCGAATGGCGCGAGAAGTCGCGCGCCACTCGTCTGCATTGGCTGTGCTGCACGACTCTTCCAGTCGAGTACTGCGACGCCGTCCACGCATTTCGACGCGCCGCGAGCCAGTCCCACGCTCAGCACGCGCCCTTCCTGCACTGCGTGCAGGCACCACTGCTTCGCCTCTTGCATCGAAACAGCGTTCATGAATTGCGCGATCTCGCGAGCCGTTGCGCAACCGAGGCGATGGAGCGCGGCGTCGCACGCCCAATCCACGACGGCTTCGCGAGGTGGGTGCGCGGCGGGCTCTGGATACACGCGCTCCGAGAGGTCGTAGACCTTGTCGAAGTTGCATCGCGAGTGGATGGCCACTTCGCCGGTCCGCCAGAGATACTCAAGTGCGGCCTTCTGCGGCGACCAGTCCCACCATCCCGCTCCGGCTCGTTTGGGACGCGGGAAGTCACGCGCCATGAGCGGTCCTCGATCGCGAATCGCCTCTCGCACCTTCACAATGTGGCGCATGCCATGCTTTCCGAGCTGTCCCTGAAACCAAGCGCTCTTGTGCATCCTTTCGCGCGCCGAAACAAATCGGTGCGACCACCACAACCGCCAGTCGGCGCGGATCATGCTCGCATCGTGCGTCCAATGCTCAAAGAGTGAGCGCTTCTTCTCGGCAAGGTGCGCCAGCATCGATGGTGCGTAGCCATCAAGCCTCGTGTGAAGAATCAGGTGGTGCGCGCGTTCGACGCTGTTGATACTGTCGAGTTGCAGAAATCCAAGTTGCTTGAGTAGCGCCTCGACTCCTTTCGAAGAGGCCTTCGATGGCGGCGCTCCAAGCGCGCAGCCCTGCAGCAGGAGTCGCCGCCCATCGGCGGTGGAAAGGACGACTTTTTCGGTCGCTTGACCGCAGGAAACCGAGGAGCGAGGAGCACGACGAGGCACGCACAAGAGGCTATCCGCGCACGCAACCACGATGTTTGACGACTACGCCGGATTCTGTGAGCCACCACCCTCAACCCGCGCGCAAGAAAACTGCCTCACATTCTTCGACTTGGCCCGATCTGAGAGTACTCTCGAGCGGTGTCGCTCGACACAAAGCCCCCCTCGATCAATCCCTATGAAAACCTCACACATTCTCTCGGCACTCGCCCTCGGCACCTCCGCGATCTTCATCGGTCAACTCTCGGCAACCGCAAGCGGGACTCGCGGCGGCGATGGCGGCACCGCGAGTGTTGGCGCAGATGTCATCGTCGGCGCCATCCCGAATGTCTCGAAGTACGGCTCGGTCGTGGTCAGCGGCCAGACGATCATGTCCTACTCCATCGGTACGACCAGTTGCAACATTGGCACCGCACCACTTGAGTGGTTTGCATCACCGGACAATCGGCATCCCTTCATCCCGATGAATGCGTTTCGACTGAAGAACGGCCGCTTCGAACAGATCGGCATGAGCTGGGGCAAGCATGGATTCACCGCACTCCAGCAGACGCTTTGCGGCGCGTGTACGGCACACCCGAATGGAACCTACCTCGGCGTTGGATGCTCCGATCCATACAGCTCGGGTTTGAATGGAAGCCAAGGCGGACTCGGCACACGCAGCGAGGTGAACGCCGCGACCGGAACTTTCCCCGGCAGCATCAACGCAGGAATGCCCTCTGCAGCGGCGACGATTGGTCGTCGATTGCAAGTCAACGGCAGTGACTTGGATCCGGCACTCAACGCAGGAGCCCAGTATTTCTTTGAGGCACAGTATGTGCATCAACAGGATGCCACCGTCGGCAACAAAAACAACAACGCCTCCTACCGCTCCTTTACGGTCGGCACACTCACGAGCGGCGCATACACGCTGACGCTTACGGGTGGAACGATTCAACAAAAGGCTGCAATTCAAGCGTGGCCAGGCCTCGATCCAACCGCAACCGTCGCGACGGTCGACATCGCCAACGATGGACGGTTTTTCGTCGGCTGCACCGCCAAGGACAATGGCAATGGTACTTGGCGCTACGAGTATGCCATCCACAATCTCAACTCCGATCGATCCGCGCGCGGATTTTCCGTTCCGATTCCCGCCGGCGTGGTTGTCACGAACGTTGGCTTTCACGATGTGAACTATCACTCGGGTGATCCATCACTCCCAACCGACTGGACCAACAGCCTCGCGAATGGCGCGCTCACATGGAACTGCGGAACCTACGCCGCAAGTCCGAACAGCAATGCGATTCGATTCGCGACGATGTACAACTTCTGGTTCGATGCGAACCAAGCACCCACGCCGGTGAACGGTTCGATTGAGTTGTTCAAACCAGGTGGCGCCGGCGCGCCAACTTCGGCGCCCGCTGCAGTGCGAGGCCCGAGTGCGCCCGCATCGGACCCCGCAGACTTGAACGGCGATGGTGCCGTGGGTGGCGCTGATCTTTCGATCCTGCTGAACAACTGGGGGACCTCAGGCGCAGGCGACATCGACGCAAACGGAGTCGTGGATGGCGCTGACCTCACCGCTCTCCTGAACGCATGGGGCTGACGGGTCCCGCGGCTTTTCTGGTTTACATGCACCCGCCACGCACCGATTTCGATCGGTGCGTGGTGCTTTTTGAACACTGCGGCAGCGCCTCTCGCACCGAAGACCGCGCGTGCATCCGCCGTTCGAGCGGGAATCCCCCTCGCGAAGGCAATGTTTGTGAATCATGGCACGATCCTTGCATTCTCCCAGAAAAAGCGTGAGATACAGAGGTCACTCGCCTACAACCAATCACGGAGGCATTGCTTCATGACGAACAACACAAAGACGGTGGGGATCCGGAACATTGCGCTTGTCGGTCCGGCTGGTGTTGGGAAGACATCACTGCTCGAAGCGTTGCTCTTCGAGGCAGGCGTCACAAAAAAACTCGGGACTGTCGAGAACGGGGACACGGTCGGTGATCACGATCCGATCTCGCGCGACCTGGGACATTCCATCGAAACATCCTTAGCACATCTTGAGGCGCACGGCGTGCACCTCAACATCATCGACACCCCGGGCTCGATGGACTTCTTCGGGAAAACAACGAACGCGCTGCAAGCTGCTGACCTGGTGGTGCTCGTGACGGATGCGCGGTCGATGCATGATCCAGTCCTTCGTCGCGTTGCGAGGCTCGCCGAAGAGCGGAGCTTCCCGCACATGATCGTGGTGAACAAGATTGATCGCGAGGAAGACATGCGCCCCGTGGTCTCGGCGCTCCAGGATCTCTTTGGAGCCGCACTACGCCCGATTGATCTTCCACAGGATCACGGTCATGCCGTGGTTGACTGCTTTGAAGCAGATTCTGGCACCAGCGACCTAGGCCCGGTCGCTGGTTTTCACTCGGGCGTGATTGACCAAATCGTGGAGGTCGACGAAGCGCTCATGGAGCGCTACCTCAATGACGGGGCACTCCCCCCGCTCCCACTTCACGACGCATTTGAGAAGGCGCTGCGAGAGTCGCACCTTGTTCCCCTCGCGTTCTGCTCGGCTCGTGACCGAACTGGAGTGCGGCAATTGCTCGCGGATTTCATCGCGCTCGCGCCCTGCCCCACCGAAGGAAATCCTCGGCCGTTTACGCATGATGCCGACCGTGGGGAGAACTGGAAACCAGAATCAAATCCCGCACTCCCACTCGTCGCGCATGTGTGGAAGATCGCGGCCGATCCGTATGTTGGGCGACTCGCGAGCATTCGTGTGCATCAAGGCACGATCGCCAAAGATATGGCCGTGCACATCGACGGGCAGAAGAAACTGATTCACATCAAGCACCTCTACCGTGCGCAGGGCAAGAAACTGATTGAAGTGGACCGGCTTGGCGCGGGCGACATTGGTGTTGTGTCAAAGCTCGAAGAACTGCGCACCGGCAACATCCTGCACGATGGCCGCGTCCCAATCGGGCTCCACCTCAAGGGCATTGATGTTCCGACTCCAATGCAAGGCCTCGCGATCGAACCGACCATCAAGGGCGCGGAAGCCAAGCTGAGCGATGCGCTGCACAAACTTATCTTGGAGGATCCTGCGTTCGAGGTTGCGCATGTCGCATCGACCGGCGAAACCGTCATCCGCGGCATGGGCGAGTTGCATCTTCGAGTGATCGTGCGAATGCTCGCCGAGAGATTTGGCGTCACGATCGAATCGCGCCCGCCTCGCATCCCTTATCGAGAGACCATCACTGCGAAAGCAGATGGACATTGTCGACACAAGAAACAAACCGGCGGCGCTGGGCAATTCGCGGAGGTGTTTCTGCGGATCGAACCGATCGCGGATTCGGAGGCGGATCCGCAAGGGCTCGAGATGGCGGACGAGACATTCGGCGGAAGCGTTCCGCGCCAGTTCTTCCCTGCCATCGAAAAGGGTGTTCGTCAGGCGATGAGTTCTGGAGTGATCGCTGGCTACCCCGTTCGAGGGATCAAGGTGAGCATCTACGACGGCAAGACGCATGCCGTGGATAGCAAAGAGATCGCGTTCGTTGCGGCTGGTCGAAAGGCATTCCTCGATGCGTTCAAGAAAGCAAGCCCTGTGCTGATGGAACCATTCGTCGAATTGGAAATCACCGCGCCGACCGATTCGCTCGGTTCAGTCGCGGCTGACCTCTCCGGGCGACGCGGGAGGATTCTCGACACGCAGTCGCTCGCGGGAGATACCTCCGTCGTCAAGGCGCAAGCTCCACTTGCCGAGGTCGCCACCTACGCCAACACGCTGAAGTCCATGACGCGAGGCACGGGGTCCTTCATCATGGAGTACAGCCACGATGACTTCGCGCCCGCAATCGTGCAGCAGCAGCTCATCTCCGCTTGGAAGCCGCACCACGATCAGGATGACTAGCTCGCGTGTCGATCGATTCGAGGCGTGCAGGGCAGCTCGGGAAGCCGCACCGCGCCGGTTGGAGACACCCTTCAGGAATCCACTTCATCCACCCGTGAGTCCCATTGACGAGGGTGCGCTCATCGGACCAATCCGATGCGCGTTGATGCGTCGTCGCCGCCCCCTCCATACCTCGCGGTGCCGAAGTGCGACGCGCGATGCATACGAGTCAACTCGTGTACTGGAACTCGATGGGTGCGTGAATGTCAGGATGCAGACTTGCATGAACCGGACAGGTGTGCGCTGCCTGCTCCAACGCTTCCCGCTGTGGATGGCTTGATGCAATCGGCACGCGAATGACTGTCGTCAAGCTCGCGATGCGGCGTGGAAGATCTTTCGACATCTCTTTGATCGTGCGCGCTTGCATTCCCGTGAGTTCGATGTTGTGGCGAGCCGCGACAATACCCATGATCGTCATCATGCAAGTGGGCAGCGCCGCCGCGACGAGGTCGGTCGGTGAAAACGCCTCGCCCTTCCCATGATTGTCCTTGGGCGCGTCGGTACGAATCGAGGACTGCGAAGGTGCATGCGCAGCAGAGCATCGCAGAGAACCTTCGTACACAGCGTTCACTTCAACCATGGGAACCTCCAACGAAATCATACGCGCGTACAGTGTGTTCATGTCCGCTTCTGCGAATCAAGACTATGTCCTCGGAACACATGCGGCCGAGCGCGATCGGCTCACCTTTCAGCACTCACTCTGGATTGACGAAGCACGGTCCGCGTGGCAGCGTTGCGGTTTGCGAATGGGTGGTCGCGTGGTCGATGTCGGTTGCGGCCCTGGACTCGCGACCGCCGCGCTGCTGGAAGAGGTCGGTCCCACAGGCACCGTTGCGGGCATCGAACTTTCCGAGAGGTTTGTGGAGCAAGCGCGCGAACGATGCGCCGAGGGTGGTCTAAGCAACTTCGAGATTCTGCAGTGCGACTTGATGACAGAGGCGCTCCCCGCTCGATTCCAACATGCGTTCGATGTCGCGTGGGTTCGGTGGCTCGCGATGTTCGTGCGAGATCCCAACAAACTGATCGCGCAGGTGAGCGAACTCCTCGCGCCGCAAGGAACACTTGCGATGCATGAGTACTACGCCTACGAGACCTACTCGATCCTCGGCGGGTCAGTGCGTGTCCGAGAGTTTGTGCAATTCGCGATGCAGAGCTTCGCACAGGGAGGCGGTGATGCAAACATCGCCCGCCGACTTCCTCAGATACTGTGCGATCAGGGGTTTGAGATCCTGTCCACGCGCCCCATCGCCCGAGCGGCACGCCCGAGCGAACGACTCTGGCACTGGCCCGCGGGTTTCATCCGCACCTACACGCCCACGCTCGTGAACCTCGGCCTCGTCTCAACCGAATGGCAGCACGAAATCGAGGAGGAACTTGCGAGTGCCGAGGCGAATCCAGCCTCAGTATTCATCGCACCAAGCGTTCTTGAGATCGTCGCTCGAAAGCGATAGTGGCGCGACCGCGTTTGCTACGATCGCGCGATGCAGATCCTCGCCGCAACCGCCGCCAAACGCATGCCGTGGAAGAACGGTCTCGGCACGACCCTCGAACTTGCGACCGACGCCTCCACGGACCAACCCGCGTGGAGTTGGAGACTGTCGATCGCGGATGTGCCCGCCCGTGCGGTGTGCAGCACTTGGAATGGCATGCGCCGCGCGATCCTTTGCCTCGAGGGTGAGGGCCTTCTCCTTGAACGCGCGCATGGGACTGACGCGGTCCCGTTGATTGGATCGGGGCTTGAGTTTGAAGGCGAAGATGAAGTCGTCTGTGTCCCGCTCGGATCAAGTGTTCGAGATGTGAATCTCATCTTTGACCGGAGTCGATGGGAGGGTACGCTTCGGCTTGTCCGCGCAACGGCCGGCGCGATTGCAGGAGAAATGATCCTCGTACATGTTCCGCGCGACAGTCCTTGCGACATCGCTGTTGACGGAGGCGACGCCTGCGTCCTCGTTCGACGAGGCGAGACGCTACTCACAAGCGGCATCGCTGTCGTTCCGAATCTTGATGGAGGAACCTGCATCCTCGCCGCCCTGTCGAAACCTTCAATCTCTCGTAGCGCAGGAGCAGATGCATGTTGTGGAGGGGAGGCACCTGGCGGATGCGGCTGTTGTGATGCAGGCAGCATGAACGAAAGCAAGGGGAAGTGTTGCGGTTCACCGACGGCGATTTGAAAATGTTTTGCGAAGGCGGGAATGCATCGACCGGATGGCGCGTCTGAGCGCATCAAGACCCTTGCACCGGGTCATTTCTCATTCCAAGAACACTGAACCCACCATGCAAATCAAGAACACTCTCCTCGCAGTCACAACCGTTACATCACTGAGCCTCGCAGCGTTCTCCATCGCTGAACCACCGGTGACTCCTCCGGCTCCATGCCCAGGTCAACCGCAACCGCAGCCTGAACCAAAGCCAGAGCCAAAGCCAACCGATCCAAAGCTCGCGCAAGACGCGCCAAAGCCAACCGAGCCTGCTCCCGCACCGGCTCCAGCGCCTGGCACTGAACCAAAGCCAGAGCCAAAGCCAACCGATCCAAAGCTCGCGCAAGACGCGCCAAAGCCAACCGAGCCTGCTCCCGCACCGGCTCCAGCGCCTGGCACTGAACCGAAGCCAGAGCCAAAGCCAGAACCCAAGTCCGTCTAAGTCGACACCACTCTTCTGATCCGGTGCCGAACGCGGCGCTTCGTGAGTTCGCTCATGGAGCGCCGCGCTTCGTTTCGTGCGGTTGTCCACCATGACGCCCGAATTCTGTCCCCGAAACATTCCCTCGGCGCAATGAGAGACGAGCAAGCGCGTTCGCTATGACCAAGCATTCCGCTTGGTCATAAGGAAACCAAGCATGCAAGTGTCTTCACAATCGCCATTCAAGTGTGCTGCCATTGCAGCTCTGTTCGCCGCCTCGCTGACCTTGTCGGCAGGCGCGAGCAACTTCGCGCCCCCAACTCCAGGTGGCGATCCGCCAGCGCCGCAAGGACCCGGCGGCGGTCGCCCCCGATCCTTCGACGACCTCTTGAAAGAGTTCGACAAGAACGGCGACGGCGTCTTGACCGCCGATGAATGCGGCGATCGTTGGGAGCGTTTGAAGCGACTCGACAAGAATGGTGACGGGACGGTCACGCGCGAGGAATTCGATTCCCGTACGCCCCGCGCCCCGCGCACTCCACGCGGACCAGGCGCCCCTCCCGCGCCAACCCCGGGCACGCCGCCAGCGCCACCTCCGCCGCCGGCTGCGTAACAAACGAATCGGATTCGATGAACCATCGACTCCGATGAGGCAGCAACACCGTGACCCTGTCACGGTGTTGTTTTTTCCCACCGACGAATCGTAATCGCTCCGAAGTGCTGCGTCCTTGTTCGCACCTGCTGCTTCGCAGGAAAGCAGCGCAGGCGCGTCGGTTGCCCAACGCGCCTGTCGCAGTCCCTTCAGTTCTTTGAGCGATTCAGTTGCCTGCCGCCAAGCGCATCCCGAAACCAGTGTTGAACTGGAAGCCGCCCGCGCCGACGGTGCTTGTGTCGACTGTGTACTCCACCGCGTAGGTGCCCGCATCAAGGCGAATGTCGTAGCGACGGACGCTAAGCGTGTTGAAGATGTCATCGACGAGGACTTCGCCGGTTGCGACATTCACAAGGCGCATGCTCGAGACGGCCTCGGGAGCATTGCCCCAGTAGAGGCGAAGCGTGTGCTTGCTCGAGAGCGTTGCGATTTGGTCCGAGTCAATCGTGAATTCGTAGTTCAGAGCCTCGGTCGCGGTCGCGTCATCGCCCGATGCCGAAGTGACGACATTCTGTTGATCGAACTGCACGCGAGTGGGAAGCATCCAAAGTGCACCGTTGGCTGCCGCGCTCGTGCCGGGCGAAGCCTGCACATACGAAGAGACTGTGCCGGGCGCGCTGATGAAGTCACTGTCGTTCATCCATGCTGTGCCGGCGGCCGCCGTTGTGATCGCGCTGACATTCGAGTAGGTCGCGGCGGAAGCGATTGGTGAGAGCGCGGACAGGGAGAGCGCGAGAGCTGCGATTGGGAGCTTGGTGGTCATTGGGGGCCTCTGTTTCTTTGGATGGGAGCAGTGCTGTTTCGTCCGCGTGCCGCTCGCTGTGCGAGCTCCTCAACATGCGGACAACCACTTCCGCACGACCACTCCCCATCTCTCAATCCCGCTCAGGAAAACTGACGATCCGGCAAAGGAGTGGGTATTCGCCCCTCTCCCAACGGCACACCGAGGGGGTCGGCGAGCACAATTCACGACAGAACAAGCATCCGTTACGCATTCAGCGCGAGGCGAAGTGCGACCAACTCGTCAAGGCAGAACGACCCGCTCCGGCGGCATGATGCGTGCAAATGCGGGGAAACCGCGCGCCAGTCCTGTGCGTTCGCAGCACGAACTCCGCCCCCAGGCACAATCGCCACCATCGCTTCGCCTCGACGCGAAGCTTCATGCGAGAGAACTTCAGCATCAGCGCGAAGCACCCCAATTCGCTCTTGCAAGGACAAACGACCCGCATCCCATCCCAACACCCCTGCCGTCACGACGCGAACGACGCGGAGTTGCGCGAGGTCTCGCATCGCCTGCGCACGATCTCGCACAAGGTCCACCGTCCGCAAGAACGCGACGAGGAGCCCGAGGCCCTGCGCGTGATCCCGTAAGCGCGAACACGCTGGGATGTCGATTCCGCCTTGCGAAGAGAGGAATCCGATGGCGACTGCATGGGCCCCCGCTCGTGCGCTCATTTCAATCTCGCGCATCGCGCAGTCGATCGCGCGCGGTGTCGCCTCAAATCCAGCCGCCGTCAGCGTCGTCGGCAGCCCATTGTTTCGAGATCGAATCATGGAGACGACCGTGCAATCGGTGCCCGCCACGACATCGACGCAACCGCGGAGCACTTCTTCGCGCGGAGTCCATCCTTCGCTGGCAAGGTCATCGCACACCTCAAGGCGCGTCGCGATAGAGGCGCAGAGCCGAGCGGTCTCGACGCTGTCGATCGGCACTTCGATCGTGCCTCGCGCGGGGCGGAGCACTTCACTCATCGGGCGGTCTTCTTGACGGTCTTCTTGACGGTCTTCTTGACGGTCTTCTTGACGGTCTTCGTGATGGGCTTCCTGCCGATCTTCTTCGCGGTCTTACTGCTTGATGACTCGGCGACTGCCGCTGCCCGCAGTTTCTCGCGCGTCTTCAGGTCTGCCTTGCAGATCATTCCCCCGTGTTGCGATGCAATCTTGTAAGCGCGTTCCACGAGGGCGAAGATGTCTTCGAGCGTGACCCCTCCACGGGGTCGAAGTTCAAGACAAGATTTGCCAGACATCAACGGCTGCATCTCCCTGCCTAACGCCTTGAGGACTTCCGGCGAGCAGCAGTACACGATCGGAGCCTTGACACGCATCGCGAATCCGGCAATCCACTCCATGTCTCGAACGACGACTGGAAAGTTGCGATAGACCTGAATGTCCTTCACGCCGAACGCCCCCTCGAGCAGGACGCAGAGGCGTTGCGCGATAGCGCGATCCTTGACGGCAACCGTCGAGAGATACTGCTTGCGTTGGTAGGGCGAGAAGTGCGCTTGGAGCTTCATGTGGATTCTTTCGGCGCGAGTCCCGCGGAAATGCGGAACATATGCCCATCAGGATGTCTGAGGTGAAACTCTCGCACACCCCACGGTTCGTCGGTTGGCGGCATCGTCACGAGGTAACCGAGCGCGAGTGCATTCTGATGGAGCGACTCAAGGGACTCGACGGAGTCCACCCACCAACTCATCCACACGCCGTCGGTTTCGTCATCCCCCGGGAACTTCGGCATGATGGTGCCGCGAGAGCCTTGACCGCCTCGACATAGAAAAATCTGCGTATCCCCAGCCGCGCACACCGCCCCAAAGGTCGCGTCCCCATGCTCATTCGCGAGCGACCCCTCCTGCAGCAAACCGCCTGCATTCCATGCAAACCCGCGCTTCCATCCAAGCGATTCAAACCACCTGATGCTCCGTGGAACATCGGAAACATTGAGGATTGGGGTGATTCCGCGGACCCGCATCGGACGAAATCGTACCGAGCGGCTATAGTGGTCGCTCCTCGCCGGTGAACTCAGCGCGGCGCTTCGCTTTCATGCGACGCACCACGCAACACTTCAGATGGGCATGCCCCTCCGAAGAGTTTGGGACCTTGCCGGCCGCGTAGACATTCGCAACGGAAGCGAATCTACGCGCCAACTGGCTCTCCCCAGTCCACTCGGTGTCCGCCCTCGATTGCAATCGAGGGCGCGTCCCCGGTCCATCGCTGATCGCTCGTTGATCACTCGATCGTCATCGGACTTTGGCTTGCCTCAACGCCCCGCGGCATCCGTTCTTGCCGCAGCAGAAGGCCTGTTTTTGTTTGAAGCATCACGCAACCCCGTCTCCTGAACTTCTCGCCCCTCCGTCCGTTGCGCCAAGCGCCTTCGCTGCGCTCGGTCTTCATCCCGCGCTGCTCGCCGCACTCATCGAAGATGAGTACGAGACGCCCACACCTATTCAAGTGCAAGCGATCCCGCCAGCGGTGGCCGGGCGAGATCTTCTGGGCATTGCGCAAACCGGAACCGGGAAGACCGCCGCTTTCGCGCTACCGATTCTGCATCAACTGCTCAACGATCCACGGGGTGCCACCAAGCTCCCCACGGGCCGGCGACCCCGCGTGCTCGTCCTGACGCCCACACGCGAACTCGCCGCACAAATCGGCGAGAGTTTCGCTCGTTACGGACGAAACTCCGCGCTCAAGCACACCGTCATCTTTGGTGGCGTCGGGCAAGGGCCGCAAGTGCGCGCCATCGCCAGCGGCATCGACGTACTCGTCGCCACACCTGGTCGACTGCTTGACCTCATGGGTCAGGGACTTGTGAACCTTGGCGCGGTGACCTTCTTTGTCCTTGATGAAGCAGACCGGATGCTCGACATGGGATTCATCCAACCGATTCGTCAGGTTGCGCAAACGCTGCCCACGAAGCGGCAGACGATGCTTTTCTCCGCAACGATGCCCAAGGAGATTCAAGGCCTCGCCGAGCAACTTCTCACCAAGCCAACGAAGGTCGCCGTCACTCCCGCTGCCACGACCGTCGAGAAGATTGCCCAGACGATTTACGGCGTTCCCAAGGCACTCAAGGTGCCGCTGCTTGTCCACCTCTTGCAGCGCGACAGCATCGAGTGCGCCCTCGTGTTCACGAAGACGAAGCACGGTGCGGATCGCGTCGTCAAGAAACTTCGAGGCGCGTCGATTGGATGCGATGCGATCCACGGCAACAAGGCGCAGAATCAACGAACTCGAGCCCTTGACGCGTTCCGCGAAGGCAAGACCCGAGTCCTTGTCGCGACCGACATCGCTGCGCGCGGCCTTGACATCGATGGCATCACGCATGTGTTCAACTTCGACCTCCCTATGGAGCCCGAGGCGTATGTCCATCGCATCGGACGCACGGCGCGCGCGGGCGCGTCTGGCGTCGCTATCGCGTTCTGTGACCAAGACGAACGCGGCCTGCTCCGTGAGATTGAAAAGATCACCCGACAGGTGATTGCTCGCGTCGAATTGCCCACGCATCTTCCACAGCTTGAGACGACCCATGATGACTCGCGCGAGCCGCGCGAACGACAAGGGCGCGGCGGCGGCGGAAGAAGTGGCGCACCGCGCGTGCGACGAGGACAGGGCGCTGCGCAAGGGCGATCCTCTTCCAATCGCGGCTCGTCCGAGCACCCAGTGCCAGCGGCGAAATCGCATGCGCGAGGACGCGAGGATCGCGGGCATAGCGCACCGCCGCGACCGCACGCCCGTTCAGGCGCGCCACACGCGAGTTCCTCGGGGAGTGGTCATCGCAAGGGCGCTGGCGGCAATCACGCAGGCCCCGCGCGCGGTGGTTCTCGCGGCGGCTGGTGAGTTTGATTCGACCGCCGAAAGATAGAACGGCGGCTGGCCCAATGGGTCAGCCGCCTTTTCATGCACCGCACGGCGCGCACGCGTCGACGGTCACTCTCGCGAGGCCATCATCGCGAGCATATCGACGCAGCGGCTGGCGTAACCAAACTCGTTGTCGTACCAACTGACCAACTTGAAGAACCGATCCGAGAGTTGGATCGATGCCTTCGCGTCAAAAATCGAGCTTCGAGGATCACTAAGGAAATCACTCGAGACGACCTCTTCATCGGTGTACCCAAGGACCCCGCGCATCGCGCCATCACTCGACGCCTTCAACGCCGCGCAGATCGCCTCGAGGCTCGTCGCGCGCGTCGAACGGAAGGTAAGGTCGACACAACTGACATTCGCCGTCGGCACGCGGAAGCTCATGCCTGTCAGCTTTCCCTTCGTTTCCGGTAAGACCAGCGCACACGCCTTCGCGGCTCCGGTCGAACTCGGGATGATGTTCATGTACGCGTTGCGCCCGCCGCGCCAATCCTTCTTCGACGGACCGTCCTGCGTGGGCTGCGTGGCTGTCACCGCGTGTACGGTCGTCATGAGGCCTTCATCAATGCCGCAGTGATCGAGCAAGACCTTCACGACTGGCGCGAGGCAGTTCGTGGTGCAGCTCGCATTGCTGAGAATCTTGTGTGCGCTCGGGTCGTATTGCTTGCAATTCACCCCGTAGACAAAGGTCGGAACTTCTTTCTCGCTCTTTGTCGGCGCGGAAATCAGCACACGGCGCGCGCCGGCCGTGAGGTGCTTCCCCGCGTCCTCCGCGGTGGTGAACAGACCGGTCGATTCGAGCACATACTCCACGCCCATTGCTTTCCACGGCAACTGCGTGGGGTCCTTCACCGCAGTGCACTGCGTGGCGCGACCGTTGATGACGATCGACTCCCCTTCGGCGCGCACATCCGCAGCGAAACGACCGTGCGTCGTGTCGTACTTGAGGAGATACGCGAGGTTGTCCGCGGGCACGAGATCGTTGATCCCGACGATCTCGATACCTCCGCGCTGCGTCGCGATCCGGCACACGAGTCGTCCAATGCGCCCGAAGCCGTTGATTGCAATCTTGAGAGCCATCTCGGTGTCCTGCATTCCTATCTAGAGGCGTTCCCGCGACATCCAAGACGCGAGGGGTCGAAAGGATAGCCGTTCACATCGGGCGTCGGCGCCAATTCGTCGCCATAGGCACTGCTAGACTGTGCGAATGTCCGTCGCTCACGCGATCACCGCACTTTTTGCATCTTTCTTCTGTGGGATATCCGCCCTCGAAGCGCAGTCCACAACCTCGGGAGGTTCCTCAACCGAAACGATGGTTGTGGGGCTGTTTGACGCACCGCCTTTCGCGGAAGCCTTCACGAAGCCCGATGGGAAGGTCATATGGGAAGGCAGTTCCATTCGCCTGCTTGAATCGATCGCGGATGAGTTACAGATGCAGGTCGCGTATCGCTCCGGAACGGAAGCAGAGATACTCGACGCGCTCGCAGCGGGCGAGATTGACTTCTGCGCGTCGCCGATCGCTCCCACGACCGTAAACATGCGAAGATTTCAATTCTCGCATGCCTATGCGGCCGTTGGCATCGCAGCGGCGACTCGGGTGAATTCAAGTGTGGAGTCAGACTTCCAACTTGTTCTGGCGGCACTCGCCGCACCATCGCGCTCGCACCTCTATGGAATCTCCCTCGTCGCGCTCTGCATCTTCGCAATTCTCGTCTGGCTCGTGGAACGGCGCAAAGGCGGCCACTTTGAACCGCACCCTTGGCGCGGGATAGGCGCATCGCTTTGGTGGTCCATTGTCACGCTCGCGACGGTTGGGTACGGTGACAAGGTCCCAGTCTCGTTCGCGGGGCGATTCATCGCGTGCGCGTGGATGCTTGCATCACTCATTCTCACCTCACTCATCACCGCGACCATCGTCGGCGCACTCACGATGCGAACTCAGGGTAACGGCACCGTGCACAGCGCCGCGGATCTCCTCCATGTCCGGGTCGCCGCGGTCCGATCGAGCATCGCGGCGGATTGGCTCAGCACGCTCAATGCGCGGTTTCTGCAGACCAAGACTCTCGAAGATGCACTGCAACTGCTCGAACGGGAACGCGTCGATGCGGTTGTCGCGCCTGAGTTACCGCTTGCGCAAGAGATTCGAGGGCATGCAGAGTTGCAGATGGTCCCGACACGATTCGCCGAGGAATACTTGTGTTTCGGAATCGCTCCCAAGTTTGACACCGCGTTCGTGCATCGATTCAATGTCGCACTCGTCGATGCGATTCCTCGGCTCGCGCGAAGCGAATTCCCGCGCTCCGCGCCGGCGTTGGTGGAGCCGCCTTCTCAACTGCCCCCACCCACGGAACCGACTCCATGAGTCCCAACAGCAAGCGACCATTTCCGCTTCGCGCTCCTGCATCGATCCTTGGATGCGATCGCGCCCTGATCGGCATGGTGCATCTCTTGCCGCTCCCCTCCTCCCCTCGCTCGCAACGACCTCTGCGCGAGATTGCGCAGCACGCGGTGGAGGAGGCACGACTCCTTGCACGATGTGGATTTGACGCGATCCTTCTCGAGAACATGCACGACGCGCCGTACGGTCTGCGAGGCGTCGACCCAGAGACCGTCGCTGCGTTCACGCGAGCGGCGTGCGAAGTGCGGCAATCGATCAGTCTTCCACTCGGTGTGCAGGTGCTCTCGCATGCGTCTCGCGCTGCGCTTGGCATCGCGCTTGCGGCTGACGCCGCGTTCATTCGGACGGAGGGCTTTGTGTTCGCGTCCGTCGCCGATGAGGGCATTCGCGCCGAAGCGGACGCGCGTCCACTTCTCAGCGCTCGCCGCATGATGGGCGCAGAGTGCATCGCGATTTTCGCCGACATCAAGAAGAAACACTCTTCGCATGCGATCACCGCCGACACTTCACTCGACGAGCACGCGCAGGCTGCGGAATTCTTCGGCGCTGACGGAGTCATCGTCACCGGAAGCGCCACTGGCATTGCCACGCCAATCGAAGACCTTGCCCTCGCCAAGGCCGCGACCCCGCTCATCGTTCTCGCGGGGAGCGGTGTGACAAACGCGACGGTTCGACAAACACTCGCGACCTGTGATGGCGCGATCGTTGGGAGCGATCTCAAAGTCGATGGTCGATGGTACAACCCCATAGATGCCGCGCGCGCGGAACGACTCGTCAGCGCTGCGCGTTCCTAGTTTCCCCGGACAACTCTCTCCAGCATTCATGGACATCTACCTCAACGGTTCGATCCTCGATCCATCGCAAGCACACATCAGCGTGCTTGATCGCGGGTTCTTGTTTGGAGATGGGGTCTATGAGGTCGTGCGGTTCTTTGACCGTCTCGGCGTCGCCCTTGAACTGCACACGCGCAGGCTTGAGCGCAGCCTTGCACTCGCGGGCATTCGAGGCTTTGATGCGGATTCGTTTCCGCGCATCTGCGAAGCACTTCTCTCGCACAATGGATTGCAAAATGCGACGATTTATCTTCAGGTCACTCGGGGCGTGGCAACCGCCCGGAGTCACATTCCTTCGGCGGAGATGATCCCGACCGTCGTTGCCATCGCGACTGCCGCCGAACCACTCTCCGATCTCCGCGAGGTCCAAGAAGTCGCCGCAATCACCGCCGAAGACCTTCGATGGAGATTGTGTGAAATCAAGACAATCTCGCTCATGGGCAATGTGTTACACCTGATCGAAGCGGACGCGAAGGGTGCAAGCGAAGCGATTTTGCACCGCGCGGGATTCGTCGGGGAAGGCGCATATTCGAATGTTGCAATCTCACTCGATGGCGTGTTCATCACGCCGCCCGTGGCAGACGAGCCTCCCATCCTGCACGGCACCGCGCGCGCAGATCTGCTCAGTGCAGCGCAACGCATCAGAGTGCCATCGATGAGTCGCCGGGTGACACTTGACGAACTCCGCAGAGCGGACGAAATCATGATTTCGTCGAGTCGGCGACTCGTTTCGAGCGTTGTCAACCTCGATGGAGTTCGGGTCGGGACAGGCCACGCCGGTCCCATCAGTAAGGCGCTTTTCCAGGAGTGCTGCCGATCCATTCAATCTGCACTGCACGCTCGCCCTTCCCCACTCCCCTCGCCCGCCTCTGTCTGAACAATCGAATCTGAGTTGGCCCATGTCACACGCGCTTCCAAACACGGCAATTTCTCTCGTCGCGATTCAAGTCGGGAATACGCGCACCAAGATCGGACTCTTCAAGGATGGAGCGCTCGAAAGGTCTGTGCGATTTGAGAACGAAGGGTTCGCGCAGATCGTCGAGGAGGCGACGCGCATGTGGGCGGAACTTGACAGCTGCGAACTCACCGCCATCGTCGTCGCGAGCGTCAACGAGACCACCGCCGCCCCCCTGCGAGAAATGCTCGCGGATCAACTCGGTGAAGAAATCTACCGAATCGGAGAGTCGATGCCAGTCCCCATCGGCACCTGCCTTGATCCCGCCGCGACACCGGGTACCGATCGCCTGCTCAATGCCGCCGCCGCGTTCGATTTACTGCAGAGCGCATGCATCCTCGTCGATTGCGGCACCTGCGTCACTGTCGATTTCGTCGATGGCGAAGGCGTGTTTCATGGCGGCGCGATCGCGCCGGGAGCACGCATGCAACTCGACGCAATGCATCATGGAACCGCGCAACTTCCTGCCGTGGCGCTCGCCCGGCCAGTCGGCGACCCGTGGGGCGCAAACACGCAAGAGGCGATGATCCGAGGCGTCTACCACGGCATCCGCGGACTCGTCTGGCGGCTCGTGGAGCAGTATGCGGAGCGGTTCGGCGGATTTCCACCCGTCATCGCGACCGGCGGTGATACGGACTTGATTTTCGGTGACGATGAACTCATCGATCGCATCGTTCCCGATCTCACTCTGCTCGGAGTTTTCGCGGCGGCGCGCGCGGCGCTGCTTCCGGATGAAAGTGCATCCACTCCTACGAAGCAACGCGCGGAGCTGGGCGCGCTCGGCACGGACTGGGCGAATTTCGAAGACACCGATAAGCCTAGTGACGACTGCGGAGACAGCGGTTGTAGTCACAAGCACTAGCCACCGAACGATGATCGATGCACCCACCTTCGAAGTGAGCGCCTTTCGCTCCACGCCGCACGGCGCCGGTGCCGTCGCAACAGTGGAGTTACTCGGGGAAGTCTCGCCGGTCTTGCAGGCGCTGTGCGGAAGTGACATCGAAGTCGGGGCACTCTCGCTGCGGCGGTTCGGCAGCATCGATGAGGGCCTCGTTGCGCGTCTCGCGCCTGAACGCGCGATGCTCTTTCCACACGGCGGCACGCGAATCGTCGCGCTGCTCGCCGAGTGGTTGATCGCCCGAGGTGCGCATTGGATCGAAGATCCGCTCTGCATTCGCGACGGTGTTGATCCTATGGAACTTTTTCCCGAGGCGGAAAGCAGAGTTGAAGCGTTCGCGATGACGACGCTCGCGCGCGCGCAGAGCCGCCTCGCCGTGAAACTCCTCTTGGCACAGGGGGCGCGTTGGAGCGCACAACCGCCCACCGCTCTCGATCTTCCGCGCTCTCGTCGATTGAATCGACTCATCGACCCGCCGCGCGTTGTGCTCGCTGGCTTGCCCAACGCCGGCAAGAGTTCCCTGTCGAATCGTCTCCTCGGCAAAGAGGCTTCCATCGTCAGTCCGGAGGCAGGAACCACTCGCGATGCCGTTGCGAGCCGACTCGACCTCCAAGGGCTCAGCGTCGATTGGCTCGACCTCCCTGGGTTTCGAAGTGATGCGGATACGCCTATCCCCGCAAGTGAGGTCCGCGCGATCGAACTCGCGACTCGCATGCTCGAAGACGCGGACTATCTCGTCGCACTCGCTGCTCCGGACTCGCCCTTTCCCACGCTGTCGCGGCCTGCCGACCTCAAGGTCTTCACCAAGTGCGATCTGCCACGCGCCCGCGAGCATCCGCTTGCTCGCGAAGCGGATCACTGCGTCTCTGCGCACACCGGCGAAGGTGTCGCGCCGCTTGCTACGCACATTCGCGACGCGCTCGTCCCGCCTGAAGATCGCGCGAGCACGGCGCCTTGGATTTTCGATGTTCGACTGACACCCGACCTTGCGTGATCACAGTCCCATGATCGAGTACCCGCTGTCGACATAGAGGACCTGCCCCGTGGTTCCACGCGAAAGATCGCTCAAGAGAAATGCTGCCGCGTCGCCCACCTCATCGGAGACAATGTTCCGTGGCAGTGGCGCCGTCTGCGGAATGCGATTGAGTATCTCGTCAAATCCGCCGACCGCACCGGCAGAGAGCGTCTTGATTGGACCCGCAGAGATCAAGTTACATCGAGCGTTCTTTCCGCGACCAAGTTCGACTGCGAGATAACGATTGGCAGCCTCCAGCGCTGCCTTGGCCCCACCCATCACGTTGTACCCCGGCACGGCCTTTTCCGCGCCGTAGTAACTCAAGCCGATCATGGATCCGCCGTCTTTGAGCACCGGCATGGCGTGGTTCCCCATCGCCATGTAGCTGTAGGCGGAGATGTCGAGCGCGTTGGCGAACACGGCGCGCGGAGTGCCCGCGAACTTTCCAAGTTTGAGCCAGTCCTTGTCAGCGAACGCGATGCAGTGGACGACAAAATCAATTGAGCCGAACTCTGCGCCGATGCGCGTAAAACACGCGGCGATGTCATCGTCGCTGCCGACATCCATCGGTTGCATCCATGCGTTCGCCACGCCCAGACTCTCGGCAATCTTGCGTGTACGGCGCTCCATCTTTTCGCCCGGCAAGTGCGTGAAGCAGCATTCCGCCCCCTCACGGAGCAGGCTCCGTGCAATCGCCGTTGCGATGCTCGTTTCGTGCAACACACCCGTCACCAAGCCGCGCTTTCCAGTCATCAAGGCCATGAAACGCACTCCTCGTACAAGTTGCCAACGGAAAGTCGTTGGCGTGAACGCGGAATCGTAACGCCCGTCAAGACAGCCCGTCGCGCTGCGCCGAGAGCGGCTACTATGTCGACCCATTCTGCGCGCGTAGCTCAATTGGATAGAGCATCGGTCTTCGAAACCGAAGGTTGCAGGTTCGAGCCCCGCCGCGCGCGTTTGCCGCACTCCGCCCGCCGTGCTTGCTTTGTCGCTGTCGAGGATGCCTTGCGCTCCACAAGTGACGAAGCACTCGCGCGCGCGGTGGCACAACTCTCCGACCTCTACACGACCTCCCGCGCGGCGTTAGTGCGCGATCAGTCGTCACCGACCCACCTCGCGGCAAAGTGCGAGTACTTCCTCGCGAGCGACGCGCCCAAGGTCGGCTACGCACTCGATGCCGCCGCCGCTCGAAGCGCGCACTTTCACCGACTGGCGCAACTTCCCGTTGTGCGCATAACGGACTTTGGCGCGGGCGTGGGCGCAACCAGTGTCGGCTTTCTCGCATGGCTCGGAAGCGCCCGGGAGAAATCCGCGCCCCCGACGCAGCGAGTCCGTGTGGAGATCCACGCGGTAGAACTCGGCTGCGCAGCCGCACGCGCCTACGAGCGAAGCGTTCGCACTGCGGCTGCGCATTGCGGATTCGATCTCGCCCTCCACCTTGATACGCGCGACTTCTTCGCCGTCGAATGCAAGGAGACGGATCTCATCCTCTGCCAGACCGCTGTCAATGAACTCCTTCTGGAAGAGGTCCACGCCGAACGGACCATCGCGCTCGTGCGATCTTGGGCGCAGCGGGCACCCCTCGTCATCATCGAGCCCGCCTTGAAGTTCACGACCCGAGCACTCATGCAATTGAGGAACGCACTGCTCGCCAGTGGCGGCGTGCATGCCGTCGCGCCATGCCTCCACCAAGGCTCATGCCCGATGCTCGCGCGAACGGGAGATTGGTGTCATGAAGCGCGTGACACGGAGCGGACGCCTCGCGTCATCGAAATCGATCGGTTGGTCGCTCGACGCGATCATCGTGCGCTCTATGCATACCTCGCGACCGCTCCGGGAGTCGCGCCGACGCAACCATCCGGAGTCACGATGCGCGTGTCGACGGACACGCTTGGCTCGCGCGGAAAGTCCGAGCGACTCGTGTGTCGCAGTGATGGCGAAATGCGCGTCATGCGGCTACTTGATCGCGAAACTCGCGAAAACAATGCAGCATTCTTGAGCGCCGCCCGTGGGGTCGTGATGGAAGTGAACCCACTACCCGCCAACGATCGCATCGCACCCGACGCAAGCGTGACTGTGATCAGCGTCTAGTTACTTGCAACCTGGAAATGCGTCGACATACTGAATCTTGAAGTCGCCGAAGTTGTCGACGAACTCGACTGTGAAGTCACCCAACGAATGCACGAACTGCCACTCGCCAGGATCATTGGGAAGCGATGTCACCTTCTTCACTTTGAGATCTGGGAAGGCGGAAACAATCTCGACCTTGTAGTCGCCGAACGATTGCACCACCTGCACTTTGCCCTTGAGGTCGCAGGGGTCGACGAATCGTGCGCGTGTAACGGTTGCGCCTGCCACACTCCACGTTGACGCCATCAGTGTCGCCACGAGGACAGTTCCAGCGAGCATGGTTCGCGCGAAACGGGTTCGGTTCGATTTTCCAGCCATGACGCAAACTGTAGCGTTACTCGCCGTCAGAAGTTGCCCGCTCCGGCAGACTCTTTCGCTCCTTGGACTTCCAACCCTCCGCCAAACGCCAGCATCGGTGGATCTTTCGGTTGCGAAAATCCTCCGGCACGGAGCGATGGCTGATCTCATGGCAGCCAAACCCAACCGGAACGGCTCTAGGGTCGAACTCAAACGCACGGGAATTGGTGGAGAAAAAGACCTCTCCGCCGGGCGCCACAAAAGCGCTAACCCACGCGAGTAGTTCGGGGTAATCGCGATCCACCGAGAAAGAGTCCGCGCGCATTCGCTTTGAATTGGAGAATGTTGGCGGGTCACAAATCACGATGTCGTACCGCTCATCCGCGGGCGGCCCCGCCTCAAGCCACTGCAAACAGTCCGCATGGACGAGCTCATGGTCTGCACTCGGCGCGAAACCATTGAGTGCGAGATTTCGGCTGTACCAGTCGAGATAGGTCTTCGACATGTCCACGGTCTTCGTTCGTGCGGCTCCTCCACCAATCGCATGGACGCTAAATGCGCCGGTGTACGCGAAGAGATTGAGAACACGCTTCCCCGCCGCGCGCCTCTGCACGGCAAGCCGAGTCGGTCGATGGTCGAGAAAGAGACCGACATCGAGATAGTCGGAGAGATTGATTTCAAACTTCATGCCGTGCTCTTGCACGACTTGCAAGATCCCGCGCGCATCGACTCGCTCGTACTGATCCCGTCCCCCCTCTTCACTCCGCTGACGACCACGATGCTTGATGAACAAGCGACTCCTCGGTATCGCGAGCCCCGTAAGAATCTCCGCTTCGGCGTGCGCTTGATACTCGCGCTCGCGCGCCGGCGTGTCGTCCTTCGTTCGATGAAAAAACCACGCGACCGCATCTCCACCGTGATCCGATCCAAACCAATCCACGATCATCGGATACTCGGGGATGTCACGCTCATACAGGCGAAAACAGGTGATTCCCTGCTTGCGTGCCCACTTCGACAGGTGTCGGATGCGATTGTCGAGTCGTTCACCAAGCATGCGCAGAGCGTAACGCGCTCATCCGAAGACCGGCAACTCGAAACCCTTGCGATACTCGCGGCGAACAATCGTCTTCGTCGCTTCCTCGTGGTTGGTAAATGCGAGAGCCGCCTTGTCCCACAAGAGTTCCTTGCCGGGAAACCGCGCGGCCTTGGCTGCGAGCAATCCTGCCTCGGCGATACGAGCCGAAACCGAGAAGGGTGTCTGCACGAACGCCGCAGGCTTGCCGAGAATTCGATCCACCCATGAGTGCCAGTGGTTCCGATCATGCATCGTTTGAAGCCCGGGCAGCGTCTTGAAGTCCACCGCCTTGCCATCGATCCAAACTTCGGGATCTCCGCTTGCTTGCGCGTACAGCACGCCGCCCTCGCAAACCACCAACGTACCAATGGTCGGAAACTGGCCGGGAGGCAATCCGAGCGCGGCGCGCGATGGGGCTTGTCCTTTATCCGCGTAGTAGACGGGAAAACGATTGCTCTTAAACTTCGGACCGCTCACGGCGTAGGCGAGCGTCGACCGAACATGGAGCGCGTGATAGAAATCGCTTGCGAAGTGCGTGTCCGCGAGGACAGAAGTTGGCGACGGCAAGTCGTATGCGAAGTAGAGAATGTCGAGCAGATGCGTGCACCAATCGCCGAGTTGACCAGTGCCGTAGTCAAACGAGGATCTCCAACGCACTGCGCCCAGTCCCTCGCGATACGGCGCATCGAGCGCGGCACCGAGCCAAAGCGGCCAGTCGAGGTTTGCCGGAGGCGGTGAAGGATCCTTCAATCCGCCGTAGTAGAAGTACTCGCTGCCATTATCGGGAGGTCCGTCGATCCACACATGCGCCTCAATCGCCTTCCCGAGGAGGCCTGCGCGCAGAATCTCGGCAGCGTATTGACGGCCACTCGGTCCCATTCGTTGATTGCCCGTTTGCGTGACGAGATCAGGGCGCGCTTCAATCGCCGCCTCAATCGCCGACACCTCCGACAGTTGTTGGACGAGCGGTTTCTGCCCATACACATGCTTGTTCGCCCGAAGCGCCGTCATGTCGACAAGTGCGTGATTGTGATCGGGCGTGCACACAACGACGGCATCGAATTGGTCGGCATGCTTGTCAAACGCTTCACGAAAATCACGGCAGGTGAATGCCTCTGGGTGCTTCTGGGCAACCGACGCCAGGGCATTCGAGTCGACATCGCAGAGACCGCTGAAGATGACATCGGGATGCTTCGACAATTCCTCGCGATCGGCGGGCGCAATCGTTCCTCCCACGCCCACTTGCAGGATTTGCAACTTACCAAGCTTGCCGCCTCGAACTCGACGCGCGGTTGGAAGCGCGAAGAGCGGCGCAGCGAGCGCGTGCGAGGCGAAGAGCGAACCAAGTGCAGCGCCGCCGAGCGCGGCGGTGGTTGTTCCAATCATGGCGCGTCGAGTTTGCATTTGCGCAGGCTATCCACAGGCCGGAGGATCCGCTCACGGCACACGGATCATTCCGCAGCCGCAGCAGTACGCGAAAACAGGTTCCTTCGCGCGCGAACGAGTTGAATCAATGCAACGCCTCCAAGCATGAGTCCGCACGCGACGATGGTTCGCGTACTGATCACCTCGTCGAGAATCACCGCGCCGAGCCCGAGCGCAACGACCGGATTCACATATGCATAGGTCGCGACGCGAGCGGCGGGCTGATGCCGCAGGAGCCAGATGTAGGCCGTGAATCCGCAAAGGGACCCAAACACGACGAGATAGAGCCAAAGCAACATGACTTCAAGGTCTGGCGGAGACTCGCGCACGCGCGTCCATTCATCTCCGAACATCCACTCCTTGGGAAAGCTCGCAAGAAGCAGCACCATGCCGCCGGCGAGCATTTGCATCGCCGTCGCAGTCACTGGTGAGTGCGCACCGCCGCGCCGTTTGCTCCACACGCTTCCAAGCGCCCAGCCGAAACACGCGATGAGCATCAGCACGATGCCGGCCGTCGAAACAGTGTTCGCGGCGTGGAGTTGGCCGAATCGAAGGACCACTACGCCCGCCACGCCGAGGGCAATGCCAACCCACACCCAACGCGACACGCGTTCACCACGATGCATGAGTGCGTCAAGCCCGACCAACCACAACGGCGTGATCGCAGTCATGAGCGCGACGATGCCCGAATCAAGGGAGTTTGTTGCGATCGCCACGCCGCCATTTCCTAGCAACATCAAGCACGCACCGACGATCGTCGCGTGAAGCCACGACCTCCACGCGAAGTCAGCGCGTTGTGTCCAACCCTTCCAATGCGCGATCCCGAGCAGGATCGCGCCCGCCGTGAGGAAACGCGTCGCCGCCATGACAAACGCGCCGTGCGTGGAGACCAGTTTGATGACGAGGTAGGTCGAACCCCAAATGAGGTACACCGCCGCGAAGGCAACGGTGATACGAAACGAGCTTGGCGGGTGCGTGGAGTCCATGCCTCGTTCGAGTATCGCAGAAGACTCAACTCTGCACGCGCACCGCTTTTTCAACCGCGAAATACTTCGCTGCCGGATGATGCACAATGATCGCGCTGGTCGATTGCTCAGGGACGATTTGCCAGTTCTCTGTCAAGACACAGCCGATCCGCTCTGGCTTGAGGAGTCGGAACAACTTCTCCTGATCACGCATCTCTGGGCACGCGGGGTAGCCGAAACTGAATCGAGAGCCACGGTACTGCTGACTGAAGAGTTGTCGAATCTGCGTGCCATCTTCATGACCGATTCCGAGTTCCGCTCGCATGCGTTTGTGCCAAAGTTCAGCAAGCGCTTCCGCGCATTCCACGCCAAATCCATGCAGATAGAGGTACTCGGTGTAGTCGTTGCGTTCAAAGAGTTGCTTCGCGCGGTGGCTCGCTTCGAGCCCCATCGTGACACAACTCAACCCCAGCACATCTCGCTTGCCACCGGAAATCGGGCGGAAGAAATCGCTGATGCAAAGGCGCTCCCGAGTTCCCTGCCGAGGAAAATGGAAGCGCTCGAGTTCTTGCTCGGCATTGGCCGGATCGAACACCACGAGATCGTCGCCGTCCGACGCGACTGCAAAGTACCCGTAGACAACTTGCGGTCGAAGAATGCGCTCCTCGCGACAGACCTGCATCAATCTTTCAAACACTGGCCGTGCGTGCTGCTCAAGATGCTGCTCGTACGCTGCGTCGTCCATCGCTCCCTTCTTCAACCCCCACTGCCCTCGAAAGAGCGCGGTCTTGTTCACGAAGGGATAGATCTCCGACAATGGGATCTCCTCGACGAGTCGATCACCCAAGAAGGGCGCAACCGGAACCTCCGCCAAAGCCTCGACCGACGATCGCACAGGCAGCGACTCCACCACCGCACTCGCTCGCGACGCCTTCACCACGGCGTCGACTGCGGCGCGCTTGGTCAACCTCTCGTCGATCGCTTCGTCGATCGAATGCAACGCGTCGCAGGCGAGTGCATCACACACAGCGAGCCCCTCGAACGCGTCCTTCCCGTAGTAGAGTTTTCCTCGATAAATCGAGCGCAAGTGACTCTCCGCGTAGTGGCGGGTGAGCGCGGCGCCTCCGAGGATCACCGGCACTGTGATCCCCAGACGGTTCATCTCATGAAGATTCTCCTCCATCACGCCTACGGACTTGACGAGGAGCCCGCTCATCCCAATCGCATCGGCGCCAGACTTTCTCCACGCGTCGAGAATGGACTGCAATGGCTGCTTGATGCCGATGTTGGCGACTTCATAGCCGTTGTTGGAGAGGATAATGTCGACAAGGTTCTTTCCGATGTCGTGCACATCGCCGGCAACGGTCGCAATCACGACCTTCGCCCGACTCGATGCGCCATCCGACTTCGTCATGTGCGGCTCGAGCATCGTCACCGCCTTCTTCATGACGGACGCCGATTGCAGCACAAACGGCAATTGCATTTGCCCAGAGCCGAAGAGTTCGCCGACAACCTTCATACCCGCGAGGAGGTGATCGTTGATGATCACGAGCGGCGCGTACTTCGTCATGGCCTCTGCCAAAGTCGCATCGAGTTGCGACATTTCGCCGTCAATAATGTGACGCTGCAATCGATCTTCCACCGAGAGGGTGGCCAAGTTCGCCTTCGGCGTCGCCTGCTCTGCCCCATCGGGGAAGAGTCCAATGAAAGCGAGTAACGGATCGAAGTCCGCGGCCGTTCCTTCCGGTCGACTCGCGCCGCGACGGTCAAAAATGAGCCACTCAGCGTGTGCCCACTCGGCCTCCGCAATGCGGTTTCTAGGCAGAATCTTCGACGCATGCACGATGGCCGCCGTCAGGCCCCGTTCCCGCGCATGATGGAGGTACACGGAGTTCAGCACCGCTCGGGCGCTCGCCTTCAACCCGAACGAGATGTTCGACAAACCAAGCACGATGCCACACTTGGGAAAGTGCTTGGCGATGAGTGCAATGCCATCGAGCGTTTCTAGCCCGAGACGCCGGTCGTCGTCGTTGCCCGTTGCGATCGTAAAGGTGAGCGGATCAAAGAATAGGTCTTCTTCCGGCAATCGCCATCGCGTCGTGTAAAGGTCGTGAATGCGCTGCGCAATCTCAAGTTTGCGCTGCGCCGTTTTCGCCATGCCTGCCACGGGGTCTTCATCAATCGTCAACGCGATGCACGCGGCGCCGTAGCGAGCGAGCATCGGGCAGACTCGTTCCATGCGCGCGAGACCATCCTCAAGATTGATCGAGTTGACGACGGCCTTCCCTCCATGACGCTTGAGTCCAGCCTCAAGTACGGCAGCGTCGGTGGAGTCAAACATGAGCGGCGCGTCCACCTGGCGCACATACCTCGATGCAACCTCAGCCATGTCCGAAACGCCATCGCGTCCAACGAAATCGACGCAGACGTCGAGGAGTTGCCCGCCGTCCCTCACCTCTTCGCGCGCCATCGAGACGAGGCCGTCGTAGTCACTCTCATCGAGCAGTCGTTTGAATCGACGCGACCCATTGGCGTTCGTGCGTTCAGCGACCACCAAGAACGAGTTCTCCTGCGTGAACTCGACAAAGCCATACAGGCTCGAACATCCAGCCGGTTGCGCGACGAACGCGCGGGTGGCGCGACGATCTCGCAGTCCTTGCTCATCCACGAGCGCGCGAAGTTCGCGGATGTGTTCAGGCGTTGTGCCGCAGCATCCACCGATGGCGTTCACCTTGAATTCTTCGAGAAACCTGCGCATCGCCGCACGGAACGCCTGCGCACCCATCGGGTACTCCGTTTTCCCATCGACAAGGATCGGAAGCCCCGCGTTGGGCAACACGCTGATTGCTCTTCCCCAGTGTTTGGACAGGTACGCAACATGCTCCGCCATCTCGACGGGTCCCGTTGCGCAGTTCAATCCAATCGATGCGATCGGGAATGGCGTTAGTGCATTGACAACCGCTGCGATATCCGAACCAAGCAGCATGGTGCCTGTGGATTCAATCGTCACGCTCGCAAAGATGGGCCGATCGGTGGGTGAGAGTCGCGCTTCGCGCAACGCGTCCAGTACCGCGTTGATCGCCACCTTCTGCTGCAGGAGATCCTGTGAGGTCTCGATCATGAATCCATCGATGCCGCCGGCGATCAAGCCCCTCGCCTGCTCTAAGTAACTCGCGTGCATCTCGTCCCAAGTCACTTGGCCGAGCGAAACGAGCTTGGTGCCAGGCCCCATCGATCCAACCGCAAAGCGCGGCCGATCACTTGTCTCATACTTGGCTCCGGCCGCACGCGCGATCTCGGCAGCCTTGCGATTCAAGTCGAATGTCCACGACGCGAGTTCCTCATCGAACTCGCGACCGACGAGGATGTTGGCGCCGAAGGTATCCGTCTCGACGACATCCGCACCCGCCGCGAAGTACGATTCGTGAATACGTTGGATGATGTCAGGCCGACTCCGCACGAGAACATCCGTGCAGTTGTCACGACCGAGGTAATCCGAAACCCCACAATCACTGCAGGCATGGATCTGTGTTCCCATGGCGCCGTCGAAAACAAGGGTTCGAGAATCGAGCGCGCGTTGCAGGGATCGAGGCGAATCAGTGGGCATCGGTACTGAAGGGTAAGGGGCAACTGACCGCACTACAACCGTTCATCCGGATATATGGATAAAGCGAGTGCGATCGCGTAACTCTGCGTCAGACCAACCGTTACCTAACGCGCTGCGCCATCGAGTCGTGCCTGTAACTCGGTCGTGCGTCGACGGGCTCGCCGAGGCACAGATTCGAAATCCATCGCAATTGTCGGGGAATACCGGTAGTGACGCCGCTACCTTTCGACTCTGCTCTTTGCATCCGATTGGAGCATCGCTCCTTCCATCACTTCGAAGCACTTCTAGGCATGGATACCTCCTCGTTTTCCCCAGTCATCATTCCCGCCTCCACGCGCGCAACCCGCCTCGGAGTTCACGCAACCTGCGCGCTCCTCGCCGCGGCACTCACAGCCTGCGCGACACCGCGAAGCGCCCAAACTGCGGCGGCGGCAGCGATACCAGCGTCCGCGAGCATCGCGTCCACAGCACCAACCCCCGTCGAGCCCGTTCCGCAGGCGCCACTCGCGGCCGCAGCGACCTTTGATGCGGCGTGGACGACGATTCGTGACCAACACTTCGACGCCACGCTCAACGGCGTCGATTGGATCGCGGTGAGGGAAGAACTTCGCGACCGCGCCGTGCAAGCTGAGTCAGAGGAAGCGCTCCGAGAGGTGCTCGATGACATGCTCTCACGCCTCGGCCAGAGTCACTTTGCAATCATCCCTCACGAAGCAGTTCGAGCGAAGACTGCTGCGACGGCCGCAGTCGAAACCGTTCGAGCGCCGAGTGGACTTGCACCGCAAAGCCGAGGGGTCGACGCGATCGTCTCGAATGAGACTCCTGCAGACGCTGCCGCTGCGGACGGAGCCGGCGCCCCTGGCATTCTCGGTCTCGATGTGGTGGTCCTTGGGTCGAGCGCCGTGGTGACGCATGTCGCGTCCGACTCGCCGGCGTCGAGGGAAGGCGTCACGCCGGGCTGGGTCGTCGAAACCGTTCGCGGAGTGCCCGTGTCGGATGCGATCGCGCCGATGCAGGTGGCGCTGCAGAATGCTTCGCTCTCTCAGTCCAACGAGGTGCGCAAGTTGCGATACGAACTCGCCGCGCTTGCATCGAGCATGCTGCACGCGCGTGTCGACGACGCGATTCGCGTTGGCTTCCTCCTCCCAGACGGTAGTCGCGTCGTGCGCGACCTGCGCGCCGTTCCCGCTAGTCTTGGAGTGACGCAGTTTGGAAATCTTCCACCCATGGCGGTCGAGGTCGAACAGGCACGAATGAGTTGGACGAGCGCCCCAGAAATGGGAACCCCCGCGACCTCCATTGGTGTGCTGCGATTCAACATTTGGATGCCGGCGGCTTCCCAAGCGCTCGATCAATCCATCGATGCGTTGCGGGACTGTGATGGAATTGTCCTCGATTTGCGTGCCAATCCTGGTGGCGTCGGAGCGATGGCGATGGGTCTCGCAGGGCATTTTTTGAAGAAACCTCGTTCGCTTGGCACGATGACCATGCGGGACACGGCGCTGGAATTCAAGACCAATCCACGACGAGTGACGAGTAGTGGCGAGGTGACCAAACCCTATGCGCGCCCTTTGGCCATTCTGGTTGATTCACGCTCGGCGAGCACTTCCGAGGTCTTTGCGGGAGGCATGCAATCACTCAAACGCGCACGAGTGTTCGGCGAGGTGACGGCAGGAATGGCGCTTCCCGCGCATGCGGTGGAACTACCGAATGGCGATGTCCTCATGCATGCCATCGCCAACTTCACGCGAAGCGATGGAACCGTGCTCGAGGGAATCGGCGTGATTCCGGACGACGCTGTGACAGTCGACCTCGCGTCCATTCAAGCGAGCACCTCGGGAGATCCGGTGCTCGATGCGGCATGCGAGTGGATTGCAGCATGTAGCAACGCGGCACGTGCGTCGACCACTGCTGCTGTATCCAATCCGTGATCATCGGCGGCCTACTCGCCATCAACCCACCTCCGACTCATCCCTACACTGCACACCTATGCGCCAACGAAACACGACCGCGTCTCGCTCTCTCTCCACCCTCCTCGCGATGTGCGTCATTGCCTCCGCACACGCACAGACCACCCAAGAGAGCGTGAACGCGCCGGCCGCGGCAGCGGTTGAACTTCCGGAAGCGGCGGACATTGTGGCGAAGTCGGCCACTGCCACTGGTGCCGCGGCGATGCGCGGGCACAAGTCACTCGCGATGACGAGCACACTCGAGATCCAAGGCATGGGGATCAAGGGTTCCGTGAAATCATTCCTTGCGAGCCCAAATCGATCTTCACAAGTCACCGTTATCCCTGGAATCGGAGAGTTTCAGACCGGATTCGATGGAAAGACCGGCTGGATGCTCGATCCAATAAACGGCCCCCGCGTGCTCTCCGGAACCGAACTCCTCCAAATGACACGCGAGGCAGACTTCTTCAAAGATGTTGACCCGGGCTCGCAGTGGGAAGAACTTCGCACGACAGGATCACAAGAGTTCAAAGGCTTTGATTGTTGGGTCATTGCAGCCAAACGCGGCACGGAGAAGTCGACGCTTTACTTCGAGAAAGACAAGGGCTTCTTGCGCGGCACGGAAATGGAGATGGAGTCGCCGATGGGCAAGATCCCCGTTGTCGCGTTCATCAAGGAGTACAAGGATTTTCAGGGGGTGCAACTCCCCGCAATCAGCATGGTGACCCAAGCTGGTCAGACCGTCGCACTCACGATTGAGACGGCGGAGTTTGACACGGTGCCACAAACTCAGTTCGAGCTTCCGAAGGTGATCGCGGCGTTGCTACTTGCAGACGCGGCGGAGTCGGAAGAGGACGATGCAGAGAGCGACAGCGCGGTGCCACCCACACCAACGAAGCCCGCTGCACCCTCGGCACCTGCGACGCCGGTGACGCCTGCGACCCCGGCGACTCCGAAGGATTGATGGAATGCGCGCACGAAGACGCGCGTCGATGCAGTGTCCTCCGGAAGGAGTTTGAATCTCATGCCGACACGCATCCCGTTCGCCGTCGTCACACTCGGACTCGCCACCGCCGTCATGGCGATGCCAACGCTCGGAACTCGTCCGCAAACTGCCACACCCGTCGCAGCGACCACCGACCTGCCCGAGGGAAAGTCGATCGTGCAACGATCGGTCGATGCGATCGGAAGCAAAGCAGCGCGCGATGCCGTGAAGTCGACGGAGATGAAACTGACTGCCCGCACGCCGATGGGAACCAACAAGATTTCCCTCACACTCTGCGACCCAAACAAGGTGCTCATGAAGCAGTCCCTCGAAGGCGCGACTCGTCCGAGCGTCGAGATGGGGTTCGACGGCGCCGTGGGGTGGATGCAGACGCCCAATGCACCGCCGCGCGTCCTCACCCCAGAGATGTGCGCACAATTCGCCGGCGGCGCGGACGCACAGGAACTCGCCCGTTCGCTCGACACTCGCTTCACTTCCTTCAAGACGCTTGGCGCTGAACAAGTCGAAGGGGTCGACTCGTGGAGAGTCCAACTCGTCGATAGCGATGGGATCGCATCGATTGGATTTTTCGCGAAAGACACGGGACTTCTTCGCGCACTCGACCACATGCAAGACACACCTCAGGGAGAAACGGTCTCTCGATCGGTGTTTGATCGCTGGGAACGCGTCGACGGCGTGATGTGCTGCCGAAAGCTCTCGATCGCGCAGTCGGGCGCGAAGCAAGAGATTTCGTTCGACGAGATCGTGTTCAACAAGGTTGCGGCAGACGCCATTCGCGCGCCTGATGCCTTACGAGCATCCGGACCTACGCCCAAATGATGTCGGGGCGCCGGAGCAGGACTGTCGCGCGGAGTACCATGAAGGTCTATGTCTCCCGCCATTCAGATTGAACGCATCTCCAAGAGCTTTGGAAGCGTGCAAGCCGTTGACGATGTTTCACTCGAGCTCGCACAGGGATCACTGTGTGGGTTTCTTGGCCCCAACGGCGCAGGGAAGAGCACCACCATTCGGATGATCATGTCGATCATCTCTCCCGATCGCGGCGTGCTTCGCGTACTCGGCGGCTCGGCGCTCGACAACAAGGATCGGATCGGGTACCTCCCCGAAGAGCGAGGTCTTTATCGCAAGATGCGCGTGGGAGAGTTTTTGTCGTACATCGCAAAGCTCAAGGGAGTCCATCCCACAGGACTCCAGTATCGCATTCAGGATTGGCTTGAGCGCGTGCAGTTACCTGGTGTTTCGAAGAAGCGCTGCGAAGAGCTCTCCAAGGGCATGCAGCAGAAGGTGCAACTTCTCTCCGCCCTGATTCATCGGCCGGATCTGCTGATACTCGACGAGCCCTACTCCGGCCTTGATCCTTTGAACTCGCGGCTCATCACCGAGCTCATTCGTGAGGAACAGCGACGGGGCGCGACCATCATCTTCTCCACGCATCAAATGCATACGGCCGAAGCGCTGTGCGACCGAGTCCTCCTCATCAACAAGGGCAAGAAGGTGCTCGATGCAGATCTGAGCCAACTTCGCGCGCAACATGACGGACGTGGCATTATTGTCGAACCCGCTGGGGATCCCACCGCCTACGCGGGTGCAGCGATGCAAGCAGGATTTGCGGCGCGTGCGGAGTCGACGCAGAAGGGGCTTGTGGAGATCGAACTGCGCGAAGGAATCGGCGGTAATGAGGCGCTCGCCGCCGCGCTCGCCGCGGGCGCGTGCAGATCCGTTTCGCTGCGGCGCTTGAGCTTGGAGGATGTGTTTGTGCAACTTGTTGGCGGCTCCGTCGCCGAACTCCACGCCGAAGGAGGCAGCGCAGATGCCTGAACTCAACCAACCCCAAACGCGAATGCACGCACGCCCTTGGTGGGGACGCACGGGCACGATCAGTTGGCGCGAATTCAAGCACACCGCGCTCACCAAAGCATTTTTCTTTGGCGCGATCGTCGTGCCGCTGTTGTTTCTCGGGGTGAGCTTCTTGATTCCGTTCATGATCGACCGAGAAGCGCCTCCCATCACGGGTACGGTCGCAGTCATCGATCCCACGGGAAAGGTCGCGCTCGCCGCTCGGCAAATCATCGAAACCGAAGGTGATCCTGGCCTGTTTGGGGAGCTGTCCGCGGAGGCCAAGGCGAAAATCAAGGACGCGGCAACGGCGCAATCCCCCAGCGCTGGCGCCGTGATGGATGCCGTTGATGCTCGAAGCGAAATCGATCTTCGTTGGCGCGTGTATGCACAGGAGGGAACCGACGGCGCGCCCACGATCGACGCACTGAAGAGTGAAGTACAGGCCGGCGACCTTGTCGCACTCGTCCTGCTGACGAGCGAAGGCGCCGACGCAAAGGCCACCGCGCCGAGCGAGTCCGGTCTTTCCATGTTCGTGCCATCCTCGTCAAGCCCGAAGCACCAACGGCTCATCGGACGCGCATTTGAGAACGCGCTCCAAGACGCGCGCGTGCAATCACTCGGGATTGCCGATGCGGACTTCGATCGCGTGCGACAGCGGCCGCAATCTGAGACCTATCGAATCTCCCCGACTGGAGGCGAAGAGGAGGAGACGCGCGAGGCGCGCATGCTCATCCCTGCCGGATTCATGTTCCTCATGTGGATCTGCGTCTTCACGAGCGCGAATCAACTGCTCACGAGCACGATTGAAGAAAAATCCAACAAGGTGATGGAAGTGCTCCTTGCGGCCGCGAGCCCCATGCAGTTGCTCGCCGGCAAGATTCTCGGTCAGGCACTCGTCTCCTCCATCATGCTGCTTATGTATGGAAGCGCAGCCATCGCCGGACTCACTGCAGCGTCCATGGGAGATCTCATCACACCATCGGATCTCGTGCTCTTCGTGCTCTACTTCATCATGGCCTATTTCATGATCGCCACGCTCATGGTCGGCGTCGGAAGTGCCGTGAACGACCTCAGCGAGGCGCAGTCGCTCGTCGGTCCCGTCATGATTCTCCTCATCATTCCGATCATGCTCTGGCTCCCCATCAGTGAAAGTCCCAACGGCATGCTCGCGACGATCACCTCCTTCCTGCCGCCCGGCATGCCGTTCATCATGATCCTTCGAGTGACTGCAGCAAATGAGCCTGTTCCGATGTGGCAGATCATCGCGTCGCTCCTCTGGGGATATGGCGCGATGTTTGGCATGCTTTGGCTCGGAGCGCGCGTCTTCCGCGTTGGCGTACTCATGCAAGGAAAGCCACCAACGCCGAAGGAACTCTTGAAGTGGGCATTCGTGCGCTAGTCGAACCAGGAGACACGCGAGGATGAACACACTCAGCGCGTGGCTGCTCCCTGGCGCATCCCTCCTCGCCCTGGCTATCTTCGTCTCGCTCGCCGTGGTCGCACTCGGCGGAGATCGTGCGCGCGGTCGTCGTCGATGCGCGAAGTGCTGGCACGAGTTTGCGCCCAAACCCGAGCGCGGCGCCGCGGTCTTGCGCTGCGTGGAATGTGGATGGATCGCCAAGCATGAGGCGCAGCTCGCGCGACCCAAGAGAAAGCTCCTTCAATGCGGCGTGTGGATCGCGTGCGCGTCGACGGTTGGACTCTGGATGCAATGGCACTTCGCGAACTTGAACCTGTGGACGATTGCACCGACGCGAGTCCTGCTGTGGTCGATTGACCTCGCAGAACCAACCGGGCAATCCATCCCTGCGCGCGAGGAGCTCGTGCGACGGATCCTCCGAAACGACGCCTCCTCTGCGGCGCAACAATCACTGCTCCAGAGCATGGTCTCCCGCTATCCCGATGCGAGTGGAACCGCGCTCGAAGAATGGAGGGCGCGCTGGGAGCGACCGATTCGCGCGTGGCTCGCAACGGTGGACGCGGACTCGCGATCACGTGACGCGCTCTTGCGGATTCCACTCGACTTGAAGATTGATGCTCCAGTCTGCGCAATCGTTGGAGCTCGGCTGCAAGTGGCATTCGCCGTCGATGAGTACTGGCCAGAGAACATCGAGGGGCGCCTCGAAATCCGCTCGTCTACGAACGAAACCTTCACCGTGCTATTCGATCCTGCGGGGTATCGCGGTGCGCGGACTGGCCTCTCCTTCGCAGCTTCCCCGTTTACGCCCCGCGCGTCCGACGAAGCGCCTTCAATCCAATTCACGGTGCAGAGCGCGTGGAGACCGAAGGTTGCTTTCGGGACAACCCCGCATGCTTGGAATCAACTCGCACCGCAATCGATCTGCGTGCCGATCGCCCAACCGCGCGTGCAGGATGACCTCCTGACACCCTTCGAGAGCGCGGCTCTGGCGGACGCGGTCACGAGTGCATTTAGCGATGGGCTCGTGCGTTGGACCCTCCCGCCTGCTCGCGCGGGATTGCGATTCGATGTGGGTGCGACGGGTGGTTCGGAGTTTCGCGACATACTCATTGGAGTTCGCGCAACGATTCGTGACGGCGCCACGGTTGTGCGCACCTCGCACTTGTGGTGGTGTGCGCAAGAAGGCAACACGGTCGGATGGAGCATGTCGATTGAAGACACCGCCGCACTCGCGCGCGCCGCACCCGGGGAACCCGCAGGTTGGACGCTGACGCTCGAGGGCGACCCAACGATCGCCGCATTTCTGCTCCCTGAGATGCTGCAAGATGGAGCACTTCAGCCGACGCTCCCTCTCCGGTATTTCTCCGGGGTGATCGAGATTCCCCTCTCCATCACCGACTATGACGCACTCGCACCACCTCGCCGATTTCGACCGGAGACCTGATGCGGTTGGCAAATCGCGGCGGGAAACGATTCAGTCCCTTCCGGCGAGATCCGGTTGCACGGTGTCGTTGACGCAGTGATGAGTCGTGGACCGGGCAGGGACGAGGCTCGAACCCCAGTGCAACGGGGGATCGGCGTCCGATGAGCGTTGACCTTCCACGCAGTTCGTTCCCGAGGGATTGAAACGGGAGGCATGGTCGTCGTCACGGAACTTGAGGGTGAGCCGAACCCATGGGGTTCAGAAAGGTTCGAGGCATGGCGCCTGACCGCTCACCGGAAGGACTGAATCGCCGATGACTGTACTCGACTTCGAGCAGATTGCAGCCATTTCAAACAACCTGCATTCGCGCAAAGATCGGGGCTCAAGGGCTTGTTTGACTTCTCGCGCCAAGAACCTCATGATGCACCTTCGCGCTCGCATTTCGCGCGCTTCTGTCTCCAAATTTGACTGGCATCCAATCATGCGTAACCAACCCTCCTGCTTCGCGACATTCTCGCTCACCGCTGCCGCCCTCTTGATGAGTTCAATGATCGGCTGCCAATCGAGCCAGATCGGCCCCAATGACGTGACATTCAATTCCGTGAAGGGCAACCTCACGCCTGAACTCGTGACGCTCTCTGATTCCCAGAACGATGTGGATCGCGACATCGCGGTGAATTTCAATCAGAACCTTCGCATGTTCTGGGATGACATGGGCTATGTGTGGATGACTGACCGTCCAAGCAGCCTGTCGAACTACCCAGTCGTGACGACTACCGGGCAACCTTGAGACCGACGGTTCAACCGAACCGAAGACCTCTCGCACAAGCTGACGATATCGAACCACCCCGCGAGGGGTGGTTCTCTTTCCTTCCCGAGGCATGACGCCGCCTCACTGCATGGCTCGACCGACCACCATCCTCCTTCCATTGAAACTCGCGGCACGCTTCGCATCGAGCTTTCACCCGCGCGCACTCGCGCCGCAGTTGCAGCGAAACTACGCGCGAGAGTTACTCTCGTGGGCCTTCTTGCCAACGATGCTCGCCGCGATTGAGGGCGGAACGCTCTCGATCGTTGTGGGAAAGGCATTCGCCGGACAATCTGGGGTCACCGAAGGCAGCCTCAATCTCGCCATCGCGTGGATTACCGCCGCGCCAAACCTCGCAAACACCACGAGTTTCGTTTGGGCCGCACTCTCGCGCGGTCGCGGCAAGGTTCGCTTCATCAGCACGCTGCAAATCACCACTGCCGTGCTCATCGCGCTCATCGCGCTCCTTCCCCGTGACGGCACCGGCCTGCTCGGCATCTGCATCCTCGCGGGCCTCGCTCGCGCGACATGGACCGGCGTCATCACCGTGCGCACCGCGGTGTGGCGGAACAACTATCCGAAAGCGGATCGCGCAACCATTGCTGGGAAGATGGCGACGGTGCAAGCGCTCGTCCTCGCGGCGGCGAGCCTGCTGGTCGGTCAAGCGATGGATCTCTCACCGCGAAACTACCAACTCCTCTTTCCACTGCTCGCGCTCATCGGACTCTTGGGTAATCAAATCTACGCCACCGTACGCCTCACCGGCGGCAAGAAACTCATGTACGCCGAACGCGCCGGACGCGCTGGCGCGGTAGGCCTGAATCCTGCGGGCATGCTCCATCTTCTGCGAGGGGATCGCCTCTACGCGGAATTCATGGGATGGATGATGCTCTTTGGTTTCGGCAACCTCATGCTCGGTCCACCGATCGCGTATGTGTTGACACAAGAACTGCACACGAGCTATCTCGAAGGCATCCTCGTCAACAGCGTGATCCCACTCGCTGTGATGCCCTTCGCCATTCCGATCTGGGCTCGATTGCTCGATCGCTCGCATGTCGTGGAGTTTCGCGCTGTCCATGGCTGGGCATTTGTTGCCGCATCGGCACTCTGCACGGCGGCGACGGTCCTTCACTCGATTTGGATTTTCTATCTCGCCGGTGTCGCGATGGGCGTCGGCTACGCGGGAGGAACCCTTGCATGGAACCTCGGTCACCACGACTTCGCGCCAGCAGACCGCGACAGCGACTACATGGCGGTCCATGTCACGCTCAACGGGGTGCGGGGCCTCATCGCGCCAATCGTCGCTTGGGGCCTCTATGTGTGGCTCGCGCCGCTCGGATACAGCGGAATCGTGATGCTTATCTGCACCTTTGTGAATGTTGCGGGCGTGATCGGATTCATCCACATGCGGCGAAAGATCCGCAGGGGAACGCCCGCACTTCTTTGAGTTCTTGACGCAAAGTCTGCTAGACTCGCCGATTCGCCCATTGCTTCCCGAGGCCTTGGGCGCCGGTTTCTGTTGCTGCGAGTTCGCGGCAGCCCGGATCTTTCTTTCTCGGAGGCCGCGATGGCGGCGTGTATTGGAAATCGTTTTCTATGGTCGACTACAACCTGATTGAAGATCTCAAACTCGACTTCAGCGATATGGATTCGTTGCTGCGAGACTCGCTCGGCGCCTCGATGGCCGATGGCGACATGGAGCAGATCCTCTCCGACGACCTCGCGGGTCTCACTGCGGGAAGTTTGCGTAAGGGGCGCGTCGTCGGATTCGCGGGCAACGATGTCGTTGTCGAAGTTGGTCTGAAAAGTGAAGGACTCATCGACCGCAACGAGTTCGATGACATGGATGTCGCTGTGGGCGACGAAGTCGAAGTCCTCCTCGAAACACTCGAAGATGAAACCGGCGGCATTCGCGTTTCGAAGCGCAAGGCCGATCGCATCCGCGGTTGGGAAGCGATTCTGCTGCACAAGAAGGAGAACGATGTTGTGGAGGGCAAGTGCCTTCGCAAGATCAAGGGCGGATTGCTCGTCGACATCGGCGTCCCCGTCTTCCTTCCAGCATCCCAAGTCGATGTGCGGCGCCCGCAAGACATCGGCGAGTTCGTCGGCCGTACCCTGCGCGCCGTCATTCTCAAGATCGACGAAGAGCGACGCAACATCGTCATCTCCCGTCGCAAGCTCATCGAAGAAGAGCGCGAGAATGCGAAGAAGCGTTTCCTCGACGGTGTCAAGGAAGGCGACCTCATTCGAGGTTTCGTGACGAACATCGCGGAGTTCGGCGCATTCGTCGATCTCGGCGGCCTCGATGGCCTGCTCCACATCACGGACATGTCGTGGGGTCGCGTCAACCATCCTTCTGAGATCGTTCGCATTGGTGACGAGATCGAAGTGAAGATCCTCAACATCGATCGTGAGCGGGAGAAGATCGCGCTTGGTCTCAAGCAGAAGGAAACTTCTCCGTGGGAACAGATCGAGAAGAAGTACCCCGTTGGCTGCCGTGCGAGTGGCGCGGTCGTCAGCCTCATGTCCTACGGCGCATTCGTGCGACTCGAAGAAGGCATCGAGGGACTCGTGCACATCTCCGAGATGTCGTGGACGCGACGCATCAATCACCCCACCGAAATCGTTGCAGTGGCGCAGACGGTGGACGTGGTCGTCCTCGATATCAACAAGGAGAAGCTGGAAATCTCCTTGGGCATGAAGCAAACCGAGATCAACCCGTGGGATCTCGTCGCCGAGAAGTATGCGCCCGGCACCGTCATCGAAGGCAAGGTGCGAAACCTCGCCAATTACGGCGCGTTCATCGAGATCGAGCCTGGCATCGACGGTCTCCTCCATGTCGGCGATATCAGTTGGACAAAGAAGGTCGGCCACCCCAACGAGCTCTACAAGAAGGGCGATGTTGTGAAGTGCGTGGTGATTGATGTTGACCAAGAACGGCAGCGCGTGGGTCTTGGCGTCAAGCAGTTGCAGGAAGATCCGTGGAGTGAAGCGATTCCATCCGCGTACCGGCCTGGCATGATCGTCAAGGGCACGATCACAAAGATCACGAACTTCGGCGTGTTCGTCGAACTCGAAGACGGACTCGAAGGCCTCCTCCACATCAGCGAACTCTCCGATCAGAAGATCGAGAATCCGCAGGATGTCGTCAAGGTTGGCCAAGAAGTCGATGTCAAGATTCTTCGCGTCGACACCGATGATCGCAAGATCGGCCTCAGCCTCAAACGCGCTCAGTGGGGCGCGGCGGTCGAGGAGAATAAAGCGAACGCGAACGAGCCAGGCGAGAAGAAGCCTCGCTCGCGCGATGGCGGTCCTGCGCGCGGCGGTTTGGATGACCATGGCGCGATGGGCTCAGATCGCTACGAGTTCTGATCGCCCACGGGAACCCCGTGAACGCAGCGCAGGCTGCGACGCTCAAAAACACATCGCCCCGCGGCTCGGCCGCGGGGCGATTTCATTGTGGTCATCTCGCAAGTTTGGAATCTCCCTCAGCACATCGCAATGAATGCGAAGAGCGCGAGCAGAAGAATCTTGCGGCGGTTGTCGCTCGGAGTGAGTATGGTGGACAAAATCATGGCAGCCTCGTGTCTTCAGTTGTGCGCCCGACGGAGTCGAACGGGTTGCGCGTCCGTCGTTCGGATTGAACGAAGTCCGCGTCCGATTGAACTGTGCCACGGTATTTTGATCGCGCCACTCCTCTGGGCAGCAATCCTGTGCGTCGGCTGCGTTCCCGCGTCGGTTTGTGCGGCCTGTATCGAGCAAAGCGGGCAATCGCCCCCTGTTCAGGCTCAGAATCTCCCTTCATTGGAGAGTGCGCTAGACGCCCTTCTCGCGGCCCGAGGGTGGCTCGATGCGCCCAACCTGCCGGATTTCGACGACGAGTCCGCTTTTCCAGTCCCTCCGGGGACCTCGATGATGGTCGTCATTCTCCGCAATGTCGAGGGAAGGCTCGTCGGCATCGGCGAAGATGCGCAGCCGGACTCCCACATGCTTCGTCGGGCGGTTGGCCGTGCGTTTTCCAAGGCCCTTGGGCACAGTTCCATCGCGCGAATTCGAGAGCTGCTGGGCGATGATCTTGGAGATGCGCTCACCATTGAGCTCGAACTCTGCGGAACCTCTGCACCGCTCCTCGGGCGCACGATCTTCGACTGCGCGATGCGCATTACCCCAGGCGTTGACGGCATCGCACTTCGTCGCGGCGAAGCGCACTTCCGACTTTCTCCCGCTCGACTGCTCGCGACCGACAGCGCAGAGAAACCGGAGGGTGCCATGCGAATGCTGATCTCCGATGCTGGATTGCCAGATGAAGACCTTCCGCAGTTGAGTACTCACGACTCGATCGCGTTCTCCTCCTTCCCGTCAACGCGCGTTCTCGAGACGACGCCCGATCGAGTCCCGCTCGAGTGCACGCGAGCAGGAAGATTGATCTCCACAAACAACTGCACTCGCAGCGAACTTGGTGCGTTTCTCGAAGTCCTAGTCGCTCGACTTGCGAGCGATGTTGTCGAACTGGACGAAGGGCTTCGCACCGTGGTGAGCGGGGATTACGACGCAATCGCGGCGAAGCACGAACCGCCGATTGCGCGCGCGCGCGAGCAGGCACTCGTCGCACTCGCTCTAGCAACCGCGTCGGCGAATGGGCAACTCCCAAATCCATTGCGAGATCGCGTACGCAACGCAGCAGTGAACGCATTGCGCGGTGTGCTGAGCGCGCCTGAGGAAGCGAGCGTCACGACCGACGCGCTATCGCTCCTCACCCTGTGCGCGCTCGATGAACTTGAGAAGACATTGCTTGTTGATGCACGCACAAAGATCGTCAGCCGTCTGATCGATGCGTCGACTGATCCAAAGCATGCGGACTCTCTTCCAATCGTCGCCGCCGCACTCATGCACGCCCATTGCCCGCAAGGCGCGGAAGTGCTCAGCCGAGCATGGGCGCTCCACGAGGGCGCGCTCGCTTCCAATCTCGCATGGCTGGCGCTCGCACAATCGGCACACCCAGTGCCTGCATACGAAACGGAATTGCGCAAGCTGGGGACCCTGTTTTCGGCGACGCAAATCTTGGATCAAGCGATGGATGCGCCCGAAGATCTGCGTGGTGGTTTCAACCTCGGTTCTCTCCAGAGTGCCCCTTTCGCTGGTCGCCGCGCGGCGGTCGACAGTCAGTCCTCGCGCATCGCGCACGCACTTGCGTTGCTGCTTGGAAACGCGCAAGTCGTTCCTGAGAGCGAGTTGATTGAGCGCACGCGCACGCAAATGTGGGCGATGCGATTCCTCCGACAACTCATGCTCGATGAACCACTCACGGGCTGCATGCGTGACGGTGCAGACGCAAAGGGACGCATTCGCGCTGGCCTCGGAACCTACCGGGCTCCGGTGGCGGCGCAGGCCATGGCGGTCCTCGCTGTGACTGAGAGCTTGCGTGCGATCGATGCACGCAGCGCCGTGCGCGCCATCAAAGCGGCCGAAACGGCTCCCACGGACGAAAACTGAGCTCCGAGTCCGACAATCTGCGGGGTTTCGGGCGTCGAATACCCGACTCTTCCGTATATTGGTCGTTGTCACTCGCTCGATACCTCTCGGAGATTCTCCCATGCCTCGATCCGCACTGACTCCCTTGCTGACCGCACTCGGTACCTCGATCGCGATTTTCACGATCGCGGATTCGGCGATTGGACAAAATCTCTCTGATCGAATCAAGGCCGTTGCCGAGCAACGCCAGCAAGCGGCGTCGAAGGATTCAAGCAAGGGCGCCTTACTCGGCGCGCTCCTTCGCACGAATATCCAAGTGAACTTTCAGAACACGCCAGCTCGCCAAGCATTCGAGTACATCCAAACAGCGATGGGAGTGAATGTCGTGGTGCGCTACGCAGGCGAAGGTGGCGACATTGGCATCGACGCGGATCAAGAGGTCACGCTCGAGATTTCGAAGATCGATGCGCTCGGCGCGATCGAACGATTGTGTGAGATTCTCGGCGAAGAGGAGTCGTGCACTTGGCAACTTCGAGATGGCTTCATCGAAATCGGACCAAAGGAACGACTGGCCGCGCCGTCAGCGCGCTACATCAAGATGTATCCGATCCACGATCTGCTCTTTGAACCGCCGAACTTCAACAACGCTCCTGACTTCAATCTTGGCGCGGCGATGAGCCAAAGCGGTCAAGGTAGCGGCGGGCAAGGCGGTGGCGGTGGCGGCGGCGGTGGCGGCGGATTCGGGGGTGGTGGCGGCTGCGGTATGGGCGGCGGTGGCGGCGGCGGTGGAGGTGGCGGCGGCCTCATCGGCGACCCAGCCGAGGATCCAGAGCGCAAGACTCGTGAGGAACTCATCCTCCAAATCAAGACGATCATTCAGGAAGAAGTTGATCCTGAGG
>SXGT01680094.1_pt1 | contig 61946 bp, 69 predicted proteins | sample 3176221 | NCBI WGS metagenome assembly SXGT01 (sample SAMN11356862, study PRJNA531348) | freshwater metagenome | isolation source: freshwater sample F1-120 | place: China: Fuxian Lake, Yuxi | collected 2017-12-25 | reverse complement strand
TAATTCACAGATTTATCTAAACAATCTTGTATTACGATGATACAAGATGGAACATCTTCTAGAAGTATTTCTATAATATTCATAAAAATGAATGAGAGAATTCATTTTTAAAGCTTGAGGGACGATTATTCATATGGTAAATGGAATTTCGGAGATTTTTCACAAAGTACAAAAAATTCCTTACAAGGTGTGTAAGTTTAATAAGGCCGAGATAGATGAATCTCTTAAATGTGGGGATTGTAGGCATAAAACTTATTTATTGAAAAAATTTTTGGAAGAAATGAAAATAGAAGTTAGAATAACGATGGTTGTTTTTGACTGGGCTGATTTACCCTTGCCTGATTCAATATTAGGCATTCTTGAAAAATCTGGAACTCTATTTCCACATAAGATTGTTGAAATGAAGATGGGCGACAATTGGATAAAGTTAGATTGTGGGTGGGATCCAGATTTAAAAAAAGCAAACTTCCCCGTAACAGAAGAATGGGATGGTAAAACGGATACAAAACAGATTACTAATGGTAACTTAGAATTTTATACTCTTGAAGACTATGAAGAGAATCATAAAATCAACTTGGTAAAAGAAGAGGCCCACAAGTTCGCTTCTGCCCTTAATGGATTCTTAGAATCGTTTAGAAAGAGTTATAATTGACTTTTTGTTTTTCATTGAAAATGATAAAAGATATTTAAGAAATACTTGCGGCTATACAAGGTAAGCCCTATTATCGGATGATAATGCCCCGGATGAGGGATAAGACAGTATTAGATGTAGGTTGCGGGGACGGCCTTGTTAGTTATTCATTTCAAAAAGAGGTCGGAGCAATAGTGACTCAGTGCGAGGTGTATGATTCAAGACATCCAGTAACTTCCGAAATTCCCTTTACCTTAACCTCTGCTGAATCCTTACCTTATCTAAATGACCTCTTGGATGTGGTTTATGCTCGGTTTGTTCTCCACCATATTGATTCTAATGTGCTAGTGGAAAGAGTTGTTAAAGAAATGGCCAGGGTAACTTCGAAGCAATTGATTATCCATGAAGAAATTGCGACGCCGAGAACAAATATCCTAGTAGCTAAAGAATATGATGAAAGAATGAACGCCTTATTTAACCCGGATCATCCAATGAAAGTATATAATTACTATTCACGAAAGAAATTGAATCGCTTGGAACTGAATCCGGACTGAAACTCGTTGAACATAGAGTACTAAACGAAGGAACTAATGAAGATGGCTATTTACAAAAGCACATGTTTGTTTTTTATAAGAACTAAATCTCTCGGGATACGGGGTATTTCTAACCACTCCCTTTATCGACAAACTTTAAAAACTCCAAACATCTAGAAGGTCTGTAATAATCCTAAAACAACTCGATGTTCCGTGATTATCGCGTGACTGGGTGGGTTTCGGCAGGAGCATCCAATTTACCGACGACAAAACCGCCAATTTGAAAAAGGGGGCATATTTTAAAGATGTTATTTTGTGAGCATTTTAAACTGCGAAATTTTATTTCTCCTAACCGATATTGACTAATCTATTTTCAATGTAAGAAGATTATATAAATCTAAAATATTTGATTCTCTTATGTCCTCAAAGTCAAATAATGTTTTTAACAAGTTTGAAGGGATATTTCTTGGAGGAAATAGTCTCACCAATTTACCATGGGTTGAACAGTTAAGTGCAAAATTGAAGGATTTATTTTCAACTGTGTATGTTCATAAATACCTTCATTGGCAAACAAATAATGTTCTAATCGATTTAAGGGAAGAGTCTTCTCGTTTAGAGCGAAGTTTAGTTTCTAAGAAATACGTTATTGTGGCAAAATCTGCGGGGGCTGTTTTAGCAATTAAGGAAATATCCGAAAAGAAAATATTTCCGGAAAAATGTATTTTTTTAGGACTTCCGCTTAGATGGGCAGAAGATCATAATTTGCCATTGAAAGAATGGATTAAAAATTTAAATGTCCCGGCTTTGTTTATTCAAAATACTGAAGATCCGTTACTTTCTTCTGTAGAGTTAAAGCAGTTATTAATCTCTAATCATCTTTCTAAATATACAATCGTTGAACTTGATAATCGAACTCATGACTATTTAGACTTTAACACAATGAAAAAAGAAATAATCATATTCTTAGAATATCATTAGTTTTTTTACAGAAGTATTTTAAAATTAGTTCATCAAATTTATTCTTTTGTACTGATTCTAATTTTAAATAGCGAAGATTCAATTTGTTAAATCCTTCTCCTCCAATGAAACTTTGACTTGTTTTCCCTCCGATTATTAACGGGCATAAAACATTTTTGCATATTCTGGGAAACTGTGGAGGCTTTTATGCCCCCTCGACTTAAAACGCGAGATTTAACTGGTTGTACTCTTTACTCTACATGTGAACCTTGCCCTATGTGTTTTTATATGGCTTGGATAACTAATGTTTCAGAGATAGTATATGGAGCAACACTAAAAGATTCAATTGACTTCGGTTTCAAAGAATTACACTTATCTGCAAAAGAGATGAATAAACGTGGAAAAAACAAAATTAAACTATCTGGTGGATTTTTGAGAGGAGAATGCTTGGATTTGTTTAAGAAATAAATTCTTTTTTATTCCAACCGTGAAATCTTTGGTGTAAATCAATGATTCTTTTAACTGCATTTTCTTTTTCAAGATGTAATCTTTCTAAAATGTCTTTATCTAACTTTATGAACTCGCCCATTCCAAAAACTTCTCTTTTTCTAAGAAATGTCTCTCGTTTATATGGGTCTACTGATGTTTTCCAGTGAGCTACCTTATTCCTCCATTCTTGAACTGATTTTATTGAACTAAATAATACGTCTAATTCGAATTTGTCTACGTTTTCTTGGGCACATATTTTCCTAAAGAGTTGAATCTTCTTTTCAAAAGTTAGTTCATTGATTAAATCTATTTCGAGAAGGCTTTTCTTAGTTGAGTCATTTGTTACAAAATAAGATGCGAGGACTCCCTCCAATATATCTTCTATTTGTAAAGCCAAATTTAATACAATGCCTCTATCTCTATTGAGGTTTTCTAACTCTTTGTCCATAGGTTCTAGAGAATCATCAATCAATCCCATAAACAAGAGATTACATCATTCTATAAAAAAGTAGGTTTTCTTAAGTTCAAATCTTTTCCTTTAGTTCAAGCAACCCTTTCTTAATTTCATCCACCAAACCCAACGTTTCTTGAAGTATCTCCTTACTAGGTCTATAAACAATATTTTCTTCTTCATATTTCTTATATTTTGATATATTTAAGTCAAACTCATTATCTTTTATTTCACTAATTGGAACAAAGAAATGTTTTTTCTTTCGGTCTTCGTTTGACTGTTCTTTTCTTTTCTTAAAACTCTCAATAATGTCAGGAATATCATTTTTATCAGGTTGTTTAGTTCTTTTGTCATCTAAACTGTATCCATCCTGCTCCATATCGTAAAACCACACTTTCTGCGTTGGCTCTCCTTTTGTAAAGAACAAAACTGCGGTAGAAACTCCTGCATAAGGTTTAAACACACCAGAGGGCATGGAAATAACTGCATCTAACCTACATCTTTCAAGAAGGAGATTTCTTACATCTTTATGAGACTTAGAATTTCCAAATAACACTCCATCTGGTACTATTACAGCACATCTTCCTCCATTAGCTAAAGAGTTATACATGAGTTCTAAGAATAGGAGTTCGGTCTTCTTTGTCTTTATTCTAAAATTGTCGCTCATTTCAGATTCATCAATAGAACCCTTAAAGGGAGGATTTGCTAAAATTAGATCGTAAGTGTTATCTTCATTGTATCTTTTTGATAGAGTATTCAGTTGTTGTAGGTTTGGTCTTGAGATACCATGCATCATTAAGTTCATGAGAGCAATTCTAACCATAGTTTGGTCTATGTCATAACCATAAATTGATTCTTCATCTAAAAGCTGTTTTTGTTTAGCGTTTAATTTATCGCCTCTGAAATTGTATTCATTTCCTTCCTCATCTTTCTTGATTAAGTCTTTAGAAGTATTTTGTTTAAGGATATGTTCATAAGAATTAACTAAAAATCCAGAAGTTCCACAAGCAGGATCTAGTATCCTATCTCCATATTCAGGATTTGCTAATTCAATCATCATTTTAATTATGTGTCTTGGAGTTCTAAATTGACCATTCTTTCCAGCTGTTTGAAGTTCTGATAAAAGAAATTCATATATATCTCCTTGAGTATCCGTATTTTGTTCCTTAATGTGCATATCATTGATTATTCTTACTGCTTCAATCAACAAAGAGGCGGTTGGAATTTCAAAGTTAGCATTCCGCATATATTTAGAATAAAAAGAATCTCCTTTGTCTAAGTTTCTCAAAAATGGAAATACTTTGTCCCTTACATGGTCGCTAATCTTGTCTGCTGAGTAATTTGACCATGCTGACCATTTACAGTCTTCATGCCCTTTAAACAGGGATTGGTAGGGTTCTCCAGTAAGTGATCCTTCCTGCTGTTTTCTTATATCTTCGTCTTCCAGACGTCTCATAAATATAAGATATGATATTTGTTCGATCGCTTGAAGGGGATTACTAATACCTCCGCTCCAAAACTTATCCCATAATTTCTGGACTTTTGATTTTAGTTCGTTGTGTAACATTTTAATAATAACTTGATCCTCCACTAAGACTATAAATAATTGCTATTATAACTATTCCCAATACAATCACTACAACGATTATAAGAAATGTGTGATTCCAAAAACGATCACTTGATTCTATTTTTGCAAGAGATTCCTGCAATTTTCTATATTGTATTTGTTTATTTAATTTTTCTACAATCGATGTATCTTTTGTTCTAAAACAAAGTTGATTACCTTCAGTTCGAGTATATTTTATTTCTATACCTTGAGTAGCTAAACCAATTTCAGATTGACTTAATTCACTAAAACAATATTCTGAACCATATAATTGTTTTTCAATAAATTCATTAGTGTTATTGTAAATAGCTAATGCGACTAATAAAACTACTAAGAAAATAGCTAATCCCCCAATTGCTTTAAACTTACTCATTTGCCAATTCTCCTCTAAATGCCTTTTGCATGAGCAAATCAAATAACTCTTCATTATTCTTATTTCCTATTTTCTTTTTTTCTTTTAATTTTTCGACGTGTTCAACAATTGAAGCGAATTTTTGCTGAATATTTAGATGAGGGGCATAAATATTTACATTTTTTAATTGTCGAAGAATTATTCTTCTTATTGCCGAACCGCTCTTTTTCTTTATTGCTTGACTTAATACATCATCTGACTTTAGAGAATATTCTAAATAAATTGAGTCTAATAATTCAGTATCTGGTTTTAATATAGCAATTGAAGATAACACTACGATTTCTTCAGTTTTATTTATTCTCATAACTTTTCCAACTGTCCCATCTTTTGAAAATAATACATCTCCCTTTTCAGGTCTACACCCATTTTTAACTAAATCTAGATATTCTGCCTTTGAGATTCTTTTGACACCAGTATAATCAAAATTGCTGTCTCCAAGATTAGCAACAGTGAGAAAAGGATATCCTTCATTTAATAGCTTTGGTGTTCTATGCGATCCATCAGTTATTTCGTTACACAAATCCGCTAATTTTGTTAGTGAAAATCCTTTCCCTACAAACATCTCATTAAACACGCTCTTAAGATATTCATCAAATAATTCAATCGCACGTTTTCCATCTGTCTTAATCTTCTCAGCTTTTTCCAATATAGCAACTATTCTCTGCTGAGATTCTAAGTCTGGTTTTCCGTTAAGGAATGGAATCGGTATTTTTATTGATTCAAAATTTCCTTTAGTTATGTGTTTCATAGTTGAACCATGAGTCTTCTTCGTGAACAAAATTATACTTTCTTTAACAAAATAAAACAAATATTTAGAGTTCAAAACTTTATTATCTGCTTTAACTTTGAATATATGTTGATTTAGCCATCCATCTTCCTTATTCCAAATAAAGGCATCTAAAGTTGCAGACCAAGAGATTAATAGATCTCCTTTTTTTACAAGATATTTATCTTCAAAAGCTTTAGTTGTGTAATTCGGATTTGTAATGGAACCAGTTAGGTCTTGTATTCTGATTATTAATTTTCCTTGGGTTTCCCATTCATTTGGTTTAAAAGCTCTTCCGTTTATGAATTCAGCAACTTCACCAAGTCTTAATCCTTTCCAGTTTACTTTATTCATACTACTACACTCCCCCCATTTTTTATAAACTTATAATATCTCCATCTTCTAAGTTTAGTAATGATGTTATTAAAATTATAAAAGAGGATTCCAATTGAAATAGAAAATCCATACAATAAAATAATTAAAAATATATTTTGATTATTTTTTATACTTTCGAAAAATAAACCTATGAAGCCAGTAAATGCAATAATTATTGTTAAAATAACTAGGGTGCTTTGCGTTTTTTCATTAATTAGTTCACTTTCAATTTTTACAGCAACTTCAAACCCATATTCGGTTAAAGAAATTTGGTTGCTATAATGAACTATTTCATTTTGATGTGAACTCGGACTATCTTTTATTAATTTATTATCTCTTAAAAAGGAAATAGCCAACATAAGCTCATAGCCAGTAATCTTTAATTTTTTAGCTAGTGGGTGATCATTATCATTAAAACTAACTTTATTAGATTCTCCATGATTATGTGGAGAATTATTATAAACTTCTAATAAAACTTTTTTCCAATTACTACCATTTGGGAAGAATCTCAATTCGTTCATTTTTTTCCATTTATTTGACACATCATTAATTTGCGGTCTCATTTTTAGCTCCTAAGTTCTTTAGTATTTTTTTTAGTTGGTCGATTGTATCTTTATTTTCTTTTTTATCTTTATTTAACTCAATAATTAAATTATTTATTGCCTGTTCTAGCAAATGCAATCCAGAGTTTTCTTCATTACACTCAAGTATCAACTTAATTGCTAACTCAGCCTCTTTTTTAAATCCATCATTAAATGTTACAAGTTTAGTTTTATTTAGCAAAACCAAGGTTTCCAAAAGTTCTCTTGGATAATCAATAAGGATTATGTTCGAATTAATTTTTTTAGCTAGCTTAATAATCGGTTCTTGTTCATTCAATAATCTTTCAATGGAAGACTTAGATATTTTTTCATAATTATGTGTAGCCATTTCAACTGGGGAGTTTTTAGACATCCACAAAATTCTATAAACAATGCGCGATAGTCTAACTTTTGATAAGAATCCTAATAATGGAGATATAGCTCCAGTTATTTCCAAATCATTTTTAACGTTTAATGCTAATTTTAATATCTCTCCTTGGACTTTGATTAATGTCCTTAGATCATTTTGGTCTACCATAAATTTCCGCATATTCTTTTTTTTAGGAATGTTTTCTATTAAATAATCTAATAACGTGTTAATAGAATCTAAAGAACTATTGTAGATAAACCACGAATTACTGAGAGCAGATATCTCTTTTATATTGTTCTCAACTATATTTGTAGAGAGATTTTCATTTATAGATTCAATTCCTATTTTTTTTAAAGAGGCTAATGACTCTTTTGTTAGATCTAGATTTTTTATAATGATTGATTGCTTACCAATTTCAGTTATATAATAACAACATAATGCAGTTAAATAATTGGTTCTACCTATAATTTTTAAGTTTTTCAAAGAAGAAATTGCTATTTTTTCAAGAGTATTAATTATTTCAGTTATTTTAAAATGTTCATTATTACTTAATAAAAAATCTGCTTGGAGATTTAACTTAGTTAAAACGTGCGATATGAACATATCTTGTTGAGAATCCATTTCTTTGTTTAAAAGATAAAAGTCAACAACATAGAATATGCTTTCTAAAGATTTTTTATACGTTTCAGGATCATTATTTGCCCTAGATCTTTCAACATGATTAAATAATTCATCTACAAAAGTTATATTTTCCTTAAAATATTCTTTACTATTCAGTTTAGCTAAATAAACCAAAGGAGAAAAGTTCTGTAATGGATTTCCATTTATGTCTTTTTCCACTTTTTCAAGGGTCTTATTCTTATTTTCTTTCATCTTCCTAATTATTTTTTCCTTTATTTTTTCCAATATAAATAAAGGATTGACAAAATTCAATACCTCATAGAAGTAGAAGATAATAGCTAAGAAATTAAGTAAAAATAGTATGATTGCTAATAGAGTTAATGAGTAATTTTCAGATAGATAAATGAATAAACTGAATAATGTCCCTAAAGTAGATATTACGATAATAAAGATCAGTTTGCTATCTTTACGTATGTTGTTTAATATTGATGGGAGGTAGTTGCTTGCGGAATGTTGCATCGCGATCAAGATTATAGAGAAGAATATTGCAAAAAATGTGCTGTTTATACTAGCCAAAGTTAAGAAAAAATCAGATTTTTCGCTAAGAGAAATATTATAAAAAAATTCACTTACTTTATTTATAGAGACAAATAATGAAATGATCAAAAATGATAAACTAATTTTTAACCCATAATTAAACTTCATCTTTTCTCAGCCCCAGTCATTAAATCTTCTTTTCTTAGATTTCTCTTTTTCATCCAGTCAGAGATACATTCTTCAGAATATCTTAGAGCATTTTCCTTTCCATAAAATTTATTTATTAATCCCATCATAGTTGAATAAATTCTGAATGCAACTATTGGTAGAACCATCTCATCGGACAGAGGAGCGTGTTTTTCTATCTCTAACTTTCCTTTAGCGGTTGCTCTATTTTCTTTATCTGGGCTAAAATGATATAATGAGATCCTTACATCATTGAGATATTCAATTGAGTTTAGATATTCTTTAATGTCCAATTCTTCTAAATAAGTATTTTTTGGATAAATAAAACTTCCTAAAGAAAAATTTCTATCCTTGCTCTTTTCTTCAGTCTTTTTTTTGTCTGTTTTGTTCAAATTTCTTAAATATTCATATTTTAAGATATACTCGCAACAGTTAATTGCTGAAGAAACTGATGAAAGAAATAGCCCAAGTTGGTATGAAAGATACGCTTCTTCGGCAAAACCTCTAATTAGCTTAGGCATATGATACCAGTCTTTATCGTCATCATATAAGTCAGTAATCATTACGTGAGGTTCTGCGTATTGAATTATCCTTATGTCTGGCTCTTCAATATCTTTTGGATAAACCTCTTGATTTTCATACTCGAATGTCCAATTACGATGATTTGTCTTTCTATTCATTAAAAATTCAAAATTCTTAATTTTCTCCTTTCGAGTTTGTTTTTTTATAATTCTGTTTTCTTTCTTTAATTCCTCAATCTTTGGAAGAATACCCTTTAGATATTTCATTTTCTCATATATCTCTACACTAAACGGATTGAAAGATGGGTCAAACGATCCAGAAAATTCATATTTGAAGTCTGCCACAGTTTTTGGAATGTTCCCTTCATTATCCTCTATTAAAATATCTCCAAAACTTCGCTCGATCTCTTCCCTAATCATCTCTCTAATTTTTGTATTAACCGTCTTGTTTTCCAATTGGCAAATTTTCGCAAAACTAGCAAATTCAGTTCGATATACTCGTGTCGAGAGTATCTTACGTTCTTCGCCCCTTAGAGACTTGTCTTCTGACATAATTAGATCTGATGGGCAAACTATTTAAATTTATAGATAAATGTGTATACGCCTTTTTTGCATATAATGCGAATTATACTTCAATTATCTCCATTTAAGTTTATTACATTTTTCCACGATTTTCTCAAGTTGCTCTCGGCTGAATTTGTCAAGAGGTCTTTCATCAGTAAGGGGGTGCTTTGCAAGATCTTTAAGAGTTATGTGTTTTGTGCGAACAAAAACCTCTCTTAGAAGTCTTAGAAACTTAATTTGGTCAGAGTTATAATGCTGGTTTCTATCTAAGACATATTTATCAAACTCATTTTTTATCATCTGTTCGGGATCTGGTAAATCTCGTATCCCAATTACATGGCGAATAAATAAAATAAAATCAATTTTCATAATATTCTGAATATTTTCTATTGTCCATGAAGGATTAAGACTAGAAAGTTTCTTTTCTATTTCTAAAATCTCTTGTGCCGTTACACCTTCACCATTTCTTATCTTCTTAATAAGGTGGTCGTGCTCAATAAACTCTGTCAAGTCTTTATTTTCTTTTATTTCGTGTTTCAACCCTTCTACTTTAAGCACGACATCTGGTGCATCCACTCGTAACATTTTCTTCCGTTCTGAATCATAGTAAATCATAAGAGGTGATATCTCTCGTATGAGGAAATCAACATCCTCAAATGTTAAGTCTTCCCAAAAAGTCTCTTGCATAATTTTCTTCATATCATTGCTCTTTGCTTGAATGACCTCGAGCCCCTTTTCCCATATATTTTGGACGCGTTCTTCAACGAATTCATGAGTTTTCCAGATTTTATCTTTATCATTATCTTGAATTGCTCTAAAGAGCTTCACACACTGCGAAACAAAGGCATACACTTTCGAGTTTTCAGATTGGGAATACATTAAGAGTGGAGCAATATCCTTTCTTAACTCTTTGATGTGGTCTTTAAGGTCAAATCTTTCTGAGACAACTTTTTTTATTATCGGTAATTTTTCTATAACTGCTGGAGATTCTGTATCGATTGACATTATAGTATCGCGTATTTCTTTCTCAATAATCTTTACTTGTTTTTGCTCTAGTTTCTTTTCAAGAAGATCGACTTGCTCCAGGAAGATTCTAGTTTTTGAATCTATGACCTCAGATTTATTTTTAGTCCTATCAAGCTGATGGAACACTACATTAGAATGATCTCCAAACTTAAAGTCTAAAATTAGGAAACTTTCTTTAATCGTTTGTCCATCTTTTGAAGGTAGCCAGTCTTTATGTTTACAAGCTTCTAAGTTTCTAGTCCCTCTTCCAAGCATCTGCCAAAAACGTATCGGAGAAAATACTGGTTTTACAAATACAAGATTACACACTTCAGGGATATCAACTCCAGTATCAAGAACTCCGACAGACAAGGCAATTCTTGGTTCAGAGTCTTTTTCAAATCGTTTTACTTCATCCATATATCTAGTTCTATCTGAAGTAATAACTCGAACTTCCTTTGAAAGAGTTGGATAAAGTTTATCAAAAATAATTTTTAATGATTCAGCATGTTTAACACTTGCACAGAAGAATATGGTTTTAGCTGGTTGCCCATCGTCTGATTTGTAACATCTATCGATAAACTCATGGATAATTAGTTCATTTGTTTTAGAATCTGTAAAATACTTTTCAAATCTTGCCCCAGGCAATACTGCTTTTTCAGGGTCTTCTTCTTGCTCTTTTAATATTTGTTTTAATTCTTTGGTTAATTTTGAACCTTCTATACCGAGAGATAAAACTCTGGTTTCTATTATGTCTGCTACATATGGCGCAAGAATACCTTCACTAACCGCAGTATCATAATCATATTTTACCGTTGGTTTTTTATCTTCACAGTCAAATAATTTGAATGTGTCTCGACTATCTTCTTTTGAAGGAGTAGCTGTAAGACCTAATTTTATGCAGTCGAAATAACTAAAGAGAATATTGTTCGCATCATAAAAAGAGCGGTGTGCTTCATCAAATACAATTAAGTCAAAGAACCCTACACCAAATTTCTCGTACATTGGTCGTTTCTTTTTATTATCACTATTAGTCAAAGTTTGTACAGTAGAAACATAGAGTCGTGCACTATCTGAAAACCCTTCAAAGTTTAATTCACATACTGGCTCGTTGAAGAAACTTTTGAATCCTTTTTCTTTTGCTTGATTTGCTAAGGAAATTCTGTCTACTACAAATAACACATTTTGAACGTGATCTGATTTTATCAAAGCGTCAATCACTGCCATAGCAACTCTTGTTTTACCAGTTCCCGTCGCCATGTTAACTAAAGCAGAACGATGATTCTTTGAGAAGTGTTCTAAAATTTGATTTACGATTTCAACATTTCTTAGTCTATCAACTATTTTAGTATTAAGTTTAACTTTCGTAGGGTCTTTTTCATGTTCGTATAGGTGTTGTCGTCTTTGAAGGTCTTTTTGAGTAAATGGCAAAAGAACTTTTCTTTTGCGTTCTTTCTGATCTATAAAATACCAAGAGTCTCCATTAGTAAGAAAAACTGCTATTTTTTTGCCAGTCTGTTTTTCAATATCCTTTTGGTAAGACCTTGCTTGAATTTCGCCTTTTTCAACACTAATGGATGTTTTCTTAGCTTCAATTATGGCAAGTGGTGAATAATCTTCATCCAGAAGAAGATAATCTATGAATTTATCGATACCTCTTTCAATGTTAGTCTTATCGTTAGTATATTCTTTAGTATTGAAGTTCGATTTTATGCAATTAACTTCTTCTTTTATGTATTCCTTCGCCCAACCAACCCTTTTCAATAGCGGATCTATCTTTTCTTTTCTTGTTTCTGCTTCTGATAATTGCATAAGTATAAGAACAAAATCAAATATAAAAAGTTATCAGGTTGACGAGGTTAATCGTTTTAGACTAATCAGAAAAGGAATCACCCCATTTTCTCGCTTTAATTTGCGAATATCTCGCTCAAATGAGACAAAATCTCTGTGGAGCACCAAGTTATAGCCGACACGGGCAGTTCTATCTTTTAAATCTGGAAACTCGGCCATCAGTTCTTTTTTAAAACGAATCGTATTCCAAGCACGTAAAGACTCACGATAGGACAACTTACCGTTTATTTCTAGCGTTTCTTTCTGAGGTCGTAAAGTTTGCGATTTCACTTAGGTTTCCTTCAACCCCTCTTTACACCTCTTTGAAAATAACCTTAAATTCGCTTATTAAACGATTCTAGAAATTTATCTGGGTTGATGAACTTTCTTTCGTTAATTTCACCTGTTGCAGGGTCTTCTTTTTGAGGATTAATTCGTTTTACTCGTGCAATTGCTCGAAGACCTACGCCAGATTTTTCTTCTGAGTTTATATTAAATGGTTCTGATGAAATATATCCTGCTGGAATAATGTTTTCAATTTCAACGTTTGCTTCTTCGATAACTTCTCGTTTAAGTGTTTCTTTCCAATTTTTATCATAGGGTTCTGGAGTTCCACCAGGTAAACTCCAATCTTTTTTAGGTGAATTAATAATTAAGAGGTCATTATTTTCATTAAATATAAATCCGTATACTTGATTAATATTTTTGAGTTTTTGATACTCTATATCTGAACTTACAGTTACTTTAAATTTTTCGTTTTGTCAAGTTATTTCTTCAGTGAATAAGTCATTATCCGTGGTTATTGTCTATCTCTTTAAAATGATCTTTCCCTATTGGTTCAAGAACTCCTTCAAATAGTTTAGTAGCCTCCTCAACTACTTCTTTTGTTTTTCCTTCTATTTCTACGAATTCTACTTTTGCTGGTTCAATGATTTTCATAATTCCTAACTCTACTCCATTAATATCCCAATATTCGCGCAAGGTTCTATTTTTCAAAATACGATGTAGACCTAAATTATGTAGTATCAGTTCCATTTTATCTGGTTCGCTTATTGGAACATTAATCTCTACTCTCTCCCAAACATTGCTAGTAGTCTCTTTCTTACCTTTGAATGTAAGTTCCGAAATACTTTTTTTAGTGCGTATTCTTAGGAGTGTTTCAGTTGTTTTCATAGTTTCTCCTTTTTTTGCATAATAGATGTCTACAATTTCATATGTTTGAGTTGGTTTAGCTCCAACTTTAGTTAATCTTTCTCTCAAAGATTTTTCATCGGTGTATTTTAGTTTTATTTCAATTTCTTTCATTATCTTTAAGAGATACTTCGTAGTTATTTAGTTTTTTCTTTTGTTGGATTTTTAAGCATATTTTTGTACCATTTGGTTCACAAATTTGGAAGGGTTTTCTTTTAGTACTTTCGACCAGTCTATTTCCTCTTGCTTTTCGAGAATTCTCTTTACTAACCAGTACCCAATGGCATATCCTGTCCAGCGAGGTATTTTCCCAGTTCCAAAAAATAGTTCATGATAATCGGATATATTTCGACTGTTTATTTTTGGTAGTATTTGCTTGAACATTGTGCCGATTTCTTTTTCAGGTATAACTGAAACTAATTTAGACATCTCATGGTCAACCTGTGATTCTCGGAATAACTCTGCGATTCCTTCGAAGATAATTCCCTCCCCCACAGACATATTGCCCATGTCGTATAATGGGTTTACTGCATGGGCTAACTCATGAACCAATGTATTTTCTAGTTCTTTATGTGTAAATATCTGTAAGTTTATCAAGACAACGATGCAATTTTTGTTTGTACAAAAACCGCTAGTTCCGCCCATTTCAGTAGCAATAAATTGATCCTTTGTCTCAAAAATAAATACCTGTAATGGCTCAGTAATTATTTCATTTGTAAAACGAGCTACTGTATTCTTGATTAATTCTTGAATTTTTTTTATCTCTATTTGTTCTACTGATTTTTCTCTAAAGTAAACTAAATTTTTGAATAAGCTGTCCCACTCAGACATGCTTGAGAAACCCATTGCAGAAAGATAGGTAGGTAATTTTTGATATCCGTCTTTTGAAAAAAGAAAGGTTGTATTCAATAGCTGCTTTGGAGGATTATTGTTATTTTGTTTCATTAATATTACCAATAGCCAGTGCGTATATAGATATTTCGTCTTGTGTCAAATCAAGTAATTTAATCACTGTTTCATCTACATATCCTCCGATTGCGCAACACCCTATATTGTGTTTTGCACTTAATAGCGAGATGTTTTGACCTATATGCCCAGCTTCGATAAGCGAAAAGGGATATGCCTTAATACCATATTTTACTTCTGATCTTGGGATTACTGCAGTCATTACTAAGGCGAGGGAAGGATTTTTAATAAATGGTGAAACAAAATCACTTGTTTGACTTCTAAGATCCTCATCGAGAAGTAACTCTAACGAATTGTTATTAGAATTGTAATGGTAAGCTCCCTGTTTTAATCCTTCAACATTAAATGCAATTGGATAAACTTCTACTGGAAATCTTGCACCAGCCGAGGGATAACTCCTTCTTTCAAAAAATCCTTCTCGCTCATATATTCTACACCCTTCAAGAAGAAGAGATAAGTCTTTCAAAGAGATAGCTTTGTCTGAAAATTGCCTAGTAGACTTTCTGGCACGCATACTTTCTGTAAGTTCACTCGATTCCTGAAATAACTCGATGTTCCTTGATTGTTTAATCTCCAAACTATTCTGGAATTTAGCAAAGATTTATAAGTAAGGAAATTCTTACTTAAACATGGAAGTTAAAATTATTAAAGTAACCGATAAAGGACAAATATCTCTGCCCATTGGAATGCGACAAGAGCTCAATATAAATCAAGGAGATGACTTAATTGTAACAAAGACAAATAATTCGGTGATTATACGGAAGGTAAAACCAGAAGATTTTCGAGATTTACTAAAACACTCTGAAAAGGTAGCCAAGAAACTCTGGGATAATAAAGAAGATGAGGTTTGGGACAATGTATGACCAAGGAGAAATTTTAATCGTACCTTTTCCTTTTTCAGATTTGAGTAGTATTAAACAGCGACCAGTTCTAGTATTGTCTAAAACTTCGGATAATAAAAGTACGGATGATTTAATCACGTGTGGAATTACCTCTAACTTGAAAGACTCAAGGTACTCTGTTCTTATTGAAAAAACTAATCTTGAAAAGGGGCAAATTCCGGCGAAAAGCAGAATCAAGGTTGATAAACTATTTACGTTGGATAAAAATATTGTAAAAAAGAGCGTTGCTAAAGTAAACAAAGAAACTTTTAATCAAGTAAAACATATTTTTTCTACACTTGTTTAAATCTATTAAATCTCGACAATCCTTAAAAACTCCAAACATCTAAACCATTTGTAATAATCCTAAAACAACTCGATGTTCCGTGATTATCGCGTGACTGGGTGGGTTTCGGCAGGGGCATCCAATTTACCGACGATAACGATTTTTAAAAACAGGGCATAGACAGAATTTAGCTGAGTTCGACAATAATTATAAACTGTTAAAATATAATTTAAATGATGAAACTAATGTTAATTCGACATGCCGATTCTCTTCAAGAAGGATCTGATCCTCAACTAAGTGATATTGGCAAAATTCAGGCAAAACTTTTAGCAAAGAAATTAATGAATATACCAATAAAATACGTTTATGTAAGTGATCTTAAAAGAACAGTTCAAACATTTGAAGAATATTCTAAATTAGCAAAGGGTGTAAGTTTTGAGAAAACAGATAAAATAAGGGAGATTTATCGAGTTATAGTTGGATGTGATCCTAAACCTGGAACTTCGGAAAATAGAGAACAAAAAGATAAAGAAAGGATTGAAAATTTTATTGATAATTTAGTATCTAAAGAAAGTGAAGAAATCATTGCGTTGTTTACACATGGAAATGTAATAAAATATATAATATCCAAATTCCTAGATTCTAATCCGGTAAATGTTGGTCCTCATTTATCGATTATAGCCTCATCTTTCTCATTAATTAATTTTGATGCTGGCAAAGCAGATATTAAATTCATCAATAATATAGAACATCTAACTAACGAAAACTCTAGTACCTCTTATTTTTTTAAGACTAAAGAAGATAATTATCTCCCTTAAAAAATTACAAATTAAATAGTTTGATCAAATAATCGCGTTTTATATTATCGAACTGCATGAATAGGTTATATTTCCAATCCAAATAAATTTGTTTATTGAATTGCCCAGCACGAAAAAGTATAAAAAGCGATAGAACAAAACAATTAAATAAAATGAAAAAAATATTGTTATTTGCTATAATATTTATTGTACTAATTGCATTTGCAAAAGCAGAGGGTGTTAAGATAATAGCCAAAACTGAGCCATTTCATAACTTGATACTTAGAATTCAAAATCCAATGACTGGTTCAGAGATAATAAGTTTATATGGAAAGACTAATGTTTCAGGAACATTTGTATGGGATTACGATGCAAATATCAACAAATTAGACTTTTTGTTAATCTTAAGATTATTCGGAGAAACTGTATTAACACAAGAATTCAAAGATATAACGGTCAAGCCCTTGATAACTTTGTCAACTATAAACGAAACAGAATTGCAAGTCCCTGCAAATGTAGATCAAACAATCGTTAATAGCGACACTATCAACTCAACCAATTCGACTAAACTATCAAAAATCACTGAAAATCAAGTGGGCAGTTTAGATGAAGAAGAATTGACACAAATAACAGGGTTTACGATATCAGAAAATTTCAAAGATGTCAGTAAAAAGGCAGTTTATATATTAATAGCAATGCTCCTAGCTGGGAGTTTGTTCTTCATTTTCAAAAAGACAAGAGCAAAAAATAACGAGCAGACTACATTTAACGATGAAATAAATGATGTTGTACGAAAGCTTCACGAAGCAGAAAGAGAAATAAAGGATCTCAGAAACAAAAATATAGCTCTAGATCAAGCACAAAAAAATTTTATGCAAGCAAGAGAAAAATGGGAAAAAATAAGAGGATACGGTCCAAATAGAATAAATGACAGTCAATTGACGAAAGAAACAGATAATACAAGAACAGATAATCCTAAAAATTAATTAAAAATCTAAGAAAGAGCAAGTTTTATAAACTATTCAAAACTCAAATTAATATGAATACACAAACTCCGAGGTTTGTTCATCAGCTCAACTGAACGAGCATTTTCTAGTTTAAACTCAAACACAATAAACTCAAATTCGCAGTCTTTAAATACGAACAATAAAGGCAAACTAAATAAAGCATGGCGGATGTTGTGTAATGGTAGCATAACAGCTTGTGGTAAGAATGTTCTTTTTAGAGCAAAATTACAAAACGCTGTTGGAGTGAGTTCGATTCTCACCTTCCGCTTTAGAGAAGAAGAATCGAACGAACGTAGTGAGTTTGATTCACTACAACTTGTAAAAGTTGGAGTCACAGATATGTTATCGAACGTATCAAGTGTCACCTTCCGCTTTACAAAGAGGAACTAAAAATGATATATGAACCAGAAATAGTCAAGGGATTCCAGGATTTTCTGGCTCCAGAATCGCAAAAAAGAGTAGCTGTAAGAACAATAATCGAGCAAACTTTCCAAAACTATGGATTCGTTCCCGCAGAAACGCCATCTATAGAATACGAAGAATTAATGAAACCAAACTCTCTCGAATCAGAAGACGATGCAGTTTCAGAACGATTTCGCCTAAAGGATAGAGGGGGTAGAAACCTTGGGCTAAGGTATGAATTCACATTTCAATTAGCAAGAATAATGAAACAAAACACCAATATAAAACTCCCTTTCAAAAGATATCAAGTCGGAAACGTATTCAGAGACGAGCCAATCGGACAAAACAGATTCCGCGAATTCACTCAATGTGACATAGATATTATCGGTGATATGTCATCAGAATCTGAAGCAGAGTGCCTTGCAGCAACAGCAGATATCTTGACAAAATTAAAAATTCCATTTGAAATCCAAGTAAACAATCGCAAATTATTGAATGCAATTTTGGACAGTCTGCAAATTGGAAACAAAACAACAATCATACGCGAAATTGACAAAAAAGACAAACTAGGCGAAGACGAAATAAAAGCAAATCTGCGAAAATACGCAGATGCGAATCAGATAATTGCGCTATTCAAATTATTAGAAAAAAATTTAGACTTCTTCAAAGAAAATTTATTTGAGGGTGCAGACGAAATATCCAAACTACAAGAGCTTGGAAAAATATATGGCTTCAAAATAAAATTCAATCCGTGGATCGCACGAGGTCTTTCGTACTACACTGGAAACATCTTTGAAGTAAAAACCGAAGGCATAAAAGAAACACTCGCGGCAGGAGGACGTTACGATAAAACAGTCGGCAGATTTCTAAACCGAGAAATTCCTGCAGTCGGAATCTCGTTCGGTCTTGATAGGATATCCTCAAAAGCACAAATAGAAATTCCAAAAACAAAGGCGATAATCATCTCAATAAGTCAAGATAAAGAAACAATTAAGCTATCTCAAAAATTCCGCGCATCAAATATTTCATGCGTCACAAGTTTCGACAAAATAGGCAAAGCCCTCGAATACGCAGATTCATATCAAATTCCATATGCAATCTTCATCGGCAAAGATGAAATAAAACAGAAAAAATTAAAGCTCCGCGATATGAAATCTGGTGAAGAAACTCTGCTTATAGAAAAATCAGTTATATCTAAATTAAAAAAAAGTTAAATCCCTTGATTAGGTAAAGGATTATCAGAATAATTTTCAAGTCCTTCTCCAATTTCTCCTGCAAGCCCTCCAGAAAAACCGCTCACAGCTTCAATAATATGCTCACTTTCCAAAAATTCAACTTCACGCTTCAATTTTTCAATCAAGTTTTTATTTTTTGATTCGTAAATTTCTTTAAGTAAAATCCAAATCTCCTCAAAATGACCTTCTTGTTCAAGCCATATTTTTTGTTGATTGTCTAAATGCAAAATAGACACAAATGCAATCAATTTCTCTTCAAAGGTTACTGCTCCCAAAGACGAAAAAGCGACTCGCTCATCAGAGTTGACAAACCGTTTCTTTAACTTTGAATAAATATCGGAAATCTTTTCCTGTAAATTGAACAATCTCTTGGGGATTGGCAAATGCGCCTCAAGTTCATGTTGTTTCAAAACAAGAACCCTTTTTATTCTGCGTGTTTCAGTAGAAATCGCCTGCGATAATGCTTGCATCAATTCCTGTAATGTAACTCTCTTAAATCTCGGTAAAGGTGTCCGCGGAACAAGTTCAGGCACATCTTCGTCAAGTTCAATTCTCTCTTGAACATATTTCTTTTCATCTTTTTTACCATAAAGAATATCGTCTAAATTCTGGAGATCGCGACTCAAAAGCAATTCCGACTTAAACCTCAAAAGCAAAGACGCTGCCAAAAGCACTTTAGACGAAATAAAAAAATTAGCTTCCTCGAGTTCTCGAATTTTTTCCATATACTTATTTGCCAAAACGGCAAGATTAATATCCCAAGGATCAAGTTGCTCGGAGTTTATCAAGTCATAAATAATCGCCTGCCAGCTCAATCGGTCATCAAAAAGTAAATCGTGAATTTGTTCTTGTCCAATTTTATCTATTTTCTTTGGAAAATTAGATATTTGTGATTCATGTCTAGAGTTTTCTCCAATTTCATCAGAAACTCCCGAAAAAGAATTTATCGTTTCAGAAAAATCATCACTCATGACGCACTTAAAACCTCTCGCCTTTAAGCAGTTTTCGTATAATCTGTTCTTATTATTAAGTTACGACATAACCGAAAGGTTTAAATACTAAAATGTGTTCGTTTAATTATCATCACCTCTTTTCCCAGGAGGGGACATCATAACTTCTTTTTGATGGTTGTGGTCTCCCCTCTATGGGTTTAAATAAGAATTATTTATTATTCTTCAAGGTTCTTAAAAAGTCCTTTGTTATAAGGCAAAGAACATATCCGGATAGAGAGGTGATGTAAAAATTATTGCTTATTAAATTCAGTATACCTACATTTCCCGCAATGCATTCTACTCAATCCACCACCAAGAAATACTCCTGGACCGCATCTTGGACAAAATTTCGCATTTCTACTGACCTTATCGCCTGAAATTTTGTACAATTTATACTTTGCGCTCGATGGCTTATTCTTGTGTGGTTTCTTTCCACCTTTGTCCTTCATTTTAGACCCGCCTTCCCGTTCACTCATTGTCCTGCCTCCAATTTCTTCATTTTAGGCTTGGGCTCAACTTTCTGCAAATTTTCCAAAGAATCATAAATTCTCGCATCAATATTGAACACATCACTACCAAAATTACCCAAAACATTGCGAATCACAATGCAATCTTCCGACGCCTTGAAACATTCAGCAATATCTTTCTTCGCAGTCACAAAACCAGGATTAGAGATATATTTCTTTTGAACGACTATTTCTCGTCTCTTCAAAAGTTCATTCCGAAAATCTTTAATGGCGTTCATCTTAGTCGTATCGCGAAAACTCCTTTTCCTTTAATATTTAACTGCTTAGCAATTTCAGAATTCTCTGGATCCACAATAGTAATTTTTCCCTTGAAACCCTCAACATGATCCGTATTCTGACAATTGGGACACGAATTACTCTCATAAACCATTTTGCAATTTTTACACGCTTTTTCTTTTTTTGCCATATTTATTATTTATTCTCCTTTTTCTTTTTCATACCCTTCTCACCTTTTTCAGCCCTCTTCGCAGCAGCTACAGCTTTTTTCTTGTTTTCCTCAAGCCATTCCAATTTACCAAGTCCTGGCTGTCTCATGGTTAATCCTATTTTAGGCTCACCTGCTTTGTAGCTAATAGCGACAATTCGCGCAAGACAATTATCTCCAACGACTAAAGCTCTCTTCGTAACTTTACCTTGTAAACTTCCAGTTTTGCTCAATGAAACAAAATCCTCCATCGTCTGTGAAACGTGAATCATTCCTTGTGTCGGTCCAATCTGTATAAATGCTCCGAAATTAGTTATTTCTTTAATTGTACCAGGAACAAGCTCGTGTAATTCTGGCTTCCAAACTAAAACCGTAAATACTGATTTATAGTAAGCCGCACCATCTCCAGGAATAATTATTCCTTCGCCAACCTCTTGCACTCCAATAACTGAAATAACAAAGCCCAAGTCCTTGTGCATAGTCTTAACATATGATTCTTGCAACTGTTCAGAAACAGCATCTTTTGTAGCTAGACCAAAATGTCTTGGCTCTACACGAACATGATCTTCTACTTCAGCAAGATAAAACATAATAAGAACAGAAAAATATGGTTTTTAAAACTAACGTTCCGCGGATATTTTACTCAAATACCTGCCTCAACACCAACTCGCCCCTGTGCACTAAAAATGACCACTCTATTTGGTACTTTCTTTTTAATTTCTCTATCGAGAGTAGCAATATAAATTCCAGTTTTACCACGTCCAATTAAATAGTCGTCGACTTTTCCTGCGCCAAAACTTGTTTTCTTCACCTTTCCTTTTTCAATCATTTCCAAAGCGACATCAACTGCAAGTCTGTCTTCACGAGAAGTCCCGTTTCGATTGCGTAAATCTTTTATTTCTTGCAAAACTTCTCTCGCCACAACCGGTGTAAAACCTTGCTCTGCTAATTGCACAAGAAAATCAATCCTATCTCTCACGCACGAAATAATAAAACTGCTGTCCAATAACACTTGCATATAGATAAAAACATAAAGCGGTATATTAAGTTTTCTAAATCTATATTTTTTTATCAGAATTGATTGTGCCCGCATTACGCTTATATTTTACAACATAATCTATCACATGCCCGACGGTATTCATCCCATCAAATTCTTCGAATGGGAGATCAAGATTATATTTTTCTTCAATATATATAGCAGTTTCAATTGTATCCAAAGAGTCCATTCCCAAATCCTCTCCAAATCTTGAATCTCTATTTATCTTATTCTTGCTAACACTAGTCATATTTGAAAAATAGGTTATAATTTCTTCATCCAAACTCATAAATTAGAAAAATAAATGTAATTTAAAAATATTTCCGTGAACAATAAGGATTTATATATAAAAGAAGACTTATTAATCAATGGAAGAACTCAATCATCTGATAGAAATTCTGTCCAGAGCCAGAAAAGCATTAGAACAAGAAGATACTGCCGAACTAAAAAACCTATCTGATAAAACAATCCACTCTGCCTCAGTTTATCAGCATACAGATTATATTCTAGTCGCAGTCATAGTTTATTCTTTAAGTAAGATAATTGAAAGAAAAAATACTCTGCAAATTTCTCAATGGAGCATCTTTATAAAAGATATAAACTCCTTTCTAACATTATGTATCTCGTCGTTACAACAAAAAAAGCACGTTCAGTTTCTTAAATTTATTAATAAAATAAAGCAAAAATTAGAACAAGAATCAGGGGATATGCACTATTTAATAAAAGAAGTTTTGAGAAAGGCCTCGATAAACAAGGCATCAAAAATTTATGAGCACGGCCTTTCATTGGCGAAAACAACAAAGCTCCTAGGCATCAGTCAATGGGAACTTTCAGAATATATTGGTAGTAAAGAAAATTCTCAAAGTCATCTAAACAAAACGATAGATATAAAATCGCGCGCCAAAATGGCTTTGGAGTTCTTCGAATGAAATTTCTAATTCTCGACGCCGGTCCATTGATAAACTTGTCAATGAATGGTCTACTTAATATTTTTGAAAAAATAAAGTCATCTAATATTACTATATTAATAACTAGCCATGTTTATCAAGAAGTTGTAAATCTCCCATTAAACATTCCGCGTTTTGAATTAGGTGCGCTTAAAATTAAAGAACTGATAGATAAAAAAATAATTCAATTTCCTGAAGAAATAGGAATAAATCTTCAAGAGTTAGATAAAGAAACTCAAAAACTTCTAATCATCGCAAATTCGGCAATAATTACCAATGGAAAAAATATAGACGTTGTCAGTATTGCAGAAACATCATGTCTCGCCCTAAGTTCACTATTGACAAAAAAAGGAATCCAAAATATCATAGCAATAGACGAACGCACAACAAGAATTCTATTCGAAAAACCTGAAAATCTCAAAGAGCTGATGTCAAACAAACTCCACAGAAAAATAAATCTAAACTTAAATGAGTTAAAAAATTTCAACAAGTTTAGATTCATCCGTTCAAGTGAAATAGTTTATGTCGCCTACAAAAAGGGATTCGTGAATTTCAACGACAAGCGAGCACTGGAAGCTCTACTATACGCAACAAAATACAAAGGCTGCGCAATTTCATGGGAAGAAATAGATCAACTTAAACACATATACTAATCTTTAAAAACACAATTCTGACAGATAACACATGGAATCCAAAAATGAATATTTATATGTGTATGGAACAAGTACAAATTTGAATAAGAATCTTGATAACTGCAAATTTTACACAAATCTTGCCGAAGTAAGAAACAAACTCCTAAAACCAAAAGGAGAACTCTTAATTCCAAAGTTTGTAGGAGTTTATCAGACAAAAAACGGGATGGCGAAAATGAATGAACTTAAAGAAATAGCCTTCCACTCTATTCACGAACTTTTGAGAAGTGGTCTCGAAATAAAGGTGGCAATTGAAACTGCAAAAGTGATGGGAAAAAATGCTACCACAATTCAACCATCAATGATTTCCGTGCTGTATGACTCTCGGCAAGAAACGCTTGCTTCGGTAAATCTTCTATTCGACGATCAATTGCAAAGAATTGCCGTATATCCAATAAATGAAGCCCCAAATTTTAGCAACAAAGATCCGTCATTAAAAGAAATTACTCTGGGAAATATTAAGGAAATAATTACAAACGAAAATTCGTATAACGAGCAAATTAGATTATTAAGAATAAATTTGGAACTGATGAAAGAAGATCGCAGAAAATATGGTTTAACGTTGGAAGAATGGGTATTTTTGAATAATTCAAATGTTTTATGGAGTGATGAAGCCAACATCCGAGACCAAAAAAAAATGATAAGAGACATGAGAAAATATTGTAAAAAAATTGTAAAAGAAGAATAACTAACCTGCACAATACTTAAAAGGAAACTTCTTCTTAAACGAATAAGGGTCCGTCGTTCAATGGTAGGATATCTGGCTCCAGCCCAGCAGACGGGGGTTCGATTCCCTCCGGGCCCATTTTAGAAATTTGCCATTCGTGAAAATCTTTATAAACATCCTACAACTCAATTAAACATGCATAAAAAAGAGTCTTCTGTTCATCATAAAAATACCTCTTCTCATCAAAATTTGGAAGACCACATATCTCATAGTTTGATTGAATTGCAAAAAGTCAACTTAAACTTGGCAGAAAAATTTGAAAAGCTTTCACAACAAATAGAAAATCTTTTAGCATTATTTGAACTAGCGGCAAGAAATTTCGCAAAACAGCCTCACATGCAGACTACTGAAAAAGACAAAGAGTTCCTTGATAAGATAGACAAATTATTAGAACAGAACAAAGTTCTCGCAAAGGGTCTAACACTAATGGAGGAGAAAATGCGCGAGCGCCTTTACGGTCCAAGCACAAGACTTCAGCAAATGCCGTCGCAGACCCCGCCACAAAATTTCTCACAGGCGATGCAACGTAACAATATTCAAGAAATATAATGTCTACAAACAATGAGATAGGAGAAATTTTTCTCAAAAGATTCATTCAAGAGTTAATACTGTTCTCGAAACTATCTCCAGGAATAAATGAAGAAAACATTGCTAATATAAATCGTTCTCGAAAATCAACAAATGGAAAAGATATAATCCCTATGTTTCCAGAATTTAAAAAATCTGTGTTAGCGACCCAAGTTAAAACTCCAAATTTTATCAATACCAATCAAGCCCAATTAATAAAAAAATTTTCTCAGCGAGAAAGATTCCAGCCATCAAGAAAGGTTGAAACAATTCAACAGCCAAAAAATTCTTCACAATCAGACACCAGCGAAATTTCAGTCATCGAAAAATTAAATTTCTTAATTAGAGATCCAGCAATTACAGAAATAGAATGTTCTGGTTCCGACCAACCAATCCTTGTGAAAAAAGCCGGCGTGATACAACGCACAAAAGTCGCGCTATCTATAGAAGAAGTCTACGAATTAATTGCGGAATTTTCTCAAAAAACTAAAATTCCAGTAGTTGAAGGAACATTCAAAGCAGCATTAGATAACTTAGTATTGACGGCAATATTATCTGAAACTCTCGGTCCGCGATTCATTCTCCATAAGAAAATTCCCTTTCAGAAATTGCTCCCTCAATAAATAAAATTCAAATTAAACATAATATCTGAGAGTGAAATTTATTTAACGTCTCATGCCGTAAACAAATTTCTCATATAATGGTGCAAGTTTTTCCTTCTCGCGTTGCTCTAATTGTGAATACATTTCAGCAATCGCTGGAGCACGCAAAATTGATTTTTTTCTATCCTTTTTCAAATCGTGTAAAGCATCATACAAAACGTTTTCAACTCTCTGAAAATCAGTTAAAGAATTACGAGCTAAAACTATATTCGAAAATTTATTTTCTCCTGTAGTCGTAGAAAACTTAACATTTCGCATATTCAAACTACCTTTCAACAAAATAAAGTAATTTAATACTTCTTGCCTGACATCCTCCCCATTATCTTCACATAAATCATCATATCTCATAGTTAATTCATTATACTGCGCAACAGCTTTTCCAAAATCTCCCTTAAATATCGCGCGTCTACCTTCAAAAATCAAACGCTCGTGTGTCGGTAAAAGATAATTCCCAAAAAATATGAAAGGAACAGTCACAACAGCAAGCACTATCCATAACATCCACGGCGTATTTCTACCAAAATCAGCAGCCAAAATTTCGGCGGAAGCAGTTTTCGTTTCCAAAACCTCATCATGTAAACCCAAAACTACTTTCTGAACAAAAGTGTTGATTTCATCAGCAAGATTCCCTACACTCGGTGAGCTAAAAAATCCCAAAATAAATTGTCCAGTTGGATTTAAGGCTGCGGCGAATGCTTCATGATTTACTTCGCCTAAAACTGGTTCAAAAGAAAAAACAATTGTCTGTAAATATCCAGTATTCGAAACTCCAACACCTAAAACTATTCCCGGAATAGTAGGCATTTGGGGTGAAGAAATCGGGCCAGAAGTAGGCAAGTTAATGAATGGTTTTGGTTTGGGAATACTTTGTTCGCAAACATCTCCATTTACTAAACCGAGGTTATCAATATCCTCCACTATATCAAATGCTAACAAATCAGCAGGGATATCACATTCAGTTATCGTAATCTCTGATGTAATCGGATCCACAGAAGGAGCTGGAGGAATATACGCACTATATTTATCAATATATTTTTCAACTAATTCTTTATTTTCCTGAACAGCTTCTTCATGAGCGACCATATTTTGTGCAACTCTAACATTCCTCGCAGTAATTTGAGCAACAGTATGATTTAATTGTCGCAAAATTAATTTATTAAGATTAAACAGCAATTCCAGATTTTTTACAATTTGTGCTCTATTCTTTTCAATTTCTTTATTACGAGGAAACTTCTTTGAAGACATAAGAACTTTTTCATATAAATCAGTAACATTCTTAATAGCATTCGAAACCATAATATTTGCTCCAATCAATTCTGTTTGACAATTCAAAAGACCCCCAGAACAGAGATTAGTGGGGGATGAAGTTGTAGTCGTAATCGGACCATTGCCAGAAATAGAAGGAATTTCTTCCGTAGACATTCCTGCTCCATTTCCGCCAAAAGACACAATATACTGAGGAAGATTAACTAAAACTTTATCAGTTAAATCTTTAACATTCGTGACAGCAATTTCGGAAGTAATAACTGCAGAAATAACTAAGCTTGGTTCGGCACTACTCCCCCCAGAACCTCCACTAGAACCTCCACCTGAAGCCATATCTTCAGTACTTTTATCAATAGGAGGAGGCGGAACTTCGTCATTCTCCGTAACAAATCCAGTCACATTCCTATGATACCAATCCGCATAAAAAAGAGAAAAAACTGTCAAAGTAAATGCAAAAAAAAGAAAAACAAATGACCAACCATCTCTCTCAAAAATCACCTTTCGCAAAACCATATTTCTCTAAACAAAAATAACTTATTAAATCTTATCGCTCCGAGTTCGCAAGTAGTACATCGCCGGTCTGATGCACTCATTGAATACTGCATAAAACACTTGACGAGCATCATTAGAATTTACTTGCGCACAATACTTGTATTTACCATCACTTCTATCCACTGAAATCTCTTTCAAAAACTCCCGATAATTTGCGCGTTCAACCCTTGCTTCATTTGAAATAGAATTATAAAATTTATCAATTTCTCCATTTGAAACAAAATTTAAATAATCTTTATCCAGAAAACTCGATTCGAGCAAAACAGAAAGTTCTTTTTGTTGATTTAATCTAAAACTCACGAATAGTGAACCATAAATGCGAATTTCCGAAATATTCTCCCTCAAAAAAATCTGTTTTTCAGAAAAACCCCTTTCAGCAAAATAATCGAAAAGACTTTTCGCAAGGTTTTCAGATGTAAGCACAAAACAAGAGCATTTAAAACTTTAAATAAATTACTATATTCAAGACATAATGAAAAAAAAGACAATTGTGATGAGTTTAGGCGGTAGTTTGATTGTGCCTGAAAAAATTAATCCGGAATGGCTTAATCAATTCAAAAAAATATTAATAAAAAATTACAGCAAATACAAGTTCGCAGTCGTTTGTGGTGGCGGTTTCGTCGCACGAGAATACATCACAATTCTCGAAAAAGAACATCAAAACAAAAAACAACAGTCGCTGGCTGGAATTCGGGCAACAAGAGCAAATGCTCAGTTGATGATGCAGTTATTCGGCAAAAAAGCAAACAACAAACTCCCTTTAACAATGAAACAAGTAAGAAGTCTCTTAGAAAAAAACGAAGTAGTTTTTTGCGGAGCCCTACGTTACGCACCAAATCAAACTTCTGACAGCACAGCCGCAAAACTCGCAAGTTACTTAAAAACGGATTTCATAAATCTAACAAATGTTTCAGGGTTATATTCTACAAATCCTAAAACAAATCCGAAAGCGAAACTTATTTCCACAATATCTTGGAAAGAATTTAGCAAAAAAGCAAACAAAATAAAATATCATCCTGGTCAGCATTTTGTCCTTGATCAAAAAGCCGCATCTCTAATAAAATATCACAAAATCAAAACATACATCATAGGTCAGGAAATACAAAACTTGGACAACTTACTTAACAACAAAAATTTCAAAGGAACTAGAATTACAAGCTGAAAAAGTTTAGAAATGACTTTTCAGCATCGTCAAATATAAGAAATATTAAGGATTCTTCAATCAGGAAAGATATTCTTAAAATTTATTCTTATTTTTTCACACCATATTAGAACTATTTTAATTTTCGAGCACAAATATATTTATAAAGTTTGAGTTCCAAAAAATTATATGACTCTATCCATAGCTTCTTCAAGATTGGAAAGTATAATGATCCTGCAAATATGATTAAATTTGTTAATCCGACAAATGAGAAAGAATTCGCAAAGACCATCAAAATAGCAATTAACACTAAAAATGATAATTCTAAAGAAGATTATAATTTATTACGAAGAGAGCTTGGAAATCATTCAGATTATGTAGACCAGATTGAAAAATATCTGTTTTCTTTTTTGTAAAGAAATTGTAAACGGTTTTATTTTTAAAAAATAATTGTTCTAATATAAGTAATTACTAAAAAAATAGTCTGTTAAAAATAAATGAAAGAAATATAAACTAAATTATGCACCTTGTTTTAGATATAAAATGAACATAATAAACACCAATAACTTAGAAAAGGCAAAGCAACTCATAAAAACAGCGCAAGTTCCAATAATCGTCAAAGCCCAAAACGAAGAATTCAATAGAAAAATATTAGAATATGGTAAATTTCAAATTTTGCTATCCCCCGAATCTACGTCTGGAAAGAATTCAGTCAGACAATCAAACAGTGGCCTAAATCACATCCTCGTAAAAATAGCAACAGAAAATAATATAGCTATTGGTATCGACCTCAAGGAAATATCCAGTCTCGAGAAAAAGGAAAAAGCAGAGAGCTTAACAAAAACCAAGCAAAACTTAAAAATATGTAGGAAGTCAAAAACTAGACTAATCGTTTTAAATGCGACAATTCAGCAAACACAAAATTTACTTCAAAGTCTCGGCGCATCAACACAACAGATAAAAGAGTCAATATCATCCAAAGCCAAATATTTTTAACTGCTTAAAACCTAAAACTATATGGAAAAATTAATTGAATCTTTATCTGAAATAGAGCGCGCAATAATTCCTTACTTGGATAGTTCAGTAGAAGAAATCATAAAAAAATCCAATCTTGATAAAACGACAGTATTAAGAGCATTAACATTTTTAGAAAATAAAAAAATATTAAACGTGAACCACTTGCATAAAAAAGAAATAACTCTTGGAGTAAATGGTGTCTACTACAAGAAACATCATCTACCAGAACGCACACTTATTATAGCAATAGAACTCAATAATAATAAGACTCTACGTGAAGTGTCCGAATCTACCAAACTTTCAGACAACGAATTTCGAGCAGCACTCGGAGCATTAAAAAATAAGGCGCTAATCAGTTTAGAAAATGGCCGTGTAAAAATAATGGGCTCAAAAGAAGAAATATCTGAAAAATTCCCCGAAGAACTTTTGCTTGAAAAACTCCCGATTGAACCATCTTCGCTTTCAGACATAGACAGAAAATCATTAGAAAACTTAAAATCGAGAAAAGATATAATTGAAGTAATAGAAACAAAAGAGACGTCATTTGAACTAACAGGACTTGGTAAAAAAATAGCTGGTAAAAAAATAGAATCTGATTTAATAGAAGAAATAACTCCGGAAATAATAAAAGAATTTCAAAAAGGGAAAAAATTCAGACGTTATGATTTAAACGCAAACGTTCCAGGAATAAATGGTGGCAAAAAACATTTCGTGAATCAGTCAATTGAACACGGTAAAAAAATCTGGCTCGAACTAGGATTCAAAGAAATGCCTGGCTCACTCACATCAACATCTTTTTGGAATTTTGACGCCCTATTTACTGCTCAAGATCATCCAGTAAGAGAAATGCAAGACACTTTCTTTATAAAAAATGTGGAAGGGAAGCTCCCACAGAATCAAATACTTTTGCAAAAAGTAAAACAAGCCCATGAACAAGGAATTTCAAATAGTAGAGGATGGCGATATCAATGGAAAGAAAATAGCGCAAAAAAAGTGCTGTTGAGAACTCACACAACTTGTTTGTCAGCACAAACATTGGCGAAAATAGGACAGTTAAAGAATAAATTAGATATCTCTGGCAAATATTTTGCAATAGGTAAAACATTCAGGAACGAAACAGTTGATTGGAAGCACGGATTCGAATTCAATCAAACAGAGGGTATCGTCGTTGGAAAAGACCTTAATTTTAGACACTTACTTGGCTATCTTAAAGAGTTCTTTAGTAAAATGGGCTACGATAAAGTAAGACTTAGACCGAGCTACTTTCCCTACACAGAACCATCAGTTGAAATAGATGTTTGGCATCCTGAAAGAAAAGAATGGCTCGAAATTGGCGGTGCCGGAATTTTCAGGCCAGAAGTGACAGTTCCACTCTTAGGTGAAAATATACAAGTTCTCGCATGGGGTCCTGGCTTTGACAGAACAATAATGGAATATAACGAAATAAACGACTTAAGAGAAATGTATTCTAATGACATAACTAAACTAAGAAATAAAAAAATATTATTAACATGATAAACCATTATGGCTCTAACTGTGGTTCGGCATGCTCAAGCTGGGATATATCAAAAAACGGAGAAATCTCAACATGACAAAAGTAATTTTTTCAAGAAAGGAATTTGAAAGAGAAATAAAACTAACCAAAGAGATAGAGGGAAAAATAAATCTCTTTGGTGCGCCAATTGAATCTTTAACAAACGATGAAATTGAACTGGAAGTCAACCCCAATCGCCCAGATTTGCTGTCGTTATATAATTATTTAAGATCTTTAAAGACATTTATCGGAAAAGAAAATGGACTAAAAAAATACAAAATAAACAAGCCAGAAAAAGATTACAAAATAACTATCGATCAATCTGTAAAAGAAGTTAGACCCTATAGTGTTTGCGCGATTGTGAAAAATCTCTCACTTACAGAAGAAAAAATCAAAGACATAATAAATTTGCAGGAGAAAATTACGTTTACCGTGGGGCGAAACAGAAAGAAAATGGCGATAGGCATCTATCCGCTAGACAAAATCTCTTTACCGATAATTTATACCGCAAAAGATCCTAAAGACATAAAATATCATCCGCTCGGAGCACAACAAGAACTCACTGCTCATGAAATACTCCTTGCTCATCCAACAGGAAGAAAATATGCTCATATTTTGGAAGGGTTAAAAAAATACCCCGTATTTATTGATGCAAATAAACAAATTTTATCAATGCCTCCAATAATAAATAGCGAACAAATTGGAAGAATCGATGTAAACACAAAAGAAGTATTTATCGAATGTAGTGGTTCAGACAAACCAACATTAGAAAAAACTCTCGTAATAGTCACATCAGCTCTTGCAGAGATGGGGGGTAAAATTTATCAGATGGAAATAAAAGATTCTGAAATTGATACAACTCCCAATTTCGAAATAGAAAAAATGAAAATATCTCTGGAAAATGTCAACAAGCTTCTCGGAATTTCTCTCACAGAGTCAGAATTATCAAAATGTTTGCAAAAAATGGGACACGATTATAATCGAGGAAAAGTAGAAATCGCTCCATGGCGCACAGATATTTTACATGAAGTGGACTTAATTGAAGACGTTGCGATAGCATTCGGATATAATAATATCTTACCTGAAATTCCAAATATATCTACATCTGGAGATGAATCTAAAGAAAGCATAATAAAGAGAAAAATTTCTGAAATCTTAATTGGGTTAAGTTTGTTAGAAATATCATCATATCATCTGATAAAACAGGAAGAAGTTGAATCCTATGATTTAAAAGCATTATTGGAATTGGAAAATTCAAAAACTGAATACAAATATCTGCGTCCAAATTTGTCAATCCCTTTGTTGAGAATCATTGCCGAAAATAAGGATGCTGAATATCCTCAAAAAGTTTTTGAAATAGGCACGGTCTTCTCCAGAAATTCAGGAAATGAAACAGGAATAGACGAAAAAATTAATTTAGTCATCGGGCTAACCCCTGCAAATGCGACTGAGTGCAAACAACACATAGATTATTTATTCAAATCTCTGAAATTAAAATATTCAATAAAGGAAGCCGTACACGAAAATTTAATAGATGGACGTACAGCAGATATTATCTTAAACAACAAAACAATCGGTCATTTTGGCGAAGTTCATCCGTTAACTCTAAAAAAAGTTGGAATAAAAATGCCCATTGTTGTAGCAGAAATCTCTCTGGAAGAAATATTCAAAGTCATAAATTAAAGTTTTACGAGCACGTTCAAGTGGACAAGTTTAATTAATTAAAATATTCTCTTGTCTTATTATTTTTTGAAGAGCTATTCTTCCAATTTCTCTCAAAAATGCTTAGCAATTTAATAAGCTCAGATTTATTGTCATTCCAAATAATATTTATCTTTTTGATAAATTCCACTTCATCTGCCTCCGAATATTCAACATCGAATTTATACGATGCAAGTTCAATCTCAATAAACGCAGAAAAAACTTTATCCAAAACTTGTTTATCAGAAGAAGTAATTTCTTTCAATAATATCAAAAAAATTGGCGACGCTTGCGACGGATTAAGCATCAACTCCATCAATCTCAAATAATGTGCAATCTTCTCAATCAGTGTCCTTCTGACATCGCGCAATAAATTTCCAGAGTCGCGTTCAATTTTACCGATATCGAAAATGGCGTTCAATTCATCAAACCCTGGAAGATTATATTTTCGTTGTAATACGTTATAGGCCTTTCTTAGCTCATCAATCTCCATTTCTCACAATCGAACTATCCCTATAAAAATATATCTAAGCCTCTGCCGGGATTCATCATAACTCGTTAGAGTTTGATGTAGACAACGACTTGCTCGTTGGCGTATGTTCAAATCCAGAAGCCTCTGCCGGGATTTGAACCCGGGACCTCGTCCTTTTTGTAATCTTTTGAACACTTACAACTCTTTCTCTAAAAGAGGCTATATCTATACCAAGGACGCACTCTACCGGCTGAGCTACAGAGGCATCGCAAAATCTTTGTGTTTTCCACGTAGACTTTGTGAATTCACAGTGTGATAGCACTACGACATCAATCAAGAATATTTTTAGGTTATTAAAAGGTTTAGTTTATCAATCACTCGCTTCACTTGGCAAATCTGGCAACCATCCATTCCCAACAACATATCCAACAACGACTGCTCCATGATCAAAAAGTTCTGATAACCATGCAGTATACTCTTCAAAAAATACTGTTCGATTTTCATGAAATTCAAGAGCAAGATTGTTGTTGCTAATAATTAACAAAGCACCAATCACAAGCACCTTAGTCAAAATCATTATTAACTTCATTCTATCTTCCGCCTAAAGTCACATTATCAGTCGCATTCCAATTTAGTTTAGTTACTTGTCCAGTAATAGACACCGCATTCTTCCCAAAACCGACAAGCCACGAAACGTAAGCCTTACCACCCAAGATAAATCCTTCAAAACTCTTTATGTCTATGCTATTCGTCTTAACGACACTAAAAAAAGAAACTAAAATAAAAATCATCAAAGCTGCAATAAAATAAGTCCACCATCTTTCATATCTAAAAGAAGTCACCTTAAAAAAAAGAAATGCAAATAAAACAATGATGCCAATAATTACTAAGTTAACCATTTTTCCTCGTAAAATAAAGATTATTGTTTTATAAAAGGTTTTCTATATTTTAATTTTTAATTTTGAATTCTGAAACAATTATAACTATTTGAGAGATATACCTTTTTCAAATTGATATAGCTCACCCATATCAACCGAACAAATTGAGATTTGTAGGGCTGTTAGGAATAACCGATTTCCTTCGTTCAAATCCATAAAATGCTCCTGCCGGGATTTGAACCCGGGTTTCCGCCGTTCTCCACTACCGCGTTAGCGGCAACGAGCATACCTCATGCTACTCGAAAACGAGTAGGAAGGTATAGTCTCATCGACATAACCTCACATGAAGTTGTATGCGAGAGGGCGGTGTCCTTGACCACTAGACTACAAGAGCTAGTCAAGATAAATACAAATAATCATTTAAAAGTCTATCTAAATATCGTAAGTAAATTTATCAAGTCTATTCAAAATATCTCGAGGAATTTTTCCTTCCAATACATTTCCATCTTTATCAATAACAAATTTCAAGAACTTTTCAGGGCCATTTCCGATAACTTGAATAACGTGACGATCCCAAACCGAAACATCGGTCGGGAATTCAGAAATTGCATATTTTGCCCCATCCACTTTACCACGCACTCGCGAAATTCCATAATCGACATCGCATAAGCTTTGTACAACTATATTCTCCAAACTATCATAAACCTGTCTTCGAAAATCGGGTGTATTTTCCATGACAAATTCCAAAAATTGAGGTATTTAAATCTAATTAACAATAAACAAAACTCAAATCAGAATCATTCTTTAATTGTAATTCTATTAAAAATTACACCAAATTTAATCAATATGTTTAAACTTTTTGAGAACCTCTAACAAGTTTGAAGGAATAAATCTATCGGAGTTCCCATCATCCCAAATTGTATATCCCATTTTTCCATTGTTTTCCAAAATTTGAACATATCTCTTAGAAGAAATAGAACCCTCTCCAAAATTGTGCACTAAAGTATAAAACTTTTCATCAATCCTTCCATGAGCTGTGCCGATTCTTATATCTCCTTTGGACCATTGAGAAATAATTGGGCGAGTTGAACTAAGTAAAACTATTTTTTCAACTTCCGAATAAATAATTTTTCCAAAATCACTCATAAAAAATACAAAGAAGTTCTATATTTAAAGGTTACAAATTTAAGTTTTGATAATTAAATATATTTAAATTATTGATAAAAAATAAAATTTGAAGAGATAAAAATAGTCTTTCTAATTCGATAATAGCCCCGCCCGGATTCGAACCGGGGTTACAGGAGCCAGAGTCCTGTGTCCTTGACCACTAGACTACGGGGCTTTAAAATTCATTCGAGAGGAAGGTTTAAAACCATTGCGTTTTAATAATCAAAAAATCATCGCGTTTTGTTCAATAGAGTTAGATATTCAAAAGTCAGATTATGTAGAGTCTTAACATAAAAATATAAATACAACATCAACATTAAAATAAAAAAGGTGAGAATAATGGAAGAAATAAACACAAAGAGAGAAGTTCAGGTTCATATAATTCCGACGCTATCAGAAACCAACGGTCAGCAAAAAGCAACAAAGGAAGAAACTAATCAAATTTTAAGAACGATTGCTCTTGGTACAAATTTCAGAACTGCTCTTGAAGGAATTGTCAACGCGAAAAAAGGCGCATTAGTTGTAGTAGAATTAGACGGAATAAATACAATACTTGATGGTGGATTCAAGATAAACAGTAAATTTACCCCTCAAAAAATGGTTGAACTTTCAAAAATGGACGGAGCAATAGTTTTGTCAAAAGATATGAAAAAGATAAATTATGCCAATGTCATGCTTTACCCCGATAAAAGAATATTAACAAGAGAAACCGGAACTCGTCATAAAACCGCCGAGAGAACTGCAAAAATGATGGGGACGTTAGTAATTGCAATATCTGAAAGAAAACAAGAAATAACGGTATACTATAAGAATTTCAAACATTCATTGAAAAACGTAAATGAGCTATTACGCAAAGTTAACGAGCAAGTTCAGTTGATTGAAAAACAAAGAGATCTTTTTGACACAAATTTGGAAACGCTCACACAGATTGAATTGCGCAATAATCTAAGTCTTCATCAAGCTGCAACAGTCATTCAAAAAGGAAGGATTATAGAAAAAATGGCCGGCGACTTAAAAGAGTTATTAGTTGAAATTGGTAGCGAAGGAACTACAATAAAAACGCGCCTTAAAGAGCTCCTCGCCAACATTGAAAAAGAAACTAATTTTGTAATAAAAGATTATACAAAAATAGATTTAAAAAAATCGCGCGTTCTAGTAAATAGTCTAAATTATGAAGATTTAACAGACATTTCTAATATAATTAAATCATTAGCTTATGAAGAAATCAACAAAGTTGAAAAAATCAGAGGTTGGAGAATCCTATCAAAAACATCATTGCAAGAAAGTGATATCGCTGCACTCACAAAAGAACTCGTCACACTTGGAAAAACAATAAATTCCAACTTCAATACTTACAAAACTATCCTCGGCGATGAAAAATCTCGCCTGTTCAAAGATGAAATAGACAAAATAAAAATGTCTTATTTCTCATAAGTAACCTTTAAAAATCCAAAAATACACCCCCTAACTATGAAAAGGTCATCACGACGCTGGAAGAAGAAGAACCAAATGCGGTGGAAGTGGCAACGCAAGCGTATCAGAAAAGAAAAACGCAAGCGAAAACTACATCGAGCACGAACCTCTTAAAAATAAAAAATTTCGGTAGTTAGCTATAAGATAAATTTCCGCGAATGATTAAAAATTAATTTTCAGAAGATTTGTATCCCAGTATAAAAAATAAACTGCTCAAACGATTAATGTATTTGAAAACATCTGTTCTCAAAACACCCTCGCGAAGCAATTTGACAAGCAAAGTTTCCAATTCACGACAGCGAATACGACATTCATTGAACCAAATGCTATTTTCATTCGTGAAACGAACAAATTTCTGCGGTGGCTCACCCATAGAATCAATATAACATTCCAAATATTCTAAATCTTTAGTAGTCAAAGGAGCATTCAAACATTCGCCAGGGCAATTCGCAATCTCGCCTGCTGTTTGCCACAATTTTTGTTGAACTTTATGCAAAATTTCCTTATGCTCTGAATTGAGTATCAAGGCCATATCAATCGCAGACTGTAAACTATCTATCTTTCCATTCACAAGAATCCGCACATCATCTTTAAGAAGTATATGTCCAGAAAAATCTTTGGTAAATCCACTATCTCCATTAGCAGTGTAAACCTTCATACCAGAAGGAAATAATAAAGGCCTAAATAAATATTAGGGTATTGTATTTTGGTTATTACAACTCCAGATTGAAGACCGATAATATCAATTAACAAACACTAAAAAAGTCATATCAAGATTATGGTGCAAATCAGTCGATAATTAAGATATATTTGTTCAGACAAATACCAACAACCAAAATATTTTGATTATCCTTAAATTAAATCAGAAAATGTCGATGCACCATCGAATGTCAAAACCTACTGTTTTTGAGCACACTAAAGATTTCATTAAATATTGATGTAATAAAATGTGCGATTTTAGATAGAATATTGATATAATCAGCTGCAAGAATAGCTGATTAGTTATAGACTATATTACCTAAATGTTTATAATTCAAGAAAAACCAACAAAATTATATTAAATAAAAAGAGTTGTTAATATGAGTCAAAGCGAAATATGGACAGAAAAGTATCGCCCATCTAATTTTGAGAATGTCGTAGGGCAACAAGAGATAGTGAAACGTGTTCAAGCATTAGTTAAATCTATGAATATTCCTCATCTACTTTTCGCAGGCCCATCAGGAATAGGAAAATCAACTCTGGCCTTGATTATTGTCAAAGAGTTATTTAGAGAAAAATGGAAAGACAATTATCTGGAATTAAACGCATCGGACGAACGAGGAATAGATGTAGTTCGACAAAAAGTCAAGGACTTCGCAAGAACAAAGGCCATAGGCACAGTTCCATTCAAAGTTATTTTTCTAGACGAAGCAGACGCCCTCACGACAGAAGCGCAACAAGCATTGAGGAGAACAATGGAGAACTACACAAACACCTGCCGGTTCATAATGTCGTGCAACTATTCAAGTAAAATAATAGATCCTATTCAATCTCGTTGTGTCGTATTCCGATTCAAAATTTTGGAAAAGAAAGATATCATTACTGTAATAAAAAGAATCGCTGAGACTGAAAATCTGAAAATAACCGACGACGCATTAGAAAATTTATATGAAATGAGCGAAGGAGATTGTCGCCGTGCTATAAATCTCCTTCAAGCAACATCCTCAATTGCCCTAGATATCAACGCAGAAATGATTCGAATGATAGCATCATCATCAAGACCAACAAATGTTCGTATAGTCCTAGATTATGCCTTAGCTGGTGACTTCCTCAACGCAAGAGAAAAACTTCTTGACATAATGCTTAAAGAAAGCGTCTCCGGAACAGATATTATAAAATCTATCCAAAAAGAAATCTGGAATCTTCAAATTGAGCCAGAAGTAAAGGTTAAGATTACAGAAAAAACTGGCGAAGCTGAATTCCGTATAACTGAAGGCAGCGACGAATTCGTTCAACTCCAAGCACTCTTAGCTTCATTCGTCCTCGCAGGCAGCAAAGAAAATATTTAACGAAATGACACAAACTCTCAGTTTCGTAGAGAAATACCGCCCAAGGTCTACTAAAGAAATAATTGGCCAAGAAATAGCCATTCAAGAAGTTTTAAATTTTCTTAAAAATTTTCCAAAAAAGAAAGGAATAATCTTACACGGTCCACCTGGAACAGGAAAAACAACAATTGTCCATGCTATAGCGAAAGAGCTTAATTTAGACATATTTGAACTTAATTCTTCTGATTTAAGAAATCGTATTAAATTGGAAGAAGTCCTCAAACCAGCAAGTCTACAACACAGTTTATTTAAGTCTGGAAAACTTATTCTCATGGATGAAGTTGACGGTGTCACTGGCAAAGATATAGGTGGTGTCCCAGAGTTAATAAGAATACTAGAAAAGACAGCACACCCTATAATCATGACTGGTAACGACATCTGGGATTCAAAATTCAGTGACCTTCGCCAAAAGTGTAAACTCATCGAACTCAAGCCATTATCGGCCGAAAACATTGTCAACGTGCTTCACAACGTTTTGGAAAAGGAAGACGTTCAAGAAAATCCACATTTTCTAAGACAAATAGCTATAAAATCTCAAGGCGACTTGCGAGCAGCATTAAATGACCTGCACACTTACGTTCTTTCAGATCACTCAAACATAAATTTCCTAGAAGAACGCCACAAAGACGACAACATTTTCAATATTTTAAAAAAATTATTTCAAGAAAGAACTGACAACCTCAACTTATTCGACAATACGCAAATGTCTTTAGACGAAGTTCTGTTATGGATTGAAGAAAATCTTCCTAGAGAATATAAGGGTAAAGCTTTAGCAAAGGCATACCTCGCATTAGCACATGCAGATATTTTCCGTGGTAGAATTTACCGCCAGCAATTCTGGCGTTTTCTTGTTTATCAAAACATTTTCCAAAGCGCAGGAATTTCTTACGCGAAAGACAAACCAAAGGCGGGATTCACAAAATACGAACGCCCTACAAGAATTTTAAAAATTTGGCTCAATAACCAAAAAACCGCAAAAAAGAAAACAATATCTCAAAAATATGCACGTTATGTTCATTGTTCAACAAAACGAGCAATGCGCGATTTCCCGCTAATAAAAAATATAATTCTCTCAAATCCAATCACTACAAAAAATCTCAACCTCACCGATGAAGAAATTGATTTCATCAAAAAACCTTAATTTTTAAAAATAAAAAATTTATATCTCAACTAATCCAAAATAATAAATTAAGTACCTGGACAGTTATAACAAACAATATATTTAAAAACCAAAATTATAGCAAATAAATATGGAAAATTACAAATTCACACCATATAATCAACTATCTCTATCAGACTCAAGGGGAATGGTCTTCAAATGTGAAGATAGTAGCGAATATAATGTGAATTATAATTCCCGGCTTTCTGGCCCAAATGTTCTGAAACGAACAGGCGAACATGTTTTTTGGACATTATTATTCGGAGGGATTCCTCGTTATATGCGAGAAAAAGAAATAGAAAATAGGAAGAACGCGACTCTAACAAGAATGACTAATGGTAGTAAAATAATTTTCGGTGAACTTACTAAATATATAGAAAGAACAATCTTTGAGGAAATTGATTCGTTTAGAGACAAAGAAATTCAAGAAGAAAGACGCACGAAAGCAGAAAAGATTCTATATGATCCTAATAATTTAGGGCTTGCAGAACATTTAATTCGTCCCGAAGTAGGAATGCGTCTTGCAGCCGGATTCATAGTTATTAACCGAGAAACACAAGATGAAAATCTTCAAACAATATCAAGAATACTAATTTCAAAAACCCCCATTTCAGAAATTTATTGCTTACCGGAATAATTTTTCTCAACCATATTCCAGTTAACAAGATTCCACCAAGCTTCAATAAACTCAATTCTTCTATTTTGATATTTGAGATAATAAGCGTGTTCCCATAAATCAATAACTAAAATAGGTTTCTTTCCTATAGACAAAGGCGAGTCCTGATCCTTCGTCTGAATAATCTCCAATTTTTTAGATTTTGAATCAATCACGAGCCAAACCCATCCGCTTCCAAATAAAGTCAAAGACTTTTCAGTAAATTGACTTTGAAACTCAGAAAAACCTCCAAAACTACTCACAATCGCTTTCAACAAATCACCAGAACATTTTCCATTTGAAGAAACAGGACACATAGTTTCCCAGAAAAAATTATGATTAACAAATCCCCCTCCAAAGTTTCTAACAGCTGTTTGAATATCTAAAGGAACAGAATTCAAATTCTCCAACAAATCTTCAACTTTCTTTTCAAAAAACACAGGATGTTTATCCAAAGCTAAATTAAGTTTATCACAATAAATCTGATGATGTTTACCATAATGTATCTCAAGAGTTTTAGCGTCCATATATGGTTCTAAAGCATCAAAAGCATAAGATAGTTTAGGTAAGGCGTGTTTCTGCATTTAAAATATTAAATAAATCTATATTTAAAAATTTCCCTGGGAATAGAAAACACGAATATACCTATCCATCAATCAATTAGCCATAACCTATTTAATGAGAAGAAACTCTTTATTTAAATGAGTTACAACATCATATTGGGAAGAGACGCATCAGACAAGAAAAAATTCGGAGACGCTGGACTCGTGTTTTTAGGCAAAGGTTACGTGACAATGGGAAACTACACCTCGCTTTCAAACAATTTATATTTGGATGTCGCTCGTTCGCACGTCGTGCTCATAGCAGGCAAACGTGGATCTGGAAAATCTTACACGCTTGGAGTAATAACTGAAGAAATCTCAAATCTTCCACCAGATGTATCTAAAAATATAGCTCCCTTAATTTTTGACACGATGGGGATATTTTGGACTATGAAATTTAAGAACGAGAAAGAGCAAGATTTACTTGGAGAATGGGGTATTACTGCCAAAAATCTCCCGATAAAAGTATTCGCACCTTTTGGAAAACTCCAAGAATACCGCAATAAAAATATTCCTGTAGATGAATCATTCGCCCTCAAAGCATCAGCACTGGAAACTGAGGACTGGTTGATTACGTTTAATATTTCAATGACATCACAAGAAGGCGTTTTAATAACCAACACAATCGCAAAATTAAAGCGAAAGGAAAAAGATTTTACAATAGGTGATATTATGCACGAACTGCAAAGCACTCACAACGTAAGCTCATAAACGAAAAACATCGTTTCAGCATTATTTCAAGCAGCAGAAAGTTGGGGCATATTTTCAACATCAAATGAAGGCACCGAAATAACTGACCTCATAAATGCTGGAAAAACTACAATAATAGACTTGTCAGTTTACAGCTCAATCGGCACATTCAATGTAAGAGGGTTGGTAATTGGCCTCGTTAGTCGAAAAATATTTACGCAAAGAATCAACGCCAGAAAACAAGAAGAAATTCAATCAATCCAACACGGAATAAATTTTACAGGATACAACCCTACAAGAGAAACACCTTTAGTTTGGTTATTTATAGATGAAGCACATGAATTTCTTCCAAAAACATATAAAACTCCTGCAACAGATTCATTAGTTCAAATTCTTAGAGAAGGGCGCCAACCAGGGATTTCATTAGTTCTCGCAACGCAACAGCCGGGTCAAATCCATGAAGATGTAATGACTCAATCAGACGTAGTAATTGCTCATAGAGTCACCGCCAAACCAGATATAGAAGCCCTAAACCAGATAATGCAAACATATTTGTTAGAAAACATAAAAACATCTTTGGACAATCTTCCATCAAGTAAGGGTTCGGCGATAATTTTAGACGATAATTCCGAAAGGATTTATCCAATGCGTATGCGTCCTCGTTTAACATGGCACGGCGGAGAATCTCCCGCAGCAGTAAAGGGTCAAATCACGATTTAGATACCTTTAAAAATAAATTTGGAGTGATAAACCTATGAACATCTATGAAGCAAGAAAATTAATTATAGCCAATAGTTTGGACTCGCAAGTTGCCTACTTTTTAGGAGCAGAAATAAAAATAAATTCGGAACAAAGAAAAGATTTATACGAAGCAAGAAATACTCTTGATCGATACAATTTTATGACAGGACATTCAAACAAAGAAATAGACACAAATTTATCTTATATGACTGAACACGGCGAATAGTTCTATCCTATATCTGTTAAATTCTAATATTTCAGAATTTTATAACTTGACAAATTTTCTTCTCAATATTCTTTCAAAAGTCTCTTTTCTTATACGGTTTATTTATATTTGCGTCGTTATATAACACCTTCAAAGAATTAAGAATCACTGGCTCAATTTCGTTTCTATGTTTAAGAGCATGTTCAACAATTTTCTGCGAAGTGTCTAAAACCTCTGCAGTTTCTTGATAGTTAAATTTGCATTTATCCCGAGCTTCATAAATTTCACTTGCTAAACGATAAGTTAATGCTTCGTGATTTTCTCTGGAACCGAATTGTTTAATTGGTTTGAAAAAGCCTTGTTTTTTCGCTCGCAGACCCCATTGAGAGATATTATTTTCAACAATATAACTTTGAATTCCTAAGAAATAAGCAATATCAGCAGAAGGCATTTCTACATTTACAGAACGTTTAATCGCTTCTTTTTTGTATTTAGGAGTTACTACTCTTTTCTTTACATTATCTCCTCGTTTCATCGGAGAAACTCCTACAGCGTTAAGAACTTTTCCAACTTGAACAAAATGATAGCTTGATCCTTCAGCTAATTCCATCAATGAAAGTTTCTGGCCAGTTTTCTGTGCATCTTCATATTTTTCAAAAACAGCCAACAAATCATCAAAAGAATGGCTTACTAATCTGCTTCCCAAATTTTGTCTTGGTTTGTCTAAATATTCAAGTGCTTTCTCATAGGCCCATCCTTCTTTTTTTACTAAATCTTTAGTTCTTTCAGTTATATGTCCAAGAATTTCTTCAAGAACTTTATTTCGTTCGTTTTTTTTGAAAGTTTTAGTTTGCATATTTCTGTTTGTTTTGAAAACTTCTTTTTTTCCATGGACTTTAATAATTTGTCTTGCTCTTTCCCTTCCTACTCCATAAACTCGTCCTATTTCTTTCAAACTTAATCCTTGTTCTATCAATAAATTCAAATCCGCACGCTCTATTCTAAAAATATTTCCTTTAGGAAGTTCAATATTTGCCATCTCTGCATATTTCCTGATAATACTATACGAATAATTTGTCTTTTCCATAATGTTAGTTATTGAGTAAGCTCCATTGGCAATTGCATCTCTAATTTCATTCGCAATTTGCGTTCCTTTTACATTCGAACGACCCCACTTAGGAAGTTCAATATTTGCCATCTCTGCATATTTCCTTATAGTCTCATAAGGATAATTTGTCTTTTCCATAATGTTAGTTATTGAGTAAGCTCCATTGGCAATTGCATCTCTAATTTCAGTCACAATCTTTGTTTCTGAACAACTCAATTCAAGAAGTCTATTTTTTAGAGAAATATTTCCGTTAATTTCAGATGCAACTTCTTCTAAATTTCTCTTAGACTTCTTTTCTCCATTCACTCGTTTTTTCGGCCAATTAATTCCAGCCCCATACCCATAAATTCTAACACTGCCTTTAGAAATTTCAAGTTCTAAAGCAATTTCATTGCGCGACTTTCCAGAATCATATAATTTTTTTACTTGTTCTCCCCTTTCTGCGAACGAAAGAGATTTATTTTCTACGCCTTTTTCATTCATTTCTTGAGAAACATAAAGCTTCTGACCAAATAAGACAATAGCTGGCGAAACCTTAATTTCTTGAGCAATTTCTACCCAATTCTTTCCTTGAGAAATACAATCTAACAATGTATTCTTGAATGTATTTTCAACATATTCAACCAATTTAGGCGAGTAATTAATTTCTTTTCCAATAGCCTCGCTATCAAGTCCACGTATTCTTAATCCGACTATCTTCAAAAGGATATCGTCTAAATGTTCACTCATAAAAAATCACAAAATTATCGATTTATAAATATTACTAATTCCTTAATTCAAAATTTTTAAATCTGTTCTATATCTAAACTTTCTCGTTCCAATATCTCCAGCTTTAACCACACGCAAAATCTTAATTTTTTTGTCAAAAAGTTTAGCTTGGTCTAAAACTAATTCTTTTAATTTATCAATTTCAGATTCAAGATAAAAGCCATAGTAATGAATAATCGTTCCATTTTGAGCAACGCGAAAAGCAACGTCCAAAAAACTATCTTCTAAATTTGGGCGAGCCATTACAATTCTATCAAAAATCCCAGATACTTTTTTACTATGCCCGATAACGCGTCTAACATCTCCTTGAACAGCAGAAACAACACCAATAAGCTTATTGCGTTTAATATTCTCAATAGCATATTTAGACGGCTCTTTTCCCAATTCAACACTAATAACTTCCCTTGCTTTTTTCATTTTACCAATCACGATAGCAAATGGGGCAACACCTCCAAACATCACAAGAACTCTCTCACCTTTCTTAATAAATGAAGCAATATTTTTTCTTTCTTCACTTAAACGAGGAGAAAAGTAAGAAGTATCCACATTAAATCTAAACTCACATCCATTCTCACGATACAGTGCTTCACGAGTTTTTTCACCAGCAAGCCATTTTGTCTTAAGTGTTCGTAAGCGTCCAGAAAATTTACCTACCTTTTCAAGCACAGTCGTAACTCCCTTATGTCCTCGCAAATAATCAACAGCGAATTTCTTTTTGACAAAAACAGATGCCTCTCGGTCAAACTTTAATATCGCAATATTGCCCACGACATCATAACCAATCCTACTGAACATATATAATTAAACAATTCAAGATTTATAAATAAATACTCTAAATAATAATAATGAGCAAAATTAAAAAACAAAGATTACAATCAAATAATTCATAATAAATATCTACCTATAAAATTTAAGCATTAGAATAAATTTTGAAAGTTTTATAATATTTAGGTTAAAATCAGCACAATAATCAGTATATTATCGACAAACAAGAGAACTTAAAATTTAGGTAGTCTTGCGAGTTTGTTTCTCCAACCAAATACGATGGTTAGTTAGTTTTTCAATTTCTTTCCGCGCTTCTTCAGGTTTAGGATGATATCCATTAGTAATATTTTGAGATATTTTTGCAATTTTTTCATTGGTTTCTGCAATTTGATTCCAAATTTTACGATGATAGTCTAATTTTCTTTTTTGATCATCTAACCATTGTTGAACACGAATGTCAATAAAGAAGGCATAAATTAGAGACCCGAGAGCACCCCACAAATAAACACTTGCATAGGCTTCTAATTCTGTCGTTGTCCACAATCCAAAATAAATCACTGCATAAAATATCCAAGCAGCCTTTTTAATCCATCCATCAAATTCTTTCACAAAATACCAATAAATCATAAATGGAAGTATTCCAGCAATCGCAACAAATAAAACCTGATATTGAACAAGAATAGTTCCTATCCAAATATAATTCAGATTTCTAACTCCCAAAAGACCAATTATGATTGCAACAAGTCTAAGAATTCCTTTATGAGTTCTATCTTTGAAAATTGGTAAATTATGTAAAACAAGACCAGTAATAATTGAAATTAATACGAAAAGTAAAACTTTCTCAAAGAGTAAATATCCTGTCCAATCCTGTCCTCCAAGCAAAGCACGAAACAAAGGTTCTAAATTCTGAACAAGTGAATTGATTACCTGTTCAGTTCCATAAAAAAACCCCCCTCCACCCCCATAATACTGCCCAGAAACAAATCCCATTAAGCCAAACAACAACAAAAATACAAATAAACTGATTTTCATATACCTTGAGAGTTAAAGGTGTATATAAATATTATTCAAAGGAAATCATATCGCTCAAAAATACAATTAACTTAATTAAATTAAATAATGATATAAATATTAGAGATGAGACACATCAGGTAAGGGAATATTAAAATATTTTGCTGTAGCGGTATGTTTCAAAATAATTTTTTTATAATCTGCATCAGACATATGTCCTTCCATCCATTGATTCTGAATCTTTGCGAGTTTTTCAACAAAGTTAGCTCGACCTTGCATTTCGCGAACATCTATTAAGCCTGCAGACTTATTCCTAATAAATGCTTTCTGTATAGTTTTATCAAACAATAAAAAACCAAAACAACAAAGTCCTGCAATCATATATATCCAAGCATAACCCGAAGGTTCCAAAAGCGGAAGTCTAATAAAATAGAGCGAAATAAACACAATCAACGCAAAAATCCACGCAGATTTTCTCATCACGGTATAAGACGAACCTTCCAATCCTTTCTCAACCCAAACAAAATATAATAATAAAGGCAAAAACGCAGTTATCGTAATTCCAATAGCACTATATGGTAAAAGAATTGAGCTGATAATCTCCGAATGCAAGAATCTTATAGACAATAGACCGAATATTAGAGATATAATAAATGCGATACCCTTTCGTTCATTGCCTACAAACGGCAACATTTTCACAGGAACCCAAATAACCGAAATCACAAGAATAAGCAACAAGAGTTTAGCAAAAAGAAAATTAGAGTCTAAATTACTCTCACTACCAGAATCTCCAACTAAAAGTTTTACAACGGGTTTTACCTCATCAACAAATGATTCAATAAAAGAAGCAATAGAAATTCCTGAAAAAGTATTAGGAATAATAGATCTTTGAGCAGAAACAAAACTTAACAAAAGCAATAAAGATAAAACAAGAAATACACCAATTTTCTTCATTTACTCCAGAAATATAGGATATTTATAAACATTTCTGCGAGAAGAGATTATATTAAATAAAAACTTGTTTGAAAAATCAAAAACCTTTATCTTGTGTAAAAACGAAAATAATTTCATAGTTTTTACAAATGATCCAATAACAATTAAGTTAGCTTATCTTTGGTACCATAAGCGGCTAATTCTTCTTGTTGTAATGTGTGTAAAAGTTTGGCCTTCACAGCGACCTTGGCTCCTTCTTCTTTTAACTCTTTCAACTGTCCTTTAAATATAGCATTTCTTATCAAAGGCATAAAAAAGAACAAAACTATTCCCCCAAATATAGCAATAAAATTAGGTATATTCTCGGAAGATAAGAAAACTTTTTCTCCAGTCACAGCAGAATAAGTAATAATTGTAAAATAATAAAGTGCATAAAATATCCAAAGAACTCTTCCAACGAGTTCACTTTCAATCCGCGTAGTAAATATGAGCATAATAATAAATGGAATTATTGCCAAGATAGTCGCGCCCATTGCTCCATATTGGTCTCGTATAGAACTCAAAAAATTAGAGGGCAGAGCAATTAATACCAAAGCAGTAACTGCCCCACTAATAACAAACGTAAAAAATTTATTATGTTTAAACACTAAGCTAACTAAAGGATAAAGAATCATAAACAAAAGAATCGTAAACAATGTTTGAGTAGCTATTTCTTTTTCACCAAACAAAAAACTCATCTTCTCATTGACCCATCCAGAAGAATCACTCAAAAAATCCGCAGCAACAAATGGAGTCGAAAAAAGGAAGAAAAAAATACTAAAAAAATATAAATTTCTCATTTACCAATTTGATTAGGAAGTTATTCCTAACTCTGCATCAGCCCGCATTTTGTCATATTTCAACTGCAATCTTCTTGTTGCAATATATTTCTTCATTTCTTCTTTACCTGATTCAACTACCCCTGCCCAAATGGCATGTTCAATAAACTCTCCAATAAAGACCATCATAAATGCTATAAAAGTCGCAATCCCGTAAAACCACGCATAAACAATTCGTTGTGTCTCAATTATAGCCAATGTAGAGCTATCTAAATCATCGAACCTTGATATAGGCTCATCTAACATTGAATTAATTGACACTGCCAATAGTACTAAACCATACATAATCCACGCTGCATGCTTAAGAAAGCTATTTTTAATAGTGCTATGTACAAACGCAAACATCAAAATAAAGGGTAAAACTCCAAGAATAACTGTGCCTAATGCAGTATAAGGATTAACCATAATCCTCAATATATCTTCTGGAATAAACATCGTTGATAAAAGAGTGACTGTTACACTAATCAAAAATCTAAGAAATGGGCTTCGAGATTTACCATCATCTCTCTTACCAAACAAAGGCACAAATGGAAGAATTGCACTAATAACAAGAAAAACTAAAAATGAAAACAATACTTTCAAAGCCAAACCCCCTTCGTTGCTAAATAAATTTTCAAAAAACAATCCAAAATTATTTTTCAAGCCTAACTTATCAAATAAAGACTGAGCACTAACAAAGCTCATAAAAAAAAATAATCCTATAATCAGAAATACGAACAAACTAACCAAATTTCCCTTTTTCATAATTCACAAACGTACACCTTATTTATAAACTTTATGTCGCACTAAAAGAGATGAAAAGACTAATTTGTTTATTGTTTATGATTACCCTTTTTAGCAGTTTGCTTTCCGCTCAGCTTGAAGAAACTGAAAGCAAAATAATAGAGCAAGCAAATAGCTTAGAAAATAAAGTAAAAAACCTTAATGAAAGAGTTGAACAAATAGCCCGGGGTGAAACAAGAGAAGAATATCTGCGAAAATCTTGGGAAGAAATATTAAATAAAAGCAGTATGGGTAAAATACTATTAAATATCAGCAATTCTCTAAAAAAGATAAACCCTTTCTTTAAAATAGTCCTCGGAGTTGAATACTCTTTATCGTGGCAGTTTTTCTTTGCCACAGTAATTTGGTTATTCATTTTTTGTATTCTTCGACCTATAACAGAAACTATTTTTAAAAGTAAATTGTTTTCAATAATCGGTTCGTTTGCAATCACTTCAATAATAGGAATATCTGGAGTCATTAAAAAAAGCACAGACCTAATATCAAAAAACATAAATTCACCATGGTTAGTAAGTCTCCTGTTTATTATATTAATAATTTTAGTAGTTATAGCAATAAAATCATCTAAGTTCTGGAAAGAATTGAGAAAAAAAGAAAGAAAAAGACAAGAAAAAAAAGACCAAGAAATACTTCACGCTGAAGCTGAAACTATAAAAAAACAAATCAGTGAAAACAAGTCTAATAATAAAATTAAATAAAAATATTATCTCTTTCTTAAAACTCTGAAAAAGATATCAAAACAATTTAACTTGGGCATTTGATTTAATCATCGCACGCAATTTCTCAATTTGATTATCTACTCTCTCCAACGAGAATTCATGCCTATCAACCAATAGTTCACGAATTTTATTCTCGTCAAATTTCGGAAAAATAACTTTTTGCTTAGATACATTAGGCTTCTTGAATATCTCAAAAATCTCACGCCAATCAAAACCTAAATCTCCATGTCTTTCAATAATCTCTTGAAAAATAGATATGGGATACACTTTTTGTTTCACAAGAACAAGCGCTTTTTTAGGTCCAATTCCTTTAACCCCTCCTGGATTGAAGTCTGTTCCGACCAAAATAGCCAAACAAATAAGTTGATCCCAGGTAACACCTAATTGATTTATGACGCTTTCAAATTCAATCATTTCAGGAGAAATATATATGAAACCAGAAACTGTCTTTCTTTTTCTAGACAAAGTCAAATTTTGAATGAGTCGAGTGCCACCAACAACTAACGCATCATAATCTTGACTTCCAACTGCATATGCTTGTCCATTCTTGACAAGTTCTGCACATTGCATCTCTCCTTCTCCAGGTGCTTGAACAACAGCAATTCCCATCGCTTCAAGGAGTTCTTTGCTTTCGGAAATCATTTTTTCATCTAATCTTGAAAATCCTTTTGCATATTTGCCCATTCCTTCAACATCTTCTTCCATAACTGCTTCTTCATATTTTTCAGCCATTGAATCTTTTACAGCTTGGCGCAATTCATGAGTTTTTCCTTTAAGATGATGATACTCTCCATCAAAAACATAAATTAGTTTTATTCCTTCAGAAAGCAAAGCGACATTTCTGTAAAACAATCCAGACAAATGAGAAGTAACTTGTCCGTTAGAGTCCATCAAAGGTGTTCCATCTGGTTGCCTAACTGAACTCAAAAATTGATAAATCGCATTAAACGCATCTACGGCAATAGTCTTTCCTTTAAGCTCTGCAAAATTAATTTCTCGCCGATTCACCAAATCGCCTATTTGTAAGCCCATAACTTTCAAAAAGCAAATACATTAATAATAATATCTATTGTTCAAATGGAAGGTCAAGTTGTTTTCCTTTCTTCATTTTTATAGGCTTATCTCTAATCGCTATTTTGGAGCCAAATCTTCTGCTCGCAATCTGAAACATTAATCTGCCTTGTAGTAACAATTCAGAATAATCTAACCCTTCAGCATAAACTCTATTTTCAGAAACTTCAGAAATCAGACTTCTCAAATATTTTTCATTCTTGCTCGGCCCATATGCGAGTATTCTCTGTGCCTGTTCATCGCTCATAAAAATATAATCTCTTCGCATCATAAATAAAATTATTAAAACAAATTAATAAATATTATTATCTTAAATCTCTCTCTTGCTCTTTAAGTTTAGCATTTCTGTTTCTAACTTCAATAAGTACATCTGGGCAATTTTGACTGGCCAAATCTTCAACTGCTCTATGAACTTCTTCAGTTAAATAAATCCATAACTCATCTCGGTTAAGATTGGAATAAGGTTCCAAATGATAATGAACCGATTTTCCAGCTTCATTGATTTCGTGAGCTCTTCTTCTTAGACCTTTATCAGATACATCTTTAGAGAATCTCGCTAAAGCAATTCTAACAAGAGGAGAATAAGGACTTTCAGAAAATTTTTCTGATTGAATTCTAAAATCATAATTCTCTATTTTAGAAGAGTCAATAGAAACAGAACTATCTAAAGAGTTTTTTCTAATTAATTCGTCAGCCAAATGTTGTTCATACAAATACTCATCTTCTATTGGAACTCCCTCACGCACACAGGCAGTTACATAATCAGTGGGATTTCTTTCAAACCACGCATCTTTAACACTTTTGTGCATAAAAATATCAAATTATAACCCTTTTAAACTTTGTCATTTTCAGTAGTAAATAAAGTCACCAATATAAGAATTCAGAAAAACAAGCACAAACATCATAGAAACACTAAAAAAGCAAAGATAACTTAGGTTTTTATGAAAGGCCATATAGTAAGCATATCATCTTCAAACGATAATGAGAAAACAACAATAAACATATTCGGGCGTTTGGAAAACGGAAAGTCATTTGTAGCAATAATCCCATTCAATCCGTATTTTTACATCAGGGAAGAAGATGAAAAAAAAGCAAAATTGATTTTAGAAAAAACAAGAATAGAAAAGACCAATTTAGTAAATAAAAATAAAGAGAAGGTTATAAAAATAATTCACGAAAATCAAACAGAATTAAACAAAATAGCAAAGGCAATTCATCAAAAAGATATAAACACTTATGAGTCAGATTTAACACCGTCAATAAGATATTTAATTGAAAAAGATATTTATAACACAATAGAAATTTTAGGAGAGTCAGAACCAGCAGAGAGTGTAGATTTAGTTTTCAAAAATCCCTCAATAAAACCAACGGAAGCTAATATTCCGTTAAAAGTAATTTCCCTAGATATAGAATCAAACAAAAAAACAAGCGAATTATTTTGTATAGGGATATACAATCCAAATAAAAGTATAAATCTAATAATCAGTGATAAGAAAGTAGAATCTGCAATAAACTGTAAAGATGAAAGAGAGTTATTAACAAGATTCAGAGAAGAAATGATAAAATTAGACGCCGATATCCTAACTGGTTGGCACGTAATTGACTTTGATTTGGATTTTTTAAGAAAAAAGTTTGATGAGCATAATATTCCATTCAATTTTGGAAGGACAAATGAAAGAATAAGAATAAAAATTGAAGATAATTTTTTCAGAAATTCAACAGCAACAATTCCAGGAAGACAGGTTTTAGACGGATTAAACTTAATCAAAGATCCATTTATTCAAGAAGCACCGTCTATAAAAAACAAAGAATTTGATTCTTACACCTTAGAAAATGTTTCACAAAAAATGCTCGGCGAAGGAAAGTTAATTTCGGGTAAAAATAGACACGAAGAAATAGAAAGGCTATATGAAAAAGACAAAAAGAAAGTAGTGGATTATAACTTGCAAGATTGCAAATTAGCTTATGATTTGTTAATTAAAACAAAAATATTGGATTTGGCAATCGAGCGTTCATCACTTACTGGACTTCCATTAAATAAATTAGCTGGTTCAATAGTAGCTTTTGATTCTTTATACATAAGAGAATCTCACAAAAGAGGCATTGTCTCTCCAACAACAAGATACACAGAAAAAGAAGAGCGAATAAAGGGAGGTTTTGTAATGGAACCAAAACCAGGGATATACCATAATGTTTTGGTAATGGACTTTAAGTCTCTATATCCTTCAATGATGAAAACATTCAACATAGACCCTTTATCTTTATTGGATAAAAAAGAAAAAAATTCGGTAGAATCTCCAAACAAAGCATACTTCAAAAATGAAGAAGGAATTTTACCACATATTTTAGAGAAATTACATTTCGCAAGAGAAAAAGCAAAAAAAGAGAAAAGAGAACTATCAAGCTATGCAATAAAGATAATAATGAACTCATTCTTCGGCGTTCTCGCATCGCCAAACTGCCGTTATTATAATCTTGCAATGGCAAATGCAATAACTCATTTCGGACAGATGATAATACAATTAACAGCTAAAAAAATAGAAGAAAGAGGTTACAAAGTAATTTACTCCGACACAGATTCCGTATTTGTAGAAACAAATCTTAATAAAGAAAAAATAATATCTACTGGAAAAGAAATCCAAAACTACATAAACAAATTCTACGAAGAGTATGTAAAAAAAGAATACAATAGAAAATCTTTTTTGGAATTAGAATTTAAAAAACATTATCTCTCTTTGTTATTACCTAAATTAAGAAATGCCGAAAAAGAAAGGGGTTCAAAGAAAAGATATGCTGGATTAGTAGAAAAAAACGGAAAGGAAGAAGTAGAAATAACAGGTTTAGAAGCAATAAGGGGAGATTGGACTCAAGCAGCAAAAGATTTTCAAATTGAATTATTAAACAAAATTTTTCATAAACAAGACCCTATAAATTTCATAAAAGATTATATCAAAAAAATAGAGTCTGGAAAACTCAATGACAAACTTATTTACAGAAAATCAATAAGAAAAAATCTATCAGATTACACAAAGACAACTCCTCCCCACGTTAAAGCTGCACGTCAATTGGAAAATTTAGAATCAAATATCATAGAATATGTAATAACTCTTGAAGGTCCAGAACCAATTCAAAAACTAAAACATAAAATAGATTACGAACATTATATAAAAAAACAGATAACTCCAATAGCGGACACAATACTTCACTTCTTTAACACGTCTGTTGAAGAAATTCTAAAAAACACAAAACAAAAAACTCTGTTTTAATTGCTTCCACCAAAATTAGTAGCCATTGCCAATCTCTTAAATCTCTGATTACATCTAATAGCTCGCAAAATAAGTATGACTAAAACAGCAATCCCTGCTAAGAGTATCAAAACAACTAACCCGAAAATCAGGTTGCTATTTTCGCTACGTCTTTCTGGTCGCGAAGGTTCAACTGGTTTAATCGTCGTAACAAATTCGTTGCTCTCATCGTCATCCTGCACACTACTACATCCAGAATCTTGTAAATCAATTCTTCCATCCTTATCATTATCATTCAAATCATTACATTCCTTGAAAATTACTTGGGCTTCTCTTGTAAATGTTAGCGTAAATTTATTACCTTCAAGTTGAGTAACCACAACAACTAATTTCTTTCCTCCGCTAAGGATAAATTTATGATTTTCGCTTACTCCCAAAACAATGCTTTGTTCAGGGGTTGTGCTAACAACAAGATGAGCTTTGATATTTTGTTTATCTTTCACTCCAATAAAATACACTTTTCCATCTACCAATACTCTAATTCTTTCTCTCGCAGATAATTTGAAAGTGAATGGTGTCAAAAGCTCTCCTTCACTCAAATCAGTTGTTCTTAACCAGCTAAATGTACTTGATACTCCGCTTCCACTTCCGCCTCCACCACCAGAATCGCCACTATTGGAAGGCGCCACATTATTGCAATTCAATCCTTCATCAATTTGTCCATCACAGTCATCATCTTGACCATTACAAGATTCTGTTCCAGGCGAAGGTCCAGTGCAAACTCCAAATTGAGTTTGTCCTATCTGTCCAATTACAGCAACGCAAGTTCGCATTCCAGTCACACAAACTCCTTGTTGTCCAGAAACAATACACGATTGCGTGCTCCCTAAAGAACATTGTGCAGAAGAAAATTGCGCGCACAAACAAGAACTACAAATATTTCCCGAAGGACAAGTCAAACCAGGCTCACCACAAAATTCATTAGTTTCAAGAACATTATTTCCACAAACAGCGCTCACTCCTAAAACTCCTTCGTTGTTATCATTAATATCTGCACACGCTGTATCGCTCGGAAAGTCAATCAGATTATCATTGTCATCATCAATTCCATTATTGCAAGCAGATCTAACACAAACACTTAATCCGCCACTGCAAATCCATCCCATCTCAATTTGACAAGTTGACGAACAGCCATCATTATTATTTAGGTTATTATCATCACAAAATTCTCCTTGTTCAATAATTCCATTTCCACAAGCAATCAATGGAGCGTTGTATTCATCATTGTCTTGATTATTTGCACATCCATTATCTAACAAATCTACGAAAGTATCTCCATCATTATCAATTCCGTCCTGACATTGTGCCAAAGGATTTGTTTCATCAATATCTGCAGCGCTCGAACACGAAAAATCGGCCGGATAATCAATCACGCCGTCAGGATTTAATTCATTATCTAAATTATCTGAACACTGGGCAGGAATGGTTATTGAAGCAAGAACATATCCACTATTCCCTTGTAAATTCCACGCCCACAATCTAAAATAATAATTTGTTCCAACAAACAAATTCGACAAAGAATAGCTACATGTTTCGATATTCACACCAACATCACAAGCCATAAAATTGCCCGTGAGAAAGTTTGGATCCGTGCTTCCTTCAATTCTAAAACCTTGTTCGTTATTAGAAGTTTGTATCCAATTAAATAAAATACTTGTCGGAGAAAGCATTACCGAAATCTTTTTGTCTTCTTCTCTAACTTTTTCAACGCTAAAATTAGTAAAAATATAAACTAACATAACAGCTAGAATAATAATTAACACGGAATAATTCGTAAGCCTCTTTTCCATATTATTCTCTAAATTGCTTTTATTTTTAATACCTCGCATGCTCAATGTTCCCCTTTCTAACAACAAAATAAAGAATAATAATCAAAAGTCCCGCAAATACAAAAATCGCAAGATTTATGTAATTGACTTTATTTTTTTCAAAGTCATCAACGACCGCTCCAACAATTCCTCGTCGCGGATTTTGATTACTCTCTCCAGATAAATTATTTGTAGGAGTTAATATTGGAGTAGTTTTGTCATTTTCCAAATCGTTTTCAACATCTCCAAATTCTGTCAGCCCTCCCCCATCAGAAACTACATTTCCAGAAATACCTCCTCCAGTTCCTGTGCCTCCACCTCCACCAGAACTTCCCAAAGTTGCGCTTAAACTAGCGGGAGATGTAGGCAAACAATTAATTCCACAAGAAGGTATTGTGCTTTTTTCAGCCAAAAAAGACAAAAATCTCCAAAGCCAAGGCATCGCCACCTTCACATCAGCAGAACCAAAATCTGGATTTCTCCATGCAACTTTATTATATCCTGAAGAAATTCCGTATGCTGGTAAAGGAGCAGTGCCAAAATAAAGAATTATATCTCTCATGATAGGCACCGCGTAATCCAAATACTCTGTGTTACCTGTCTGCTTGTAAAGCCAAGGCATCAGTTGTCCGCTGAAAATCGCGGAGGCAGTCGTTTCTCCACCATTACATACCCATAAAATATAATTTGCATTCGGCAATATACCTGACACAACACAAGTGTTTCCAGGCGAACTTGCACCAACAAGAGTAATGTGGAAATTATTATATAATCTCGTTGGTGTGAACGCACTCCCAATCGTCGGTTCCTGAATATTAACATGGGGTTTAACTAAATAATTATAATAATCGTTAAAAGCCGCAACATAAAAATCTTTCAAATTCGCATCGTATTGCCCATTTATTTGATAATCTGCCTCAAGCACTTCCAAAATTCCTGCGAGCAGATAAGAATTCGTAAAGAACTGTACAACATTAGATGAAGAGGGATTACAATTATAAGACTGACCATTAAACGTGTTCAAACCACTAGGAAGCATATTTTGATTAATGGCTGGAGAAACAATTATCTTAACTCCGTAAATATTCTCACACGCCTGCATAATGAACTTGACAGTTTTCAGATATTCTTTCGCAATCGCAACATATTGCGTATCTCCAGTCATCTGATAATATCCGACTAAATTAATCAATTGTGGTCCAATTGCTCCCAGCTCATCAACACTATTAGTCATATACACAATTCCTAAAGTTCTGCCTGCATTACCTACAAAAGTTGCGGGATATCCTGAGCCAAAATCAACCGCCGAATAAAGCAAGCTCTCTTTAATGACCTCATCAGCAAGCAACATTTTAGCCATTGTGTCTCCTTTTTCCCATTGATGTCGCTCAGAATTAGGGGTAAATGTTCCTTGATAAAATCCATATCTTGCATTTCCTTTTTCGTGCAAAATCGCGCCAGCAATTGAGTCAGTAATCAATTCCCAAACATATATTCCATCGATAGAGTTATGATAAATAAAATTACTCAATGTGGAAATAGCTTTCGAGTCTCTGCTTCGCATCAATGCAGTCATGATTCCTTCGGTCGCCCCAAAGGCATTATTCATCCATCCAGTTTCCTGCCAAAACAGCTGTCCATTGTACATTATTCCATAAGCTGGAAATCCGTGCGTACCAGCATCCGTTCCCATTTTCTGTCGATTCGCAAAAGTAACTTGTTCATAAGGGTATCCTGGCAAAGGTTGTTGAGTAACATAGCTCTCATCCCATAAAGAACGTCCCCACGCATCAACTCTTGAAGCAGCATCAATCAACGGCTGATTGAAACCAAACTGAGTCCAATCTTTTTCTTCAACATAAGCATAATTATTAGCAAAGGCGTTTGCAGTTCTGAAATAAATTGATGGAGGCAATCCAATCAACTGTTCTTGCGCTCTTCGCGCAAAACTTATTTCATTATTCGCATTCAGATTGCCAGCCGAAAAATCAAAAAATAATTTTTCATATTCTTGTGTTGCCAAATGCAAAATGTAATTTCCTTCATCAACAAGAGCATGTTCATTTAAGGTAGTTGAATCCCATCCAACAAAAGTCAAATGATTATATTGACTCGGATTTAATGGATAAGTTCTAAGCATTGGTCCCTGATCATGAATCAAATAATTCTGTGATGAATCTTCAGGAAACAATCCTATTCGGATATTATTACCTGAAACCTTTAGTGTCTTTGGTGACTCTCTCCAAAAATCAAAAACGGACGCCGAGAATTTCTTACTGCCGTCGCTCACAGCTACAAGTCCATTAGAACGCGTTCCACTCAAACTCTCAAGTTCATTCTCTTCAAAATAAATTGTGTTCCCAGCACCATCAATAATTCTTAATAAAAAATTATCGATTATATTTCCTGGAGTCAAATCCTGCCCGTAACTAAGTGCATCAAAATCTTTATTTATCCGATTAAAATCTTGATAAGCCTCATAAGTTTCAGTCGTATAACTCACTTGCTGATTCGGCATGAACTCTGTAAGCATCAAGCTCTTTTGAATTCCTAAGTTCAAATTCAAAACGGCACTCAAATCTTTGAATCTTTTATGTGCGGCGCCGACATTTCTATCATAGTTCCCTTTATTCTGAAAAACAATTGGCAATTCTACTTTACCATCATTAAAAATCTTCAGTCGCGCAACATAACCTATAAATGGACTTCCAAAAGAGTCTTTAAATTTGCCTTCAATTCTAAAAACGACATGTAAATTACCCTGTCGTTCCAATGTAATTACCGGAACATCATTTGCCGTCGAATAAACAGTTCCAAAATCTGATTTAACTTCAAATCCGCTACCTGAATTAGGTAAAATCATTTCTTGGCCACCAACTGAAACTCTTCTAAAAATATCAAACGCTTGCTTGTTAATCTCAAAAACGTGCCCATTTCCAGAATCAACAGTATAATAATTTCCTGAGTCAACAACGTTCAAAATTTGTGACTGACTCGCTCTCTGTACATTGTTCCCATAATCTAAATAGTAAGTTCGTTCTTGATTCGCCTGCAAAGCATCTACCCTAAACGCAACGCCGACCCACCAAATTTCAGAATTTCTATAAGGATTCGCTGGTCGCATTGTCTGCACCCAAACATCCGAATAAACCTCATAATATTGCCCTGTTCCAACATCGAATCGCAGAACTCTTATATTATTCACGTTCGTCAAACCGTTTCTTTCGGGTAAAGGTATCCCAAAATAAGCCCATCCGTTCCCATCTGCACCAACCGCATCTTTTATTTTAAGTTCGACTAAATTTTGTGGAACATTTGCGCCACCAATAATCTGATAACCGGTTATTTTTCCATCTTTAAAATATAAAAGCGAAAGTAGAAATCCCACTAAAATAAAAAGTCCGAGCGTTAAAAACAAATCTTTTTTTTGCATCCATCATTCAAACAATTCGAATATTTAACGTTTCCTAAGAAACAACTACACTTAATGAGCCAGGCGTCATCGGAGCCATACAAATAGGATCAACTGCGCAAGAATTATCTTGACAGTCCACAGCATTGTCACAATCTTCATCTGCTCCACCTATGCAAATCTCCATAGAAGGTAAAATTTGGCCGATACAACTACTCCACACACCTGCCACGCAATTCTGTAATCCTGCGCTACACATTCCAATTCCAGCTGTTCCAGCCGTACCAGTATAGCAAATCTGAATCAAAGGATTATTCGGATTAGTGGGATGTTCATCGGTAAATCCATTACAATCATCATCTAAGTTGTTACAAATTTCAAAAGTTGGTAAAACTTGACCAACACAAGAATTATAACCATTTCCCTGTGCATTGCAAGTTTGAACTCCAGATTGGCAAATTCCAATTCCAGCTGTTCCAGCCGTACCAGTATAGCAAGCCACCGAAACACCTGGAACACATAAACAAGAAGCAAATCCGGCACAATCAGAATCAAAACAATCAATTAATCCATCGCAATCATTATCTATCGAATCAGAGCAAGTAACAGCAGTGTTTTCTAATCCAGCTAAGACTTCTCCGATACATAAACCCCACGAACCGTCAGCTTGACAAGTTTGAGTTCCAGCGACACAAGCGCCTTGCAAAGGATTACCAATTGAACTACACAACTGAGTTTGTGCAGGGGGCCCAGAATCACACTGTCCAAACCAAGTCAATGGAGCAGTAGTCGGTGACCAATCACTCTGCCCGACGGAATTTTCAGCGCGAACTCTATAATAATAATCAATTCCTAAAACCAAATCAGTTAAAGAATGAGAACATGTTCCCTGTGCTCCGACTCCAGAAACAGGCCCAGTTTGACAAGCAATAACAGGATTAGCAAAAGTATTAACGACATCTCTTTGAACAGTAAATCCGTTTTCGTTACCAGAATTGTCTGTCCACATCAAATTAACACTTGTCGGTGAAAGCCACACATCAAGACCACTATCATTAAGATAAAAATACGCAAAAAATCCCACTCCAATCAACACGAACAACGAAACCAAATAAAGAATATCTCCTTTTTCCATCACATCGTTAAAGAAATATTATTTTTAACGTTTTCGGTCTCCAAAACAAAAATCATCAAATATATTTTATCAAATTATTTTTTATAAAAAAATCTAAATGATTCATCAAATTTATCTCAATCTGTTTACAATATTTCCATGTATCCCGTTGTTAGAAACTTCACGCGATTTGAAATATTTTAAAATTAATAAAATCAAGATTACAATCGCAATAGTGAGAACAGCAACAACAAGCCAGTAAATAACATTTTTAAATTCAACATTTCCTCTTGCAGACCGACGATTAAGAGGAGGGGTATCATTCAAATAGTTAGTAGTTAGATTAATGGATGGCGACGAAGAGAGATTACTCAAAACTCTGAAACTTTGAGTAGCACTACGTTTTTGCGTCGAATTAGTGAAATTTGCGTATGCAATGAAATTATAAGTTCCAACGGGTAGAGTATTTTGATTATAAGTAAAATGAGTATTACTGTTTAGAGAATTGACCATCGTGAAATTAGTAGATCCATTGTTCAAACTAAACCATACCTTTCCAGATTGACTCAGAGTAACAGCAAACGAAACTGGAAAATTATTTAAATAATAATCTTCATTTGTACTCGGTTCATCTATTACAACCGTCGGACCGCCAGAGGATATAGGCGTTTGAATACCATTAGTAACTCTAAAATTAACTGATTTAGTTGCATTTTGTGTTGAGTTAGTGAAATTTGCGTATGCAATGAATGTATAATCACCAATAGAAAGATTATTTTTGCTGTAAGTGAAATATCTATTGCTATTTGAATAGTTTATCATAGTGAAATTAGTAGATCCATTGTTCAAACTAAACCATACCTTTCCAGCTTGGCTTAATTCAACAATAAACAATACTGGAAAATTATTCACCAAATAGCTATCATTTACATCCGGCTCTTCGATAGTAATAAACGGAATAGATAAAGATATAACATTTTCAGTAACATTAAAGTTAACCGATGCTGTTGCTTTTTGCGCGGAATTAGTAAAATTTGCGTATGCAATGAAATTATAAGTTCCAACGGATAGAGTAGTTTGATTATAAGTAAAATAAGTATTAGCATTAGATAAATTATTCATCGTGAAATTAGTAGATCCATTGTTCAAACTAAACC